>ERZ1066127.224-NODE-224-length-36379-cov-12.338206_pt1 | contig 36379 bp, 26 predicted proteins | sample MGYA00382774_ERZ1066127 | MGnify/ENA primary metagenome ERZ1066127 (study PRJEB33369, sample SAMEA5778357) | biofilm metagenome | biome: Industrial cooling water; feature: Water cooling tower basin; material: Biofilm | place: United Arab Emirates | collected...
GCTCCGCTGGCGCCGTATTGCGGATGGGTGCTGCTTTGCAAGCTCACCTGGCGGTCGGCAGGAAGCAAATAATAGGAGGCCGTGATTTCGGCACTGGCCATTTTACCAGCCAAATCAAAGGCTTGGGTACGCACCAAACTGCTTTGGCGGAGTTCGATGGGCTGGTTTTGCCAGTTTTGCTGCAGCAGCAAAGCGTTGCTATCGGTGCTGGTCACTACCAATACGTTTGAATCGGTGGGGTGGAAGGTCCGCACCGTTTGACTGCCTTTGAACACCCGACCCGCTGCATCGATTACCGGATTGACCACCAAACGTGAAGCCGCTGCCTCAGGCCAAGTGGCTGCCGGCAAGCTGCCCGCTGCATTTTGGCTCAGCTCGTACTGCCAATTGCCGCCTTGCAGCAGATCGGCATACGCCCAGCGGGCCAGCGCTTTCTGTGGTTTGCCGTTCACGGTTAAAGTCGAAGCATACATACTGCCCTTGACTCCCTTGCTGTTAATTTGCAGCGATTTGCCGTTTTCGAAGCGCATGCGCACCTGCTGCAAATGCGGCGCAAAACTCACAAAATGCGGATCGCCGGGGGCTACCTGGTACAAACCCATGCTGCTGAGCACATACCAGGCACTCATCTGCCCGCAATCTTCGTTGCCAATGAGGCCATCGGGGGCGTTGGTGTAAAAGTGGCGCAAAATGCTGTCGACCAACACCTGCGTTTTGGCAGGTTTGTTCAATGCTAAGTACAAAAAGGCCATGTGGTGACTTGGTTCGTTGCCGTGGGCGTACTGACCAATCAAGCCGGTAATGTCGGCCTGCTGCCTTCCGGTAGTGGCTGTAGGGGCTGCAAAAAGGGCATCGAGGTGTTTTTCGAAAGCCGAAGGTCCGCCATGCATGGCCATCAAACCACCCACATCATGTGGCACAAAAAAGGCGTATTGCCAGGCATTGCCTTCGGTGTAGTGGTTGTTCACTTCAAACGGATCGAAGGGCGACAACCACCCGCCATTCTGTTTGGGTCGGAAAAAGCCTGTTGAAGGGTCGAACAAATTTTTCCAATACTGCGCCCTCGTGTAGAAATCGACGGCTAGTTCAGTTTCGCCTAATTTTTCGGCCATGCGGGCAATACACCAATCATCGTAGGCATACTCGAGCTGTTTCGACACATTTTCGTGCTCATCATCAGCTGTAATTTGTCGGTTTTGCTGGTAGGCTGCCAGGCCCAAGTGCTGCAAACGGGCGCTGTGCACCATGGCTGGCAGTAGCTCAAGCGCAGGCAGGCTGTCGATGTTTTTGAGTACGGCATCGGCTATCACACTCACGCTGTGGTAGCCAATCATACAGTCGGTTTCGTTGCCTGCCAGTTCCCACACTGGCAAGCGGCCGCCTTGCTCGTACATCTTCAAAAAGGTGCGCAGGAAGTCGCGGGTGCGCTTTTGGTCGATGAGTGTTAGCAGCGGGTGGTTGGCCCTAAAGGTATCCCAGAGCGAAAAAATGCTGTAGTGCTCGTAGCCCACGGCCTGGTGGATGCGCTTGTCCATGCCACGGTAGCGCCCATCCACATCGCTCACCACATTGGGTTGCAGCTGCACATGGTAAAGTGCCGTGTAGAAGTTCACCAATTTGGTGGTATCGGGGTCGCTGACTTCGATTTTCGACAAGGCTTGCTGCCAAGCCGCGCGTGCTTCGCGCCGCACCCGGTCAAAATCCCAATGCGGCACTTCAGACAGCAGGTTTTTTTCAGCCCCTGCGGCATCGGTAAACGAAATGCCGGTTTTGATGAGCAAAGGCCTGCCTTTGGGCAATGCGAAGGAGAGACTGATTTGTTTGCCATCGGCACTGCTTTCGTGTTTGAAAGGTGCCGAAAACTGCATGAAGGCATACACGTGCTGCTCGGTGGCCCAGGCCTTGCTCACCCGGCGCAGGCGGAGGGTGGTGTGGTTGACTACTTCAATTTCGTGGTCAAGCAGTTCGTCGCGGTGCGTTTGGTCAATCACCACAAATTGGCGATGGTCGGGGAACTGATACCGCTGCATGCCTACACGGGTGCTGCTGGTAAGTTCCACTTGGATGCCATTTTGCAGTTTCACCCGGTAATAGCCCGCTGCAGCCCTTTCGTTGCTGTGTTGAAAGGCAGTGCGATATGCCGTGGGTTTGAACAAGCCATTGGCCTGTACCGGCATGGTATGGATGTCGCCATAGTCGCTGACCCCTGTACCGCTCAAATGGGTGTGACTGAAGCCATAAATGAGGCTGTCGCTGTAATGGTAGCCGCTGCAGCCATCCCAACTTCCGTCGATGCGCGTATCGGGCGACAGCTGCACCAAGCCAAAGGGCACCGTAGCTCCCGGGTAGGTGTGTCCGTGCCCTCCGGTGCCAATGAAGGGGTTGACGTAGCGGGTGAAATCTGCCTTTTGGGCAGTTGCTGGTGCAGAAAGCACGGCAACCATCAACAGAAAAACAAGCTGCAGGCATTGCGCCTGAGAAAAACGAGCGTAGGTCATACCAGGGTAGGAAAAGGAAGGGGCAAAATAAGGGTTTTTAAAGAGGTTTTGCTTTGCTGGTTGAAGGCAAATAGGCTAGGCAAAGCAGCATGTGTTTTTTATGTTGCATTTATTGTGTAGCATTGTCGCCAATGTTTTACGCCAGAATCGTCCTTTCTTTTGTTGGTTTACTCTTACCCATGCTCTCACAAGCGCAAAAAGCCAAAGTAAGCGTGGTTTTTGCCGCCGGAACCTACCGAACTGTTCCTGTGCTTTACGCCGATGCTATCGGGACCAATGAAGTGCGCTCTTTAGCCATGCCTGCTGCAGGTTTTGGGGTGGGTGTACAGCTACCAGTTTCGGAGCTTTCAAGGAATTGGCAATTGGGTGTAGCCGGACAAGCCACCTTTGGGTATATGCTGGGAGATGAGCAGTATCAACATTTTCCTCTCAGCAGTTTCAGGTACACCCGGCATGTGGTGCAAGCGCCCCTTATGCTCACTTTTAATAAGGCTTTGTTTAAGCGCAAGGGCCTGCCGGTTAACCATACCTTGGTGTTGGGCACTGGGCTGCATGCGATGTATCACTTGCGTCCCATTGGCTTCGACCGCAGACGTAAATTGTTGGAAGAAGGTAACAACCTCTTGCTGCTGCCTGCCGCCCAATTGGGCTACCGTTTGCGCTTGAAAAGTGGTCGATTGATTGAACTCAGCTATTTCCAATCGCTCGGTTTCGAAAACTTTGCCAACCGCCAAGTGAACCGGTCGGGCAGCTCCCTGTCGTTTTCAGTGTATTTGAACGATAAGTAAAAAGGTTAGGGCGGGAGGCAGCCCATCAATGAATAGTGGCTTTTAAAACAGTGCGATTTTTTTTTTTTCAATGGCCGCAACCAACCGCCGTACATTGACAGTTGAGAATAACCCATGTGTAGTGGCCAATAATGCGCCGTATTCCTTCGCTGACAAAAGCACCACGGCCGGTTCATCACCACGCTCAACCAACATAGCTTCGCCTTTCGCGGTCACCTGGTTGAAGATGGCATCGAGGTTTTTTAAGAGGATGGAAAGGGTGGTTTTTTTACATACTAGAGAAACGGTATTAATCTAGCGGAAGAAAAGCTTTAGAAGCCATTTTGAAATGAGTTAAAATGTCCAATATTGCTCTATTGGAAGAAGGGTGATTTTTTGTAAAACCTCTTGACCGAATTGATCTTGTAAGAAACGACTATTGAAGTTTTTGTCGTGAACGATGATTTTTTTTAGATTGGGCATCCGCATGAAAAGTTGCTGATCTATGGATTTATTGAAATCTGGAAAAGAATATCCAATTATAACTAATGTTTCTGTATTTTCCATTAGATTGCATGCGTCTTTTAAGTCAGCAGAATTTTGATTTTCCCATGCATATTTGATAGTATTATCAAAACTAATTTTCCGTTTGTTCAAACTCTCGGTTATAAAAGACATTTCTTGAAAAAAGGCGTCAAAAGTGCCTTTGGACGCCCAATCCCGATCAATAAAGTATTGATCCCTTGCATCATGAAAAAAAGCCCCGTGGTGACCATTTAAATGAATCACCTGTTTTTTTGTAGCCCGGTTACCTAAATCAGGGGCAAGTGCAAGATTGATCCTAGCCAAATTGCCAATTTTGGCACTTTCGTAACGCATAAACTTGCTAAAGGCTCTTTCAAGCTGAAGGTCGTAATTCCATGTGATGAATGAATATTCTGGTCTGATATGAACATCTCCGTTTTTCGAGGATGCTAGGATTTTGGCAAATAGACTGATGTAGCGTTCGTCAATTAAAGAAGAATAGGTTCCATGTGCGTCTTTTGTAAACTCTAATAGGGTAAAATTCACTGAGACTGCTAGTTTTAATCGATTCAATAGTTCAAAATCGCGATTCAGAAATAGCTTTTTGGCAAAGGTATCAATGCTTCCGAATTCTAAAGCTTTATAGCCGAACCAAGCCATTTCCCAAAGCAGATATTCTTTTGAGCCTAATTCAAAAGGGTTTTTATTGGGGCTACTACTCTTAATTTCTTCCGACGTGATTTTATGGTCCTTGTAAATAAGCGATTCGCCCAGTAACATGGCTCTTGCCTGTTCCGACCAAACTGGTAAAGCATTCGCACTCGCCCCAGCCCCCGTAAAGTAGGTTACATTCATGTTGTATTTTTCCTAAAGTTCACACAAAGCATTTGTCGGATGTCCACAAATTACACTGTGTTTTACACAAGCTTATTTCTTTGGTTAGGCTGCATGGTAATACTTCCCCTAACTTTTCAACAAAACACAAGCAGCCTACCCAAACTGCACTTTGCTTGCTATCTTAGCCATGCAGCCAGTTTAGGATAAACAGGCTTTTACAAATGGCAGATGATCTTGATTATCAGCTGCTACCGAGAACGAACTACCAAGCATGACCCAAGACCAAATCAAACAACTCGAACGTGAATTGTGGGACGCCGCCGACGCCCTGCGTGCCAATAGCAAATTAACCGCCGGTGAATACAAAGACCCGGTGCTCGGACTGGTACTGCTGCGCTTTGCCCAAAATCGCTACGAAGAAGCCAAACCGCAGGTAGAAGCGGCCATTCCAACCGGTCCCCGCGGCAAACGGGCTGCCACCAAAGAAGATTTTTTGGCCGCCGGCGCCATCATGCTACCCGAGGCCGCGCAGTACGATTACCTTGCAAACTTGCCCGAGGACCAAGACATTGCCGAGGCCATCAATCACGCCATGAAACTCATTGAGGAAGAATACCCCGATTTGCAAGGCAACCTTCCCAAAAATTACCAGGAATTTGAAAGCGAGCTGCTGCGCGATTTGGTGCGGGTGTTCAACAAAGACGCGGTAAAAAAGGCCACGGGAGACGTTTTCGGCCGCATTTACGAATACTTCCTCATGAAGTTTTCGATGCAAGGTGCCGGTGCCCAAGAAGGTGGTGAGTTTTTTACCCCGCCCAGCTTGGTACAATTGATTGTGAATTTTATTGAGCCTCATCACGGCATCATCCACGACCCGGCCTGCGGTTCGGGCGGTATGTTTGTACAAACGGGCTATTTTGTAAAAAATCACGCCAACAAATCGGTGAACGAAGCCATTACTTGCTACGGCACCGAGCAAAAAACCAACAACACCAAACTGGCCAAAATTAACCTGGCCATCCACGGCATCGAAGGCAAAATCATTGAAGCCAACAGCTTTTACAGCGATCCACACAACCTCGTTGGCAAGTGCGATTTTGTGATGGCCAACCCGCCATTTAACGTAAACAAGGTCGACAAAGGCAAAGATTTTGTAAAAACCGACCCGCGTTTGCCCTTTGGCTTGCCCAAGGCCGACAATGCCAATTATATGTGGATGCAGTATTTCTACAGCTACCTCAACGAAACGGGCAGGGCAGGTTTTGTAATGGCCAGCTCGGCCACCGATGCCGGCCACAGCGAAAAACTCATCAGGCAACAGCTCATTGAAACGGGCGTGGTCGACTGCATTGTGAGTGTGGGCAACAACTTTTTTTACACCCGCTCATTGCCCTGCCATTTGTGGTTTTACGATAAGGGCAAGCGGAAAGAAAACAAGGATAAGATTCTCATGATTGATGCCCGCAACGTGTACCGCAAGGTAACCACCACCATCAACGATTTCGACGAGCACCAAATGGAAGGCCTCACCGCCATCATGAAAATGTACCGGGGCGAAAGCGTGGAAGTGAGCACCGAAAATGCCTGGTTTAACGAGCGTTTTGCCGACAAAAGTTACCGCGACATCGAAGGGCTTTGCAAAATTGTAAGCATGGACGAAGTACGCGCCAACGACTGGAGCCTCACGCCCGGACGTTATGTGGGGGTGGCCATGGAGGATGACGATGATTTTGACTACCGAGCCCGCCTGCTCGAAATTCAAAGCGAGCTAGAGGTGCTGAATGCCGAAGCAAACGATTTGAGCAAAACAATTGCTGCCAATCTGAAACTATTATTGAGCTAAGTATGCAGCTGCTAGGTAGTGAACATATTGAGCAAAAGATATTCAACGTTAGGAGCGTGCAAGTCATGCTCGATGCGGACTTGGCGGAGCTTTACCAGGTGAGCACCAGCCGCCTCAACGAACAAGTTAAGCGAAATATGGGGCGTTTTCCTGCTGACTTTATGTTTCAACTTACAGTGCAGGAGTGGGAGCTTTTGCAGGCTCAACGGGCGCAAAGCAGCCATGCATCTTTAAGATCGCAAAATGCGATGTTAAAAGATGGTCGTGGCAAACACCGCAAATATTTGCCCTACGTTTTTACCGAACAAGGGGTAGCGAGTTTGTCGGGTGTTTTAAAAAGCGATGTTGCCATTGCCGTACATGTTGAAATCATGCGGGCCTTTGTAAACATGCGCAAATTTTTACTCGAAAATGCATCCGTTTTTCAGCGTTTGAATCAGGTAGAATTGAAGTTATTGCAAAACGACGAAAAGTTCGACCGCCTGTTTAAAGCACTGGAGGCGGGGAGGCCCGAGCCCGATAAAGGTATATTTTTCGATGGACAAGTATTTGATGCCTATGCCTTTGTGTCTGACTTGATAAAAAGGGCTGAAAAAGAGATTGTTTTGATTGACAACTACCTCGATGAAAGTGTATTTACACTGCTAACCAAACGCCAAGCAGGAGTAAAGGCAACACTCTACACCAAAAGCATTTCAAAAAGCCTAGAGCTTGATTTGCAAAAGCACAATGCTCAATATCCCGCCATTGAGCTTAAAACTTTTGCCCAAAGCCACGACCGTTTTCTGTTGATTGATCAGCAGCAATTGTATCATTTGGGTGCATCACTCAAAGATTTGGGCAAAAAATGGTTTGCCTTTTCGAGGATGGATAGCCATGCGGTTTTTGTGATTAACCAATTAAAAAAGTGAAATGGAAGGCTTAAAGAAAGTCCCTTTTAAGGACATATATCTTGGGTTTTATGATGGGCCTCATGCAACACCAAAGGAGTCAGACAACGGTGCGGTGTTTCTTGGAATCAAAAATGTCACAGAAGATGGGAGATTAGATTTGTCAGACATTCGCTTTATTGCAGAAAATGACTTGCCTAAATGGACTAAAAGAGTCACTCCCAAAGAAGGTGATATAGTTTTTTCTTATGAAGCCACTTTGCATAGGTATGCAATTATCCCAAAAGGGTTTAGAGGCTGTCTAGGGAGAAGGATGGCTTTAGTACGGACGAATCCAAATATTGTAGACAATAGATTTGTGTTGTATTACATGTTGTCTCCGCTTTGGAGAAAGGAAGTAGAAAGAAATATTTTAACAGGTGCGACTGTTGATCGTATTCCATTGACAAATGTTCCAAGTTTTCGCTTTCAATTACCCCCACTTCTCACCCAACGCCGCATTGCCTCCATACTCTCGGCCTACGACGATTTGATTGAAAACAACCTCCGCCGCATCAAGCTGTTAGAAGAGTTGGCCCATCGTACCTACGAAGAGTGGTTTGTGCGCTATCGTTTTCCCGGCCACGAAACGGCGGTTTTTGATGCGGAGACGGGGCTGCCGGAGGGGTGGGAGAGGAAATCCCTTACTGATGTCGCTGATTTTTTAAATGGTTTTGCATTTAGGCCTTCTGATTTTGAGGATAGCGGAATACCTATTATTAAAATCAAGGAAATGAAGAATGGAGTAGGCAACGACACGCCTAGGAATAATGGCGACAGGGTTTCTCCCAAATATTTGGTTCAACCAGGTGATGTCTTGTTTTCTTGGTCTGGTTCATTAGAAGTTGTTTTATGGCCGCATGCCGAAGGATGGCTGAATCAACACCTGTTTAAAGTCACACCAAAACGGGGCATTAACAAAGCATTTGTTTATTTGTCGTTGTTGAAATCTCTGGACGAGTTTAATAACCTCACCACGGGTTCAACTATGAAGCACATCAAGCGCAAAGAATTAGATTTCGTGAAAGTTGCTGTCGCCACCCCTGAATTGATGGGCGAATTTGAGGAAATGGCAACACCCGTTCAAAACGAAATCTTAAACTTATCTAAGCAAGTACGGATGCTAAAGGAATCAAGAGATATTCTGCTTCCAAAGTTAATGAGTGGTGAATTGATGCTTGAAGGAGGGGCGAATGAGCATAGTTAAGGGTAAAATGTTCCATGCAGATGACTGGTCACACATACCAACCACTGGTTTGCCTGGTAGCGTTTTGGATTTTTATCGTGCGCGTTATTTGATTTTCGATGAATATTTGGGAGATAATCCGGGCTTTATAGATTATCGCCAGTGCAACGACATAGCCGTTTTTGAATCGGAAATCAGCAGCTTCAACGATATTTTAAAATTTGAAAGCCTGCTGCGTTTTTTGATTTTACACGACAGGGTTGATGTGTTGAATCCATCTGTGAAAACAGTTCATGTAAATGGCGAGCAGGCACTGAATACTTATCTACGGTTGCCCGAAACCAGAAAAGACTCGGCAACTGAAATTTTACACAAATGCGGCTCACACGATTTTATGTTTCCCAGTGAAAAAATCGCAGTGGCTAATGGCAAAGTAGTGGCTTCAACTTTGGCAAATTCTATTTACCTCCATTGTGCAGCCGATGAACTCAAAACCAAATTAGCAAGTGATCCCATTCAGCATGAATTGCTTTTTTCTATTCCAAGTACCTATTCGGTTCCATTTGTAGGGCCAGCACAATCGAGTGCTACTGATTTTAATATCATTTACCGTGATTACCTTACCGCATTAGACCAAGAATGGCCCAAAGCCATGCAATACAACATTCAGTATGGCTACAACATTCCACTTCCGTTTTTTACCAATGCCGTACTATCCATGGCCAAAAACAGGGATGATATTCCAAACGCTGTGCTCGAATTGCGAGCTACGATGGCTAAGTTGAGAAGTCAATTTTTCAATTACAGTTTAGATTTTAGAAGCATCAAGTCGCCACAGCAAATGGCCAAATTGCAAAAAGACATGGAGGCAGCTGTAAAACTTTATTCTAAAGGTATTTTTGATGATGCCTCCCTTTTTAGCGATTTCGTTCGACTGATAATAGCTGTAGCCAAACAACCAACTGAGCTGGTAGCAAAATTGGTTAATCCGGATTACCGCCTTCAAAACGATTATCCTATAATGTTTGCCAATTCAAATTATCATCGATTAAAGGGTTTGCTGAAGCTTGATAATATCAATACCAACATTCAGAATTTTTTGACGGAGGGCGAGATTCAAGGCATCAAGAAGTCAATTTAGAACAAAAATATATCCAACTAAAAAGCATTTAACTTTATGGACAGCATATTGTCGGTTCAAGATTTGAAATTACTACTTCGTTCGAAATTTAAACGAATTTGGCGATGTGCAGATTCCGGAGTATGGGACCTGATGCAGCAACAAGGGTTGCTGTCTTTTAATTGGTTAGATCCAACGTTGGATTATAGTAATATGGATAAGGCTCAAATCGGAGCTGGTAAAAATGCTATATACCCATTTACGCATGCACTACGTGAAGGTGATTTGGTATTTGTAATGGGTAAAAATAAATTTTATGGAATTGGGATTGCCAAATCAGCATATCGATTTGGAGGGCCAGATTTGATTTTAAGGGATGGTACCGCACGGCCCGCTGTCATCATGGATTACTTTTTTAACTTGACAGATGGGGTTGATCATAATTTTATCACGCACAATAATCCGGCAACTTTTGCTGACATCGATAAGTATAAATTCAGCCTTCAAAATACGCTAACCTTTCTTCAATCATTCTATCCAGAAGGCTATGATAAATTATCTCAACTCGTAAATAACGGAACTATTAGTGTTGAAGTAAAGGAGAAAAAACTAATGCAAAAACCAGAAGTGCCTTTGAATCAAATTTTGTATGGCCCCCCAGGTACAGGCAAAACTTACCATACTGTCAATAAAGCAATACAAATCATTCGCGGATATAGTGATGCCGAACTAAAGACAAGACCAAGAGCAGATCTTAAGGCAGAGTTTGATGCGTTGATTAATGAAGGTCAGATTGTATTTAGCACCTTTCACCAAAGTATGACTTATGAAGATTTTGTAGAAGGCATAAAGCCCATCCAAAATGAGGACGATGCAAGTACGCTTGGCTACGAGGTTCAACCGGGCATTTTTAAACGCATTTGCGATAGGGCCAAAGCAAGGGAGGTGAGCAACGCCTCCACTGCATGGGATAAGGCCAACTATTTCAAAATGTCGTTGGGTGGCAAAAACAGAACCGACTTACATGAATGGTGTTTAGAAAATAATTTGTTGGGTTTGGGCTGGGGAGGAGAAAATGATCTTACACAATATGCCAAGCTAAATAACTGGGAAAATTTTAGAGATAAATTCAGTAGAGATCAACCCGCAGTTGTTGCACACAGCAGGTTTAATATTCAAGCGGCTTACTCCTTTCTTCAAATGCGAAAAGGAGATGTAGTAATCATCTCCAAGGGAAATCATTTGATTGACTCCATTGGTATTGTTGACGGCGATTATTTTTTTGATGAAAACAAACCTATCGAATTTGTGCACTTCCGACCTGTAAAATGGGTTGTCAAACGAATCAATGAAGTTCCTGGCCTTTTTGTAACCAAAGGAATTTCTCAACAATCCATCTATCAGTTTGCAAAAGATGATGTGATTCTTGACTCATTCAAAGCATATTCTCCTGAAAACAGCGATCGGCGTATAAAGCCATACGTGCTCATAATCGACGAAATCAATCGCGGCAATGTATCTCAAATATTTGGTGAACTCATTACCCTGCTCGAAGCCGACAAACGTTTGGGTCGCGATGAAGCTTTAGAGGTAACCCTACCTTACAGTAAGGAAAAAGAAAAATTCGGGGTACCCGCTAACCTATACATCATTGGCACCATGAACACCGCCGACCGCAGTGTGGAGGCCCTCGACACCGCTTTGCGCCGCCGTTTCAGTTTTACCGAAATGCCACCGAATTACGAGTTAAAGGAGCTCGAGTATTCGTTTGCAGGCACCACAGGCAAGGAGATTTTAAAAACCATCAACCAGCGCATCGAAAAATTGCTCGACCGCGATCACCTCATTGGGCATTCGTATTTGATGATTAAGGAAGGTGAAAATTTCGAGAGCAAGTTGATGGATGCTTTTTACCGCAACATCATACCCTTGCTGCAAGAATACTTTTACGGCGATTATGCCAAAATTGGAGCCGTACTGGGCAAAGGGTTCATTGACAAAAAAGCGGACGCAGATAAAATTGAGTTTGCCGATTTTGATTATTTTGAAGCAGCAGACTATTCCGACAAGGTGATTTATGAGATCATTGACCACCGAAGCGCAGCAACACCAGCAGAAAGCTTTGAACAAGCCATCCGTACTTTGATGAATCCAAAGAAATAAGCATCTCTTGGTACCTAAGCGCAAACATATCCGTGTTTTCGAGCACCAGCATTTAAAGCTGGGCCAAAAGTTCCCGTTTGATACCAATTTGGCTGAGGGAGAAGCGGGGGAGAAATTCGAATTTACCCAAGCGCAGCTCGATGCTTTGGTCGCCTTTTTTGAAAAAGAGCCAAGCTACTTTAGCCTCATACGAAACGGAGTGAAGTTCAACGAATACGTGGGCGCTTTGCAAGTAGGCGATTTGGTAATCAACGTACTACCCAAGGCCGATAAAGTAAAGGAGTCGGAGAAAACCAAAAATGCTTGGCAGGACCTGCTCATTGGTATGATTCGGGCCGTCCATGGTTTTGATGTGAAGGCACCCAGTTCGGCCAGTTTGAATTTGAAGAACAACTCTGTACTCGATTTGTACTTCGAAATGTTTTTAGCCGAGTTGGCCTATTTGCAACGTCGAGGTTTGGTAAAACAATACCGCAAAACCGAAGGCAATCAAAAAGCACTCAAAGGCAGATTGCAATTCAGCAAGCAGATTGCCCAAAACCTCATACACAAAGAGCGTTTTTACACCCGTTACACAACTTACGATACGCAGCATGTGCTTCATCAAATTTTGTATGAAGCTTTGGGCGTTTTGCAGCGCATCAATACCAATGCTAACCTCATTGGGGCCATCAACAGCAGCCTGTTGAATTTTCCAGAAATGCCTGCCATTCATGCCACCGATGCCCTTTTCGATAAGTTGGTGTTTAATCGCAAAACGGCCCCTTACCAAAAAGCCATCGACATTGCCCGCTTGCTCTTGTTGCATTACCACCCCAATTTATCAAAGGGCCGCAAAGATGTATTGGCATTGATGTTCGACATGAACAAGCTCTGGGAGCAATTTATACTGGCAAGTCTCCGCAAAGAACCCGGCTGGAAGGTGAGGGGCAAGGCTTCGGCTTTGTTTTGGCAGCCGGATGAAGGAAAGGGGCAGAAGATTTATCCAGATGTGTTGATCAAAGATGAAAATGGAATCCATTACGTCTTCGACACCAAATGGAAGCTGATAGATGATAAAGCTGCCATGCAAGATTTACGTCAGATGTACGCCTATCATAGATATTTCAATGCGCAAAAAGTAGCCCTACTTTATCCTGGTGATAGCGATGGTGTCAGGGGAAAGTTTCAACTAATTCCTGAACCCTGGCCTAATGATTTGAATTTAGCTACCTGCGGCTTGTTGTTCATCCCTACAAGCGATGATAGTATGATTAGTTGGCAAACGGCCATCAGAACACAAATAAGACACTGGATTGAGGCCAACTAACCCAAAGCATGCACCATTTCCAACAAAAGCGCTTGTATTGAAGTAAAACATTTGCTTCGTATTCGTATTTTGGCAGTTATTAAACCAACCCAGGCCCAAGAGGCAGCCCAACCGCAATACATTTAAATGAGCTACGAATACTCAGAAGACGGTTTGATTGAAAATGCCACCCAGCAGGTGCTCGAAGAACTCGGCTGGCAGGTGGTAACCGCTTGGAAGCGCGAAACTTTCGGCGAAAACGGTCTGTTGGGTCGCGAAAACAAATCGGAGGTATTGCTTTTTCGCTATTTGAAGCAAGCATTGGAACGTATGAATCCGGGCTTGCCTGTTACTGCCTACACCCAGGCCATGGAGTTATTGGCCCAGCGCAATGCCGATAAAACCTTGGCGCGAATAAACAAAGAAAAGTACGAAATGCTCAAAGAGGGCATTCCCGTTTCTTTTAACGATGCTGATGGGCGATTGGTGAAGAAAAAATTGCAGGTTTTCAATTTCCAAGACTACACCCAAAACCACTTTTTAGCGGTGCGTCAATTCGAAGTGGTGGGCGAATTGTACAACCGCCGACCCGACGTAGTCGGCTTTGTGAACGGCATTCCTTTGGTGTTCATGGAGCTCAAAGCGCATCACACCGATCTGCGGAATGCGTATACCGACAACATTACCGATTACAAAGACAGCATTCCGCAAATTTTTCATTGCAATGCTTTCATTTTGCTGAGCAACGGCACCGATGCCAAAGTGGGTACCATTACCAGTCCCTATAAATTTTTCCTCGATTGGAAGCGCATCACCGAGGAAGAAGAAGGCATAGTGAGTATGGATACCGTGATTCGCGGCACTTGTTCGAAAGAAAACCTGCTCGATATTTTCGAAAATTTCCTTTTGTTCGACGATAGCGGGGGTGATGTGGTGAAAATCATGGCCAAAAACCACCAGTTCATTGGGGTGAATAAGGTCATCAACCAAGCCCGCGATATTGAAGAGCTCAAAGGCAAATTAGGCGTTTTTTGGCATACGCAGGGCAGCGGTAAGTCGTATTCCATGGTGTTCATTGCCCAAAAAATTCACCGCAAATTTGGTGGTGCCTATACTTTTTTGATTGTGGTCGATCGCTCGGAATTGGAGCGGCAGCTATACGACACCTTCACCGGCGTGGGTGCTACTTCGGGCAAAGATGTGGTTGCCCGCAACCGCGAACATTTACGTGAATTGCTTAAAGAGAACCACCGTTATGTGTTCACGCTCATCCACAAATTCTCCATCGATCCCAAGCTAGAGAGCGAATATCCCTTAATCACCGATCGCAAGAACATCATTGTAATTTCCGATGAGGCGCACCGTACCCAATCGGGTACTTTTGCACGCAACATGCGCTTTCATGGCATTCCCAATGCCTCTTATCTTGGCTTTACGGGTACGCCCATCATCAAAGAAGAAGAAGAGCTAACCAAGAATATTTTCGGTGAATACGTTTCGGTCTATGATTTCAAACGTGCCATCATCGATGGGGCTACCTTGCCCTTGCGCTATCTGAACAAGGGCGAAAAGTTAGGTTTGAAGAACCCTGTGCTTGATGAGCAAATGGCCGAGATCCTTGAAAGTGAAAATTTGGATGAGGACCAAAAGCGAAAGCTTACCTACCTCTTTCAAAAAGATTATGTGGTGCTCACCGCCCAGCCGCGTTTAGAAGCTATTGCCAAAGATTTGGTTTGGCATTTCAACGAGAGAGGTTACCAGGGTAAGGCCATGTTTGTAGCCATAGACAAGCCCACTGCGGTGCGCATGTACGACCTCATTCAGCATTATTGGCCGCATTATGTTGCCGAACTTAAAAAGCGCATTGATAAGGCGCAGGATGTTGAAGAGTCGCTGCAACTTCAACGTAAACTAGCCCGTGTTGAAGAAACCGAAGTTTGTGTAGTGGTGAGTCCCGAACAAAACGAGGTAGATAAATTCCGCAAGTTGCAGCTCAACATAGCCACGCATCGCCAAAAAATGGTTGAACGCGACCTCGAAAAGCAATTTAAGGACGATAACCATCCTTTCCGTTTGGCCATTGTCTGCGCCATGTGGATTACCGGCTTCGATGCGCCATGCGTTTCTACCGTTTATCTCGACAAACCCATCAAAGGCCATACGCTCATGCAAACCATTGCCAGGGCCAACAGGGTTTATGACGATGAAAAGGAAAACGGGCTCATAGTCGATTATGGAAATGCCTACAAGCAGCTCGAAAAAGCCTATGCTGTATACGGCGAAGGCAGTGGCAAGCCAGCTGGGGGTGGTAATAAAAGCCCTGAGGATGCCAAACGCCCCTTCGATTTCTTGGAGGAAATGGCAGGCGAACTTAAAGAGTCGATCCGTGCTGTGAAAGGCTATCTAAAAGAGTTAGGTTTCGATTTGGGGCTTTTAAGTAATACCGATGCGAAGCCTATGCAGAAAATTGGGAACATAAAAACGGCGGTCGATTGTGTTTGCTTAAACGAAACCAGCCGAACCAAGTTTGAGATTATGGCACGTGAGGTTTTCAAAAAATACCACGCCTTGTTCCCAGAGGAACAAGTGAAGCCTTTTGTGCGGCAGTTTAATGCCATTGAGGCAATTTACCAACAACTCAACCAACAAGTGAAAACGGCTGATGTCAGCGAAATCATAGCTTGCCTGCAGCAAGTGGTTGATCAAAGCGTATCGGTAATTGATGCTAGCATACAAGAGCAAGAAGCAGTAGAGATTGATTTATCGAAATTAGACATCGATAAATTGAAACAGGCTTTTCAAAAATCGCAACGCAAAAATTCTTTCGTTTTCGATTTGCAGCAAACAGTTGATAAGAAGATGGCTCAAATGCTCAAGGAGAATCCGCTGCGCATTGCCTTCTACGAACGTTACCAAGAAATCATCAAGGATTACAATGCAGGCAAAAGTTTAGAGGATACTGTTAAAGCCTTTGAACAATTGAGCGAGTTCATCAATGATTTGAACTTCGAAGACGCACGGGCTATCAGAGAGCAATTGACAGATGAATCACTTGCCATTTTTGATTTGTTGTGCTCCGGTAAGGAGCTCAGTGCCGATGAGATAAAAGAAGTGAAAAAGGTAGCCAGCGATACGCTTTTGAAGTTGAAGAACGAAAAGTTGGTTATTTCACGTTGGCGCGAAAGCCGGCAAATCACGGCCCAGGTCAAAACCATCATTTTCGATCACCTACAGTGGTTACCGCAAAGCCGATATACCGATGAGGAGGTATCAGACAAAACCATGCAAGTGTACCAGCACATTTACACCAATTACCCTGGAGGTACCGTAAATGCCTATTGGAGGCATTCGGCTTAACGCATTAAAGCATGGACTGTTTTGGATCTTCACTAGGGCTTTTCTGATGTGCAGATAATGGTCAGCGATTAAACTTGCTTAACACTTTGTTGAGGTGACTTAATAAACAAGCTGGCTAATTCAACTTCTAAAGCAAAGGCAATTTCTGTTAAAACATCCATCGTTAAATTTTGCGTGCCGCTGCACCATTTCGTTACTTCCGAAGGTTGTTTGCCAACGGCTGCTGCCAGTTGTTTTTTGTTCCAGCCTTTGGCTTTCATCAAATCCTCGATGCGGGCAGCCAGTTCCATTTTGGCTTGGGTTTGTGCCATTTCCAAAGGAATTATCTCAGCCATAAGCTCCTCTAGGCTTGCGCTGTTGTGCATTTTTGATTTTGCAGAAATACCCATGATGGTGAGGTTAGCTTGGAATTTGAACGCATATCGGTTCAAGCAAAGCGATGTGTTTTTAAGTAAAGTGCGTTCAAAGTTAAGGCTTGGTGGCACGGTAAGACGTGTTGGCTCGTTAAAATTTACTTAAAAGTAAAATGGCGAACGTTGCTTTGGAGGAGTTGGATTTAGTCACCGCCCCAAAATCCCCGCATGCCACCACTTCCCATCTCCCAAATCTCCCTTCAACACCAGCTTTTTCCTCGGCCGCAAATCGATGTAATTCCATTCCAACGGTCCAGCTGCATCTAAATACAAACTACTTACTGCCCGCTGGCTGCGCAGGCTGATGGCATCGCCTTTTTGCCGAACACGTACCTTCGCTGCCGGCCAATGCAGCTCCTTGGGCGGCAAGGGCGATAGGAACCGGCCTGTAGCGGCACCTGCTACCTGCACAAACAATACGTGACTGCCACGTTTTAGGCGTTTTTGCCAACGCTGGGGAAGTTGCACGCTGGTATTTTGCCTTCCAGCTGAAAGCCGAATAACAACCCGCCGAACGCCTTGCCTGTACCTACCACCGGGTTGCCAAAGCTCCAACAACAGGGTGGCAGCGCTGTCGGCTAGCAAATGGCTGCTCAGTACTATTTCAAGCGAATCGCCATTGGCTTGCAATACCGGCAAAAGGGTCGCGTATAAATGCTTGAGGGCGTAAAAACCAGCTTTGGGTCTGCCGTAATAATCGACCACACTCCACGAAATGCCCGGCCAGGCGTCGTTGAATTGCCAAGGCAGGGTGCCCATGCATTTTTCTTGTAATCGGTGCGCCTCAATGGCCGTTTGCAAAGCACGGGCCTGTAGCAATTGGGTGGCATAAGCGTAGGTGAACAAGCTGTCGAACCGACCGTAATCCCGCTCCAAGTAGGTGTTGAGGGTCTCAAAGCCAGTTGGGTGCTTTTGTTTGCGGCGCAAAGCAGCACTTTGCATACTGGGTTGTGCTTCGCCGGTCATTGCTACCAAACTTCGCCAAACGGGCAGGGCTTGCATGCCGTATTCCGATACAAAACGACCGGTTTTGCGGCGGTAGGTTTCCAAAGAGTCGCGTCCCCACCAAACACCCCAGTAATGCACATCGCCTTCCTGGTAGGCGCGTTCACGTCCCCAGCCGTTGAGGGGCGAGGAGTGGGTGTACGAACGTACGGGGTCGAACTGGCGCAGCAGTGCCGGCAGTTCTTGCTGAAAAAGCCGCTGGTACGACTGAATAACGGCCAAACTGTCGGCAGTCGTGTAGCCCAGTTGTTTTTGCCAACCCCAATTGAACCAGCCTTCGTAGTTTTCGTTGTTGCCGCACCAAAGGGCCAAACTGGTGTAGGGGCGCAGTCGAAGGATGTGTTCTTCGGCTTCGCGCCGCACCGATGCCACAAAGGCCGAATCGCCAGGGTACATGGCGCAGGCAAAGGCAAAATCTTGCCAAACGAGCAAACCCAAGCGGTCGGCAGTTTCCATGAAGGCATGGCTGGCATAATCGCCTCCGCCCCAAACACGGAGGAGGTTCATGTGTGCCTTTTGAGCCAACTGCAGCAGCGACGAATCAGGCAGGGTCAAGGTGTCGTTCACCAGGCGCGAACTAGGAATGTAATTGATGCCCTGGATGAAAATGGGGCGGTTGTTTACCAAAAAATAAAACGACCTGCCAAAATCATCAGCTTCTTGCACCAGCTCCACCGTACGTATGCCTACGGGCTGTTCGTAGCGCTGCACCACCACATCGCCCTGCACCCAATAGGCTTCAAAACGGTGCAAAAAGGCTTCGCCCGAGCCGTTGGGCCACCAGAGGCGGGGATTGGGAACGTACAAATCGACTTCCAACAGGCTGTCGCTAATTTCTAAGTCGAGCGCTTTGCTGATGTAACGCTGCCCATCGCCCAGGAGCATCACCAACTGTCCGCCCGGCTGCGCCCCTCGCACCACGGTACTTACCCTCAGCACGGCCACGGTATCTTCTAGCCGCATGGTGCGGAAATGCCAGTATTTGAGTTCGGTCCGCCGCTTCGTTTCCACCAAGCGCACTTCACCCGTGAGTCCACCAGCCAGCAGTTTCGGACCCCAGTCCCAGCCAAAATGCCAGGCAGGTTTGCGTACAAAAACACGTTGTCCCTCGGGCAAAGCCTGCGGATATTGGCTGCGCAGCGAATCGTTGGTGGCTTGAATGGGACGTATTTCTACTTGCAAGAGGTTGCTTCCTGCACGGGCGGCATCTCCCAATAAAAATTGGTGGTTGTGAAAGGCATTCCCAGTACGACCGAGCAATTGTCCGTTCAGGTAAATGCGGGCATCGGTATCAATGCGTTCAAAGTGCAAGGCCAGGAATTTACCAGCTAGCTGTTCGGCCGATAAGTCGAAATAGGTATGGTACCACCAGCTGAGGGTATCAACTCCTTGCCAACGGGCTTCCACATCGGGATGGGTGTAGGGGGGAAGCTGTCGGGCGGCGACAAGACTTTCATACACTGTGCCCGGCACTTGGGCTGAGAGGGTGTCGGCACCTGAACTGCTTATCCGCCAGCCGTTAAGCGATGTTTGGGCGACGCCCAGCTGGGCGCATGCCAAGGCGAGGCAGAAAAGCAGCAGCTTCATGGGGCTAAAATACGTGATTGCGGTTGGGAATGGCTCCTAGGTTAATGCTTTGAAATGATTAGCCCAATGCACGAGATTCAAAATCACGGGCGGCATGGTGAACGGTCAGAATCTCAATCAAATTTGAATCGTTGATTCTATAAACAATGCGGTATTGGCCTTCAATGAGCTCTCTGATATGTGCCGTTCCAATTTCAGGCACGACCCTGCCGGCAAAAGGATTATTTTTCAGGGTTTTAGTCGCCTGCTGGATTTTTCTAACTTGGTTAACAGCATAGCGCCGTGAATCTTTTGATATGAAATCCAATATGTCACGAATGTCGGCTGCGGCTTGTAGGGTCCAAACTATCGAAGCCATTGATCGAGTTTTTTATCAAACTCTTCTTCAGTTATGACTTCTTTGTTGTCGGCTTGTTGCAGACCTTTCTCAATTTTATCGAGCAAAATCATTTTGTCTACCAATTCATCCACAGAGAATGTATCTGGGAAAGTCTGAACAGTTTTTATGACCGCATTTTTGTTGAGCATGGCGCTTTTTTCGAAAGATACGAAATGTTTGAAATCGAATTAAAGCTGGCTGCTGAGCTTTTTTCTCTTAAAATATTGCTCCGGCTCGATGATTTGCCACTGCGTCCGATGTGGCAAATATTTGACCGAATTGAATCTTCCTTGGTTGCATCAAAGATTTTTCGAAATGCCTTAACGCAAATTTGTTATTGCTCTAATTCGAGTGGTAGGAAGTTGTCTGCGCTTTGTGATTTTGCCGCTCAATGGCTGATATGCGTCCCCAATTTCTGCGCCAGGCTCCGATGTACTTCTTTGAGGGCGCTGTATTCCTCCAAGGCTTCGTTCATGGCTTCCTCGCTTTCGGGATTTTTCAACTTTTCCATGCTCTGCCGCATGAGGGCAATCACCTTTTTGAGGTTGAGCCGGTCAACCGCATTGTTTACATCGGCCTGCAAGAGGGTGGCCTTGCTGGGTGTAAGGATGTCGTGCCTTTTTTCCCAATTTTCACTCAGCAGGTATTCGTGACTAAAAAAATGCAGTGCGGTTTGCGCGATGGCTTTGTCGCTGTGATTGAACAACTCATTTCTGTCGGCCAACACTTGCCGCTCCTTCCAGCTTTTTTCAAAAATGCGGAAAATGGCCTCAAAAACAGGCGTATCCCACACAATTTCATCAAGCATATGCACAATGTAGTCAACCACCAACTGCTCCTCCTCGTACACATCGCCCCCGTGTTGCAGCAGCAAACGAATGATGTCGCCTTCTTGCGGCTCGTCGTTGAGCACAGGAGCTTGGGGTTCGGCAGGCAAGGCCACGGCAGGCATGGCATCGAGCGATTCACGTTCGCTCGGCCGCACTTTTTTCATGCGGTTCAAGTGATGCTGTTGCACCGCTTGAATGAACAGTTGCTCGGTGATATCGAGCATGGAAGCCGTACTGCTGCTGTAGGTGGCCCGTACAATGGGGTCGCCTATGAAGCTCACGGTTTCGGCCATGTCGTGAATTACCTCCGCCCGCTTCATGGGGTCGCTAGCCGCCTCTGTGAGCAGCAAATTCACCTTGAAGCGCACAAAATCTACCGTTTGCTCGGCAAGGTAGTCGCGAAAGGCCGCAGCTCCCAACAACCGGCTGTACGAATCGGGGTCTTCGCCTTCGGGCAGTGGCACCACCGATACTTGCAGGTTGTTTTCGAGCAGGATGTTGATGCCGCGCAACGAGGCTTTGATACCCGCAGCGTCGCCATCGTAAATCACCGTCACCTTTTTGGTGAAGCGATGCAGCAAACGCGCCTGTTCTTGGGTGAGCGACGTTCCCGAACTCGCAGCCACATTTTCTATTCCAGCTTGGTGCAGGCCTATTACATCGGTATAGCCTTCTACCAAATAGCAGTTTTCGTGCTTTTGGATGGCCTTTTTCGCCTGAAACAAGCCGTAAAGCGTCTCGCTCTTTTTGTAGAGCAAGGTTTCGGGCGAGTTGAGGTATTTGGCTTCTTTCTTATCGTTTTTGAGGATGCGGCCCCCGAAACCAATGATTTTGCCGCTGAGATTGTAAAACGGAAAAATCACCCGGCCGCGGAAACGGTCCATGAGCTTGTCGCTCTGGGTGTGGATGCTTAAGCCAGATGCCTCTAATTCGGCCTGACTGAAATCGCTGCTGCGCGCCATGCGGCTGAGCGCATCAAAGCTGTCGGGCGAATACCCCAGCCCGAATTTAACGATGCTTTCGTCGGTAATGCCACGTTCTTTGAAATAGCTCAGACCAATGGCCCGGCCGTCGTCGGTTTCGGTGAGCTGCAGGTGGAAGTACTGCTGGGCAAAGGCATGCAGGGCATACTGCCGATCGCGCTCGCTGAGTTCTTGCTTGTGCTGCTCGCTGAGTTCACGGGTTTCTTCCTCCACTTCTAAATTGTACCGCTGCGCCAATTGCCGAATGGCGTCAGGGTAGGTAAGATGCTCATGTTCCATCAAGAAGCCCACCGAATTGCCCGATGCCCCGCAGCCAAAGCACTTGTAGATGCCTTTGGCAGGGGTGACGGTGAAGCTGGGTGATTTTTCATTGTGGAACGGACAAAGACCTATGTAGTTGCCGCCTCTCTTTTTCAAGGCCACAAAATCACCAACCACCTCCTCAATGCGGGCGGTGTCCATCACGCGGTCGATGGTACTTCGGCTTATCATACTTTCTACAGAGGCAAAAAATGGGGCATGCGCCCCAAGTTTCGAGGTGTGAAGTTAAGTGCTCTGATCCGATTTTAAAAACGGAGTCGCAGGATCGCCTGGCACGTCTTAACCAGCGAATGGTTAACTTCGCAGCAGCAATTTTTTGAACCTCCTTTATGAAATTCGGAACCAAAGCCATCCATGCCGGCGTGCATGCCGATCCCACCACCGGGGCCATCATGACGCCCATTTACCAAACCTCTACCTATGTGCAGGAATCGCCGGGCAACCACAAGGGTTATGCCTATGCCCGTGGTAAAAATCCTACCCGCACGCAGTTGGAAGCTAACATTGCAGCATTGGAAAATGCAGCGCATGGATTGTGTTTTTCAAGCGGTATGGGTGCCACCGATGCGGTGATAAAATTGCTGCAACCTGGCGACGAGGTAATAACTGGCGACGATATCTACGGCGGTACCTACCGCATGTTCACCAAAATTTACGAGCCTTTCGGTATCAAATTCCATTTCATCAATTTGTACGATGCTGAAAATGTAAGGCAGTACCTGAACGATAAAACCAAGTTGATTTGGGCCGAAACGCCTACCAACCCAACCATGAAGATCGTAGACATTGCAGCCATCGCCGCCATTGCCAAAGAGGCAGGGGTGATGTTTGCAGTCGACAACACCTTCGCTTCGCCCTACCTCCAAAACCCACTCGATTTGGGTGCCAATTTGGTGATGCACTCGGTAACCAAATTCCTGGGTGGCCACAGCGATGTGGTGATGGGTGCCCTGTGTACCAACGATGCGGCCTTGCACGAGCGTTTGGCGTTCATTTTGAATAGCTGTGGTGCCAATCCCGGTCCGCAAGACTGCTTTTTGGTGCTCCGCGGCATCAAAACCCTGCACCTGCGCATGCGTGCCCATTGCGAAAATGGCAGGGCCGTAGCTGAATACCTGCGCAACCACCCCAAGGTAGGCAAGGTGAACTGGCCCGGCTTTACCGATCATCCAGGTCACGCTATCGCCAAGAAACAAATGCGCGATTTTGGCGGTATGATTTCATTTACCTTGGCCAATGACGATTTTGACGCAGCCATGAAGCTGGCTTCTTCGATGCAAATTTTCTCTTTGGCCGAATCCTTAGGTGGGGTAGAATCGCTCATTGGTCATCCTGCCAGCATGACCCACGCCAGCATTCCCCGCGAGCGCCGCTTGGCAGCTGGGGTAGAAGATGGCTTGTTGCGACTAAGCGTTGGGGTGGAAGATGCAGAAGACTTAATAGCCGACTTGGAGCAAGCCTTGGCGAAAATCTGATGAATAAGTCATTCTGAAAATCAAAAAAGGCCGTTCACATGAGTGAATCGGCCTTTTTACCGTAGGTTTAGTTCTGTCAAGAAACTTGTTGGTATTTCAAAGGTCGTTGCTCGTCATTTAACTAATTGTCAGATTATGTAAGCAATGCGCGTGATTGTGTCAAAACCTCTTTTGGTTTCATCAAGGAGCTTTTTTAAACCTTGAAATGCTCAAACTTTGCCATGAGAAACGGCTTCTTTTCACCTGAAATAGCAAAAGTTTCACCATCGCTCATCACGACAATGCCACCATCCTGCTTGAGAATTTTGGCGATATGTTGCAAATTGATGATGTGACTTCGGTGAATACGCATAAAATCACCCCATTGTTCTAATTTTTCGTATTCTAGTAGCTTTTTGGTGACCGTCAATTTTTGACCATCAGCAAGGTGAATATGGGTGTAAGAGCCATCAGCCCGTAAATACATGATTTGATCAAGTTTTACGAAAAGCAAACCATCCCCTAATTGTAACCCGATGCGTCTTTCACCCTGGGCTTGGGTATTTTGCTGTAAAGCTTGTAGTTGACTCTGGCTCGTGGGGTGCATTTTTTCCAATGCACGAGCTATTTGCTCGCGTCGAACCGGTTTGAGTAAATAATCTATCGCCGACATTTCAAAAGCTTGCAGGGCATACTCGCTGTAAGCTGTTACAAACACGATTTTGAAATTTACTTGATCGGCCTCAAAAAAATTAACCAGTTCCAACCCTGAATAGCCAGGCATTTCAATATCCAAAAACACAACATCTGGTTGTAATTGATTGATTTTTCTCACCGCCTCAGGCAAATCTTTGGCTTCATCAACAATTTCTAACGCTGGAAAATAATTTTCGATGACACCTCTCAGTGCCAGGCGTGCATTTACTTCGTCATCAACCAAAAGGACTTTCATCTCAATGTTGTTTATAGGGTAAGTGAATCATGACCAGCGTACCTGTTGCTTGCTGCTGTTCATTCTTTTTATCAGTGATGGTAACTTCTACTGGTTCTGGTAGTAGTTCATTTAAAATTTGCAGTCGGCTTTGCAGCGATTGTGTCGCAAAGGAGCGATGATTTCGGCGTTTTTCTGCCATCATTGTAGATTGTTTCCGCCCTATGCCATTATCTTCTACCGAGATGATAATTCTTTTGACATTCGGGTGCAAGCTAAAATCGATCGAAAGGCGTTTGGGACCTGCTTTATGAAGTAAGCCATGTTTGATGGCATTTTCCACATAAGGCTGGATAAGCATGGAGGGCACTTCTGGGTTTTCGCGTTTGGTTGCTTCGTCAATGCGTACTTCGTAAGAAAAGTCGGAACCAAAACGACCCGCCTCTAATTGCAAGTATAACTCCAAAGCACTGATCTCTTCGCTGATTTCATGCCATTGACGATCGCTGAAATTGAGTGTTAAGCGCATCAAGTCAGAAAATTTACTCAGATAGTCAGCTGCTTCTTCCTTTTTGTCGGCATAAATCAATCCTTGAATTGAGTTTAACACGTTGTACAAAAAATGCGGATTCATCTGTGCTTTCATCGCAGTGAGCTGGGATGTTGCTAAATCGTGGCGCAATTGTCGGTTCCTACTTTTTCGCTTGTTGTATGCCCGGCTCATGCCAGCAGTTACGGAAGCGATAGCCAAAGCCAATAAACCTACAAACCACCAGCGCATCCAGATGGGGTAAGTAACCGATACATGCCAGAGGTACGGTTCAGATTGCAATTCATTGGCTACTAAACGCATCTCGAGCTCGTGATCACCTGGAGGTAGGCCATACAGGGTGAGTTGTCCACTACTGGCCGGTATGGTGTTCCAAGTTGAGTCGGTGAGGCTGAGCTTGTATTGCAAAAACACCTGACCTTCGCTTTGAAAGTGTATAGGCTGATAAAATATGCGAAATGTTTTGAAATTATGGGGGAGAGTGGAATGCGCAACGCTCCATGGTTTTCCATCCAATACCACCTTCTGAATCTTTAAGTCAGGGGCCTTCCTTTCAACTTGTGGACGCGATGGCATACGCATGAGACCCAAATCAGTTGCTAGAAGTAGGTAACCATCACTCACAACGATGTCGAATATAAACAGGTTGGTGAGCCCTAGGATTTGCCTGAATGGCTTAATCTCTTTGCTAATGGGATTGTATAAGTCTAAACCCTTTTCAGTAAGTATCCAAACATATCCGTCTTCATCGGAAGTCATCTTTTTTACAAATTGTCCGGATAGCCTGCCGTTCAATTGTAAGGGTTTTACCTTATCTCTACCTTCAAAAATCCAAATGCCATTGTCTATCGTGCCAAGCCAAATGCTGTTATCAGGCCGTTGTAACATGTCATTCACTATCAAAGGCTTCCCATTTGGTTTTTGAATTGAAAAACTCTCTCCCAATACAGAGTAGGCATGCAGACCATCGATAAAGCCTACCAAGTAGATGCCCCTGGAGCGATCATAAAACAGTTTTCTTGCACGTTCTTGGCGAAGACGAAGTTCTACCCCGAAATGCCTGGGTATTTGACGGTATTTAGAAGCAATGGGAAATTGCAGCAATTCAGGGCCGTAGATATTCACCGTTTCTCCCGAAGCAAAGGCAATGTTCCCTATTTTATCACGGGCAATACTCCTGCCGTAGAATAAGTCTGTATGCGTCTTTTTACGCCGCATATCGTAAATGCCATGCGTGTAATAGAGCAAGCCTGTATGTAGGTCTGCTTCAACAAATTGCACCTGGTCATACGATTCGCCTTGTACTATTCGACTGCGTTTCCCATCGAAACTAAACTGCCAAACACTGCCTTGGTTGGTGCCAGCTAAAAATTTACCTGGCCCAAAAGGTGATAATGAAGTAAATCGCTCATCATCCCCATTTAAAGGCCATATTATTTCTAATTCTGCGTATGGGAATAAAAAAATACTGTGGTCAAGTGTGCTGATCCAATGGTTACCCCGCTGGTCGGTTGTGATATCTGATATGCGCTTGCTCCCCAAAAAACCAGGCTCAAAAGTTCTGCTTGCACGGTCGTAGGTGTAAATGCCTTGGTTGGTACACCAATGCACTTTATTCTGCCAAATACGAATGAAATTGCTATGCACTTTCGGAGGCAACACGCCAAGTGCCTCCATGGTGAGTGTCTTCGGGTTGATCTCGTAAGCAGGTTCAGAACCGATTCCCCTGTAACTCAAATAAAATAGACCATCAGCAGTCGTTAATTCGGTATTGATGTATGGCATTGTTTTTTCAAACAAAAGCTCCCACGTGCTCAGTCGGTAAATTTGGATTTTACCGTTAATCGCCAAAGCCACATAATCATCCGTTATGCGAAAATCAAGGATAAGGTGCAACAGCGCGTCGGTTTGATAAAGGCGCTCAAGTGTCTTTGTCTTGAGGTTGTAACGGTAAAAAACCGTACGACTGGCTGTGTAAATAACCGAATCTCGCACGAAATAATTTACGAGTATGCCCTCCTCCTTCAGTTTTTTGGGTAGAGGAAAAGCCTTGAGGCTATCGTTGCTTAAGTAAAAAATGCGGTTCGAAAAGTCCTTACACCACAATGTGCCATCTTCACTTTCACTTAAATACGAAACAGAACTGGGAGCAGTAGCAAAGCTTATTTTTTCGAAACGAAGTCCATTAAACCGATACAACCCATCGGCAGTGCCTAAATACAACAGTTCACTTTTTGCACCATGCAAATCATAGACCTGTAAATTGGGTAGACCATCACGTTGTCCAAACTGCCTCAAATAAGGATTTCGAGCCGAAACAGACTGAACCAACAAAAAAAACAGAAAGCAAGTAGCAGCTCCTCGCATGTGCGAATTTAAGGAGCTGCGGCATTTGACAAGTTGCTTATTTCACCAAGTATGCCTGCTGTTTTGTGAGCAAGCTTATAATCAGGTACAATTAATTGCAGGAGCCCTGCACATAGCTTACGCCAGCGCATTCGGCTAAACAAGCATTCGCGTAGGTTTTGCCATCAGCGCCACACACTGGATTGTAATCGGTTGTACAGATACACTCTTTTTGATTATTGCACGCTGCAAGCATGAAAGCGCTGGTAATGAGGAAAATAAAGGTTTTCATGGCGTAAGGATTAATGGCCTTATCACGTTACAAATCGCATACTTATTGTGCTTCTTCGAAAGATTTTGCTTTTTTGTCGCGCAATGCCCACAGCCAGTCTGCAAGCTCAACTCGATGCCTACGTGCGGCAGTACAATCGTCCCGATTTTATCTACGCAGATCCCATTGTGGTTCCCCGTGCATTCAACAAAAGACAGGATGTTGAAATTGCAGGCTTGTTCGCAGCCATTTTTGCCTGGGGTCAACGGACTACCATCATTGCCAAAAGCCGTGAATTGATGGCGAGGATGGACAATAGTCCCCACGACTTTGTGCTTAACCACACCGATGCAGGCTTAAAAGCGCTAGCCGGATTTCAGCACCGCACCTTCAACGATACAGATTTGTTGTACCTGGTAGCCGTTTTACAAGCGCATTACCGCCAAAATGATAGTTTAGAAAGCGCTTTTTTGCCTGCCCATGCCAAATTTGAAAGTATAGAAAAGTGCCTGACTCATTTCCACGACCACGTATTTTGCTTCGATTGGGCACCACAACGCACCCGCAAACACATTGCCACGCCTGCCCGTCATTCGGCATGCAAGCGGCTGAATATGTACCTTCGCTGGATGGTGCGTGCAGATGGAGCAGGGGTGGACTTTGGGCTTTGGAAGCGCATTCCAATGGCTGGCCTCGTCATGCCCCTCGACTTGCATGTGCAAAGGGTAGCCCGCAAATTGGGTTTGCTGCAGCGTGAACAAGCCGATTGGCAAGCAGTCGTTGAACTCACCACGGCCTTACGTGCCTTTGATGCCAACGACCCAGTGAAATACGATTTCGCCTTGTTTGGCATGGGGCTCGAGGTGCGTCGTGGCGCCTTGTGGACTTAATTGCTCAGATCAGCTTGACGAATTAAAAACATCTCTTAAATTTCGGCATGGATAACTGCCTCAACTGCAATCATCAGCTTCAGCCCAATGATGTTTTTTGCCCCAAATGCGGGCAAAAGGCGAAAACGCACAGGCTGGTGTTTTGGGCAGGATTGTCAGACTTTTTTGTGAACGCATTTTCGTTCGATTCGAAAGTTTTCAACTCCTTCCGTCAGTTGTTGCTTAAACCAGGTCTCATTACCCAACAATACAATGCTGGCATGCAAGCCCGTTTTGTGCCACCGCTTCGCATGTATCTCACCATTTCGTTGCTTTTCTTTTTGGCAGAGGCATTTGTTGAAAAAGTGAATGAAAAACAGCCTTGGGAGGCATACGGGAAAGAGGAAGCATCGAAATCACCATTAGTAGTGGAAGACGTTGATTCAATCGAAAGCCCCATGACGCTTAATTTTGGCTCGAGCAATTATTCAGGCTGGGGCGATTGGATCAGGAAACATCCCGGCATGTCGCCTGAGCAGGCACTCGATAGTCTCAGAAAGCCAGTTACTTCCTGGAACAAATTCATGTATGCGCAAATCTACAAGATTGCACATTTCAAAAGACAAGAGTTTAACGACTACCTCGAATCGAAAACCCAGCTGCTCATCTTCTTGTTTTTGCCGCTCATTGCCTTGGTGCTCAAATGGGTATATTTCCGCCACGATATCTATTATTTCGAACATTTGGTATTTGCGCTGCACATCCAATCAGTCTTTTTTATACTACTCACGCTCCAAACCTTGTTCGACTTTTTAGTTGGTACCGATGTCCTAGGCATTGCTATTTTGGCCTTTGCACTTTACCTGTATCTGGCCTTGAAGCGTGTTTACGAGCAGTCATGGTCGAAAACGGCGCTCAAGTTTTTCGTGACCAATGTATTGGCCCTTACCACCCTTGGCTTGTTTGGAGGCATGATGTTCATTGTCCTTTTCATGCTTTTTTAGGCGGGATGGTGCCGTTGACGTAACACAGCTAATACACTTTCGAGCGAAGTTTCTTTACCGGCGAGCAGCACCAACAGGTGGTACAATAGGTCGGCAGCCTCTTCGTGCAATTTGTTTAAATCATCATTTTTTGCTGCAATCACGGTTTCTACCCCCTCTTCACCTACTTTTTGGGCCATGCGGTCGATGCCCGAAGCCAACAACATGTTGGTGTAAGAGCCTTCCATGGGTTGCGATTTACGGCTTTGAATGAGTTTTTCTAACTGCTCGAGAAAGTGGAAAGGTGCTTCCAATGCACCAAAGCAGCTCGTGCTACCGGTGTGGCAAGTAGGGCCGGTTGGATTCACCCTGAAAAGCAGTGCGTCGGTATCACAGTCGGTACGCCAACTCACCAAGGCTAAGAAATTACCGGAACTTTCGCCCTTCACCCAGAGGCGGTTTTTGCTTCTACTGAAGAAACAAATGCGTTTGTCGCGCAGACTTTGGTCAAAAGCTTCGGCATTCATATAGCCCAGCATGAGCACACGGCCGCTGCGGTCGTCCTGAATAATGGCAGGAAGAAGGCCTTTATTGAAGTCGGGGTAGGAGGTCATAGTCGAACGGGGATTTTTTGGTTTTGTAGGTAGACTTTTAAATCAGCAATGGGTATTTCTCCAAAGTGGAAAACACTGGCAGCCAGTGCAGCATCGGCTTGAGCTTCATCAAAAACTTGAGCAAAGTGTGCTGGGGTACCAGCTCCACCACTGGCGATAACAGGCACCGGCAATTGGGTGGCCAGCTGCCGCGTGAGCTCCATGTCGAAGCCGTTTTTGGTACCATCGGCGTCCATGCTGGTAAGCAAAATTTCGCCAGCGCCGCGTGACACGCCTTCTTGCGCCCAGTCGAATGCATCGCGACCCGTAGACTGTTTACCGCCTTGCAAGTACACTTCGTAGCCCAGTGCTGTTTTGCGTGCATCAATGGCCAGCACCACGCACTGACTGCCGAAACGCATGGCGGCTGCACTAACAAGATCTGGCTGGCGGAAGGCGGCGCTGTTCAAGCTTACCTTGTCGGCCCCGGCTTCAAGCAAATCTTCAATGCTTTGCAGGCTCGCAATGCCGCCACCCACCGTGAAGGGAATGGTAAGCACCTTGGCTACTGCAGCTACCAAGGGCAAAAAGGTGCTGCGCTGTTCGGCTGTGGCACTGATATCGAGCAACACCAATTCATCGGCACCCGCAGTGGCATAATGTGCTGCCAAAGCCACCGGATCGCCTGCGTCGCGTAGCTCTTCAAATCGAACGCCCTTTACCGTACGCCCGTTTTTGATGTCTAAACAGGGAATAATGCGCTTAGCCAACATAAGTTCCTTTTTGCAACAATTCAATCCAGCGCATGCGGGGTACCACATCTTCATACAGCGCCTTGCCAATGATGGCACCGTAACAGCCCACTGTTGACAGGGCTTGAACATCACCCGGGCCACGAACACCGCCACTTGCAATGATGCGGAGTTGGGCGAAAGCAGCGCTCAGGTCGGCGTACAAGTCGGTGGCGGGGCCGCGCATGGCGCCGTCGCGACTCACCTCCGTTACAAACACCTCCTGCAGGCCGCGTTCGGCCCAATATTCCAAATAACCCGATAGTCCTACCTCGCTCTGTGCTGTCCAAGCCCTGCTTACCAGCATGCCATTTTTAACGTCGGCTGCCAGCAACAAGCGGGCTGGACCACGCATTTGCAAAAAGGCTTCTACCACTTCAGGCTGTTCAAGTGCCAAACTTCCCACGGTTACTTGCTGCGCCCCGGCCGAAAGAACGCTTTCCATATCACGCAAGCTTCGAATGCCCCCACCGAAGTCGATTTGTAAAGCGGTTTTCGATGCCAGCATTTCAAGCACCGCTAGTTGTTGTACTTTGCTTGCTTTTGCTCCATCTAAATCAACCAAATGCAGGCGTTTAAAGCCCATTTGTTCAAGTTTTAGTGCAATATCTAGCGGCTTGCTGCTGTAGGTGGTTTTTTGACTGTAGTCGCCCTGGTGCAAGCGCACTACTTGCCCGTTGATGAGGTCGATGGCGGGAATAGGAACAATCATAAATGGAGAAAATTTTGGAGCAAGCGGCTGCCTTGTGGTCCGCTGCGCTCGGGGTGAAATTGAACGGCATAGAAGTTTTGCTGCGCCATGGCACTGCTGTAATCGAAGCCGTAGTGGGTAGTCGCGATGGTATTTGGTCCTTGCGCAAGGTAGTAGCCATGCACGTGGTACATCCACACTTCGCTTGGCAGGCCGTCGAAAAGCGGGTGATTATTGTGCCGAACAAGGTTCCAGCCTATTTGCGGCACCTTGCCCACGCTATCGGGAAAGCGCTTTACCTCACCTGGCATTATACCCAAGCAGGAGGTAGGGCCTTCTTCCGATGCATCTGCCAGCAACTGCATGCCCAGACAGATGCCCAAAACGGGCTGTTTGAGGCTGCTGAGCACCTTGTCGAGTCCGGTCTGCTGCAAGTGCTCCATGGCGGCGTGTGCGGCTCCTACGCCCGGAAAAATGACCTTATCGGCCTGCTGCAGTTCAAGTGAATCGGCCGTGAGCAGCCCATCCACCCCCAAACGCTCCAAAGCCAGCAGCACCGAACGCACGTTTCCAGCATTGTATTTGACTACGGCCACCTTCATAATGCGCCTTTGGTTGATGGCAGTTCGTCGATGCGGCTGCCAAAATCGGTCGCCTGGCGCAGGCAGCGCGCAAAGGCCTTGAAGCAGCTTTCGAGCAAGTGGTGGTCGTTGCTGCCCGTTGCACTGATTTGCAAATTGCAAGCAGCAGCATCAGCAAACGATTTGAAAAAGTGTTCTGCCATTTGTGTTGGAAATATACCTAGCATGCTTTGTTCAAATTTCACTTGCCATTGCAGTGCCGGCCTGCCGCTGAAGTCGATGCTCACTTGTGCCAGGGCTTCGTCCATTGGCAGCACAAAGGCATACCGATTGATGCCTGTTTTTTTGCCCAAGGCACGATTAAACGCCTCGCCCAAGGCCAAACCCAAATCTTCTATGCTGTGGTGCGCATCTATCTCTAAATCGCCTTTGCAGCCGATTTCGAGGTCGTAGCCTCCGTGCCTGCTGAGCTGTTCGAGCATGTGGTCGAAGAAGGGGATGCCTGTACCGAGTCGACTGAAACCCTGCCCGTCGAGGTTCAGCGCCACCCGGATGTCGGTTTCTTTGGTGCGGCGAACAACTTCTACCCGACGGGGCAAAGCGCGCAGGAAACGGTAAATTTCGGGCCAATGGTTGCTTACCAAGGCTGCATCTAAAGCATGGGGAACCAACTTGCTTTTTTGCTCGAACCAAATGGCTTTACATCCCATGTTTTGAGCAAGTTGTAAATCGGTAATTCTATCTCCAATAACGAAGCTGTTGGCCAGGTCATAGCCTTGCAAATACGCTTGCAACATGCCGGTGCCGGGTTTGCGCATGATGAGGGCGTGGGGCAAACTCCAGTCGATATCGGCCTCAAAATGAGGGTCAATGTGCACAGCCGCAAAGCGGATGCCTTCACCTTCGAGACTGCGGAGGAGGAGGTCTTGCAACTGGTTGAAAACGGTTAAGGGATAGCTGGCCTTGCCCAAACCGTCTTGGTTACTTACCATCACCAGTTCGTAGTCGAGCTCGCGGGCAATGCGGCCCAAACCTTCGAACATACCGGGAATGAACCTAAATTTCTCGAGGCTATCAACCTGGTAAGTGTCGGCTGGTTCGTGCAACAACACGCCATCGCGGTCGATAAAAAGTGCTTTTTTCATGGGGCTGACTGTAAAGTGGCTAACAAACGCTGGTTTTCTTGGGGGGTGCCTACGGTGATGCGCAAGCAGTTTTCGAGTTGAGCTACACGCGAACGATCGCGAACAATGATGCCATTCTCTAAAAGTTTATTGTAGGTACTTTTGGCATCTTCGAAGCGAACCAATAAAAAATTGGCTGCACTCGGAAATACCTCTAACACCTCCGGCAGGCTATTCAAGGCCTTTGCCAGGCGTTCACGTTCATGCACTAAGAGCTGGGTTTGCTCGGTAAAGACATCCTCCGACTGCAAAGCTTGCAAAGCCAATTGCTGGCTGGGGGTGGCCAGGTTGTAGGGGGCCTTGATGCGCTGCATGAGTTCCACAATGCGCGGATGCCCAAAGGCCATCCCCAAACGCAATCCCGCTTGGCCCCATGCCTTCGACAGCGTTTGCAACACCACCAGCTTGGGGTATTGTGCCAGCAGCGGCAAAACAGAGGCTCCAGGACCCGCAAAATCGATGTAGGCCTCATCTACCACCACCAGGCCTGGAAAAGCGTTGAGAAGGGCCAATAAACGGTCGCTTTCGATGAGGTTGGCGGTCGGATTGTTGGGTGAACACAAAAAGAGCAGCTTGCTTTGGGGGCCGCTATGTTTTAAAATGGCCGTTACATCGGGCTGAAAAGCTGCTGTCAACGGAATTTCCTTCACCCGCAAATGTTGTATGGCGGCTGAAATGGCGTAAACGCCGTAGGTAGGCTGACAAACCAGCACCTCGTCTTTGCCAGGCCGGCCTACCAAGCGACACAACAAATCGATGGCTTCATCCGATCCTTGGCCCGTAAATACTTGCTCGAGCCGCAAATTTTTAATTTCAGCCAATTTGTTTCTCAGGGTAACTTGGAGAGGGTCGGGATAACGGTTGTAGGCGTTTTCGGGAAATGGGTTTTCGTTGGCATCCAAAAAGACCTCGGCCCGACCACCAAATTCGTGGCGTGCCGTGGCATAGGGCTGCAAATCGAGTAAGTGCGGCTGCACCAACCGGTCAATTAACAAGCGGCTCATGCGTTTTCCTCCAGTTTTCGACGGCGTATGGCCATGGCCAAGCGGTGGGCGTCGAGCTGTTCGGCTGCTGCCATGCTTTCCACCACGGGTGCCAATTGTAGAACTCCCTCAGCAGAGAGCTCCTGAAAAGTAATTTTCTTCACAAAACTGTCGAGCGAAACCCCGCTATACGCCCGGGCAAAACCATTGGTAGGCAGGGTGTGGTTGGTGCCCGAGGCATAATCGCCCGCACTTTCGCAACTCCATGGGCCCAAAAAGACCGATCCTGCATGCACAACCTGATTGGCGAGTTCATGCGCATTGGCACAATTGAGGATGAGGTGTTCGGGTGCATAAGCATTGAGCAGTTCCATGGCCTCTTCTTGGTTGGCTACCAACACCAAGCGGCTGTTTTGCAAGGCGGCCGCAGCCAAATTGCGCCGGGGCAAAGTCGACAGCTGTTGCGCCAGCGCTTTCTCGGTGGCTGCCAGCACTTCGGCACTGCTGCTCACCAGCAGCACTTGTGAATCGGCGCCGTGTTCGGCCTGACTGAGCAAGTCGGCAGCTACCAAATCGGGATCGGCAAGCGCATCGGCAAAAACCGCTACTTCCGATGGTCCTGCTGGCATATCGATGGCAACGCCCTGCGATGCTACCAGCATTTTAGCAGCAGTAACATATTGGTTTCCTGGTCCAAATATTTTGTCAACGCGGGTAAAACTTGAAGTACCATAGGCCATTGCGGCAATGGCTTGTGCCCCACCCACGGCATGGACTTCTTCGATGCCGCACAAGGAGGCGGCATACAGTATGGCGGGGTGCAATTGGCCGTCGGGGCCGGGTGGACTGCACAACACCACCTCTTTGCAGCCAGCCAATTGGGCCGGAATGCCTAACATCAGCACGGTGGAGAACAGCGGGGCCGTTCCGCCCGGAATGTACAAGCCCACCCGCTGTATGGCTACCGACTTCCGCCAGCAACGAACGCCGGGCATGGTTTCTACCACCGCTTCTTGGCTTTGTTGGCTGGCATGAAAGCGCTTTATGTTCGACGCGGCTTGTTGCATGGCTTTTTTAAGGACATCGTCGAGCTTACCGGTCGCCGATTGTATTTCCGCATCGGTGAGCCGGCGAGGAACTTGACCATCGAAACGCAATGCAAATCGCTCCAGGGCCGCATCGCCTTCTTGACGTACGGCATCGAGCAGTTGCTGCACCTTATTTTGCAAGTCACGCTGGTCAAAAACAGGCCTTGATATTATTTCTGGCCAAATGTTTCTCGAAGGAAGTGAGTAAGTCTTCATGCAATCATTTTTTCAATGGGGACAACCAATATGCCTTCTGCGCCGGCCAGTTTGAGTTGTTCGATCACCTCCCAAAACTGGTTTTCTTCAATGACGGAGTGTAAACTGCTCCATCCGGGCAGGGCCAATGGCAAAACGGTGGGGCTCTTGATGCCCGGCAACAGTGCGATGATGGTGCTTAGGCGGTCGTTGGGGGCATTCAGCAGGATGTATTTATTGCGACTGGCCTGCTGCACCGCTTCGATACGGAACAGCAAACGTTGCAACAAAGCTTCTTTTTCAACACTGAGTTGTTGCGGACGGGCCAATACGGCTTCGCTTTGCAAAACGGTTTCTACTTCGCGCAAGCCGTTGGTGAGCAGGGTAGAGCCCGTGCTTACCAAATCGCAAATAGCGTCGGCCAAACCTATGCCAGGGGCTATTTCAACGGAGCCGCTGATTTCGTGAATTTCGGCCTCCACTTGCTGTGATTGCAAAAATTTCTGAAGTAAACCAGGGTAAGAGGTGGCAATGCGTTTCCCGCGCAGCGATTCGATGGAGCTGTATGCCTCGTTTTTGGGAACCGCCAAAGCCAGTCGACACCTGCCAAAGCCCAGCCGTGTTGCCACTGTAAGCGGAAGTTGTTTTTCGTAAAGCACATTTTCACCCACCATGCCGAGATCAGCTACCCCATCGGCCACGTATTGGGGAATGTCATCGTCGCGCAAGAAGTACACCTCCAGTGGGAAGTTGAGTGCTTCGGTGCGCAGTTTGCCGGCGCCGTTGCTGAAACGGATGCCGCAGGCTTTGAGAAGGCCGAGGCTTTCGTCGCTCAATC
>ERZ1066127.227-NODE-227-length-36171-cov-36.079826_pt1 | contig 36171 bp, 39 predicted proteins | sample MGYA00382774_ERZ1066127 | MGnify/ENA primary metagenome ERZ1066127 (study PRJEB33369, sample SAMEA5778357) | biofilm metagenome | biome: Industrial cooling water; feature: Water cooling tower basin; material: Biofilm | place: United Arab Emirates | collected...
ATTAATATTGTCAATTTTGATACAAAAATTTTTCATCTACATAGGAGAAAAAAATCTGTAAAAATAAATTCTCTCTCAATTTGAGGAGAGGAAATATATATAAGTATAATATGATGAATAAAATAGATAGAGCGTAGTAATCTTATAATGATTTTCAACCTTATAGGGAGGAATTCCAAATTTGCGAGGAAGATTGAAAGGGAACAATATAATTCTCTAGTTCGTATTGATTTAATTCAATTAGAAATATAAAAAGATACATCTTTATTTATAAGGTAGTAAAATGGAGAAGTGTCAGATCGCTTACGTATAAATTGTGATGCATTTTTTTATAAGAAACTAATATTTTCAATTATGATACAAAAATTTTTCATCTACATAGGAGAAAAAAAATCTAAATTTTATTTCGTTGTTCTTATCGTCTAATTGGTTAGGACATTACTCTTTCACAGTAACAATACGGGTTCAAATCCCGTTAAGAATAAAAAGTAATAATTACTTGATTAAATTTAAACGGCGAATATAACTCAGTTGGTTAGAGTGTTAGGTTGTGGTTCTAAAAGTCACAGGTTCAAATCCTGTTATTCGCCTCTTGTAAATTGTATAAATTATACAATTAATTAAATTTTTAGTAAAAAGTCTTTAAAGCATTAAGAGAAGACCTAAGCATTAAAATTCAACTGGACGTTTAATAACGAAATGTTGTAGGGAGTAGACATTTGTTGCTGAGATCTACAACTTTCCAGAAATTCGGAAAACCGTTTTCTTACAGATAAGAAAATTGCTTTAAAAATTTTAGAGCAAAAAATTTGGTGAACTGAATCATCTAAGTAACCAAAATTAAAATCAACCGAGAAATTGTTATTAGTGGCGAGCGAACACAATGATAGACGTTAAACTTACTTTTTATTTAATATCTTAATAGCCAAAGAAGGTAACCTATTTTTAAGGACAGCCCTGTAAAATAAAATTTAAGTTTGTTATTTTAGTAAAACGATGCAAGTCATGTTTTGTTTGAATATTGGGGGCCCACCCTCAAAGTCTAAAAATTTTAATGACTGATAGTGAACAGTACTGTAAAGGAAAAGTGAAACAGACTTTGCGAAAGTGAAAAGAATTCGAAACTTAATGCTAACAATCTGTCAAAGCTTTTTAAAGTAATGACGTACCTTTTGTATAATGGACCAACAAGTTTACTTTGATGGCGAGCTTAAATAATAAAGTATATAGGCGTAAAGAAATTGAGTTTTAAAATGCTCGTTAGTCGTTAGAGTAAGACCCGAAACTAAGTGATCTAACCATGGACAGGTTGATGAATAGGCGGCAACGCTTGTCGGAGGACCGAACCCGTGTATGTGGCAAAATACTGGGATGATCTGTGGTTAGGGGTGAAAGGCCAATCAAACTTAGAGATAGCTGGTTTTCTGCGAAATCTATTTAAGTAGAGCGTTTAAAAGACTTTTATAAGGGTAGAGCTCTCGATAAACAATGGGAACGTAAAGTTTTACTGAGTTTATTGAAACTTCGAATATTGTTAAAATGACTTTAAACAGACAGTCCATGAGTGCTAAGATTCATGGTCGAGAGGGAAACAGCCCAGACTATTAATTAAGGTTCGTAAAAATAATTAAGTGAAGAAATTGTAAAAAAATGTTGACAACCGAAAAGTAGGCTTAGAAGCAGCCATCTTTTAAAGAAAGCGTAACAGCTCATTGGTTTAGTTTTTTTGCATTAAAAATGTTTAGAACTAAAATTATTTACCGAAATTATAGATTTTTAATAAAAATGGTAGCAGAACGTTTTGTATGTCTAAGAAGTCTTATATCAATATAAGATGGAGATATCAAAAATGAAAATGTTGGTACGAGTAACGTTAAACAATGTGCAAAACATTGTCGCCTTAAGTTCAAGGTTTCCAAAACAAGGTTAATCCGTTTTGGTATTAAATTAATTCGGTCTCTAAGAAAAAAACGAAAGTTTTATTTTAATGAGATAAAAATAAATTTTTTAATTTTAAGAAGTGACAGAATACAAATATTATTTTTATTTTATGGTTATAATAAAAGTTGTATAGTATTTTCTAGAAAAAGCTGCTTAAAGTAATAAAACCGTACCCTAAACCGACACAGGTGAACAAGTTTAGTAAACTAAGGCGCTTGAGAGAATTATGTTGAAGGAACTCGGCAAAATGACTTCGTAACTTCGGGATAAGAAGTGACTCTGAGAAGGTAACTTTTCAGAGTTGTCACAAAATCGGGGGCAGCGACTGTTTAACAAAAACACAGGTCTCTGCGAATTCGTAAGAAGATGTATTGAGGCTGACGCCTGCCCAGTGCTGCAAGATTAAAGGAGAAAGTTTTTTGGCTTTAACCCTAACTCCCAGTAAACGGCGGCTGTATTCTGACGGTCCTAAGGTAGCGAAATTCCTTGGCATTTAATTGGTGTCCTGCATGAATGGCGTAACGACTGCCCCACTGTCTCCAGCATAAGCTCAGTGAAACTGAATTGTTCGTGAAGATGCGAACTACTTGCGGCTAGACGGAAAGACCCCGTGCACCTTTACTATAGTTATGCAGTGTAATGAATTTTTTTTTGTGTAGAATAGGTGGTAAGTTGTTAATTTTAATAGCTATTTGCGCTAGCAAATAAGCTAAACGTCGTTGAAATACCACTCTAAAAACTTTTCATTACTCATTGATTAAGACATTGTATAATGGGTAGTTTGACTGGGGCGGTCGCCTCCTAAAGAGTAACGGAGGCGTGCAAAGGTAAACTTAAGTTGAACTAGTACAACTTTAAAGCGTAATAGTATATGTTTGCCTGATTGTAAGATTGACAAATCGAGCAAGGACGAAAGTCGGTTATAGTGATCCGGTAATTCTGTGTGGAAAAGGTTACCGCTCAACGAATAAAAGGTACGCCGGGGATAACAGGCTAATCACTCTCTAGAGACCCTATCGACGGAGTGGTTTGGCACCTCGATGTTGGATCATCGCATCCTGGAGCTGTAGGCGGTTCCAAGGGTTTGACTGTTCGTCAATGAAGGCGGTACGTGATCTGAGTTCAGAACGTTGTGAAACAGTTTGGTCCCTATCTACCGTAAGAGTAAAAAACTGAGAGGAGTAGAGTATAGTACGAGAGGACCCATGAAGATAAATCCCTGGTGAATCGATTGTTAGACCAATAGCATAGTCGATTAGCTACATTTAAAATAAATAATCACTGAAAGCATCTAAGTGAGAAATTAACCTCGATACAAGTTTTTTTAAAAATGTAGAAGATTACTACATTGATAGGCCTGGTGTTCAAGAGTTGTAAGACTTTTAGCTGACAGGTACTAAAAAGTAAATTTAAAAGACTTTTTTCTAACCTTAAACTAAAAATATTTTAGTTTTTTTAGATTTTAATTCAAATTAATTTTACGCAAGATATAAATACGTAAAATTAAAACATTATGAGTTTGATCCTGGCTCAGAATGAACGCTAGTAGTATGCTTAACACATGCAAGTCGAACGGAAACTATTTTTCGTGGCGTACGGGTGAGTAAATGCAGAACTTTTCCTTTCAGTTCAGGACAAATATTTCTTTCGAGAAATAAAAATACTGAATATTTCTAAAGGTTCAATCCGCTGAAAGATAAATCTGTTTAAGATTAGGTTGTTGGTAATTTAAAAGCTTACCAAGCCAATGATCTTTAGTTGGTCTGAGAGGATGATCAACCACACTGGAACTGAAACAAGGTCCAGGCTAATACGTTGGCCAGCAGTGAGGAATATTGGAATCAATGAACGAAAGTTTGATCCAGCAATACTAACTGGGTGATGACAGCTTATTTAGGTGTAAGACCCTTTAATTGAAAATGATAATGACATTATTTAATTGAATTAGTCCTGGCTAATACTCGTGCCAGCAGCCGCGGTAATACGGGAAGGGCAAGCGTTATTCGGCATGACTGGGCGTAAAGAGTCCGTAGACGGTAAAACAAGTTTTTTGTTAAATCTTAAGACCTAATCTTAACGCAGCAATTAATACTGTTTTACTACGAGTTTAATACAGAAAAGTAGAATTTTATACGATAGAGGTGAAATTTGTAAATATATAAAGGAATGCCAATAGCGAAGGCAACTTTTTAGTATAAACTGACGTTGAGGGACGAAAGCGTGGGTAGCAAACGGGATTAGAGACCCCGGTAGTCCACGCCGTAAATTCTGAGTGCTGTAATTTAATTGTAATATTTTAAAAATATTATTTAGATTTTCAAGCTAACGCAATAAGCACTCCGCCTGAAGAGTACGATCTCAAGATTGGAACTCAAAGGAATTGACGGGGGTTTAACACTAGTGGTGGAGCATGTGGTTTAATGCGATAATCCGCGCAAAACCTTACCAATTTTTGACATAACTAAATAATTAGAGTATATCAATTTTAATTTAATTATTTTTTTACAGGTGTTGCACGACTGTCGTCAGCTCGTGTCGTGAGATGTTTGGTTAAGTCCTGAAACGGGCGCAACTCTTACTTTTAAATTTTAACGTATTAAATTAAACCTTTAATTTAAATGCTTTAAAAGTACGGTCAATGATAAGTTGAAGGAAGGTAAGAACGAAGTCAAGTCAATGTGACCCTAATGAATTGGGCTACTTCATGTGCTACAATGAAAATTACAAAAAGTGACAAAAAAGAAATTTTAAGGTAATCAACAAAAATTTTCCCAGTTCGGATTTTAGACTGCAACTCGTCTAAATGAAGTTGGAATCACTAGTAATCGCAAATCAGCACGTTGCGGTGAACATGTAACTTGACCCTGCACATACCGCCCGTCACTTGCAAAGAATTAGTTTCGCTTGAAGATTCTAACAGAATTCATTGAGAGATTAATAATTTGGATGAAGTCGTAACAAGGTAGCTGTACGGGAACGTGCAGCTGGAACAAAATGAGAACATTTGTGATGTTTTATTTGTTTTAACAAATAAAATAGAGGTTCGAACCCTCTTTTCATTTAACCTGAAAATAGTTTTCAAGAGTTTGGTTCAAAAGTTTTTCAAAATACTGATAAATTGGGAATAACTTAAAAGCTGTTTAACCGTTCGTTAGAGAAGTGCATTGGTTAGCATATTAGGCTCATGTCCTAAAGTTTGTAGGTTCGAATCCTGCCTCTGACATATATAAATGATTGCGTTAGTTTATTTTATGGGAGCACTAGTAATAATTAGTGCGATAAAAGTTATTGTTTCAAAAAACCCACTTCACTCAGTATTATTTTTAGTAACAAGTTTTTTAGCATCTTCCATTCTTCTATTTTTATTTGAAAATGAGTTTTTAGCTCTTTTTTTCTTGATAATTTACTTAGGTGCGATTGCAATTCTATTCTTATTCGTAGTAATGATGCTAGATATAAAGTATCGAGACTTGCAAACAAGTAAGCTTTACTTACCTGTAGGTGCTTCGGTGGGAATTACTTTATTAGTGGAAATTTATGGTGCTTTTTCAAAAGTTTTTTCTAAGCATACAAATGTGAGTATGCTTGAGCATAACTCTTATATAAATTGGTACGACAGTTTAGATGCTCTTTCTGACATTTACGTTTTAGGTCAAATTTTTTACACTCATTATGTTTTACAGATTTTAATGGCAGGCTTAATTCTTTACTTAGCTGTTATTGGTGTAGCGTTTTTAACGGTTAAATCTGCTTTCGCAAAAGGTGAAAAGCGAGAGCAATCTTTGTTCCGTCAGTTGTCTAGAAAAAACACTCTATAAAATATGGCGGGATAGTTCAGTTGGTTAGAACGTTGGAATCATAATCCAAGTGTCGGGAGTTCAAGTCTCTCTCTCGTCAAAGCGATTAACTCAATTGGCAGAGTGTCTCGCTTACAACGAGAATGTTAGTGGTTCGAGTCCACTATCGTTTATTACTATAACTTTTGAATGGGAGCACTTACACTTAAAGTATTTTCAGATGAGTTAAGAGAATGGGAATTTATTGAAGGTGAAGCTATTGATCCAACAGATAGTTTTGGAGTAAACTTACGACTATCTATTAGAGAAAATCAGATTTTTTTAGCGGAACCAAGCGATCCGAGTACTCCTTGGCTGACAGATAAAGGTAGACTTTTCTTTGACGGGATGTTTGAAAAATCGCCATCAACAGCAACGGATTGGAAAAAGTTTTTTGAGAATGTCTCAGAACTAATGTATTTTATGGATCATTTAAACTTTCACAAACGAAATGCATTTTCGTTTATTTTTGTATTTGAAAATTTAAGTTTAGAAACTTTAAATATGCTTTACTTATTGAAGCAGAATTGTTCATTGATTGAATTAAGAAAACTTGAAAATTATAAAGGCTTAAACGATCTTGAGTCTCAATATCAGTTAGGAGTTTCTACAGAAAAATCAAAACTTCACATTTCAACTTTAGGAATTTTAGTAAATACAAATCCTCGATATGAAGGATACATTTTAAATTTAAATCTACGTCAAAGATTTTTAAAAGGAAATTTCAAATTGTTAAACTTAGGTTCAACTTTAGACTTAACCTTTCCTACCTACAACTTAGGTTCCAATTTTGGCATTCTGAAGTCATTAGCTGAAGGTACTCACATTTTTTGTCAAGATATAAAAACAGCGGCTTTTCCGATTCTTATTACAAACACTGAGTTATTTAAGCGAAGTGACGCTAAGATTTTTGTTGATGTTTTAAAATATGCAAGTGTTTTAGATACTGCTTGGAATGGAATTAACGTTTTAAACCCTAACATTAGTAGTGTCGGAATTCAGTCTTTAAACAAATTTTTACCGCTTTCAAATCAAGACTTCGTTAATTTTTTCGGTTTTTATTATATTAATGTTTCTTTAAGTTCTGCAGCTAACATGCAAAAATTAGTAGAGCTTTACATGTTGAAGGTGTTTAATTCTAATAAAACTTTAGCAAACAAAATTTTTGTGGATCAAAATGTAAATGCGTTCAATAAATCATCTTATGATCAGGTTAAAAATCATTTGTTTAACAGCTATGTGCATTTACCAAGTAATTTATTTTTGGAAGATAATGAAACTTATTTCAATACTCAGGGTTTAATTAAACGAACCACTAAATTAATTCACTTTAAAAAAGATGCTAAAACAAACTGGCAAATTACTAGAAAGTTTTATGCCAACACAAAATCAATGCTATTCTTCAATAATACACGAGATAATAATCTGATAAATTTTGATTCTATCAATTCATTCAATTTTAAAAACTATATTAATTTTCAGTTTTATAGTTTAAATACTCTTACAAGTTTGAGTTTCTATTTAACAAACAGTAACGCACCGTTACCTAATTTGCCAATCACCTCTATTAAACGGCCTAAAGTAAAAGTGTTAAATACTAAATTAAAAGGTTGGTTGGATGATTTTTTCAATGGAAACGGCAAAGATTTATTTAGTTATAACTCGTCAGTTCTTGTGAATTGTTCTAAAATAACTCGTTCTAGCACAACAAACTTTTTTTAATACAGTTGGAAAAAAGTTAAATGGATATTAATTTTTTTATAAAAAACTTTTTTAATTTTAATAGTTATTTAGAGCAATTTAATCTATTAAATAGTTCATTTATAAGAGAAGAATATTTAGGAATTTTTGTTTATCTTTGTTTTGCAATAATTCTATCTCTTATAATTGTAATCTTATCATATTTTCTTGTTACACAAAGTCCCGAGACTGAAAAATTATCTACTTATGAATGTGGGTTTGAAGCTTATGGTGACACTCGAAGTCAATTCAATGTACGCTTTTATATTATCGCAATTTTATTCATTTTGTTTGATATTGAAATTATATTTCTAGCACCATGGTGTGTTTCAATTTCTCAGTTAAATCTTTTGGGATTTTGGTCAATGATTGAATTTTTAGTCGAATTGGGTGTGGGATTTATTTATGCTTGGTGTGTAGGTGCCATCGAGTGGAATTAATAGAAATTATAATTATGCTATGAGCACTTTAAAGAATAAATTTGATTTTAAATATTTAAATACAACTCATCAGTTTCATTTAGTAGATCCTAGTCCTTGGCCTCTTGTAGCATCTTGGGGTGCTTTCATGTTAACGACTGGAGGTGTTCTTTATATGCATAAAATGATAGGTGGTTGGGGCCTGTTTATAAACGGTTTCATCCTAGTACTTTTTGTTATGTTTGTTTGGTGGCGAGATGTAGTTCGAGAAGCTACTTATGAGGAACATCATACTTTTGTAGTACAACGTGGTTTACGATTAGGTATGATTTTATTTATTATTTCAGAAGTTATGTTTTTCTTCGGTTTTTTTTGGGCTTTTTTTCATTCTAGTTTAGCCCCTGTATACAATATTGGATCAGCATGGCCTCCTCACGCAATTCTTACCATGAATACTTACACAATTCCATTAACAAATACTTTTATTTTGTTAAGCTCAGGAGCTACTGTAACATGGGCACACCATGCTATTATTTTAAATGCTAAAAGACATACTATTATCGCACTAATTTACACCTTAGCGTTAGCTATTCTGTTCACTTATTTTCAAGGGTTAGAGTACGTTTCTGCTCCATTTAACATTAGTGATGGAATTTATGGATCTTGTTTTTATATGGCAACAGGTTTTCATGGTTTTCACGTTTTTGTTGGAACTATTGCTTTACTTGTGTCGTTTATACGAATTGTTTTAAATCATTCAACGAACACGCACCATTTCGGATTTGAGTCTGCTATTTGGTATTGGCATTTTGTAGACGTTGTTTGGTTATTCTTATTTATTAACATTTACTGGTGGAGTAACTTAGAACCTTATAATGTTCCTGTAAGTTCGTTAATGTAATTTTTTACTAACATTTTAACTCAAAAGTTAATAATTTCGTTTTATTATTATCACATCATATGATTACTAATCTACTTAAAAAAAATGATTTAGGTTTAAACAAAATCGTAAAACAAACAGCATTGGCAACGCGGACACGAGCTCGAAACGTATCTGTAAATAAGTTTCGATGGAACAAAAACTATCTTTTAGGTTTTGTTGATTCACATTTGATTCATTACCCAACTCCGATTGGCTTAACGTACGCTTGGAGTTTTGGATCTTTAGCCGGAATGTGTTTGGTAATTCAAATTATTTCTGGAATTCTTTTATCTACTCACTATACAGCGAATATTGATTTAGCGTTCGCTAGTGTTGAGTACATTATGCGAGATGTACCTAACGGTTGGTTTATTCGATATACTCATGCTAATGGAGCTTCGATGTTTTTCATCGTTGTTTATTCACATATTTTTAGAGGTCTTTATTACGGTTCTTACTCTAAACCTAGACAGTTACTGTGGTGTTCTGGAGTAATTCTGTTTTTATTAGTTATGGGAACTGCATTTACTGGTTATGTATTACCTTGGGGACAAATGAGTTTTTGGGGTGCGACTGTAATTACTAATATGGTAACTGCGATTCCGTTTGGAGGTCAAACAATTGTAGAATGGTTGTGGGGAGGTTTTACTGTTAATGCTCCAACGTTAAGAAGATTTTACAGTGTTCATTTTCTTTTACCATTTATTATTGCGGGATTAACACTAGTTCATTTAGCGCTATTACACAAAGATGGTTCTAATAGTCCAATCGGTAGTGATACAGGTGTTGATGATGTCCCTTTCTATCCATATTATTTTGCAAAAGACCTATTTGCTTTTACTTGCTTTATTCTATTTTTTGGTATCTTTGTATTCTTTTTTCCAAACCTTTTAAACCATCCAGATAACTGTATTCCTGCGGATCCAATGGAAACACCTAAACACTTAGTTCCTGAATGGTATTTCTTACCTTTTTATGCAATTTTAAGATCGATTCCACACAAAGCTGCTGGTATCGTTGCTATGGGAGGTTCTATTTTAGTTATGCTTTTAATTCCATATACCTATACAGGTTATATCCGAAATACTACATACAGACCTATTTTTAAAATTTTCTATTGGTTATTAGTTGCTGATTTTCTTACTTTAATGTGGGTAGGTCAAGCACCAATTACAGACCCATTCATTGCGCTAGGTCAATTAGCGTCTGTTTATTATTTTTCATTCTTTTTATTTTTAATTCCAATCATCGGAATTATTGAAACAAAATTAGTAAATTACAAAGTAAACTAGTCGATCTTTTAACAATTCATTATTTCAAATATGTTAAGTTAAAGATTAATAAAAAATCTTTTAGAAACTAATTGGGTTTGAGTCCCTTTCTTAACAAATATGATGTCTTTAGAACTATTTCAAATTTATCACTTAAAAGAAATGTCTCTTTCAGCAGAACTTTTTTTAAGCTGCTCTATTCTTCAATTTACTTTTTACGCTATTAGCACAGCTTATCAACGTAAGGCTGGATTTGTTATTTTAAATTCACAAGTTTATTACATTGGTACTTTATTAATTATTTTATCTGCTATTCTTCTTTTAAACGAAGATTTGTTGATCGTCAATTCACTTACTAGCAACAATTTTATTGTTAATGATTTTTTTAGTTTTGCGTCAAAGTTTGTAATTTGTTTAACCGCCATTCTGTTTTTAATAATTGTCAACGTCTCATTTCGTGATGAACCTATTCAAAATAATTTTGAATATGTTGTTTTAATTATTATTTCAATTTTAGGTTTATTATTATTATGTTCTGCTAACGATCTGATTACTGCATATCTTGCAATTGAATTGCACAGTATTGCATTCTATATCATGGCTGCTTTTAAAAGAAAGTCTAGCTACTCAATTGAAAGTGGTTTAAAATATTTTATTATAGGTGCATTATCGTCTGCACTGTTTCTATTTGGTTCATCTATCATCTACGGTTGTACTGGTAGTTTAAGTTTCGATGACCTTCAGATGTTTCTTTCGTTGATTTCTACCTCAGGCACTGAATCGACTCCAACAAGTATTATTTCTAGGACCAGTGATAGTTCGATTCATGAGCTTGCTCTTGGAAGCTATGATTTAGCCTATGATAAATCACTTTTTGGCCTTATTGGTATCTCTTTTATTGGTGGCGATTCTGTAATAACTCAAAGTATTGTTATGAGTACAGGTGACAACTTAATCGATTGGTGTAATCTCAATAAATTTAATGACATTCCGTTTAGTGTATCTTCTTTTGATAGCTCAACAGGTTTGACTGAGTGGTTTAATATATCGATGTCCGTAAAAGACTCGTGGGTACTACCTCAATTAATTTTTGATTCTTTAGGAGTGGAATCATCAGTTTTTTTTTCTAAAGAAAGTGTTTTTTTGAACTTATTTCAGTCTAATGCCAGCGTGTTTAGCGAAAGTCTAGTATTACTAAAGCACATTATAACCTCATATGTAAATATTGCAGTTAGTGGCGAAATAAGTGGTCTATCAATGTTAAACACAAATTTCATCTTTATAGGTTTTATGCTAATTTGTGTAAGTTTATTTATTAAGTTGTCCATTGCTCCGTTTCACTTATGGTCTCTTGATGTGTATGAAGGTTCACCGAACGTTACTACGTTTTTTTTCACAGTAATTCCTAAAATGGCTCTGTTTGTTTTGTTAATGCGAATTTGCTACATCAGCTTTTATCAAATTTTTGTCACTAATTTTCAAATATATTTCTTTTTACTGGCTGTTTTAAGTGTTTTTGTTGGTTCGTTAGGAGGGTTAGAACAACGAAAATTAAAAACACTTTTGGCGTATAGCTCAATTAGTCATACCGGTTACTTGTTATTATCTTTTAGCACAGCCAATTTAGAAGGAGTGCAAATGATGTTTTACTATTTAATAATTTATATGGTTTCTGGATTAGCATTTTGGGCAGTTTATTTATTCTTACGTCAAAAAAGAAGTGTGTACTTCAACAAATCAAACAAAGAATTGGGGGATTTAATGTTGTTAAATGAGTCGAACCCAATGTTAGCTTTCATTCTAGCGATAACTCTATTTTCTATTGCGGGTATTCCTCCAATTGTAGGATTTTTGGCGAAAGTTGGAATTTTCTTAGTTGTTGTAAAATCTTCGGCATATCTAATAGCTGTTTTAAGTATTCTTTTCAGCGTTATTTCTACGTTTTACTATATTAGACTAGTAAAAATTTTGTATTTTGAGAATATTCTGGTTGGTAAATTGTACCTTCCTATTACAACACAAAAAGCACTTTTGATATCAATATTAGCTTTGTCATTAATTGTTTTATGTATTGATCCAATGCTTGCTTATTTATTATTTTACAAGGCTGTCCTATTGATTTAATTTAGTCTTATTCAACAATTTTTAAAGAAGAGTGGCTGAGGGGTTTAAAGCGAAGATCTGCTAAATCTTTATATAGAGTTTTCTGTATCGTGGGTTCAAATCCCACTTCTTCTGATTCAATATAGTTAATAACAATGTTTCTTTATTTTAAAGTATCTTCTAAAGATAACAAAATACTAAAAAAATTCCTTCGATTTTTATTAAAATTAAATATATCACCTGTTGTAATAAAACATATTCCAAAACAACAGAAACGAAAATTTGTCACTATTTTAAAATCTCCTCATATAAATAAAACGGCTCAAGAACAATTCGAATTTAGATATTATAGTAAGGAATTTGTTATAAATTCTGTTAAGCCATTAACGTTTTTCTTAATAATAAAAAAGTTGAAGAATTTAAGTTTCTCTGGCTTAAAGCTTGAAGTAAAAGGCTTATTTAACTTCGAAAAGAAAAACAAAAGTTTCTTAAATCAACTTAACCCCGACAATATTATTCTAGATCAACACCAGACTTCTTCAAAACTATCTTTTCAAAAGCGGTACATTCAGTTATTCGATTGTTATGGTGAGGTATGGTTAAAAACATTACTATCTGTCAGAGAAAGTTCTTAGTAAAAAATTTTATTGCATCTTTAGCTCAGTTGGATAGAGCAACAGCCTTCTAAGCTGATGGTCAGGGGTTCAAATCCCTTAAGATGTAAAAATGTATATTCCACTAATTTTTTTACCATTAGCAGGGTTTTGTATCACTGGATTATTCGGTAGAGCAATCGGACCCAAAGGTGCTGCGATTGTTACAACAAGTTGTTTAGTAATTTCACTTTTTTTGTCTTTTTTTGCGTTTTATGAAGTAGGTTTAATGGGAAGCCCGGTTTATATTCAATTAGCTACTTGGGTTAGCTCTGAAGTTTTATTGATTAACTGGGGATTCTTATTCGATAGTTTAACAGTTGTTATGTGTATTGTAGTTACTTTCGTTTCATCTTTAGTACATCTTTACTCAATAGAATATATGTCTCATGATCCTCATTTACCAAGATTTATGTCGTATTTATCTTTGTTCACTTTTTTTATGCTAATTTTAGTAACAGCGGATAACTTTATCCAAATGTTTCTTGGTTGGGAAGGTGTTGGTTTGTGTTCTTATTTACTAATAAACTTTTGGTTTTCACGAGTGCAAGCTAATAAAGCAGCTATTAAAGCTATGATTATGAATCGTATCGGTGATTTTTGTTTGGTTATCGGAATACTGATCTTGTTTGTTAATTTCAAATCGGTTGATTATGCAACTGTCGCTGTTTTAGCTCCATTTTTTAAATCACAAACTATCAACTTTTTAAACATGGATTTTGATATTTTGTCGTTAGTTTGTATATTTTTATTTTTAGGTGCCGTTGGTAAATCAGCTCAATTAGGTTTACACACCTGGTTACCTGATGCTATGGAAGGTCCTACTCCTGTTTCAGCGTTGATTCACGCGGCTACGATGGTAACGGCTGGAGTGTTCTTAATTGTTAGAACTTCATTTCTTTATGAGCATGCTCCTCATATTTTAGAATTTATCACAATTCTAGGCGCTTGTACCGCGTTTTTTGCTTCAACTGTAGGATTATTGCAAAATGATTTAAAGCGAGTAATTGCGTATTCAACTTGTAGTCAATTAGGTTACATGGTATTTTCTTGTGGACTTTCTGACTATGCTGTTGGTGTTTTCCATTTAGCGAATCATGCTTTTTTTAAGGCACTGTTATTCTTAGGTGCTGGTGCGGTTATTCACGCTGTAAATGACGAACAAGATATGAGAAAAATGGGAGGTTTAAAAAATCTTATTCCATTTACATATTCAACAATGACGATTGGTTCGTTGGCGTTAATTGGTTTCCCATTCTTAGCAGGGTTTTATTCTAAAGATATGATTCTTGAATTATCTTATGGAAAATTTACTTCGTTTAGTCATTTTAGCTATTTTTTAGGTACGTTTGGTGCTTTTTTAACCGCATTTTATTCAACTAGATTAGTTTGTTTAACATTTTTAGTTAAACCTAACGGTTATAAACCGGTAATTGGTTTTGCTAAAGAAACATTTAGTAATATTTCTTTAGCACTTTGCTTTTTAACAATTCCAAGTATTTTTGTTGGTTTCTATACTAAAGATATGATCGTTGGTGTAGGAAGTGATTTTTTTGGTGCTGCGATTTACAATAGTCCTCAAATGTTACACGTTTTCGATGCCGAATTCATAGAGTTCTTTTATAAAATTTTACCAGTTACTCTAAGTTTGTTAGGTGCTAGTCTATCTTTTTTTTTATACAATTTCCAAAGCCACATTTTATTTGCGGTTAAAACATCGGTTCTAGGAAGAAAAGTTTATACTTTTTTAAATAAAAAATGGTTTTTTGATAAAATCTATAACGAGTGTTTTGGTCAATTCTTCTTTAAGTTTGGATATTCTATGAGTTACAAAAATATCGATCGGGGTACGTTTGAGATCATAGGTCCTACAGGACTTTCTTCAGTTGTATTAAAAACAGCTCATCAATTACATAAGGCACAAACAGGCTCACTTTACCATTATACACTTGTAATATTAACGACTATTGCCTTAATCTTATGCTTAAGACATTTTTGGGTTGTGTTTACTAATATTTTAGATTATAGAAATTTAGTTTTGATAATTGTTGCGGCATTTTTCTTAACTAATTCAAAGTAGTTAAATTTTTTAATACATATTCAATGAGTACAGAAAAAATTTTTTTTTTTTGCGACGCTCCTGAGTTCGCACAACTTCGTTTACAAGATCCATCAACTGCTACTATGGAAGGATTGTTACAATTTAACAAACATTTGTTATTTATTATTATAGTTATTGTGATGTTAGTTGGTTGGTTACTGTTTGCAACAATCTCTAACTTTGAAGAGTTTAACTCACAAAAGAGCCAAAGCTTCTTTCATTCTAATGCGTTAGAAATTGTTTGGACTTCATTACCTGCTTTAACGTTACTAAATTTAGCTTCACCATCGTTTACTTTACTTTATTCTATGGACGAAATCTCGACTCCAGAAATTTCTGTTAAAATTATCGGTCACCAGTGGTTTTGGAGTTATGAAATTTCAGATTTTGATACTATGGCAACATGTATGGATTCTGATAAAACTTTAAAATACACCTGTTATTTATTAGCGGAAGAAAGTATTACTCAAAAAAACTATTTAGGATTTTTTAGATTACTGGAAACAAACAAACGTGTTCTATTACCATCTAATACTCATCTACGATTGTTAGTTACTTCTGTTGACGTTTTACACAGCTGGACTATTCCGTCATTTGGTGTTAAGGTGGATGCTTGTCCTGGTAGACTAAATCAAGTGAATGTTTTCTTAAAACGTGTGGGTATGTTCTTTGGTCAGTGTAGTGAGATTTGTGGTGTAAATCATGGATTCATGCCGATTGCGATTTTAGTAGTACCATCTATTCAGTACCACTACTTTGTTGTATCAAAATTATTCTAATTTTGTCTTTTAAAAAGACAATAAGCCTATAACTCAGTTGGTCAGAGTGTACGCCTGATAAGCGTAAAGTCAGTAGTTCAAGTCTACTTAGGCTTAAAAATATTTTGTTATGGTTTTAAAAAAAGAGTTAGTAAAAGAAATTAAAAATTTTACGGTAAATTTTGGACCTCAACACCCTGCAGCGCATGGAGTGTTGAGACTGGTTTTAGAATTAACAGGTGAAGTTGTAGAACGTGCAGAACCACATATTGGTCTTCTTCATCGAGGTACAGAAAAATTAATTGAATATAAGAATTATTTCCAAGCTCTACCTTATTTCGATCGATTGGATTATGTCTCTATGATGGCACAAGAGCATACGTATTGCCTTGCAATCGAGAAGTTATTAAATTGTAGTATACCTAAAAGAGCTCAATATATTCGAGTTTTATTCGCAGAGATCACTAGAATTTTGAATCATTTGTTAGCTGTTGGGTGTCACGCGATGGATGTAGGTGCTATGACACCAATGCTGTGGGGTTTTGAAGAAAGAGAAAAACTTATGGAGTTTTATGAACGAGTTTCGGGTGCAAGAATGCATGCGGCGTACTTTCGTCCAGGCGGAGTTCATACAGACTTACCAAAAGGTTTGCTAACAGATATTTATCTTTTTAAAGAGCAATTTAAATTAAGACTACTTGAGATAGAAGAAATGTTAACTGAAAATCGTATTTGGAAACAACGACTTGTAGATATTGGTGTTGTTTCTCTAGAGCAAGCTCAAAATTGGGGATTTAGTGGTGTTATGCTTCGAGGATCTGGTATTGAGTGGGACCTTCGTAAAAGTCAGCCTTACGAGGTTTATTCTGAGTTAAACTTTGATATTTTAGCAGGTGCTAATGGAGATTGTTATGACAGATACTTAATTCGAATTTTTGAAATGAAACAATCGATTTCGATTATCGAACAGTGTTTAGATAATATACCGTTAGGACCCATCAAAACCGACGACAATAAAATTACTCCTCCGTCACGATTTGATATTAAGCAATCGATGGAATCGTTAATTCATCATTTTAAATTTTATACAAGTGGAATAAACATTCCTGCGAACGAAACTTATACAGGTACGGAGGCGCCAAAAGGTGAATTTGGTGTTTATTTAATCTCTAACAATTCAAATAAGCCTTATCGATGCAAAATAAAAGCTCCAGGTTTTGCCCATTTACAAGGATTGGACATGATGTCAAATGGTCACATGATTGCTGATGTTGTTACAATTATTGGAACTCAAGATATTGTTTTTGGTGAAGTAGATAGATAATGAAAACTTTTAGAACTATTATAGTTTTCTCAGATGGTAGCTTTTATTTTTCATCTGAGCTAGAAACAGGGTTGACAAATAAATTAGTTGTTTTTCAAAAGCACGACGATAAGAACTTTATTTTGAATCAAAAAAAAGATAAAAAAAACGTTGAATCAAAGTATTCATCTTTTTATAAAAAAAAATATTTAAAGTAAAAGTCTACTTTAAAATATTTGGAGTATAGCCAAGTGGCAAGGCAATCGTTTTTGGTATGATCATTCAAAGGTTCGAATCCTTTTACTCCAAATCCATTATAACTAAAAATTATTGAGAGCAAGTTAAATTCCTGCCTTAATAAAACTTAAGATGAATTCAATACCTTTGTTTTATTATCAAAATATTTTATTTTATACCTCACTTATTCCGTTAATAGGAATTTTGTTATTGTTAGCAATTAGTTCAGAGCAACAAAAAACATTGAAGATTATTGCTTTAAATTTTTCCATTTTACCGTTTTTGGTGTTTTTATTTATTTGGGCTGCATTTAAAAAATCAATAGGAACGTTTCAATTTGTAACCACACTTTTCTGGATTCCTGTGATCAATTTAAATATTAACTTAGGAGTTGATGGAATTTCATTATTTTTTCTATTGTTAACGACGTTATTAATCCCGCTTTGTTTACTAGTTAGCTGGAATAGCATCAATTCAAATGTTAAGGAGTATTTAATAGCTTTTTTAATTATTGAATTCTTTTTAATAGGTGTTTTTTGTGTGTTAGATTTATTAATGTTTTATATTTTTTTTGAGAGTATTTTAATTCCTATGTTTTTAATTGTGGGAATTTGGGGATCACGAGAACGAAAAATGTTGGCGTCATATTATTTCTTTCTATATACTCTTTTAGGTTCTGTTGTGATGCTATTGTCTATTTTATATATTTACAATCAGGTGGGGACCACAGATTATGAGATTTTATTAACTTTTGTTTTTTCTGACTTAGAACAGAAAATTTTGTGGTTCACCTTTTTTTTAGCATTCGCAGCCAAGGTGCCTATGATGCCTGTACACTTATGGTTGCCAGAAGCTCACGTTGAAGCTCCTACCGCTGGATCAGTTATTTTAGCGGGTGTATTATTAAAACTTGGAACATACGGATTTATTAGATTTTCATTACCTTTATTCCCTCAAGCATCATTTTATTTCACCCCGTTTGTTTACACAATATCTCTTTTAGGTATTGTGTATGCTTCGTTAACGGCGATAAGACAAACAGATTTTAAACGAATAATTGCGTATACTTCAGTTGCACATATGAATGTAGTTATGTTAGGTATTTTTAGTTTTACTAATGTTGGTATTGAAGGTGCCATCTTACAAAGTTTAAGTCACGGCTTTGTTGCTAGCGCATTGTTCGTTATAATTGGAGTGGTTTATGAGCGTTATCGAACTCGACTTGTTAAATACTATGGAGGGCTTGTTTATACAATGCCTTTATATATATCTGTTTTTTTATTTTTTACTATGGCAAATATCGGTTTTCCTGGAACTAGTGGATTTATTGGAGAATTTTTAATTTTTGCGGGATCATTTAAAGTTAATTCTAGTATAACTTTTTTTGGTGCTACTGGAATGATTCTAGGCGGTTGTTATGCTTTATGGTTATTTAATAGAATTGCTTACGGTAACTTAAAAAGCCAATATATCAAACAAACATTAGATTTAAATAAACGTGAATTTTTTGTTTTTGTACCATTGATTTGGTATACTTTAGTTTTAGGTTTAACTCCAGATGTATGTTTAAGCTCAATCCATATGAGTGTAAATAATTTAGTTGAAAATATGTACTTCTAAAATAAATGCTTTATCTATTAGAAACAAATCTACCTGATCAAAAATCCATATTTTTTGCATTATTAAAAGTGCATGGTATTGGTAGAGAGATGGCTTTTTCTCTCTGTAAAAAACTAGGATTTTCTATTAATTTAAAAGTAAAAAATCTGAATCAAGAACAAATAACAGAAATGTTGCAACTTGTTGAGTCTTTAAATCTTTCATTAAATAATGAACTCAAAAAACTAAAGTCGATCACTCTGAAGAAGCTAGTTAGTATAAAATCATATAGAGGATTAAGACGAGTAAGAGGGTTACCTGTTAGGGGACAAAGAACACATACTAATGCAAAATCTGCTAAGAAAAACAAACGTTTTTAATAATTTAATATGAATAATCTATTTATTGCTGAAAACCTTAAAGTTGTCACAAAAGTTTTACCTATTTTAAAAATTCAAATCCATCAAAAAGAAATAAGTTTAATCGTTAAAAGAAATCACTTAATTCCAGTATTAACGTTTTTAAAAAATCATTTTAAATATCAGTTTAAAATTCTTACTTGTATCTCGGGAGTTGACTATCCTGCCAATAAATATCGATTTAAAGTGGTTTACGAACTTTTGAGTGTTAGATATAACGTTCGATTAAGAGTAAAAGTTTTAACCGATGAGTTGTCACCAATAGAGTCATGTATACCTGTGTTCGCGGCTGCCGGTTGGTACGAGTCAGAAATTTGGGATTTATTTGGAATATTCTTTATTAATCATACGAATTTAACAAGATTGTTAACCGATTACGGTTTTGAAGGCTATCCATTACGGAAAGATTTTCCACTTAGCGGATTTGTTGAGGCTAGTTATGACTATACACGGAAACGAGTAGTTAATGATCGAGTTGAGTTAAGTCAGGAATACAGAGCGTTTAAATTTACATCACCTTGGGAAACACTAGAATTAAACTAAAATGAAAAAACTATTTGCAAAAGATCGAGAAAACAGACAAGTTGTTAAACAACTAGAACTAAAACATTTTATATTAAAACAAATTTCAACAAATTCAAACTTTGTAAAAACAGCACGTTGGAACGCTTTATATGAACTAATTCATAGTAAGCAAGGCTCTAAAACAGTTTTATCAAATCGTTGTATAAAAACAATAAATAAGAAAACTTTCCACAAATTTTCGAATCTTTCTAGAATGGTTTTTTTAAAATTAATTAAGTCAGGCGAAATAAGTGGTATAAGAAAATCAAGTTGGTAGTTTTTCTCAGAAAAGGATACCGATAATTCACACAAAATAGTCTAAATTTAGCGATTAATATTGTTTTAGTCGTTTATTTAATGCGTTATTAAAAGATAAAGCATTAAATAAAGATAGATAAAAAACCAACTTATAAAAATTTCATGAGATATCGGATTGATGGATAAAAAATCATTATAAACAAAGCCAATATACCAAAAGATTAGAGTAGGAATGTTAAATAATAAAAGAATTGATTTTGAAGAAATACTAGTGGGTTTAACCTGATTATAAAGATATATAAAGTAAAACATTGATCCACCAAACAGTACGAAGTGTCGCTTATCTAATTCTTCCAAAATACTGATCAATATTATAAAACCAGTCCAAATTAAATTGATATTCATGAGAATTATACTAATTACTATAATTTTGCTTCATCGTTAAAGAACCAACTGGACACAAATCTATTACGTTTCCAGATAATTCAGAAACTAGTACTTTATTAATATAAGTACCAATTTCACTTTGATTACCACGACCAAATACACCCAGTTCATCTACACCAGCTATTTCAGCGCTGAATCTAACGCAACGTGTGCAATGTATACATCGAGTCATCACAGTTCTAACGATTGGTCCTAAATTTTTGTCAGAAACAATTCTTTTAAACTTATAGAATCGTCGTTTTGTAAATCCAAAAAATAAAGATTGATCTTGTAAATCACACTCACCTCCTTGATCGCAAATAGGACAATCTAACGGGTGATTTAATAACAAGAATTCCATAACGTTCTCCCTTGCTTTTTTTACTAATCCACTATTATGGTAAATCTCATGATTGAATAAACTTGTTCCTGCACTAACAGCACAAGAAACTACAGGTTTATTCAAGTTACCCATCTCAACGATACAAATTCGACAATTTCCTGCAATAGACAAATTGTTATGATAACAGTAATGAGGTACCGAAATACCTAAATTTATTAAATATGCTAGTAATGATACTTTATTTAAAGAAGTTGAATTCGGATTTGCCATTTTTTACAAATGATGATGTTTTTACAAGAAAATGTAGCTTAATTGGTTAAAGCGCCGACCTGTCACGTCGGAGACTGTGGGTTCAAGTCCCATCTTTTTCGTTTTATGTTTTTAAATTTTGATTATTTATTTTAATAGGATCTAAAGCAATATCATCTCGTTGCTCATAAAATATAGCTAGAATAGATAATCCTATAGAAGATTCTGTTGCAGAAAGAACTAAAATAAATAACACAAAAATATTTCCTACGATATCGTCTAGATATAACGAAAAAGTTATAAAAATAAGATTAACTGATAATAACAAAATTTCTAAAGACATTATTGTCTTTAAAATATTCCCACGATTTAATACTAAACCTAGCATGCCAAGATGAAATAGTACAATTGCGATGCTTAACAAATAAAAATTTAACTCAATTCCAATCATTTTATTATTTTGAGTACACTGGGGGTTGAACCCAGGACCTGTGGATTAAAAGTCCAATGCTCTACCAACTGAGCTACGTACCCTTTATTGTTTTATCCTTTTATACTGCGAAAAGGATTAAGAAAACAATCATTAACGCGAATAATGCAATAGCTTCAGTAAGTGCGAAACCTAAAATAGCCATTCTAAACATCTCGTCTTTCATTGAAGGGTTTCTAGAAATACCTAGTACTAATGAAGCGAATACCATACCGATTCCTACCCCTGCTCCGGCTAGTCCCATTGTTGATAATCCGGCACCAACGAATTTAGCTGCTTGTAACAACATAGTCATTAAAATTATAACTTGTGTTTTCGAACGACTCAAAGCAGCTTTAATTAGATTAAATAAGAGTCTCAACTACATTTAATTTTACAAGAATTATTAGTCAAAAATTTTAGTTTTAATTGATAGTTTTTTACTTCCAGACTTTAAAGCTTCAACAGCAATATGTGTCGGAATACCGCAAACTTCAAATAACGTGGTCCCTCCCCGAACTCTAGCAACCCAATGAGAAACTGCACCTTTACCTTTACCCATTCTAGCTTCAGTAGGTTTTGCAGTTACAGGTAAATCAGGAAAGACACAAATCCATATCTTTCCTTTACGCTTAATCTTACGGGCAATCGCGCGACGAGCGGACTCAATTTGTCGAGCAGTAATTAGTCCAGAGACTTGTGCTTTTAAACCAAGTTCACCAAATCTTACAGTATTGGCTTTAAATTCAAATTTTTTTAGTTTTCCTTTTCTTGTCTTCTTATACTTTGTTTTTCTTGGTTGTAAAAACATTTTTAATTAAATTTTTGTAAAGTAAATTAACTTTTTTCTATTATCCAAACTTTGACGCCGTAACTTCCATTAGAGTTGTGAATAGTAATTTGAGAATAATCCACAATTTCGTTAATGCTTTGTACAGGAACGTCTCCTATAGAAACTGTTTTATGTTTTGCTCTTGGTACCCCATTTAATCGTCCTTTTACCATAATTTTAATTCCTTTTACTTTAGAGAAACTAAATTTCATTAAGATAGTAAGTGCTTGTTTTAAAAAAGATAAAAAGAATTTATGTCGTTTTACTTTTTTTATCTGTATTGAGATAAATTTAGCTAATAAATTCGCAGAATTACTAACATACAAAGTGTAAAAGAGCAACTCAATTCCTTCAGTTAGGAAAGGCGTTCCTTTAAACTTCTGTAGTAAAACAAGATTTTTAGTTTGAATCTTCTTTAAAAAACTTAAATTCTTATTAAGACAACAAAAATTAATTGTTATATTAAATCTGTTTTTTGTGAACAGGCTTAAAACTTTAAAAAGATTAATTAAGACACCCTCAACTTTTAAATAACGCGCACTATTTTTCCCCTGTTTTAGCGAAGCAGGAATTTGAATCGGTAATTTAAAAAAATCAGAATGTGAGCCTAGATACTTCCGAAGATCATAATAGTCGGGTGCTGCCTGTGCTTTGAAAAGATTGAGTTGTGGCATTTGAATCTTCGACGAAGAGTTTAACAAGTTCCCGTTCATCACTAATTTAACAGCACCGGATGATTTATTTACTAAATTTAGTTTATTTACTTTGCTCTTTTTACCAAGAATAAACTCCGGCAAAACAAAATAAGATATATATAAATGTAATGTTGAATTACTATAATATTGTTTATAATCATGTAAAATAATGCCTTGCTTTTCTAAAAACCGTTGTACATAACCTTTTATTTCTAAATCTTTAAAAGTATATAACGGTAATTCATATCTTTTTTTTTCAAAAAATTCTGTTTTCCATTTTTTATTGATACCAAGTCGAAAAATATTTGGATTAATTTTTTGTCCCATTACTTTTTCTTTTTCTTTTTTTTAAATTCAAATTTTTCACGCGTAGGTACGAATTCTCCTACTTTGTGACCAATCATTTCTTCCGTCAGACTAAGTTTTACGAATTTTTTTCCCGAATGAACATTGCAAGTAAGACCTATAACTTGTGGAACTATTTCATAAGTTCTAGCTAATACTGGCAACTTTTTTTCTAAATATTTTGATTTAATCAATGGTCCTTTCCATTTTGATCTTTTCATAATTTTTTATTTATTTAAAATTAAATGATTCTTTGATCTACTTGTTTTACCTCGAAAGTTTGGTTTACCCCAGGGAGTTCTCGAGTTACCAGATTTTTTCCCTTCACCTCCTCCGTGAGGATGATCTACAGGATTCATACTTACACCCCGAACAGTGGGTCTTCTATTTAACCAGCGTGATTGCCCTGCTTTCCCTAACCGAGTAAGAAAATGTAGTTTTTTTGAAACTTCACCTATAGAGGCAAAACATTTTGATGAAATATATCGTTGTTCACCAGAACTTAATTGAATTAAAGCATAAGTATCAGTTTTTTCTTTTATCACTGAGAATGTTCCCGCTGATCGTGATATCTTACCTTTTTCGAACGTTTTAGGACAAATATTGTAAATAGGAGTTCCAATAGGAATACCTGAGATGGGTAACGAACTTCCTAAACTTGGTTCAATTTCTAAACCAGATTTTACTATATCTCCAATTTGTAGATTTTTTGGTGCAAGCAAGTAAAAAAACTCAAAGTTTATAAAGTCAAAAATTGATGCAATATACGCATTTCGATTTGGATCATGCTCAAGACTGCAGACGATTCCAGTAGAATTAAAATTTCTAAACCAATTTATCTCACGATATCTTCTTTTTACACCCCCACCTTTGTGGCGAACTGTTATTTGACCAGAGTTATTTCGGCCTGTTGAATTTTTTTTTCCTTTAAGTTTTTGTTTCAATAAAGGAATTTTGCTTAGATTTAAGCTTTTTTGATTCAGTTTTATTAATTGTCTTCGAGAAGAAGTTGTAGGTTTTACTTTTTGTAATATCACTTTTTTAAAAATAAATACGTTTTTATTCTATGAATCTTTCACACATTTTGTTTACTACAATATCTAATCAATTAAAATTAAAGACTTTCTTGTTAAATGAAGAAAAATTTTGCGTAAAAAACCTTAAAACTCAAATAGAATTTTTAAGAAAAGAAAAAGAAAACGGTTATAAAAATATAAAGATCGATGAATCTAACCAGTTAAATGCAGAAAACAGACAGAAATTAGTTGTAATGTACGTAATTAATATTTCGTTTCTAAAAGCTAACACAACTATCCACGTTTCTGACATAAAAGGTAACATGAAATTGTTTTATTCCGCAGGTTCGATTGGCCTTACCGGTAAACAAAAAAGAAAACGACGCATTGCAACATCGAAGTTAATTTCTTTGCTATTACAAAAAGCAACATTCTTAAGTAAAAAACCTATAGTTTTACACTTAAATAATGTAAACTCTTATAAAAATTTTATTGTTAATAAATTAAAACGAGTTTTCTATATTCGTTTAATTAAAACTTTTAATCAAATACCATACAATGGTTGTAGAAAAAAGAAACTACGTCGTAAAAAGTATACTAAAAAATTCAAATAAATAAGTATACCTCTTTTATTGAGGAGAAATGGCTGAGGGGTTTAAAGCGGTAGACTGTAAATCTATTGAATTATTTCATCGTAGGTTCGAATCCTACTTTCTCCTAAAATTGAATACAATTTTACTATAAAAAATAATTAACGAAATATAGCGCAGAAGGTAGCGCGCCTGTTTTGGGAACAGGAGGCCATGTGTTCGAATCACATTATTTCGAAACTTTTTTTTTATTTGTTAGAATATAACTAGTTTTCAACTGCTTGTCTAACACTCTATAGAGATTGAAAACGCTTTTGTTATAAGATAATTCATTCAGTCCCTTAATCTGTGCCGTTGAATAGACTTTGTTATTTAGTTTTAACGACACCAAAGTAAAAGAAGGTTTTAATACTTTAAGTACAGAACTTAAGTTTAATTCGATGTGTCTATGTGTTAAATTGAGGAAAATGATGAACCCCGCTATATTTGAACTAACGTTTTTATAGATCGAATTTTTTAAGGTTTTTATCGTTGTTTTATTTAAAAACTTGTAATAGTTTAAATTTAGTTTTTTTAAAGTTTGTTCCGTAGAAGTCCATCTCATTAAATTTAGTTTTGTCGAATTAAATAAGAAGAAAAGACTTTCTCTTTTAAAATACTTTTTTAATTTCGTAATTTGATAAGTTTTAGAATTAAAATCCATTATATTAGTTTAAATTTCGATAAAGATAGGCTCAGTAGGATTTGAACCTACGTCAAGGCCGTTATGAGCAGCACGTTCTACCAACTGAACTATGAGCCTAAGATTTTTAAAAACATTTTTATGAGAATAAGTATTGGACAGATTATAGTATTAATATTGCTGCTTTTTTTTCTTTTTGGAGATTTTCAAAATACGAAAAAAAAATTATCAGCATTACTGAAACAAGTAAATAATTTTTTTTATCACAAAAACAGGAAAAAGGGGACTTGAACCCATGCCCTTCGGTTTTGGAAACCGCTGCTCTACCAACTGAGCTATCTTCCTCTTTATGCATTAAGTACAGAAAAAATATGTCTTTTATTAACTACAAAAAGTATTCAATTGAAATTCGAAACAGGTTTCTTTTAATATTCTTCGCCTGGTTGATTTGTTTCAATACTTGTTATCATTATAAAGAAATAATTCTATTTGCAATAGTAAAATCCAATAATTCTTTTCTAGAATTAAATGATAAACCATATTTCATCGTTACAAACATAACTGAAGTTTTTTATGTTTATTTTGAATTGGTTTTATTTATTTCCAATCAAATAGCAATTTTTATATCTGCCCATCAACTGTTTATGTTTTTATCTTTAGGGTTATATCGGTTTGAATTTGCGAAACTAAAACTACTATTCAAATTTTTTACCCTGTCGTGGTTCTTTTCCTCTATTCTATTAATTAAGCTTATTATTCCTTTTAGCTGGAAATTTTTTTTAAGTTTTCAAGAGGGTTCAATTACAGCACAAACAGTTTCTTTCTTCCTTGAAGTTAAATTAGAGGAATATTTGAAATACTTTATAAATGTATACTATATTTGTTTAGTCAGCTGTCAGTTTTTAACTTTACTGATAATTGCTTTAACAAGCTTGAGTAAAGAATTTAAAAATATAAAAGCATTCAGAAGACTTTTTTACATAATTTTTATAATTTTTTCTACAGTTATTACACCGCCAGATATTTTAAGTCAAATATTGATATGCAGTGTTTTAATTTTCATTTACGAGATTACGATATTTTTAAAAAAAATTAGAACTAGTATGGTAACCAATTAAAACTCACCAAAACTCCAATTGTAAACATTAAATAACCTATAGCAAATGGTAGAAAACACTTCCAACCTAAATACATTAATTGGTCATATCTATATCTAGGTAACGTAGCTCGTGTAAGTATAAAAAATATAGCCCCCACACAAACTTTTAGTGAAAACCAGAAACTTCCAGGTATATAGTACAAAGGAAAAATGTTCAAAAATGGAAGCCAACCTCCTGCAAACAGAACTGCGGCTAACGAACTCATAAGTAACATGTTAGAATACTCCGCCAAAAAGAATAATGCGAAAGTCATTGCAGAATACTCAACATTGTATCCAGAAACAAGTTCAGACTCAGCCTCTGGTAAATCAAAAGGCTGACGATTTGTTTCTGCTAACATTGAGATATAAAACATAACAAACAATGGAAATAACGGAACTATTAGCCAAATTTCCTGCTGAGCTAACACAATTTTACTCAGGTTTAACGATCCAACGCAAACTGCGATGTTTAATATAATAAAACCTATAGAAATCTCATATGAAATCATCTGAGCAGCAGATCGTAAAGCACCTAGAAAAGCATATTTCGAATTACTAGCCCAACCAGCCAAAACGATTCCATAAACATTCATAGACGAAACTGCAAAAAGATATAAAATACCGAGATTAATATCTGCAAAAACAACTTTATGAGAGAAAGGAATAACTGCCCAAGCAATTACACTAAGTAAAAATGACAGAACTGGGGCTAAAACGAATATAGCAAGATTAGAATTACTCGGTAAAGTAGTTTCTTTAACGAATAGTTTTAATCCATCTGCTAAAGCTTGTAATAGACCAATGAATCCTATGACGTTAGGTCCTCGTCGTCTTTGAATCGCCCCCATAATTTTTCGCTCAGCTACTGTAAAATAAGCAACCGCGAGCAACATAGAGATAGTAATACTAAGAATTTTTAAGAGCATTATAATTATTGTAAAAATCATTGCCACTTTCTAAGGCTAAAACCGGACTTGAACCAGTATTTTAAGATTTGCAATCTCGCACATTACCTATTATGCTATTTAGCCACATCTCACGTAGGACAGAGTGGGATTCGAACCCACGGTATCGTTAAATACAACAGTTTTCAAAACTGACGCTTTAAACCACTCAGCCATCTATCCAAAAAACCGCGAAGCAACTGAAGGGATTTGAACCCTTAGCTTTAACCTTGGCAAGGTTACACTCTACCAATTGAGTTACAATTGCTATTGAAGAATTATCTTGTGATAAAAGTTAACTTAAAAGAAGACAACAGATACAACAGTTCTTGCTTTGTTTTTACGTTAGTAACTAACGTAACGTTTAAAGGAGGTAAATTAGTAAACAAGTAAAATTGTCTCTCTAATTCTTTAAAGTTAATAAGATCTTTTAGAGTAAAAGAAAAACTAGGTCCTGTTAATTTTTTTGAGAAAGCAATACCTGTAAAAGACTTTAAATTAGGTAAAACTTCTGACAGAAGTTTAAAAAGAAAATTATACATAGCGATATTCCTTAAAACGACCAAACATCCGACAGGGTTACCCTTTCTAATCTTCAGTACTACGTTAGGTCGCTTAGACTTAATTAAAGAACCTTGCTTCATTGTTATAAGTTCTAAGGAAAGTAATGCTAAAGCTACAATTTTGATCTCAGAACTTTTGCATCCAAAATTTAAAATAATTTTTTTTAATCGAGGAATTTCTTCTAAACGTGTATAAGAAAATTTATTTACTAAATCACGTCGTATTACTTTTTTATAATAATTTTCTAAAATATTCATAACTTATTATCTAATTAAATTAAACCTGATGAAAGGCTAACAAACTTCATAAATTTTTTTTTTTTCAATATTTTAGGAATGGGTCCTAAAATTCGAGTGCCAACAGGATTCCCTTGTTTATTGATCAAAACCGCCGTATTCTCTGATAACGAAAGAACCAAGCCATCTCGTGTTTTATAACGTTTCTTTGTTCCAACGACAAGAGCTCTAAAAACACTTCCTTTAAGAACTTTTGAAGTGCTCTTTGATTTATTTCGCAGTTGTTGAACTGAAATTACAATTATATCTCCTAGACTGGCATATCTTTTTTTAAATCCACCCAAAACTTTGATACATTTGACAGTTTTTGCACCTGAATTGTCCGCAACTTTTAAAATAGTTTCTTGTTGAATCATATTAGTTATTATAATGTATTTAAATGCGTTTATAGCTCAATTGGATAGAGCGTTGGATTTCGGTCCCAAAGGTTATAGGTTCAAATCCTATTAAACGTAAATATATTATACGTTAGAAATCTACCAGTGAAATTTAGCCAAATAACGTTTATTCGCTAAAATTTGCTTTTGTAAATCTGTTTTAACATTGATAGACTGACCCTTTAAACTAGAAGCCATTATAATTTCATTAGATAAGCTTTCATAAAACTCGTTTGAACCTTTGCCTTTAAGTGCCGCATCTTTTATTAACTTTAAGGAAAGCATGATTCTAAACTGATCTGTTGCAACAAACGAAGGAATGCTTCTCACAGTTTTTCGTTTTCCTTTTTTGACAATTTGTTCATTCAATTTAAAAGTCGATGTTGAATTAATGATTGCCATTTGTATAAGAGTCTTAAAATGTTTAGGGCTTAACTTTTGCAATTTTTTTACTGATTTTAATAAAATTTTTTCTCCTGTACTTTTTTTACCGCTTATCATTAGTACGTTAATAATTTTTGTTTTAAGATTATAAATTTTTATATTTTTGTTAGATTTAATCATACGTATTTTTTAACTTTTTTAGTACCATATTTTGATCGAGATGTTTTACGAGAGGCTAGACCAGAGAAGTCCAGTTTTCCTCTAACTAAATGATATTTTATACCTGGTAAATCTTTTACACGTCCACCTCTTAATATTACAGTAGAATAAGCTTGTAAATTATGACCTTCCCCCGGAATATACGCGTAAACCGTTTTATTGTTACTAAGTCTTAGTTTTACAATTTTTCGTAATGCCGAATTAGGTTTTTTAGGCGTTCGCAAAACTAATTTAGTACAAATACCTTTTTTTTGAGGACAACCGTCAAGTGCAGGAACTTTATTTAATTTTCTTTTCTTTTTTCGACTTTTTTGTTTTTTACAAAGTTGATTTATCGTAACCATTCTTATTAAATACCAAAAAGGGGACTTGAACCCCTACTCTCAAAAGAACTAGAACCTAAACCTAGCATGTCTACCAATTCCATCATTTTGGCAAATAAAAGTAATATAACATTTTAACTTATTCAGTTAAATATACTATTTTAAAACAATTTAAGATACTCATTACCGGACTTGAACCGATACTCCAAATATAGAATCAGATTTTAAGTCTGACGTGTCTACCAATTCCACCAAATGAGCTTGGAGATAATCGGGATCGAACCGATAACTTTATGCTTGCAAAGCATACACTCTACCAATTGAGTTATATCCCCTTTCATAATTCGTGCTTATAGGAATTAGCTTTTTCTTCGAACTATAACATCATAACTGAAAAGATTAGGTAAAAATACTAAGTCTAAACTTAATGAATTTTCTTTAAAAAGTTTTTTTGTTCTAAATTTTAAAACAGTAATAACATCTGGTAACAACCGTAACGCAACAAATGCGTAGTATACAGCTGCACTCAACACTGAACTAAACAAAACTACAGATAACGTAGAAAAATCAAATTGTGGCATTGATAAGTAATATAAGGTCTCTCTAGGTTGGACTCGAACCAACGTCCAGGTGGTTAACAGCCACTTGCTCTACCTGCTGAGCTACTAAAGAAATTTTTGAACTAATATTTTTTAATGTTTGTAATTACAGAATCAATATTTAGATAATGATTAAAAATAGGCATCGTAATTAAACTATCTACGGGAATAAATATTATCTGTAACGTTTTGTAATTAACTAATAGATGTTTAGGAGGTATAGGCCAAAAATTTGAGCGATCCAAACTTTTTTTTACTAAACTTCGTGATTTTACAGAAAAGGCTATTTCGATCGAATCATTTACTTTTAAAATATAAGATTTTGTTTTTACAGGACTTCCGTTTACTAAAACATGCCCATGCAGAATAAGCTGTGATGCACTTCGAATACTTGAACTAAAATTTGCTCTATATAAAACTGTATCAAGTCGACTTTCAAAAAATTTTAAAGTTTTATGCCGAAAATCTATATGAGCGTTAGCTAAAGGCTTAGCGTTGATAAATTGAAGAATATATTTTTTTAAATATTTCTTTTTTAACCCGCCATAAAACAAGCTAAACGTCTTTCGATCATACAAATTATTTTTAAACATTTTTTGAAAAGAGTTGCCGCGACTGGCAAACTTTGAAATAGAAAGCTGAAACTGGTCTTTAATTTTAAATCTTTTATAAAATTTTAATTGATTTTTTAAGTATTGTTGAAATCTGATCCATTTTTGTTTTTTAAATTTCAGTAATTTAGAGCGATTTTGAATATTTTTTCTTAATCGTAAAAATTGCTTATAGAACGGTTTGTAGCGTTTTTTAGATTCCATTATTTAATTTTATTATCAAGATGTTTATTTAATTTAAAAAAATACTAACTGATGAAATTAATTTTCTTAGCTTTTCTTTTTAAATCGTTTAAAGAGAAAGTTCAGTCCAAGAAATAAAAGAGTTTTTTCAGAAGTTGATACTAGATTTTCGTGAAAACCGGTTACGTTATAAAAACCGTTAGACGAATTATCTTTCAAACAGTCACTCGAATTAAAAACGACTAGAGGAATTTTAGCAAGATTGTTTTCAATTATAACCTTTTGTTTTTTTTCGTGCGCTAATAGTACAATTAAGTCGGGCTTTTGAGAAAATTTAGCTAAAGATAATTTTAAGTTATCTTTAAAAGCTGATTGTTTTATCCCTTTTGAAAATTTAAAGGGTTTCAAGTTATTGGTCAATAAACTTTGTAACTCAACGTTCCGACCTACAGCGAGGTGACGCGTACGTTGATTGATTTTTAGTTCTAGTTTGGGAGGCAATCCTACAAACAATATTTTTTTGTTTAACTGATGATACTCAAAAATGATATTTAAAGATTTTTTAAATTCACTGACCGTTTTAGTTAAATTTAAATCAGTTAAAAAGACTGAATTCCCTTTTTTGGCCCCGTGTTCATACATTTTTGAATTTAACAAATGTAATTTCAAAACTTGTTTAAATTTAAATTTTTTTAACTTCATATGTTTTTAAATTAGATTTTTTTACCTTTTTTCAAAGATATCTTTTCTTGATCATATAGAATTCCTTTACCCTTGTATGGTTCCGGACGTTTAAAGGCTCTTATCTGAGCAGCTGTTTGTGTTAATTTATCATACGAACAGTCACCAAATAAAAACAACCTGATAGATTTTTGACAATAAACTTTTAGCGAGTCAGAAATTTTAAAATAGATTAAATGACTAAAACCTAGTTTAAAATAAAGTTGATTCTCTAATTGTTCATATGGAAACACTTTATAACCAACCCCAACTAAATTTAATTTATAATATAAAGGATACGTAATCTCGATTAACGTTTGTTTTATTTTCGCAATCGTTGTGCCTTGAATTTTTTTTATATTTTTGATATCAGCAGATGATGCGTTTGAAGAAAAAACATTAGTCACTACAATGACGTTTGAGACAGGTATTAAGAGAATTTTAACTTTTAACTTTAACGACTTTGTCAAGGATGAACCAATGAAAGTCACAATATTTTTTTTATCAAAATACAATACTTTAATATTTTTCGAAACTTTAACACTATATTTATTTTTAAATTGATTAGGTGCAGACATAATTTTCTAACAAGAGTTAATTTATAATTACCAATGGCTCGCCGCCAATTTTATCTTTTTTACATTGATTAATCGATTTTAGACCACCATTTGTTGAAAAAATAATAAACGTCTTGGATGAATCTAATTTCCAAACCTGTTTAGAGGAATAATAAATTCTTTGACTTGGTTTTGATAAAAGTTTCAAAGAATTGATAACAGGCTTGCCCGTTTTGCTGTATTTCAAAAAAATTTCAAGATTATCGGTATTTTGAGGCGAAATTCTATAGCCAGAAATAAATCCTTCATTCCAAAATATTTTTAAAAATTCTTCGCAAATATTTTTTCGAGAATTTATCACTACACTCTTTTTAGCCATTTGACCATTTTTTATAGTGGAAAACATATTTTCTAAATGATTTTTCATTAGGTAACAAGAATGTTCAAAGGCGGACTCGAACCGCCGACACAAGGATTTTCAGTCCTTTGCTCTACCTACTGAGCTATTTAAACATTATATTATTAGTTTCAAAAATTTAGTGCAACGCCTCACTATCATTCAAATAAATAGCGGTCAAAGTAATAAAAACGTATGCTTGAATTAATGCTACCCCTAACTCTAAACCCATTAACACAACAAGTACAACAAGAGGAATGATAAAAGCAATCGCTTTTAAATTTTCAACTAGAAGCATATTCCATGAAAATCCGACAATAACTTTTAATAAACTATGACCGGCCATCAAGTTAATGAAAAGTCGAACCCCTAAACTCACTGGTTTAGCAATAAATGAAATTAATTCAATAGGAACTAAAATTAATGCAAGAAAAAAAGTAGTATTCGCAGGTAAAAATAAAGAAAAGAATTCCATCCCGTGTTTTTGAAACCCTATAATATTCATTGCAACAAAAATCGAAAACGATAAGAAAAATGTTAAGGTAATATGACTTGTAGTCGTAAAACTATAAGGTACCATACCAATTAAATTATTAGATAAAATAAACATAAACAAAGCAATTGCTACAGGGAAATACTTTTGACTACCCGTTGTAATAATATCTGATAAAAGCTGACTAACTAGACCATAAATTTTTTCGATTAAATTTTGCCAGCCACTTGGGATAATAAAGAAAGACGCTGTACGAGGCTCTTTAATCAAAAATACAAAAGTTTGAAGAATAAAAAGTGTTAAAAGCGATGTAACTAAAAAATTTGTAACAGATAAATCAATACCTGCAATTTGAAATGTAATAAGAGGAGCTATTTTAAATTGATCTAAAGGACTAAAAATCATTTGGATTTTACAAAAAATAATTATAATGTAAAGGCAGCTTTAATTATGCACTCTGTCGATTACTATAAAAAGCTTCTGCAAGTACGAAGAAAAAGAAAAGAGCAGACGCTCCAGAAATGTAAGAACCCCAAGAAGAAATCTTATTGAATAAGTAGAATGCATCTGGGTAGTCAGGGATTCTTCTAGGCATACCCGCTACACCTAACCAATGCATAGGAAAGAAAATTAAATTAGCCCCTACGAAGAAGATCCAAAAATGAATCTGTGCTAGAATTTCAGAATAAGTAACTCCAGTTAATTTCTCAAACCAGTAGTAAACCCCTGCAAAGATAGCGAATACTGCACCCATAGATAGTACGTAGTGAAAGTGAGCTACTACGTAATAACTATCGTGAAGAGCAATATCTAATCCTGAATTTGCTAAAGCAACTCCAGTAACTCCACCAACAGTAAATAAAAAAATAAATCCTAAAGCAAATAAAATTGGAGCGCGTAATTCAATTGAAGATCCCCATAATGTAGCTAACCAGCTAAACACTTTAATTCCTGTTGGAATGGCAATAATCATAGTAGCTGCGGTAAAATAAGCTCTAGTATCAATATCTAAACCTACAGTAAACATGTGGTGAGCCCAAACGATGAATCCTAAGATACCGATAGATGACATTGCATAAATCATACCAATGTAACCAAATATAGGTTTTCGAGCAGCACTTACAACAACATGACTAATAATACCAAAAGCCGGTAAAATTAAGATATAAACCTCAGGATGACCAAAAAACCAGAATAAGTGCTGATATAGCACAGGATCACCACCACCGGCAGGATCAAAGAAAGTTGTGTTAAAATTTCTATCCGCTAATAACATAGTAATTGCCGACGCCAACACAGGTAATGACAGTAATAATAAGATAGCTGTGATAAAAACGGCCCAAACAAATAATGGTAATTTGTGGAAAGGTAAACTTTCTGTTCGCATATTGATGATAGTACAAATAAAGTTAATTGCCCCTAAGATCGAAGCTGCTCCAGATAAATGAAGACTAAAGATTGCAAGATCAACAGCACCACCTGAGTGAGCTATGATACCTGATAGGGGAGGGTAAACGGTCCAACCAGTACCCACACCAGCTTCACAAAGAACAGATTCAATTAACAATAAAAGTGAAGGAGGTAATAACCAAAAACTAATGTTGTTCATTCGTGGGAATGCCATATCAGGTGCACCAATCATCAGCGGCACGAACCAATTTCCAAATCCACCAATAAGCACTGGCATAACCATGAAAAAAATCATAACGAATGCGTGACCTGTTACAATCACATTATAAAAATTATGATTGTACTCTAAAAAACTTCCATTAGGTTGTGATAGAGTAATTCGAATATAAAGAGATAATGCGGTTCCAGCTACACCAGCAATAGCTCCAAAGATAATGTATAAAGTACCAATATCTTTATGGTTAGTAGAAAAAAGCCATCGAAAAATAAAACTTGTTACTTTTTCTAATGTTGTTTTGTTTAAATTAGTTTCCATACTTTTTGAATAACAATAATAAGATTAATAATCATTACTATAATACTGCCACCTGTTCTTTCTATATTTATTTTATTATATACAGGTAATCCTTTCTTTCTCCTTAAATTTAGAAAGAGAACTTATTTTTACAAATTTTTTTCTCCTATGTAGATGAAAAATTTTTGTATCAAAATTGACAATATTAATTTCTTATAAAAGAATATATCAGTTTATATATAAATAGAGAGAAGCATTTTTTATATTTCTAGTTGAATGAAATGAATATGAATTAGAGAATTATATTGTTCCTTTTCAATTTTCCTCACAAATTTAGAATCCTTCCCTATATGTTAATATAACTACTAGAATACTACACCCTATCCTACTAATTCATCTTATTATACTTATATATAGGCACCCCCCCTTTCCCCCCCTCAAGTTGAGAGAGAGAATTTATTTTTACAGATTTTTTTCTCCTATGTAGATGAAAAATTTTTGTATTTTGTTTTTCAAATACGAATTTTTGCATTACTCGATTTCAGCAGGATGATACGTAGTATTTAAAAATCGATTCAATTTTTTACAATTTTGATGGTTCAAACCTCCTATATAGATGAAAAATTTTTGTATTTTGTTTTTCAAATACGAATTTTTGCATTACTCGA
>ERZ1066127.230-NODE-230-length-35807-cov-17.251566_pt1 | contig 35807 bp, 27 predicted proteins | sample MGYA00382774_ERZ1066127 | MGnify/ENA primary metagenome ERZ1066127 (study PRJEB33369, sample SAMEA5778357) | biofilm metagenome | biome: Industrial cooling water; feature: Water cooling tower basin; material: Biofilm | place: United Arab Emirates | collected...
TGTTGTTCTTGACGTTGTTGTTCTTGACGTTGTTGTTCTTGACGTTGTTGTTCTTCAGCTTGTTTACGGTAGCGTTGCTGTTCTTCTTGACGCTGCTGCTCTTGGCGCTGTGCTTCGCGCTGTTGTTCTTGGCGTTGTTGTTCTTGGCGTTGTTGTTCTTGGCGCTGTGCTTCGCGCTGTTGCTGCTCTTCGGCTTGTTTGCGGTAACGTTGCTGTTCTTCTTGGCGTTGTTGTTCTTGGCGCTGTTGTTCTTCAGTTTGCTTACGGTAACGTTGTTGTTCTTCTTGACGCTGTGCTTCGCGTTGTTGTTCTTGGTCGTCGTTTATTTGTTTTTTGTAGGGTTGTGGCTGGTCATTCGTTTTCTTTGGTGGTTCTGCTTGGGGCTGCTGTTGTGGTTTTGTGTAAGGCATACCCGCCGGACTACTTTTTGCCGGAGGGACATCTCTACGCTGTTCTTGTTCGACAGGTTTTGTTCGAGATTTATCTACACCACCGCCAGAATTACCGTCGGAAGAAGGAGTTTTCCAAGGGCTACTTTTGCGGTCATCGGCTGGGGCAGGCATGGGAATGACCTTACCGCCGGAGCCGGATTCTTCGCCCATTCCACTTGGGCGTGTTTTGCCGGTGGGGGGCATAAGCATTGGGTCGCTTGTCTCACGGTTTGGATTTGTCAGGGGATTTGCTTTTGGAGAAGCGATTCTGTCTGCATTTTCGGGTGTTTCGTTGAGTAAAATGGCTGCTTTCCCTGTGGTAGCTTGATTTGCAGGGGTTGCTGTTGCCGGACGGAAGGCGCTTGATTGCGTTTTGCTTGTATAATCCTCTACATCCGGTCGGTACATCGTAATTGTATTGTCGTTGATGGTAGATGATGCTACTTTATTTAAGCCTTTGAGTGCCGCGGGGGTAACTTTGCCGGAGTACCGCTCTACATCACTCATCGTTGGTCCGGTATAATACGTGTTGTTATTGACGACAACAGTGTTGTTGATGAAGGTGGTGTTGCGAATAACGGTGTGTGTTTGTGAAAATGGCAAACAATGGTTCCAAAGGTTTGGTGCGGTGAAAAACCGACACGGAACAACATTCCACGCCGACCAATGATAATCACCACCACGAAAACCAATACCGACATTGATGCCCGGTGCGAGCGGCACCCAGCAGTAATGCCCGTTCCAAAAGCGCCATTCTACCCACGCCGGACCCCATACGTTGCCCGGATGCCATACCCAGCCATAAAATGGGTCAAGTTGCCAGCGCCCATAGTGGAAAGGTGCCCAGCCCCAGAGATAGTCGGAAACCCATGTCCAGCCGAAATTTGTATACACCCAGCGCCCGTTATTCAGGTATGGTCGCCAGCCCGCATCAATCCCAAATGGTCGCCAGACAAAACCGAATTGAGGGGTGTTTATCCATTCTCCGTAAGGAGCAAGTTCATCGTAAAAGGTCTGAAAGGTGATAGGCGGTGCGCCAAATTGCTGTTGAGCATTCCACCCGGAAGGATTTTGCCCAAAGCCTTGATTCGGTGAGGTGTTTGGATTGTAATTCGGGTTGTAATTAGGATTATAGCTTGGGGTATAGCCTTGATTGTTTGGTGGTGTGTAGTAAGGCTGCTGCTGCTGTTGCGGATAATTATTGTATCCGTAGCGGCGATTGAGTGATGATTCATACGTGACACACGATGCTGTCAGCAAAACCAATGATAATATCAATCCATACAGCAAGATAGCTGCGCGAGGGGAGTTTGCTGTGTGATTCATCACATCACCTTTGAAGATAAAAATTGGAGAGGAATGGCTCTTGAATTCAGCGTTATCACAGTTTGGATACAAATCTACACAAATTGACAAGATAGCGAACAAAAAGGTTTAATGGTTTTGCGCTTGCCAGTAAAAAAGCCGCAGCATAAGTCTGGCTTATTGCTACGGCTTGAAAATTTGATGGCATCCTTTTAAGAATATAGCTTGTGAGGACACGCCTTTAGAGACTGTTTGAAAAGTCATGAATCTATGCTTTTTTGCCTTCATCCGCCATCGTTACGATGGCACCTCCTCTGAGCGAAGCGCTTGGGAGAAGGAGGAAAAACTGCTTCATATCTTGCTTCCTCTCCCAAGCGCTTCGCTTGGAGAGGACTGAGGTGAGGGAAAAAATAGTTTTCAAACAGCCTTTTAGAACGGCGAACTTTATTGCGGGAGTTTTTTCAAAAATTGTTGGAATTCTTGTGAGGTGCGTACGGATTCAAGTTGAGGTGCTTTTTCTAGCATCTGCCGTATGCCTTCGGTGCCAAGTTTATTTTCTTTGCAGTGTTTGATAAACTTATCCAAATACTCAATCGTGCTTTTGGATTGGTTATTACCAGCTTCGGCAAACGCCGTCAGTAGGAAAATACGAGCTTTGCTTTGTGGTTCTTGCGCGTAGGCAAGAGATTTTTGGAAGTTTTGCGCTGCATTTTTGAAATCTTTCACAAAGAAATACTGTGTGGAAGCCAAACCGCTATGAAGTGTGAAAAGGTCTTGTTTGTCTTTCGGTTCCATCGTTGCTACATACTGAAAAATTTCCAGCGATTTTTTGTAATTCACCGAATCACCGTAATACTGCGCTAAATTGAGGCGGAAGCGAGGATTATTAGGGTCGCGTTCAATGTCTTGATGGAGCATATATTCTTCCAAACGCATTTTTTCTGTTTCATACTTTTTGCTGACAATAAAACTGAGCATAGTATTAAAACGGCTAAATTCGATATATCCTGCAGGTGCGTCAATGAGTGAACCATCGGGTTTCAAAAATGCCGTTGTTGGATATCCATTCACACCAATACGTTTAGCAAATTCTTTTGCCGTAATTTTTTTGCCTTGAAATTCAAAGTCTGCAGCTTTTTCCGGGTTGAATTTCGCTAAGACAAAAGAAGATTGAAGAGTTTTGACAACTTCATGGTGTGCATAAGTTTTTTCGTCCATGACTTTGCACCATGAACACCAATCGGTATAAAAATCGACCAACAAGGGCTTGTTCTCTGCGGCGGCAAGTTTTAAACCTTCGGTAATCGTATTCCACGGAAGAGATTTTTCTTTTTTGTTGGCATCGGATTTTTTTTCGTCTCCAAGCATAAATTGTGCGGAGGCGGTTTTTGTCAGCACGGAAAAACAAAGTACTACTCCGAGTAATACTCCGAAACGGTGCAGCGCGACGAGAGGGGCGTAGCGTTTCATAGTAACGTTGGTGATAATGAGAAAAAGAAACGAGTATATTGCAGTATGGGAATGGCGCATACCAATAAACAATCAAGAGTATGCGATTCACCCATACAAACGGTTTGCAAAAGATGTGCCAGAAAGCGCTTAAATACTATACCTACCGACGAGAATTTCTGCCAAAGATAAAGGATAGTGCGGGTTCTAAACGTTCAGACCACGCGGTTTCACTATGAGGGGCATTTTTTGCTTCCATGTACATAAGATTCGAGTTAAGTTTCCAGCCTTTTTCCACAAACAAATTTTTCAGCGCACGTGTGCCTTCGACTGCTTCTACGCCTTCGGCATCGCCGACATCTATCCAAATGCGAGATTGCGACGGTTTGAGACAGGTCGCAATGGAATCAGCGACGGTTTGTTGAATAGAAGCCAAAATCCATGAGTTTGACCACCAAACTGACGGTGACATTGCCATTACCCGTCCGAATGTATTGGGGTAAGTCATCGCTGTGTAAATACTCATTAATCCACCCAGCGAAGAACCACCAACGGCTGTATTGGCTCGGTCCTTAAGTGTTCGATAGGTGCTGTCAATAAACGGTTTAATCTCTTCTGCTATCATTTGTGCGTGCATGAAGCCTTTCCCTCCAATATCATCCGGTTTACCAAGACCGTCATAGCGGCGCATAGCGACAGGAGTATATTCATTGATACGGTCTTCTCCGCGTACGCTGATACCGACAATAATACACGGCGGAAGTTTTTTGTTTTTGATAAGCATAGTAGCGATTTCATCTGCGTACCACTCGCCGCTTGCTGCGGTCGCGTCATCAAAAATATTTTGACCGTCGTGAAGGTAGAGTACGGGATAGCGCTGGGTCGTATTATTATCGTATCCCGGAGGAGTATAAACGTAAATAGTTCGCTGCAACAATGTTTTAGGTTGAAAAGCCTCATGTACACGGACATTGACAGAGCGCGTTGAGGGTGTTGGGGCGAGCGTTTGGACATTGAAGGTACGTTTGACGGATTGTGGCTTTCCGGTTAGCAGGAGAGTGCTGTTTTGGACATTTTCCCATGAATTTGAACCTAAGCGATTACCCTCTTCAACCTTAAATTTATATGCAAGTTTGCGTTTGCCAAAAAGTTGCGTATATTTCCCTGACGGCTTGAGTGTAACGGTCAGTGTGTAAATACTATCGCGGTCGGGGTCGTATGCAACAATAGTAGAATCCCAGCGTAACGGTGCAATTGAGCCGCGTACACCGACAGTTTCTCGTAATGGGTCAAGCCAGCGTTGGATAATTGCACCGCGCATATCTATCGAAAATGTGATGACATCCTGTGCGGTCAGATTTGGTGCGGAGTGAAAACATTGTAGCACCGTTAAACATAACGCTACACGAAGAAAAAATCGTAGAAAGTTCATTTTTTTCGTTTTTTTTGAAAGGGACATTGACAGTGAAATAAGAATTGAGTATCTTAACCTTGTTCTAATGTAATAGTATGCCTTCGTATTCGGTTGACTTGCTGTGGCGTTACAATATACCTGAGTATATTCAAGACATTCAAGGCGAGAAGAAGCAAAATAGCATTTTTAGTACGTTTGAGCAATGCTTGTTATCATTATTATGCGGATACAAGAACTTGCTGAGTGGTTTTATTACTTTTAGTCATACAAAAATTATGACTTTGCGGTACTACGACGCAGATGCAAAATTCGCTATATTTGCGCTAGAGTACAAGCCTTTCATGATGAAAAAAATCAGTATCGGCTACAATAAAGCGCTTGAATTTTTATGAAGTCCTTACTTTGTTGGGATATAGTAATATTTTTTTTTGACCTTTGAATGTAATAATAATTACTTTTTGATTCACTGTTTTACCAATCAGGCGTAGGTGCCGTTATGAAAACAATTCTTCTCATTGATGACGATATTCGCGTTAGTTCGCTGCTCAAGCGTTTTTTGTATGAGTCAAAATACAATGTGCTGGAAGCGAATAGCGGCTCTAAGGGTATTGAAATGGCGAAAGCGTCAAAACCGGATATTATCCTTTGTGATATTATGATGCCGGAGATGGACGGCTATACCGTACTGAAACACATTCGCTCCGACAACGATACCAAAGGGATTCCGTTTATTTTCTTGACAGCAAAAGACGGCACGTCGGACTTTTTAACCGGCATTTCTAAAGGCGCTGACGGGTATTTGGCAAAGCCCATTTCCCGCGAAGACCTCGTTGAAACTATCGAATCACACACGCTGTAAATCTGCCTATGCTTCTATGCACGTACACCTTGTTCCCGACAGGTGTCCTCGGCAGCATCGGCTCATCGTAATTCTACGACGCTTTTATGCGGACTATTGTTTAATGTCTTGCATAAAGCGTCTTTTTTATTGTTTTTTTCCTTCTTTTTGTCAAAATGTTTCCCTCACTTAACGAACAAATGGACGTGATCCGCTCTGGTGTGCATGAACTCTTGCCGGAAGAAGAGCTTGCACAAAAAATTGAGCGTTCACTCAAAACACAAAAACCACTTCACATCAAACTCGGTTGCGATCCCAGCCGACCCGATTTACACTTAGGACACGCTGTTGTCCTCAGCAAAATGCGTCAATTCCAGGATTTGGGGCATTTGGCAATTCTGCTCATTGGCGATTTTACCGGAATGATTGGCGACCCCACAGGGCGCTCCAAAACACGCCCCGCGCTGACGCTCGAAGAAACCCGTGTAAACGGACAAAGCTACGTTGAGCAGGCGACGCACGTTCTCTCGAAAGACCGATTAAAACTGGTCTATAATTCGGAATGGCTTGGGAAAATGAGTTTTACGGATGTTGTCGCATTGACCGGTAAATTCACCGTGGCGCAAATGCTGGAGCGCGATGATTTCAGCAAGCGCTACAAAGCCGGAGAGCCGATTAGTATTCACGAGTTCCTCTACCCGCTTGCGCAAGGCTATGATTCGGTTGCGCTTGAAGCAGATGTGGAATTGGGTGGTACAGACCAAAAATTTAATCTGCTTGTCGGGCGCGAACTCCAACGCGCATACGGCAAAGAGCCGCAGTGTATCTTGACGATGCCGATTTTGGAAGGTACCGACGGCATTGAAAAAATGAGTAAATCGCTTGGAAATTATATCGGCATTACCGATTCACCGCGAGAAATGTTCGGTAAAACAATGTCCATTCCCGACGCGCTGATTGCACGGTATTTTCGCTATGGCGCTTTTGCAAGCGAAGCGGCAATAAAGCAGATGGAAACTGGCTTGCAGGACGGGTCGTTGCACCCGCGCAATGCCAAAGTGCAAACTGCTATGGCAATTGTCGCACGGTATCACGGTGAAGCCGCCGGACAAGCCGCATTTGACGAATTTGAGCGGATGTTTGTGAAAAAAGATCTACCGGATGAAATCGAGAGTATCGCGCTTGCGATGGAGCAGCCTGTCATGCCGATTGTGGATGTGATGGTACTGGCTAGCCTTGTTCCGTCCAAAAGCGAGGCACGGCGCTTAATTCAAGGCGGTGGTGTGTCGGTGGACGGCGAACGCATAAGTGATGTCGGCGCTACGGCAGATTTTGGAGCGGAGCGCTTGCTCAAAGTCGGAAAACGGAAATTTTTGAAGATTCGTCAAGAGGCGTAATGATGAAATGTTGGAGCCTGACGAAACAGTCAGGCTCTGATGTGCTTTTTTGTACCCCAGCAGCATAGACCGGCTGCTTCATCTGATCATTCATTTTTTGAACCATTTTTGCCTATTACAACGATGCACCAAACACCCGCACAACAAGGTTTTTCGATGCCTGCCGAATGGGAGCGCCATAAAGCAACGTGGCTCGGTTGGCCCCTCAATTCTGAGGATTGGCCCGGTAAATTTGTTCCTATTCGTTGGGTGTATGGCGAAATAGTCCGCGCCATTACTCGTGGCGACGAACTCGTTCGTATTGTCGTTGATAACGAGCGCCACGAAGAACAAGCCCGTTTTGTTTTGGGCAAAGTTGGTGTAGATATGGAGAAAGTCGAATTTTTCCAATGTCGTATGAATCGTGGGTGGATGCGGGATTGTATGCCGGCATTTGTGAAACGCACTGTCGCTAGTGCTTCGGGCTTGGTATCGGAACACGCCGCGGTGAAATTTACTTTTAACGGCTGGGCAAAATATGACAATTGGCAATTTGATAATGCTATTGCAAATCGCATCAGTCCTTTAACCGGTTGGAATATTCTTGAAGCAAAATTCGGCAAACGGCAAGTTGCTTTGGAAGGCGGAGGGATTGATGTCAATGGCTTGGGAACGCTTTTGACAACGGAAGAGTGTTATCTTGACCCACACGTACAAGTGCGAAATCCCGGTATGGGCAAAGCCGAGATGGAGCAAGCGCTGAAAGATAATCTTGGTGTGAGCAATATCCTCTGGCTTGGCAAAGGCATTGCCGGTGATGATACACACGGACACGTGGACGATTTATGCCGTTTTGTCAATCCTACAACAGTCGTGCTGGTGCAGGAAGATAACCCGTACGACGCGAATTATCGGGCATTGGAGGAGAACCGAGAGCGTTTGGAAGGAATGCACCTCGAAAACGGCAGCAGAATAGATGTCGTACCGCTTCCGATGCCGGCACCATTGGTCTTCGATGGAATGAGGCTTCCGGCGAGTTATGCAAATTTTTACATCTGTAATCACGCCGTTTTGATGCCGACCTTTAATGACCCGAATGACCGTAAAGCGCTGGGAATTTTGGCGGAACTTTTTCCCGACCGCACTGTTATCGGTATTCATGCGGTCGATTTGGTATGGGGCTTGGGAACGCTTCATTGCTTAACCCATGAAGAGCCGATGTGATGAGCCGCACTGTTGCCTCCGACAAACCCTCTGAAAAACAGTTCCTGCGGCGGCATTTGCAGGAGCGCCGAGCGTTGTTGTCGCCGGAAGAGCGCACCCAAGCTGGCGAACGTATTGTGGAGAATGTGTGTGCTTCTGCATGGTGGAAACGGGCATCTGCAATTCATGTGTATTGTTCGGTTGGTACGGAAGTGCCGACCAACGGGCTTTTGCACGTCGCACTCCGCGAAGGAAAGCGCGTTATTGTTCCGATAACACCGCAAAAAGGAACAATGCTGCTTCACGCCGAAATTTTCCTCACAACGCGCTTTGAAGTCGGTAAGTATGGTATTCCTGTACCCACTGCTGAAACGTCAAGTAAATGTGAACCTACACAGATTTTGACCGGTAACGATTGCGTCTTTGTGCCGCTTTTGGGGTATGATGTGTTTGCGCATCGCATTGGTTACGGTGCAGGATATTATGACCGTTTTTTAGAACAATTCGGGACAGAACGCGGCGTGAGACCTCTTTTTATCGGGCTTGCTTTTGGTGTGCAGTACATTGAGGAAGGGATAAAAGCCGAAAACCACGATATTCCGCTTGATGGTATTATGACAGAACAATTATTACAGAAGAAACAGCCTTTTCCTTGACTCTACAAGTTCATTTGTAATAGCATCCGTTCTTTGTAGGTTTGCAAGAGCGTTTCGGGTTGAAGAGGAAATTCGACAATAAACGTTGCGCCTTGACCGTGTTCTGATTCGCACCAAACTTTGCCGTTCATCGCTTCGACCATTTTTTTAACGATAAATAGCCCCAACCCTGTTGAATCCTCGCCGGCGGTAGGACGTGCCGAAAGTTTCATAAAACGTTTGAAGAGTTTTTCTCGGTCAGTAGCAGAGATGCCGGGACCCTCGTCTCGAACGCTAAAGCGCACGGTGGCTTGCCCTGCAGTCTCACCATTGCTTGTTATGATGTGAATATTTTTACCCGACGGCGAGTATTTGACAGCATTAGAAACAAGATTAACAAAAATCTGATACGTCATCATTTCGTCGCCGAGTATCAGATCATGCGTTGCTTCAACAAAATGTAGCGTAATATCTTTAGCATCCGCCTGACTCTTATATTCTTCCACCACGACACAAGCAATCATATTGATATTGAGCGGCATACTGTTTGCCGCTACTGTCCCATATTCTAACGCATTAACATCCAAAAGATTTTTCAAAAGTGTCATCATCCGTTCACCGGTAATGGAAATCTGCCGGAGAACTTCTTGTGTCTGTTCGCTATCAAGTTCCATTTCGTCTGATTGGCGCAAGACATCTACAAAGCCGATAACAGCGGCAATCGGATTTTTCAAATCATGTGACACAATGCCCATAACTTCTTGCATCTCTGTATTAAGAGCGGTAATTTTTTCATTTGTCGTCTGTAACTCTCGATTGGCTTGGAGTAATTCCACCGTGCGCGTACTGACAAGTTTTTCAAGTTCTTTTGCTCGTATTTCCACGCGGCGGACGCGCAGCCGTACAATCAAAACACCGAAGCTTACAAAACAGAGCACCATTGCTGCTTGAACGTACCAATACTGCCACCATGCAGGTAATACGACCAACTGCAGTACTGCTTCTTCCGAACTCCATTTCCCGTCTGCATTTGCTACACGCAAACGAAATGTATATTCATCGGGTGGTAGATTACTGTACACGGCTTCTGTCATCTGGCTTGCCGGAGACCAAGCTTTATCAAAACCGTCTAAATGCCAAGAGTAGAGATTATTTTTGGGTGTCGTAAATTCTAATGCCGCAAACTGCAGGGCAATACTTGATTGTGGTGGGATTTCTACACGCTGAATGTTTGAGAGTGTTATATTCTTTGCTAATATCGTACCGGTCAATGTGCGCATAGTAAGGAAAGCAGGCTTGGGCGGTATGGGGTTTGGGCGAATATTGAATGGAAAAAAACTATTTAGCCCATCCACACCACCGAAGAACATTTCCCCACGTTTGCTACGGAAGACTGCCAAACGGTTAAACTCGTTGCTTTGCAAGCCATCTTCTACACCAAATTTCCGCATTGTTTGTGTTTGGGGAGAAAATGCACAAAGACCATTGTCTGTACTTATCCATAAGTTACCCGCGTTATCTTCCAATATCCCATAACAATTATCGTGCGGCAGACCGTCGCGGACAGAAATCGTCGCAAAACTCTCTGTTTCCGGTATAAAACGGCAAATTCCTCCGCCTTTCGTCGCAATCCAAATATCGCCGGAGCGTGTTTCGGTGACATACGTAACATAAGGGTGAGCTAATGCTGTGGAATCGCCTGTTTTCGGTTGAAAATGTTTGGTGGTGTTTGTTGCCGAATCATAGCGGACAAGACCGTTCATTCCGGCTATCCAGATTCTTCCTTGTCGGTCCTGTGTAATGTGTTGTCCATTAGCTACTGCAAGCGGAAAATTGCGCTGAGAATGTAGTTCTTCGACGTGGGTTCTGTCGGGAGAAAGCCTATAAAGAAGAGGTACACTTGTAGATGTGGCTATCCACAAATAACCACTGCGGTCTTCAAAAAAACTTTCCGCATACACGCGTGCTTTTATAAAAGTTTGTTGTTTGAATCCGCGTTCAGGGTGCTTAGGATCAAAAGTACACAGTAGTCCGCCCCTTACTGCTATCCACAAAATTCCCTTGCGGTCAGTATATACACCCCTAATGTGGTCAGAACTAATACTACCGGATCGCGTCGAATCATACCTAAAGTGCTTCCAACTGCCAGTGGTGCGATCGAGCATATTTAATCCGCCAAATTGTGTACCAACCCATATATTTCCTTGTAAATCTTCCGTGATACCACGAATGTAACCATTACTCAGGCTTTGTGTTTGGAAGGGATTATGCCTCTGAAGGTGAAATTTATACTGTAATGGTGAGTATTTATGCAATCCATAGACCGTTTCACCAATCCACATCACGCCGGAGCGGTCTTGATAAACGATATTCAGGTCTTTAGTCGTTAAACTACGTTCATCAAAAGGGTTATGCCCAAAAGTCTGAATGTGAGCGCTTTCCGGGTAAATAATTTTTAACCCGTCCGAACTCGCTACCCATATTCTTCCTTCGGTATCGCGTATGATGCGGCGGATGACAATCTGTGGTTTTTCTGCTACTCTACCGGTAATTTGAAAGCGAGGAGTAAAGGGGTAAATAGCTAGAATTTGTTGGTTGCGAATATTCCAGAGTACCACTCCATTGTCTACGCCAATCCACAAAGAATCACGATGTACAAGTAGAGCAGGTTGAATGCCTACGGATGTAAAAGATGCTTCTATACGAAACTCAGATGATGGATTATCCAGTACATACACATTGTCTGCGGTCCATTGTGTTGCCCATACTCGTCCGTTGTCTTCGACATAAAGTGCGTTAGCACTGTGAATACCTTCATTTTGTTGTTTGGGTAACTTGTACCAACGCAAGATGCTGTCTTTTTGAGAATTGTACAAGCATACTTTATCGCCGATACACAGCCACAAATTACCGTATTTATCGCTTTTAACCACTTGCATTTCTGCAGAAGTGTAAGCATAAGCAGGCGAAGAGCCGAATCGTATGCGCTCAAAGTTGTCGTGCTGAGGGATGTAGCGCTGAAGACCATGCGTGCCGCATATCCAAAGAATCCCATTGATATCTTCATGAATATCCATATAGGGACCGCGTAAAAGCGAGGTAGAATCTTGCTGGTTGTGGACGTACCGCTTAAAGATTTGACCGTCATATCGGTAGAGTGCCGCTAACGTTAATACCCAGAGAAATCCATGTCGGTCTTGGTGAATGGCGGTTACTTCTTCATTCGCAAAGCCCTCTTTACTGCTGAAATGCTCCAGAGCTAATGTCTGGATGATATTCGGTGGGAGTTCCTCTGTTTTCGCATTCAACGCATTCTCCGAGAGCAATTTGCCGAAAATAATCGGTTGGGACGGCTTGGGCAACGTGTCGGACGAAGCATCGTACTTGGCATTTGCTGCTTTGTGCTGTGTAAACAAGGTACTACCTCGCTTTTGCTCTTGAAAAGCAAAAACGTCCGATGCTGACAGCAACTTATACAGCAAGAAAAACAGTATTATGCTTCCGCGAAAGTGCATACAATCCTGTTGTGAACGGGAAATAGAAAAAATGATGCAACAACAAATGAGCAAAAACGACCTTAATGCGAATGTTGATGCGAAACCGTTGTTCGTGGCGGCGATGGTTCTTGGCGTGGTTCGACCGAGAGAGCTTTAGCAAAAATTGAGTCTAACTGTCCCATGGGAAGATGATGTACCGACTGAACAATATGCTCTTGCCAAGCGTTTGCTGCATCGCGGAAATCATCTTTTTCGTACCGATGCTCGACCATTGATTCCGTATTGAAACGGTACAGCACCACGTCAATCGGGTAGGAAACATCGGTCGCGCTTTGGAACGTCGCATCAAACGCCAGAAATCCCACTTTGAGCGCAAAATCCATCGGAGAATCATACCGCAAAGCGCGGTCTAAAATGGGCTTGCCGTACCGTGCAGAGCCGATGATATGGTACGGCGTGCCTTCGGCGATTTCCACCCAATTTCCTTCGGGATAGAGTAAAAACAGTTTATGCTCCTTGTCGCGCTCCAACTGCCCGCCGATAAGTGCGTGAATGTTGAAATCCAAGCCGCTTTTTTTGAGCGATTCTCCATCTTCCTCTGCTACGCGCCGTATTTGCTTGCCAAATTCATTAACGGCTTGATACAGCTTTTCAAAGCGATTGTCATCATCGTCCAAGACTTCACTGAAATAGGTTAATGCTTTGTCGCGCACCGAGCGCAAACCGGAGGTCATCAAAAACATCGGATACTGTCCGTATTGATGCAAACTGACTTTTTTGGCGGTAATACACTCAGCGCCGGTGGTGATGCGTGTATCGGCAATGCCGATTAAACCGTCTTTTACTTTGATTCCAAGACAAAAGGTCATAACGGCAAGAATAATGGCGAAAAAAGAGCAGTAATCAGGGCAATTATCAACAAAAGGGGATAAGAGAGAACGTTCTTACAACAACAGCATTTGAGAACGTTAAGCGAGAGAGACGAGGGTTTCTTCAAACAATTGTACCATTTCCCGACGTTGTTCTGCGGTAATCATTCCCTGTGTGCAGGCAAATTCTGCGGTGGCAATTCCTAAGTGACAGTAGGGGCGGATAATGTCGGCAGGCTGCGGGACAGCGCGAAAATGCGTGAGATGCTCACGGAGCGTTGCCATATCGCCACGAGAAATCGGTCCGGTGAGAGGAAATTTGCCGGTGCCGAGTTGTTTTAATCCGGCAAGGGAATTGTCCAAAGCACGCCGCAAAATCTGTGGTAAAAATTCATTGGGGTCAATTCCCGCCTCTTGTGCTGTTTCGGCGGCAAGACCGACAAGAGCATTTAAGTAGTTTGCCGCAAAGACGGCTGACGCGTGGTAAATAGGCTTGTGTTCGAGTGTTTTGGCAGAGAGTTGAACAATTTTTCCGCCGAGTGTATAAACCAAATCTTGTGCGAACTGCTCGGCAATCGTCCGAAACGGTTCTACGGGCGGGTATTCTGCTCCCCAAACAATGTCTTTGAAGTTTTTTGATGTAGCGATGCTGAAGGTCTGGTACGGATGTAAACTCATGGTGATTGCGCCCTGTGCTTCGCAGGCAGCGAGTGCTGCGCGGGTCTTTGCTCCCGAACAATGCACAATAACTAAATCGTTCAATGCACTGCCAAAGTGCGCGGCGACGGCTTCAGAGACTTCTTCGATAGCACTATCGGCGACAGCAAGTATCATGCAGGAATTTGGCTTGGGAATAGCCGTTATCGTACTGTACATCGGTAATGACGGCGAAAGTTGAAATTTTGCCGCATTACGCTGTTCGGGGCTGCGGTTCATTGTCCATGCCAAACGTGCTTGTGTGGAAAGCCCCACCGCGATAGACAAACCCAATTTCCCAAGACCAATAACGCTGAATGATTGCATAGTTGCAGAAAAATAGATACGAAAAAATAGATGCCGAAAATATGAGAACAGACCGAATGGTCGGGCATTCCGCGCATGGTGAGTACGGCGCAATGATATAGTATTTGCCCACACAAAGCCGAGAGTACATTCGGAATGATGAAACTGCAATATGCAACGCCAAACGCTCTTCTGCAAGTCTTAGAAGAGAAGAAATAGCATCCCCGAAACTTTTTCTCCCGTCCTTGTTCTTTCGTGGTTGGTTTATTCCCGTATCATCATCGTTGTCGCCCGTAGCCCAAGCGTGGAGCGCAGTCTGAGCGCATAAACTCCACGCGGCAGGGAAGAAACATCTATCGGAATGGCATTCATACCGGAAGAAAGTGCATCAAAGACTAATGGCGAAACAACCTCCCGTCCCAACATATCCCGTACCTCGACCGTTAGTCCTTGCGCAGTGGGCAAGATAAAACGAATGGTGGATATGTCTGTGGTGGGATTCGGTGCAAGCGAGGCAGAGAACGACGTAAATTCCTCCCCGCGAAGGGACGTACTGCTGGCAACAAGGCAGGTGCTGTCGCCGTAGTATTGCCCTTCTATCACTGCGCCGCAGAGGGTGGTAAATCTATCTTCATTACCACTAGACCTAGAAGTTTGCCAAGTACCGAACAGATGAGAGTAGTCAGCGTCCCCAAAACTTTCTCCCGTTGCACGATAATTTTGCAGATTTAATCCTAGTATCGGGCCTCTATCGTCTTTTATGACACTTGCTTTAATGGGTAAGCAAATCGTATCTTTCATCGGGCAACAAAAGATAGAGAGAGTGAGTCCTCCTGGGCAGTTTGGGAGTATAATTTCCCGACGGTCTTCGACAAAGAATGGATAGCGCAAATATTCCTCAGCAAAAGGTTGTCTGGTATAATAGTTGAAAGCAATACCGTAAACACCTGTAGAATCAGCTCGTTCACGGTAGCCATCTTGAAAGACAGCGTATTGTTTATTGTTGAGAGTATCATATTTGACAATTCTCTTGAGCGAATATTGAGTTATAAGGGACGGCGGTTTGAAATTCCTAATGATGGTCTGATAAATAAACACATTCCCGACTTTCAAATTTCTCATGTTATGGTTAATGGGAATAACCTGAGCAGAAAGATTTTGCCAGCCGAAAAGCAGTATGCCGATGTAAAGAATCGTTTTCATTATCACTCCTTAACAAACATCGTTGTCGCCCGTAGCCCAAGTGTGGAACGCAGTCTGAGCGCATAGACTCCACGCGGCAGGGAAGAAACATCTATCGGAATGGCATTCATACCGGAAGAAAGCGCATCAAAGACTAGTGGCGAAACAACCTCCCGTCCCAACATATCCCGTACCTCGACCGTAAGTCCTTGCGCAGTGGGCAAGATAAAACGAATGGTGGATATGTCTGTGGCAGGATTCGGTGCAAGCGAGGCAGAGAACGACGTAAATTCCTCCCCACGAAGAGGCGTACTACTGGCAACAAGGCAAGCGCTGTCGCCGTAGTATTTGCCTTCTATCACTGCACCGCAGAGGGTGGTGATAGAACGCTCATTACCTGAAGATATAAGGCTTCTCCAAGGACCAAGTGTTTCAGCATAATCAGTTTGATAATTACCGCCAACAAAAAAGAAGCCTAAGACGCTAAACCCCAACACTGAATTTACTCCCGAAGGAGTAATCGTGGCGTTAATCGGAGGATAAATTGTATCATTTGCAGGAAAACAAATGGACGACATGATGGAACAATATAGAAGAGTTACTTGTTTTGCCATACCTGTAAAAAAGGGATAGCGAAGATACTCTTGGGTGAAAGGTTCTCTCGTATAGAAATTCAGAGGAATTCCATAAACGCCCGAACTGTCCGCACGTTCTCGATAACCGTTCTGAAAGACGGCGTATTGCTTGTTATTTACTGTATCATACCTAACAACTCTATCAACTCTATATATAGTTTCGCTCGATGACGGTCTGACAGTAGTTATTTGTCCCCGATAGATAAAACTATTGCCAGATTTCAAATTTCTCATGTTATGGTTAATGGGAATAACCTGAGCATACGACGACGATACAACAATCAACAACAGGCAAAGAAGGAGCGTAGGGGTACGCATGAAGAACCTCATGGAAAAAACATAGACGGTGTGCACTTGCCGAGCGGCATCTGCCGTGCGAAAATTTAACGCTATGAAAATACGAAAATCTGATATTCTGCAAGGCATTTTTTTTCGCACAAGAGCAATGCGCAGCAAATAGGCGCAAAAAAAAAGCGACAAAAGCGGGATTACGCCTTTGTCGCTCTGTTTTTGAACTTTAGATAAAACTATCTCTTTTTTGCCTTCATCCCGACCTTCTCCCAAGCGCTTCGCTCGGAGAAGGAGCTAAGACAAAGAAAATTAATCGCTTCCAAAACCCTCTCCCTCCGGGAGAGGGCAGGGTGAGGGAAAACACGTGAGCAAGGTTTTATGCGGTTTTCAGAACTTTATCTAAACTCCAATCTATTTTTTACTAGACCGGGAACAGCATCATACTAAAACAGCACAACGCTTAGGTTCCGGCGTTGTAATCGTTGATATACGAGAGTTGCTCTTTGGTGAGTTTGTCCATAGACATACCCATTGTTCTGAGCTTTGTTTCTGCGATATACTCATCTTGCGACGGGTCAATATCCAATACTTGGTTCGGGAGTTTTTTGCCTGCTTTGTATGCTTCTGCCAATTTCAAGTGGCACATAAGCTGGTTCGAGAAGGACATATCCATCACTTCTGAGGGATGACCTTCGGCAGCAGCCAAATTCACGAGGCGACCTTCGGCAAGGACGAAAATTTTGTTACCGTTTTTGAGCGTGTATTCTTCGCAGTTTTCGCGGATAGTACGCTTGCTCTTGGTAACTTCAGCAAGTTCTTTGAGATTGATTTCCGCGTCATAATGTCCGGTGTTGCAGACGATAGCGCCGTCTTTCATGGACAAGAAGTGTTTTTTGCGGATGATGTCTTTTACGCCGGTGGCGGTACAGAAAATATCACCTTCTTTTGCTGCTTCGTCCATCGTCATCACGCGATAGCCTTCCAACACGCCTTTGATAGCGGATGTTGCTTTTACTTCGGTGATGATGATGTTAGAACCCATGCCTTTAGCGCGTTTTGCTACGCCTTGACCGCAGTGTCCGTGTCCTGCCACAACAAAGTTTTTCCCTGCAAACATCACCGATGTCGCACGGAGAATACCGTCCAATGTGGACTGACCTGTACCATAGACGTTATCGAAATCCCATTTGGTGATAGCATCATTGACCGCATACACCGGATAGAAGAGTCGTCCGGCAGCAGCGCGGGCGCGAAGACGCTGAACGCCTGTGGTGGTTTCTTCTGTACCGCCGATAACTTCTTTGCGAGCGTAATCAGCGTAGCTTTCGTGTACAGTGTTAATGAGGTCGCAACCGTCATCAAGCGTCAAATTCGGCTTGAGGTCAATTGTACGCTCAATGCACCAGTAGAAATCTTCGTGGTTGCCGTACCATGCGAAAATAGAAATACCTGCTTTTGCCAATGCTGCCGCTACGGGGTCATTGGTAGAAAGCGGGTTGCAACCGGACCACGAAACTTCTGCGCCTAAGGCAGCAAATGTTTCAACAAGAACGGCGGTTTCTTTGGTAACGTGGAGCGAACCGGCAAGGCGCAAGCCTTTGAGCGGTTGAGATTTTTTGTATTTGTCGCGGAGGTGCATGAGGACAGGCATACGGGATTCTGCCCATTGGATAAGTTTGCGACCTTCTTCAGCAAGAGAAATATCGCGGACGCAGTATTTACCCGGAATTTCGCTGAATGTGCCTTTTGCTTTTTTCGGCGGAATGGCGGTTTTGCCGGTTGCTTTTACGGGTGCTTTGCTAGCGCCGTTTTTATGAACGCCGTTTGTCGAACCGTTTTTGTGAACACCGTTTTTATGAACGCCATTTTTTGCAGCGGGTTTTGCTGCTGCTTTTGCGACGGCTTTGGGAGCTGCTTTAGCAGATGCTTTCGCTGCTTTTTTTGCCGGAGCTTTTTTTGTTGCGGTTGCCATGTTGGGAGAAGAAATAATGGTAAAAAAAAGAAATGATAAGTCGTATTAATACTGTAATTGATGGAGATAACCATTCAACGAGAGAAAGTTATCGGCTGCTTTTTTGAGTTCTGATGCCGCGTGATCCCAAAAAAGAACGTGAACTTCATAATTCTTTGCCTGAACTTTTTGAATGACAGGTACATAGTCTGCATCGCCAGCCATGATAATGAAAATATCTCCCGGCGTAGCCAAATTGTATAAGTCTTCAATAATATCAGCAACCATCGAGGAATCAACACCCTTTTCCTTATTGCGTTGATTGCGGTCAAGTATCGTGAGCTTAAATCCTGCCACTTGAGCAGCGTTCCAAACAGAATCTGCTTCCGGTGGGCGCGAGCCATAAAAACGTGCAGCTTTTATCGGTGCGTTATTTGCAATTGCAAGTGCCTGACCAAAATCAAGTTTGAATGCTTGGTCAAAAGTCCTTGTTGCTGTCGCATCCCAGACGTCAAGCGCTAGACCTTTATTGACAGCGCTAACTTTTTTGCCTTCAATCCAAAGATTGGAGTTGTCCAGATAAATGAGTGCACTCATAATTGTCTCTCCATATGAAAAATTACCCGACTTTCCTAAACGTCTCAACGAGGTCTAATTGTTCCCAAGGGAATTCCGGACGACCAAAATGACCGTATGCTGCCGAAGCGCGGTAAATCGGTCGGCGAAGATTGAGGCGTTTGATAATTCCTGCCGGCGTAAGGTCAATATTTTGGCGAATAAAATCACTGATAGCCTGAGAAGCTATTTTGCCTGTACCGTGCGTATTGACAAGCACCGAAACAGGCTGCGCCACACCGATAGCATAGGAAACTTGAATAGTACATTCTTTCGCCAAGCCTGCTGCGACGATATTTTTTGCCAGATGGCGTGCGGCGTATGCTGCCGAACGGTCCACTTTGGTCGGGTCTTTGCCGGAGAACGCTCCACCGCCGTGCGGTGCTTTACCGCCGTAGGTATCAACGATAATTTTACGTCCGGTCAAACCTGTGTCGCCGTGGGGACCACCGATAACGAATTTACCGGTCGGATTGATGTGATAATGTGTCGTGCCGTCGAGCAAATGAGCCGGAATAACTTGCTGTATGACGTGTTTTACTACGTCATCGGCAATTTGTTTTTGCTCTGCTTCGGGGTCGTGCTGTGTCGAAACAACGATTGCATCAACACGCTTGATAGTGTTATCGTCGTTATATTCAAGTGTAACCTGTGATTTCGCATCAGGGCGCAAATACGGCATGAGCGAAGGATGATTTTTGCGAATGTCGGCAAGTTTGTGGACAATCTGGTGAGCGTAGGTGATTGCCGCCGGCATAAGTTCAGGGGTTTCGTCGCAGGCATAACCGAACATCATACCTTGGTCGCCCGCTCCGCCTGTATCCACACCTTGTGCGATGTCGGGGGATTGACGGTTGATAACATTCACCACTGCGCATGAATCGCAATCAAAGCGGTATTCAGCTCGTGTGTAGCCGATGTCGCGGATAACGCCGCGCACAAGGTCTGGGAGGTCAATGTAGGTGGTGGTCGTGATTTCGCCGCCAACAACGATTAAACCTGTTGTCGCAAACGATTCGCACGCCACGCGTCCGGTGGGGTCTTGCGCAAGAACGGCATCAAGTACCGCGTCGGACACTTGGTCGCATACTTTATCGGGATGTCCTTCGGAAACTGATTCGGAAGTGAAAAAATAAGACATAGCGAAAAAAATGGATGAGAAAATGTTGATATGACGTTGTTTTTGTGTGCTTTGTTGTGTTATGCTTTACCGCTTTGTGTTTTACGCTTTACGGCGTGCTAAAATCTACTTCGCTGGAATCGCCGACATTGATACGCCGGAAATTGCCGCGTACTTGAGCGTTGTTGCCGACAATAGAGCGGTCGAGCATGGATTGGTCAACCGTTGCATAGTCGCTGATGATTGAATCGCGGACAATGGAATTAAGAACAATCGCACCTTCGGCAACGGTCGCAAAAGGACCGACGACAGAGCGCTCTACTACTGCGCTGGAAGCGATATACACCGGAGGGATGACGATAGTATCGCTGCACTCGCGGGAATGAGGCTTGCGTTCAAGCAAATAGCGATTCGTGGCGAGCATTGTTTCCGGTTTACCGCAGTCGTACCAGCCTTCCACAGGAAAGGTGGTGAATTGTTCGCCTTTGTCAATCATTTGCTGGAGTGCGTCGGTGAGTTGATATTCGCCACGAGTGCGAATATCGTTGCTGACGATTTCTTCCAGACATTCCGCCAAAAGGCGCGGCTTTTTGATAAAGTAGAGTCCGACGATAGCGAGATTGGTCGGCGGGACTTCCGGCTTTTCGACAAGTTTTGCGACGGTTTTACCGTCATTGCTCATTTCCACAACCCCGAATCGGCGCGGGTCTTCGACCGTTTTTACACCCAGAGAATTGTGGGACGAAGCCAAGACACTACCGAGATTTACATCGAAAATTGTATCGCCCAAGATAATGAAAAGCGGTTCATCGGTGAATGTGTGGCGAGCAAGCCAAATAGCGTGTCCCAAGCCTTTGAGTTCGGATTGTTCGACAAAATCACACTTGAGAGAGTAGTTTTTGGTAACATACTCTTCCACAAGTTCTTTCATGTATCCGGTAATAATCGTTGCTTCTTTGAAGCCTTGCTGCACGAGTTCGTCGAGAATATGTCCTAAAATAGGCTTACCTGCTACATTGAGCAGCACTTTGGGGAGGGTGTATGTGTGAGGACGTAAGCGGCTGCCGACTCCGGCAACGGGGATAATTGCTCGCATTGAGATTGTTCTTCCGTCAAATTCAGTGCAAAAGATGTTTGCGTTGAACGTTGCTTAAAAAGAAAATATTTTGACAAATACAGCCTCAAATATACAAATTTTTCAGCACTTTCGCTAACTTTCTCTATCTTTGAAGAAGAAATTGTATTCGCCCAACGGTTTGTCTTGGCATAATGCGATGTTTTTCGTACAATTGTTGTTTCAAGTGTAGTTTCGAGCAATATACTAACGATTATTCGCGCTTTTTGGTTTAATACGCATGTCTGCTTTGCTTTCTTTTTTATCGCTCAATTTTTTGGAACAGATTGTTATGAAAACAACTTTGCTTAAGGCATACCGAAGCGCCTCTATGATGCCGAGGCTTGGCGTAACAATGAGTTTGAATGTTGCAGTATTAGAGCGATTGGAAGAACTCTGTGATGACCGCTACATTAGTTGTGACGCTATTATTATTCGCGGATTTATTCGTACAAAAAGCGATGAATTCCCGAATGAAGATATGGTAACTATGGATGTCCGATTATTGCTGAGAGACTGCGATAATGGCGAAATTATGAATGATTATTCGGTTTTGTGCCGTTTCCAATCTCAGGGACGAGGATTTGAAGTAATGACTATTGGCTAGTTTTCTTCTTTGGGTACTTGATTATTCCGAATTCGTACGTATAATTTCTGACAAAACAGATAATGATAACTCAATTACGCGGAACACTCATTCACAAAACACCTATTGAAGTCGTGATTGACTGCGGCGGGGTGGGATATGCAGTTTCCGTATCAACAATAACGTCGGAGAAATTACCGGAGACGGGCGTAGATATTACCCTTCTGACGATGCTCATTATCCGCGAAGATGCTCACCAACTCTTTGGTTTTCTGAGTGAAGCCGAGCGCGATATTTTCAAATTGCTTATTTCTATTAGCGGAATCGGTCCCAAAACGGCAATTACGATTCTTTCGGCGGGAAATTTGGCGGATTTACAAGATACTATCATGCGTGGTGATCTTTCGCGCCTGCAAAAATTGCCGGGTGTCGGTAAAAAAACAGCAGAACGCATCATTGTTGAGTTGCGTGATAAAATCGGCAAGGTCGAAGGCTTTGAAGAATCTGCCGATGATGCCGTCGCAAGCGCTACTCAGCGTGATGTCCGTGATGAAACGCTTGCCGCGATGGTCAAACTTGGTTATCAGCGCGCCGCCGCCGATAAAGCTATCAAAACCGCTCTGCACGCTGAACCCACCGCACAGTTTACCGTCGAGCAACTCCTACGCAAGGCGCTCAGAAATGTGCTGCGGTGAGGCTTGGGTGTATCTGTGTGGGTAAATCCTTTGTTTATTTCTCCTTTTGATACTTCTTACGATATTTCATGCTTCCTTTGTTGTTGTTTGGTTCCGTTATTCATAAGCAACGCCGCGTACGGTTGATTCCGTTAAGCGTCTTTATTCTCGTTAGCGGTCTGATGCTCGGTTCTTTGAATCTTGCTGCACAAAATCGTGTCCAATCCGATATAAAAACAGAAACCGTCAAGCCTGATAAAATGCGAGAGGCTGTGAAAGCAACATCTGAGGGTCGTGATTTTTGGGTATGTTTTCAAAAGAACAGTAAAGAAACGGAGCCCTCCAAACGCAATGCCCGTGATGCTCAGAAAAACCAGCTTTTTCTGGAGTTATTTATTACCTCCAGTGAAGACACAAAAGTAAAAGTTGAGATTGAAGGATTGCTTTTTAAGCAAGAAGGGCGTATCCGCGGCGGTACGGTCATTAGTGTGAAAATTGATACCGCTGCGCAATTGCGTTCCAGCGAAATACCGGAGCGAATGGCAGTGCATATTACCTCTGAAAAGCCCGTTAGCGTTTATGGTCTGAGCCATCGTTTTCAGACAACCGATAGTTTTATGGGATTGCCCGTTGAAGCCTTGGGAAAAGAATATCGGATTGTATCCTATTACAAACTCACGGAAGAACTGATTTCACAGTTCGCTGTTATAGCAACAGAAGATAGCACTGAAGTTGCCATAAACCCAAACTCACCAACCTACGCAGGTCGGCAAGCAGGAGTACCGTTCACGGTGAAACTTCGCAAAGGAGATGTGTATCAGGTCATTGGAGCTTCGGCTGCAAAAAATACTCCATCAGATCTAACGGGAAGCCTCGTACAATCGAATAAACCTATTGCAGTTTTTAGCGGACATAATGGTGCATACATTCCCAGCCGCGAACAAGGCTATAATCACCTTGTCGAGCAGTTGCCGCCTGTTTCGGCATGGGGAAGACATTATTACGTTGGGAAGCTCTTTGGGCGCACCAAATCAACCATTCGCGTTCTTGCTGCTGAAAATGATACAAAAGTCTTTGCCAACGGGCAATTAGTAGCCTTTTTGGCTGCTGGCGATTATTACGAAGACGGTAATGTCTCCGAACACACGCAAATTACCGGTGATAAGCGGATTATGGTAGCACAGTATTCGCATGGGTTTGTTAATTCGTTGGATTCCATTGGCGATCCGATGATGATTCTGATTACACCTACGCAGCAATTTTTGAAATCCTACCGTATGGCTACGCCCATTCGCGGTGAATGGCGGCATTACGTTAATATCGTTGTACCGCGCGAGGCGGTTTCTTCATTACGGATTGACGGTAAGCCCGTAAGCGAGCAAGCATTTACACCCTTTGGAGAAAGTCGATATAGCATTGCCCAAATTAGTCTTGCCTTTGGAACGCATACATTCGATTGCTCCGATCCCTTCGGCTTGTACAGCTATGGTTTTGGATATGGGCAAGATAGCTATGATGCCTACGGTAATATGGTTGGACAATCGTTCTTGGAATTGCGCCCGATACCGGACACCTTAGCGCCTGTTATGGATATTTCCTACACAAAAACGGCGACGGCAAATAATGTAAAAAATGAAGAGACACTGCGGCAAAATATCACCCAACAAACGAATAGAATAAAGCGCTCCGCAGCCGATACACTTTCGGCGGAAGAGCAGTTTGAACTGCTTATCCAGCGCCGAGCTTTAGCGCGATTAGAAGCGGAAGCACAAGATGTCGGGAAACGCCTTCTGAAGCCGCTTACAGAAGCAATTGGTGGAAAAGCGAAAGTGCTTGCCCGTGATGACCGCGAGGATGATAAAGGACTTCAAGCAGTGCGAATAATCAATTCCGGTGGATTGATACTCAATGAACCAACGTTTACTGCCGGCGCACCACAAGCGGAATTACTCTTTGACGAAGCTCGCCAAATAACAAGTGGGCGAGCCCTCTTGGAAGTAAGCGACGTTGCGGGGAATAAAGCCGTGTACACACTGTGTTTTAGTAAAGACCCTATTGGAACGGATAATCTAACCACGCTCACGCAAGGCGAAACAGATTATTGCCCCAAGCGCACACTTTGGTATGCCGGTGTTTTTGGCTTTGGAGGTATCTCTGCGCACGAAGCCCGATTTAATCAGCCTTCGGGGATTAGTGCGTTTCAAAGTATTGCCGCTCCCGGAATGTTTATGAACGACCCCAGTGCAAGTATTCTGCCCCTCGGCGCGGGGATTGTTGTAGGGCATAGAATCTCACAACTTTTTGGTGTATCTGCCCGTGTGGCGTGGGAACGTTTTCCCGCAACGCTAAGAGCGCCGGATGTTGCATCGTCAGGACTGGTACGAAATTTGGATGGTTCGCTCTCTCCACTTTGGCTCGCGCAGACACTTTCTTTGCAAAATTCTTACGCTTCACTGTCGCTTGTCGGAGAAGTATTTATCACCAACGGTTTGTATGCGCTTTTGGGCGCAAAAGGAGCATTTGCCCTTAGTAAAACAATTGAATCGAGAGCAGTTGTCGTAACGCCTGACAATTTCCGTTTGCTTGACCGCCCGGAAAATGCTGTGCGTACTTACGTGGGCGAACTTCCTGCCTTGCAATCTTTTGTTCCCTTTGCCGTTGGTGGGTTTGGTGTAAGTATTCCTGTGTGGCGAAGTTTGGCGCTGAGCGCTGAAGCCGTGTATTCGCATCCTTTGGGAACGCTTTTGGAGAATGCAGAATGGCGTGTTTCTCAGTTTACCATCAGCATCGGGGCGCGGGTACGGTTATGACGATATTACAATCTATTTGGGCTGTTTTTTTGAAAGATGTCCGTAGCGAAGTGAAAACGCGCTATGCTCTGAATGCTGTGATGATGTTTGTTTTGACGGCTGTTGCTGTTATTGCTTTTAGCTCTGCCGGAGAAAAAATTTCTAACGGTATAGCTGCCTCAATGCTTTGGATAGTGCTGTTCTTTAGCGCAATGACGGGACTGCAAAAAAGTTTTGTCAGCGAAGAAGAGCGGGGAACATCACTACTGTTAAGTCTTCATGCACCTTCGATGGCAATATATTTCGGGAAATTGCTCTTTAATATCGTGCTGACCTTGCTTCTGTATGGATTGGCGACAATTGCGTTTTTTGTCTTTGTGAATGACGTAGAAATTCGTTCGCCGTTCCTGTTTTGGATAAGTTTCCTTTTGGGCAGTCTTGCAACGGCAAGTGCTACAACAATTATTGCCGCTATTATTGCAAAAGCCAACACAAAAGCAGCATTGTTCCCTGTGTTGTCGTTTCCCGCGTTGTTGCCGCTCATACTTTCAGGCGTAGAAACGACGTATCAAGCCTTGTCCGGCGTTGCTTTTGCCGAAGCCCGTAATAATTTTCAAATTGTCGGGGCGTACACTATTGTTGTTATTGCTGTATCGTTCATGCTTTTTGATTTCGTTTGGAAAGAGTAGAATACGCAGAGGACGTTTTACTGCCATTCAACCGAAATGTTGATATTACTATTCCTGCCTTTGTCATCGCTACACGAAATTTTGTTTTGACCGTGCTTTGGAGTGAAAAAAACACGTTCTTCCGGCTTGGCGGAACGCAAAAATTTATCATTGACAAACCAATACACCGTGCGAACATCATTTGCCGCATGGCACGTCAGCATCAGCTCTGATGCGGCTTTGGGCAAGCCGTCTTTCCCACTTTTTGTGCGTTCTATCAGATATTCTTTCCCGTCTGTGAGTGACGTAATGCTCGGCGCTGCGCCTGCTGTGCGAGCGCGAGTACACGAAGGGTTATGTTCGGGAATGCGCTCAAATGCACGGTTCTCGGCAGTATAAAGAGCAACAATTTCCGGTGGAAGATTGGGATACTTTTTAACTTTATAGCCTGTTGTCGGTAAACAATCCGTGCAGTACGAAAAGCGCTCATCCGCAGAAACAGGTACTTCTTTCCAATGTGTACAGCGCTCATTCGGAGAAATACGCGGAAGGAAGTAGTCAGAAACCTGATTTTGACAGGCATCATCGGGCGGCAAGCCGCTTTCTGAACATACTAAACGGAAATCCAATTCCGGCGGCGGCGAAAACCAATCATTTGGCGAGTTGTAATCAATGGTGTTGAAAATATCGAAAAGAAGCGGTGTTGCGACGTCTGCACCGACCAGTTCCGGTACGCCTTGTCCCGAAAAATTCCCTACCCAGACCGCAACCGTATAACGCTTGTTATAGCCAATACTCCACGCATCACGCCTGCCATACGACGTTCCGGTTTTCCACGCCACTTTTGGTAAGCGCTGTGCCGATGAAAAATTGCGCGGTATATCGGGGCGGGTGAGTTGTGTTAAAATCTCACCCAGCATAAACGCTGCCGAAGGCGAAACTATGCGGTTTGCGGGGGGGCGGTTTCCCTGTGTGGCTATCGAAGAAGGTATCCTCATTTGCAGCGGTCTCCATTCGCCGTAATTTGCAAAAGCGCTGTAGAGCGTTGCCATTTCTTCTAATCGCACACCGCAACCGCCCAATACGACAGATAAGCCAAGTTTTTTCTCATCGGTACGAATTTGCTCAAAACCCGCGTTGGATAAGGCTTCCACAAAACTCGCCACGCCGATTTGCCGAACAAGTTTGACTGCCGGAATATTGAGCGAGTTAATCAGCGCTTTTTCGGCGGAAATAAAGCCTCGGTATTGGCGGTCGAAATTTTCCGGCATATAACCATCGAAATTACTCGGCACATCGGTCAGAATCGTTTTAGGCGTGATAAAACCTTTGTCCATAGCAAGCGCGTACACAAGCGGCTTCAAGGCACTACCGGGCGAGCGCACGGCACGAACACCATCGACTTCGCCGGAAGCCGCTTTGTCACTGTACTCCGGCGAACCCAAATATGCTTCGACTTCGCTTGTATGGTTATTCACCACCACCACGGCAGCATTGTTAATCCCGTAGAGTTTAAGCCGCCGAATGACGTTTTGTGTTAGTGTTTGAACGCTTTGTTGCTTGCGGACATCAAGCGTAGTGTGAATTGTTAATTCTTGGGGCGCAATCCGTTTCATGCGATACGCAAAATGCGGCGCAAGCGTGGCGGGCGCTTGACGGCGCTCAATATCGGTCGGCTCACGCAGTGCATCGTCAATGAATGCGGCGGGAAAGACATTCTCGCGGCGGAAGCGTTCAAGCCATTTGTCGCGCTCTTGGCGGATGGCGCTGTTGTTTTCATCTAACTTCAGCGTTGTTGGTCGGTTGGGAATAATCGCTAAGGTTGTGGCTTGGGCGAGGCTCAATTTTTCAGGGAGCGTTCCGAAATAAAGGAGTGATGCGGCTTTTACGCCTTCGATATTTCCGCCGTACGGAGCAAGATTCAAATACAATTGGAGGATTTCGCTTTTTGTATGCGTTGCTTCGAGTTGGAATGCACGAAAAATCTCAACAATTTTGTTCCAAACTGTACGCTTGCGAGATTTTACGCCACGTTGGGTTTGTGTGCGTTGCGTTTCGAGCATTCGAGCGACTTGCATCGTCAGTGTGGAAGCGCCTGATGTTGTTCGTCCTTGCGTTGCATTATTGAAGGCAGCACGGAGAATAGCAACAGGGTTCACGCCAAAATGCCAATAAAACCACTTGTCTTCTTTTGCCAAAAGCGCGGTGCGGAGCGTCGGTGAAATTTCTTCCAACTCTGTTTTCATGCGCCATTTGTCGTCGTCGGCAAGAAACGCATGGATAACCGTACCGTCGCGGGCAGTAACAATCGGCGCAAAAGGAATATCGGTGCGCAAAGGAAAAACAAGTGAGAGAAGCGCCAGCACAGTGAGGAATAATGCTGCTCCGAAGGCTGCATAGCGTAAAACTGTATGTCGTAAGGCTGTATATCGTAAGGCGGCAACCTTACGCAAAGAATGCGCGCGGACAAAGCCCTTACGCAGCGCTTGAATCCACGATAACACGGCAGAATGCACGGTCTTACTCCGTTACCGTGATAAATTCTTCCACTTCCAAGAGTTCATACATACCGCCTGCAAATGCACCAAACATCAGGTGAGAGAAGGCAAGTGCAGAGCTTTTGATAATCGTAAATTGAGGAAGGAGTGCCGTTAATGCGTAAAAATTGATGCCGTAAAGCGCCAAACCGAAGAGTGCACCACCGAAAATTCCGACGAGTAGTCCCCATCGGTGCAGCACGTAGGCAATCAAACACGAAAATCCCAGCGAAAGCGGTATATGAAGAACCAGAGCCGCTCCCCAAACTTTCCATCCGTCTCCGGCGCTCGGTGTAAGAATATCCGCACCCAAAAGCGCGGAAGCCAGCACACGCGGTAAAAGCCATGCACTACCGACGGAAGAATATGTCAGCCACATTGTCAGCAGCAGAAAAACCGTGCCGCTTACTACGCCGGCAATTAAGGCTGCACGCCAATCAACGACTTGTTGTAAGCGGGTTTTCAGTGTTGGCGTAGTGCGAGTTGGCATGGTAGGTATTGGTACAGTGAGTGAAAAAATGTGAGCGAAAGAATGGCGTTTGGCAATGAACCCAGAAACAATGCGCTATTTCGTTCTTCAACGTGGGTGCGTTTTCATGTTGTTTGTCCTAATTCCCGCATGAGTGCTTCGCGTTCAATTTCCAACTGACGAATTTTGCGCTCAATCGAATCTAATTCTTCCGGCATCGAATCAATCTCAATGCGTAATTTCGAGGCGGATTCATCAATCAGGTCGATGGCTTTATCAGGCAAAAATCGGTCAGCGATGTAGCGGTGGGAAAGCTGGGCTGCGGCTATCAGTGCTGCATCGGTAATACGCACGCCGTGATGCACTTCGTAGCGCTCTTTAATGCCGCGTAAAATCGAAATGGTATCTTCGACCGTCGGTTCTTCGATTAAGACCTTTTGAAAACGGCGCTCCAATGCGGCATCTTTCTCAATGTATTTTTGGTATTCGTCCAGCGTCGTGGCTCCGATGCACCGCAATTCACCTCGCGCTAATGCGGGTTTGAGGATGTTTGCAGCATCCATACTGCCTTGATTGGTTGCCCCCGCACCGACAAGCGTATGGAGTTCGTCTATGAACAAAATAATCTCGCCGTCGGATTCTGAAACTTCCCGAACAACAGCCTTCAAGCGTTCCTCAAATTGCCCGCGAAAACTTGTGCCTGCCACTAATGCGCCCATATCGAGCGCGATAATCGTCTTGGTTTTGAGTGTTTCCGGTACATCGCCTGAAACAATGCGCTGTGCGATGCCCTCCGCGATTGCTGTTTTGCCTACACCGGGTTCGCCAATCAAGACCGGATTGTTTTTCGTGCGCCGCGAAAGCACTTGTAACACGCGCCGAATCTCCTCTTCACGCCCAATAATCGGGTCAATTTTACCTTTGCGAGCATCGTCATTCAGTGAGCGTCCATACCGCTTTAATGCTTGATATTTGTCCTCCGGATTTTGATCGGTAACGCGCTGTGAACCGCGAAAATCCTTCAAAATTTTGACAATCGCATCTTTGGTAACACCTTGGTCGCGTAAAAGCTGGGCTGCGGCGGTTTTATGCTCCGCAAGTGCCATCAGAAGATGCTCGGTGCTGACGTATTCGTCATGCAATTGCTGTGCTTCTTTGAGAGCCATTTCCAAAACAGCACCTAAATCACGGCTTAAAAACTGGCTTCCCACGACTGTCCCGCCAACTTTGGGCAAAGCATCTATTTCTTGCTGCGCCTTGGATTTGAGGTAATCCACGTTTGCACCAAGTTTCAGAAGCATCGGCGGAATAATGCCACCGGAATCTTCCAGTAAAACAAGCAGTAAATGAACCGCTTCGATGGATTGATGATTATTCGATGACGCAATTTCTTGGGCGCGTTGGAGCGCTTCTTGCGCCTTCAAAGTGAGTTTCTGAAAATTCATCGTCCTTAAAAAAAATCGTACAACAAAAAATCGTGCTTCAAGAGCATTATGTTGCGACAAACATACTTACTTGACAAGCGGACGAATCATGCGGAGCGAAAGTGTATAGCGTTCTTGCGGCGCTCCGGCGTTATCCAGCACTGCCACTCGCGCTTCTAATGCTGATTCATTCAGTTCTTCAACGCGGTAGCGAATTCCGTTCGGATTCTCAACGGCTGCTTCGACAATATCGCCGATTTTAATGCCTTTCCAATGCTCAAAATTCTCATGGCTACTGCGTTTCCAATCCACAGGGCGGTACAGCGTATAGAAGAAGCGTTTGAAGATGTTCATAATCGTAGGCAAATAAAGTGTGGAGAAAATCGGTTGTCAAAAAATTACGAAAAAACACGTATTTTGCAAGGCTTCAGTGTTCTTACGAAATTTTTGTGCAGCGTGAGAATAGATTCTCGTAATTCTTACGCTCTGCTTCAAAAATAGTATTTTCCCCGTAATTTTGAATGCTGAAACACATTCCGTAGCACTTTTGTTCACTCTTTTTGACGAATTATGTCCCACAAAGACCAAGCTCCCGACCATTCTCACAATAAGCCGTCGCAAAATACCGACCGCCGACCGCAGCAGACAACAGAAGCTCATTCACAGAATCAGCAGAAACTGCATCCCAAGCAGCATCATAATAGTAAATATCCGCAAAAGCCTCAGCACGAGAAGTCTCAGCAGGAAAGACCTCAACAGGAAAAAACTCAACAGGAAAAACATCAACAGGATAAACCCCAACAGGACAAACCTCAACAGGCAAAATTTCAGCAGGACAAACACCAACCGCACGATAAACGCTTGCATGAGCGTCAGCAGCCGCATGATAAACAGCACAATACACAACAACGTTCTGAATCTTCTCGTTCCGAGCATTCTCGTTCTGAATCTTCTCGTTCCGAGCATCAGCGTTCGCACAGCCCGCATCCGGGCAGGCAGGAGCGCCCGCATCAGCACGATAAACGTGGGCAGGGGCAGCAAAATGACCAGCGTTACGATAGCCGTAACGACCAACGCCATGACAATCGTGGTGAACAACGGAATGACCACCACCAACGAGGCGACCATCGCCACGATAATCGTAATGACCAACGCGGGGAACGAAATGAACGCAACGAGTCGCACAGCGAAACACGCCCCCGCTTTAATCGGCAGCCCTACACGCCGGAATTTATTCCCACGCATAGCGGTATAGACCGTCCGGAGCAGTTGGAAGAACTGCACAAGCGCGGTATTCCTGCACCTTTGCGTTATGATGACCCACCATACGTTCCTGATAAACCTGCTAAAGGCAGCGATGACATTTTCTACAAAGATTTTAACCCGCTTTACACAACGGCGCGCGGGCTTGCTATCAAGATTTTATCACGCCTTGACCAGAGTGATTCGTATTTAGATAAATTGCTCGAATACGAACTTGCGCATTGCGATTTGAAGCCGGTGGACAGAGCGCTTTTGACGGAATTAGTGCATGGCGTAACCCGTTGGCAGGCGCGTCTGGACTGGATTTTAACGGGTTTTTATCATGGTGAATTTGTCAAATGTATCGTTCCGGTGAAAAATGCTATGCGCATTGCGCTCTACCAAATTATGTTTTTGCAGCGCATACCGCCCTTTGCTGCTGTGAGCGAGTCGGTAGAATTTATCAAACGTCTCAAAGGTGCGCGTTCCGGTAATTTGGTCAATGCGATTTTGCGGAATATCCTGAATAATTTGAACAACATCCGTTATCCGATGCGTCATGACGACGTAGCACGGCATTTTTCCATTATTCATTCACACCCGTTCTGGCTGGTCAAACGCTGGTTAGACCGCTTTGGCGAAGAAGATTCCGAAGCTCTGCTGCGTATCAATAACGAGCGCCCGAAAATTGCCTTGCGGATGAATATGATGCGTTGCAATACGGAGGAATTTTTTACCTTTCTGCAAACGCAAGATGTGAAGCGTTGGGATGCGCCGTACAATTCCGAACGGTTTATTTTGGTAGGGTCCCTTTCATCGGTGCGGGAATGGAAGCCGTTTCGAGACGGTTGGTTTTCCGTGCAGGATATAAGCGCTTCCTTTGTCGCACAATTAGCTAACCCAAAGCGCGGGAATCGTATTTACGACCTCTGTGCCGCACCCGGCGGAAAGGCAACCTTTCTTGCGGAATTGATGAATGACGAAGGTACGATCATCGCTTTGGACAAATACGCCGGAAAACTTGGTATTATTCAAGAAAATGCCGAGCGTTTGCAACTCAAATCCATTTCTACCCAAGCGCAAGACGCACGGCATTTTGCTCCGAAAGAACTTGCTGATATTGTGCTTTTGGATGCGCCATGTTCGGGCTTGGGAACGCTGGCAAAAAAACCGGATATTAAATGGAAGTTTGAGACGACTGATTTTACGCCGATTGTCCGCACGCAGCGCGAGATTTTGAAAAATGCCGCTAAACTCGTCAAACCCGGTGGAGCGCTTGTGTACAGCACATGTACTATCGAGCCGGAAGAAAATACCGAGCAAGTTGCATGGTTTTTAGAGCATTTCCCGAACTTTGAACTTGACCCTGCTGAGGCATATTTGCCCGCCGAGGTCTGTAAAGACGGCTTTCTTCAGACGTTGCCTCATAAACACCAAACCGACGGTGCATTTGCAGCGCGGTTTATTCGGAAACAATAAATTGTTGCCAAAGGCTTTGAATTCAAAGCCTTGAGTTCAAAGCCTTTGAATTCAAAACTTGATAAAATCGTCTTTTTCCGTAGAAATCATTCTCAAAGTTTTCATTCTACGTTATTGCCATGCTTCAAAGTCCCGCATTTCTTGCCGAATCGTTATTGACGGGTAATCTTCGCGCTTTGGCGAAAGCAATAACGCTTGTGGAAAGTAGCAGGAGAGAGGATACCGTGCGGGCACAAGAACTTCTGAATGCAGTTTTGCCGAAAACAGGAAAAGCGCGTAGAATCGGCATTACGGGCGTTCCCGGTGTCGGGAAAAGCACGTTTATTGAAGCCTTCGGGCTGATGTTGATTGAGCAAGGTTTGCGTGTGGCGGTACTGGCAATAGACCCTTCGAGTGAACGCACAGGCGGCAGTATTATGGGCGATAAAACGCGGATGCTGGAGTTATCTCGCTCCACATCTGCTTTTATTCGACCTTCTCCCGCCGGAACAACATTGGGCGGTGTGGCGCGGAGAACCCGCGAAACGATGATGCTGTGCGAGGCGGCTGGATTCGATGTTGTCTTGGTTGAGACCGTTGGTGTGGGACAATCGGAAACGGCTGTCGCTTCGATGGTAGATTTTTTCTTGGTGCTTGCTTTGGCTGGTGCGGGAGATGAACTGCAAGGCATGAAGCGGGGAATTATGGAGCTTGCTGATGCTATCGCTATCAACAAAGCGGAAGAAGCCCACAGACAAGCAGCAGAAAGGGCTGCACAGCAAATTCGTAATGCTCTGCATTTTTCTGCACCGAAATACGACGATTGGCAAGTACCAGTTGTCTTGTGTAGTGCTTTGGAACGAAGCGGTCTGGCAGAAATTTGGGCAATGGTTCAACGTTTTACGGCGGAAAATCCTGAGCGAATACATCACCTCCGGCGAACTCAGGCTGTGCGCTGGATGCGGGAAACTGTCAGCGACGGGCTTCGGCAGATGATAGAGCAGCACGAGGATTTGCGGACGTTGCAGAAGGAATTGGAAGAATCGGTCTTTGCGGAGAATATGTCCCCGACATCAGCAGCTATGCGGCTTTTGGATGCTTTGGAACACGGTTTTTTACGACAATAACTGCTCAATTTCCTGCCGTAATCGCTGCTCCTGCCCCTTGGCGAGACTGTGTTTAAGCAGCGCGATATGTTCGGGAACTTCTTGGCACAGCACGATATGACGACTGAGTAAGCCGCGTTTTTGCGCAAAGGTGAGTGTTGTGAGACAGGTTAGGGGATATAAACGTTCAGATGTGATAATGTGCTGTAAACCATTCTCTTGCGGATAATCCCAGCCAAGCAGCGTCATTCCTTTGCACGCAGCGTACTGTGCAGCATCTCCGGTAAACCGAGTGTTGGAAACAAGCCACTGTTCGTAGTGTGTGGTTGTGGAGTGGTCTTCGCGGCGGCGGAATGCTTCGGCTACATCCAAAAACCGTGCATAGACGTAGAGTGCTGTTTTTACATCCGTGCGTACCCCCTGTGAATTGTGAAACTTACACTCTGCGAAGATTTGATGCCGCTTTGAGGGTGATGCCGCTAAAAGAGTCGTTTCTGTGTGAGATTGAGATATATTGTTGTGAGATATATCTTTGTGAGACGTGTCTTTGTGCGCCAGTACATCAATTTCGTGCTGCACACACGCGCCTTGCACGGTAATTCCGGCTTTTGCTTCGTAGCCTCGCTTTTGTAGCAAAGCGGAAATAAGTCGTTCAAAAGGATAGCCCGTCGGACCCAAATCCATGAGCGCCCGTTTGATGCTGTATTTTGCCGCGCAGGGGCGATTATATTTGCGGAGTAAGCCAAATGCCAGACTGTGCAGAGCGCTTGATTTTACGCCATGATGAATTTGTGGAGCAATTGCGCTCATCACCATCTCAATGACTTCTTCGGAAGCGCCTGTGCGGGCAAGCGATTCACGGAGTTTTGCGGAGGAAAATTCTTCAGTTTCGCCGGAGGCTTTGGCAATAAGCATGAACAACAACGTTAGTGGTGAAGCATAAAAAACATTATGGCTGTAAGCCTTGTGGTACGCCGTTGGGGTACATTTTGGCAATGGCGGCTTTTATTTTGTCAATACGATTATCGGGATTCGGATGCGTCGAGAAAAATTCCGGTTGGCGCTTGCTTCCGCCACCTGCTTCGGCGAGAATTTCCATAACACGAATCATTGCTCGCGGGTCATAACCGGCTTCTGCCATGAATCGCACACCGAGATTGTCCGACTCCAATTCATCTTCGCGCCCGAATTTCATGGTAACAAGATTGCCTATCATCATGGCTACTTGTGAAGTGCGCATAGTGCTTGGGTCGGAAGGGTCATAGGTCGCCAGGACAGCCGCACCGCTCAAGCCCTGTGTTAATTCTTGCTTTGCCATCCGCTCTGCGCCATGCCGTGCCAGAACGTGTCCGATTTCATGTCCCATTACGCCCGCAATTTGTCCTTCGGTTTCTAAGCGGCGTAAAAGTGCCATAGTGATAAACGTTTGTCCGCCGGGCAGAGCAAACGCATTGATAGTACGCTCGTCCGCCAGGACATGAAATTCCAGTGGGTATCCTGCTTCGCGTACTTGCGGTAAAGCGGCAAGTTTACGGCAAACACTCTCGACCATTGCTTGCGCATTCGCATCCCGCGTTAAACCGCCGTATTGCTGTGCCATCTGCGGAGCGGCTTGCAAGCCCATCGCAATTTCCTGTTGCGCTGAAATTTTGATATACTGCTTCTCTCCAGTTACCGTATTGACCGAACTCGAACTGAAATAGGAAATAAGCGAAAACGCTGCCATTCCAAGACCAATAAGCAAGCGCATTCCAAGCGATTTTCCTTGCGGACGGCTTTGCATCGGCATTGCGCGTTGTGAGAAGCTGTTCATAACACAGAAGAAAAAAGTGAAAAAGGCTGTGAATATTGTCGAATAATTGTCATGTTTTATACTCTAAGAGTCAATGTCATTAAGTTAAGCCCCACGCCCAGCTAAGAAGCAGGT
>ERZ1066127.232-NODE-232-length-35653-cov-11.580819_pt1 | contig 35653 bp, 31 predicted proteins | sample MGYA00382774_ERZ1066127 | MGnify/ENA primary metagenome ERZ1066127 (study PRJEB33369, sample SAMEA5778357) | biofilm metagenome | biome: Industrial cooling water; feature: Water cooling tower basin; material: Biofilm | place: United Arab Emirates | collected...
TGTTCCTCGATTCGGTGGACCATAGCCGCGACATTCAGATTTACTTGAATTCGCCTGGTGGATCGGTGTATGCCGGTTTGGGCATTTACGATACCATGCAGTTTGTGGCTGCCGATGTGGCCACTATTTGTACAGGCATGGCAGCCTCCATGGCAGCTGTGTTGCTATGTGCCGGTGCTGCTGGCAAGCGCACTGCCCTCAAACATGCGCGGGTGATGATTCACCAGCCCATGAGCGGCATGCAAGGTCAGGTAAGCGAAATGGAAATTGCCCTCAAGGAAACCTTGAAAGTACGCGACGAGTTGTACAATATCCTCGCCGACCACAGCGGACAACCATTCGAAAAAATCAGCAAAGACAGTGACCGCGATTATTGGATGAGCGCCGAAGAAGCCAAAGCTTATGGTATGATCGACGACGTGCTCGTACGTAATCCGAAAAAGTAAAACATGGCAAAGCAGAAGGTACATTGTTCATTTTGCGGCAAAGAGAAAGACCAAACCAAAATGTTGGTTGCTGGTCTCGAAGCGCATATTTGCGACAGCTGCATTGAACAAGCCAGCGACATCCTGCATGAGCAGATGGCCAACGAAAAAGGTACGCCCGCCGGGAATTACAAAAAGTACCAAAATCTCAAGCCTTTGCTCATCAAGCAGCATCTCGATCAATATGTGATTGGTCAGGATGAAGCCAAACGCACGCTGGCCGTAGCCGTTTACAACCATTACAAGCGCATCAACCAGCAAGCGAAAGATGATATTGAGATTGAAAAGTCGAACATCATTTTGGTTGGTGAAACCGGCACAGGCAAAACCTTGTTGGCCCGCACCATTGCCCGCATGCTCAATGTGCCTTTTTGCATTGCCGATGCTACCGTCTTTACCGAAGCTGGCTATGTAGGCGAGGATGTAGAAAGTATCCTCAGCCGTTTGCTTCAAGCCGCCGATTACGATGTGGCTGCCGCCGAACGCGGCATTGTATACATCGATGAAATTGATAAAATTGCCCGCAAAGCCGATAATCCTTCCATTACCCGCGATGTGAGCGGAGAAGGTGTACAGCAGGCCTTGCTCAAAATGCTGGAGGGCACCATTGTGAATGTGCCGCCCCAAGGTGGTCGCAAACACCCTGAGCAGAAGTTCATTCAGGTTGACACAAGGAACATCCTTTTTGTTTGTGGTGGTGCTTTCGACGGCCTCGACAAAATCATTGCACGCCGCGTAAAAGTAAGCGCCATTGGGTTTAGCCGTCCATCAGAGGCGCAGGTAGACCGTACCAATTTGTTGCAGTATGTAATGCCAAACGATTTGAAAGCTTTTGGATTGATTCCCGAATTGCTTGGTCGTTTGCCTGTGGTAGCTTATCTCAATCCGCTCGACAAAGAAACCTTGCGTGCCATCCTCACCGAGCCAAAAAACTCTTTGATCAAGCAATATGAAAAGTTGTTTGAATTAGAAGACATCAAGCTGGAGGTGGAAGGCGAAGTGCTTGATTTTGTGGTTGACAGGGCCATGGAGTTTCGCTTAGGAGCGCGTGGACTGCGTTCAATCGTAGAAGCGATTCTCATGGATGCCATGTTTACCTTGCCAACAGCTGAGCCCAAAACCCATGTTTTTACTTTAACGCTCGATTACGCTACACAACAATTTAATAAATCGAACATTAGCAGGCTCAAAGCTGTTAGTTGATTTATGAACATTACGATTGTGGCTGCCACCTCACGTGAGGATGCAGTAACCGCGCAAGTAGCGCGCTTCTATCAGCAAGTTTTGGCAGAGCAAGGAGTACAGGCCCAAATACTCGACCTCAAAGATATTCCTACCAACATTTTGGAAACCACCTTGTATAAAAAGGTGAAACTGCCCAATGAGGCATGGGACCAAATGCAAGATCTCGTGAGCAAAACCCAAAAGTTTGTTTTCATCATACCAGAATACAACGGTAGTTTTCCCGGAATTTTGAAGGTTTGGGTGGATGCCATGAAATTTCCAGTGAGCTTCAAACACAAAAAAGCTTGTATGGTAGGTATTGCCGATGGTACCCAAGGGTCGGCCATGGCCATGAGTCATTTCGCCGATGTGCTCAATTATGTGGGTGTGCACACCTTGGCATTACGCCCGCGCTTTATTCACATTGGCAAATATGTGCGCGACGGCGAGCTTCGCAATGAAGAATACTGGCAGTTCATGCGCTTACAAGCCGAACAGTTCGTGGCATTCTGAGGGGTATCCAGCCCATCCAGTCATTCCGCCACTGTGCAGCCATAATACCCTGTCGGCAGCTTTAATTTGACCCAGCTGAAATTGCTCAACCAGCACGGCTAGCACACGGCTATCGTAAACAGGGTCAGGAGCAATTCCTGTTTGCTCAAAAAATGCCTTGGCCAATGCCAATTCATGCTCGTTGTTTTTGCCAAAACGTTGGCCTGCTGGGCTGCCCATGACAAGGGCGTTGGGATGCAGGAGTGAAACGTCTGTTTGTAATTTTTGTAGGAATTTGGGTGCATTGATGGCTGAAATCCCCCAAATTTTTGTTTTGCGCTTTGCCCGGTGCAAGGCAGCGGCTAAGCCCAACATACTAGCACCAGTGCCACAACTCAGGAAAAGGTGATCGGTGTTTGCAGGAATATCTCCTACCCAGTGGTCAAAAGCAAGACCATTGGGTTGTGGGTGTCCACCTTCTGGAATGCACTGAAATTGAGGGTGTTTTATATTGCATATCGCATACAAAGCATCTTTATCGGCATATTGTTTCCGGCTCAGGTGGTGGAGTTTCATGCCAAGTTGCTTCAACCATGATTCGTATAGGTTCAAGGGTCGGTGCTCGTCGCCTCGGATGTATCCTACCGAAGAGACACCTTGCAAACGTGCAAGGGCAGCCACAGCTAGTAAATGATTGGACCAGGCGCCTCCAAAACTGACATAGCCTGCAGCTTCCTCCTTTACAAAGGCCTGCAGCTTGCGGTATTTATTGCCTGAAATAAGGGGATGTATCAGGTCATCGCGAAGTACTTGCAGCGCGATGTTGCATCCATCAAAAGAAAAAACCACTGCCTCTATGTGCGAGGACAGTGGCTTATCGCATAGCATGTTGTATTACTGAATTATGACACGGTGAAACACCGGGCCTTGCGTTGTTTCGAATTGTAATTGATACATGGCTGCTGGCAGAGCTGGAATCTGTATTTGCTGTACATCAAGAGATGCATCTAGCGCTTCTTGCCAAACCAGTCTGCCTTGCTGATCTCTGATTCGCAAATGACGTGGCTGATGGCTTTCGCTGCGAATGTTTAACAATTCTCCAGCTGACAACATGGTTGGGTATACTTTGATTTGGCTTTGTGCCTGCTCAAAAACAGAAGCTCCATATGCAGTAGTTGTTGTAAAGGTGCCGGTTTGACTAGGAGCCACACATGTGTAAGCGTGGTTATACGGCCTTACGGTGTAAGTATAGGTCAAATTGGCTTGTAAAAAAGGCAGGGTAAATAAATGGGTGGTGTCTTGGGTCACGAATTCAGTCACTGGTAAGTTATTCCTGCGTATGCGGACAAAATAATGCGTGGCTCCCGCTGCTTTGTTCCATCTAAAGAAAACCCAATTCGCAGGTTGTGGGGCACTACCACTCACGGGTTCGATGAGGGTGAGTGGGCCTCTCACTGTATCCCAGGCCGGCATTGGAAATACGGTGAGGTAGCCACGTGGTGCTGGATCGCTTGGTGTACCGCCGATGAGGGTTTGCCTCATGGTATTGATTTGCTGTGGGGAAAAGCGATTCATACAAAAATCGCTAGAATACGACATGTACAAGCTGGGGTCTGGTTGAAACAAATCACCATTGATATCGCTATCGTTTACCGAAAAGCTATTGCAGTTCCAGCGGAAGCCAATGTAATCGGCAGGCGTATCGCAAAATCGATCACCTTGGGAGGCACAATTTGCATTGAGACGGGGCAGGCTTTCGTTTGGATTACGTGTTACGCGTTCGGCAAAGACATCTTTGGGGTTGTTGCTGGTACCATCGAACGGGTGAGGTAAGGCAAAATAGTGGCCAAGTTCATGAGCCAAGGTGGTATTGCCAATTTGTGAACATGGAATGCTCATCATCACTCCGCCTTGGGCTAGGGTGCTTCCCGGTCCGCTGCCGGGAAAATAGGCGTAACCACAAAGGCCGATTGGACCAAGATCTACAAAATAAATGTTCACTACACGGACTTGGTTGTGCTCTTGCATCAATTGACTTCCCGTGTTGTAGGAGGTATGGCGAAAGTAGTTGGAGTTGTTTATGACATTTACATCTCCACGCATGTAGAAGTACATACCTGCAGTGGCGAACTTCTCATTCAATTCACAAAGCACCGTCAGGAGGGTGTTGTAGTCATACCTTGCACCTGTGAAATCTGTAACGATATGAAATTTCACAGGGATGTTGATCCGATCGTTAGCAACACGCTCAATCCCCAAATCATATTGTTCGTTGAGTTTTTCAATATAGGCGAAGTGTGCAGGTGAGGGTTCTGCAGTGCCGCACAATTGGTTTTCATTCCACTGTGCTTGGCTTACCTGGGCAGAAAACAGGATGATTCCTAAGAAAAGTAAAGGTAGCAGTTTTTTCATTTGACCAAATTAATAACTAGAGAGCACAATTTCAACTTAAGGCAAGATGTGAATACGGACCAGGCACTTTGATCCTGTCGCTTGTAATTCAAGTAAATACAGACCTGGTGAAAGATCAGCGGGTAGTTGCAGGCGATTATTTTGCAACTCGTTTATTTGTTCAGTAACTAATTTTCCTTGGATATCGCGTAAGGCCAGCGACGTAATTACTTTGTTTTCGGGCAATTCCAAATGCAACATCGCACCTGCACGGGTAGGATTGGGGTAAATGTTCACATCAAGCCATTGCTTTTCATTCACAGAGGTGGTATTCACATAATTAGAAGCAAAAAAAGTATTTCGTGTGCCGTAGGGGGTACACAAATTACCACCGTTGATGGCTCTAACTTCCCAACTGTGCTCCCGCATTTGGCGAATGGCTCGTGTATTGCTCACGAAAAATGTATCGGCAGTGATGGTGTCGATAACAGCAAAATTAAATAGTAACACGCGTATTTGATAAGCCGTAGCGCCAGGTACACTATTCCAGCTGAATGTTACACGGTTGCCTGGTAGCGTATCGTTTATGGCAGGTGTAACTTGAGCCGGCGCTTGGTTGATAGCCGCAAAGGCAGGCATAGGCGTGGTTAGCAAATAACCCCTAGGTGCGTTGAGGTTGGCTAGGGTTGCTCTCATGGCAAGTATCTGTTGTGTTGAAAAGCGACTCATGCACAGATCGTTCGAATAACTCATGTAGAAACTGGAGTCAGGACGAAAACGATCACCGTTGACATCGAATTGTACTTGACCAGTTGGGCAACTCCAACGTGTGCCAATAAAGTCGGCTGGCGTATCACAAAAGCCATCTCCTTCGGTGGCGCAGTTTGCACCCAATCTCGGAGCAACTTCGTTCACCAAGCGTGTCACGCGTTCTGCAGAGGTTGCCGACAGTGGATTGCTACTGGTTTGATCGAAAGTGTGTGGCAATGCAAAAAAGTGACCTACTTCGTGGGTTAAGGTAGTACCAGTAGGTTGAGAACAGGCGAAACTCATCACTACTGCTCCGTCGTTTTGCGGACCTCCGGGGCCTGAATTAGGGTAAAATGCAAATCCGCAGAGACCTAATTGCCCGAGGTTGGTGTAGTAAATGTTCATGGTTTGTGGAACATTTTCTACATCAATCATGGTAAAAAGTGGACTGAAATCAGGTGCATTGTAGTAAGTGTCGTCGTCGATAAAACGTACAGGGCCAGCAAGGTAGAAAAACATGCCTGCACTTGCCATTCTGTTGTTCAAATCGCAAATGGTTAAAAAAGCATTTGTTTCAAAAAAACCACCACCACCATTCGAATTACGCACAATGTGTATGGTAACTGGAATGTTGATAACGGGGTAGTCTTCAGGCTGAGGAGTACTGTAGTCGACAGTTTGAATAAAGGAGCGAATGTGCTCAGGTGTTGGGCCAGTGCCACAAGCGCCGTTTTCAAACTGCGCAAGCGTGGCAAAGGGAAGGCTCATGAATAAGGCGAGCAGGTAGGTAAAATGAAATTTCATACAACGGCTTAATACTCAAAGATATGTACTTCCTATGGACAAAAAAAGGCAGCCGATTGTTCAGCTGCCTTATTAAAAAGGGGGTAATTCTATTTATCGACCAACGATGAAGCGTTGGAAGTGAGAACGATCGCCTTGTTGTAAACGCAGGATATAAGCTCCGTTGTTTAATGCATCGGTAGGTATTTCGAACATATCATTTCCTTCGGCTTGAATGGCTGATTTTTGCACCAATCTGCCCTGCAAATCAAGAATTTCGTAGCTCAAAGATTGATTAACGATTTCACCTGTCTTCACGCGCAATGGTGCATTGGCAGTCAAAAGGCTAGGATACACATTGAAGTATTTATTTACTTGCTCTGCTACACTCGTGCCATAACCCTGAGCTGCAGTAAAGTTAACAGCGGTTCCATAAGGACGACAAGTCACTTTGTGATTGAAAGGCAGGATGGAAACGTTGTAAGTTTGACCAGCCACCAACTTGTTTCCAGTGTATAAATAGGAGGTGTCGCCGTTATACATGATGATTTCCTCAATCAGGCTGATGTTTCTGCGAATGCGTACCACATACATGGTTGCACCGGGAACCTTGTTCCAACGGAAGAAGGTCCAGTTAGCAGGGTGACCAGTGCTGTTGTTAGCTGGCTCAAGAACACTTGCGCTTGTGGTAATGGTGTCGTAGGATTCCATGGGTGGAATGAGCAAATACATACGAGGACCGGTGATGTTTTGTCCGGTTTGGGATTGCGTAATGGTCAAAGTTGCACGCATGGCGGCAGTTTGCTGCACAGAGAATTTATTTTGGCAAGCATCATTCGCATAGCTCATGTAAAGTGTTCCATCGGGCTGAAAAAGGTCGCCGTTGGCATCTGTAACCGTGGTGTTGTTGCCCGGGCAGTTCCAGCGGTCGGGACGGAAGTCGGCAGGCGTATCGCAAAAACGGTCACCGGCGGTGGTACAGTTGGCGCTTAGGCGTGGAGAAGGCTCGCTGGTATTGCGTGTAACGCGTTCGCTCAACGGGCTAGCAGGCGCATCGGATGTTTGGTCAAAAGGATGTGGCAAGTTGAGGAAGTGTCCCATTTCATGAGCGAAAGTACTGTTGCCTGGTGCTGAGCATGCTGGTGACAACCAAATGGCACCTTGACGCAATGGCTCGTTGGGTGCGCCAGTTTGCGGATAGTTGGCAAAACCGCACACGCTCATGGTGCTCAAGTTAGCAAAATACACGTTGATACAACGGTTTACATTGTACTGGGTATTGGCCGCTGATGAAACCGCAAAACTCGGTAAATTAAAAAGCTGGGTGCTGTTGATGTAATTGATATTGCCTCTTATAAAAAATTGAATGCCGTGGGCATTGTATTTTTGATTTAACTCGCAAATGTTGGTCATGAGGTTTTGGATGCTGTAATAGCCCAAACCTGCATCGTTACCAATGATGTGGATCTTGAGTGGAACGAAAATGGTGTTTTGTACGCGTTCAACATCAAATTGTTCGAAAACCTTGTTTTCGTGGAGACTGGTAATAAAGTTGAGTGCTGAAGCAGGCGCGGGTTCAGTACCGCAGCCCAATTCGTTCGATTGTGCTTGCACTTGGTTAAAACCCAGCGCTAAGGCCAGGAGCAGTATCGCTTTTTTCATGCGTTTGTGAAAGATTAATGGTCGTTGCTTTTTGTATGCAAATCAATTTGCAATATACGAATAAACGGCTTTGAATGTGTAAATTTGTGCCGCAAAAAAATCTCTTCCATATGAAAATTACTGTAGTTGGAGCAGGCAACGTTGGGGCTACCTGCGCAGACGTAATCGCCCACAAAGAACTCGCTAACGAGGTGGTATTGGTTGATATCAAGGAAAACTTTGCTGAAGGCAAGGCGCTTGATATTTGGCAAACCGCGCCTGTAAACATGTACGATACCCGCATCAAAGGATCTACAAACGACTACAGCAAAACAGCAGGTAGTGAAGTGGTGGTAATCACCAGCGGTTTGCCCCGCAAACCCGGTATGAGTCGCGATGATTTGATCAGTACCAATGCAGGTATCGTAAAGTCGGTAACCGAAAATGTATTGAAATATTCACCCGATGCCATCATCATCGTGGTTTCTAATCCGCTCGACGTAATGACTTATTGTGCCTATCTGGCTGCGAAAAAAGATTCGCGCAAGGTATTTGGCATGGCAGGCGTTCTCGATACAGCCCGTTACCGTGCATTTTTGGCCGAAGAACTGAATTGCTCCCCTAAAGACATTCAGGCGGTATTGATGGGTGGCCATGGCGACACCATGGTGCCTTTGCCTCGCTATACCACTGTAGGCGGTATTCCTGTAACCGAACTGATCGCCGAAGACAAGCTTAACGCCATCATCGACCGTACCAAAAAAGGTGGTGGTGAAATTGTGAACTTGTTGGGCACATCGGCCTGGTATGCGCCAGGTGCAGCTGCGGCACAAATGGTTGAGGCCATTGTGCGCGACCAAAAACGCATCTTCCCTGTTTGCGCTTGGTTGAATGGCGAGTACGGCCTCAAAAACATCTACATGGGTGTGCCTGTGAAATTGGGCAAAAATGGCATCGAAGAAATCATTGAGTTGAAGCTGAATGCTGACGAAATGCAGTTGGTAAATGAATCAGCAGCAGCCGTTAAAGAGGTGATGGATGTACTCGACAATATGAACAAAGCTTAATGTTAGCATAAAACCACAGAAAAGACGATGTGAAAGCATCGTCTTTTTTATTTTGCAGAAGCATGAGATACCGCATTGAACTCGAATTATTGCCTTTAGAGGAAGATGGCTGCCATTTGCTCCTGGAAGCGCGCTTTCATCAACAAAAATTACGCTTGGTGCTCGATACCGGCGCCAGCAAAACAGTCTTCGATAGAAACATGATGTTGCAAATCTTCCCCGAAATAGCCTTGCGTTTGAGTGAACAACAATCGGCTGGCTTAGGGACTGCGGCCATGGAGAGCCACTTATTCGAGCTCGACGGCTTGCGTATTGGCAGATGTAGGATAAAAGGTGTCCAAGCTGCTGCCCTTGATTTGGAAAATATACTTGCGAGTTATGCTCAAATGGGGCAAGGACCTATCCACGGCATTTTGGGTGGAGATGTTTTATGGAAATATGGGGCCAAGATAGATTACCGTAAAAAGCGATTGCAGTTGCACGATGAAGCATAAGCTCGAAAAAGAGGTGCAAGCACAGTTGCAGCGAGCAGGTGTAAGTCCCAATCAAACCGTTCTTTTGGCTTTGAGCGGAGGACGTGATTCTGTTGTGTTGGGTGAAATACTTTACCAGCTCGGACAATCTTTTGCCGTGGCGCATGTAAATTACCAGCTGCGAGGCACCGATGCTGCTACCGATGCCAAGTGGGTAGAGCAGTTGTGCAGGAAATGGAACTGTTCCTTTTTCCTCAAAAAAAGCAATAGAGAAGCCCTTGGGGCCAATGTGCAGCAGGGCGCAAGGAAGGTCCGTTACGATTGGATGAGGGCACTTTGTCACGAACATCATTTCTCTGCCCTGCTCACAGCCCATCACCAAGCTGATCAGGCTGAGACTTTTTTATTGGCAGCCATGAAAGGCCGGGGAAGCAAAGGGATGGCTGGCATGCGGGTTTTCGATGGATTGCTATTACGACCTTTGCTGCATGCTTCTGTTGATATGGTTGCTGCTTATGCTGCCGAGAAAAATTTGCTGTGGCGAGAAGATACATCCAATGCCAGTTTGAAATATGACCGCAATTTTGTGCGGCACCAGCTGTTGGCTCAGGCAAAAAAACGATTTCCGCAACTTGACCAGCTTTTGGCCAGGGAAGCGGAAAGGTTGCAACAACTTGAAGCCATCGCAGCAGAACAAGTCGCACTTTGGCGTAACAGGCTTGTAATGGAAATGACCGATGACTACCAATGCTGGACGTGGGTTGATTTGCCCAGCAGCTACGCCAGTTGGGTATTGGGCCGACTTGCTGCTGAAAACGGCCTGGAGCAATCAGCTATCGAAGCCTTTCTGGAATTAACACACAAAGCGCCAGGGAAAAAACTGCAGGCAGCAGGTTGGACAGTGGTGCGTACCCGCGTTGGTGCCGATTGGTTTAAAAACCTACAGATTGAACCGTTTAGTGTGGCATTTGGTGGGCCAGGGGTGCTAATTACGCCCAACGGTAAGTTGGAAGTACGGCTGACCAACATTTTTGAGGAGGATGCTGCTTATTGCATGCCGTGCGATGACATTGAACCGGACTTGGCCATTCGTAGTTGGCAGCCAGGTGACCGCATCAACATCGCGGATAATACACACAAAAAAATCAGCGATTTGTTGCAAGAGCAACGAATTAACCATCGCGACAGGCATCGGACGCTGGTCTTGGCTTCAGGACGGGATGTTTTGTGGGTGATTGGCTTGAGAAAGCGTATTTTTGAACCTTCAGTTGAGCCCGCACTGGGCTGGCTGGTATTTAATTGGCTTCCATGATGGAATTAGATGAGGAGTTTTCAGGCTTCGATCCTGCATTGCAAGAGGTTGGGCAAGACGACTTTTTTGAGCATCACAGGTTGCAAGTCGACAAAGGACAGCAGCTTGTACGCATAGATAAATTTTTAATTGACCGACTTCCGGCTACTTCTCGCAACCGTGTTCAAAATGCTGTCAAGGCGGGTAATGTATTGGTAGACGGAAAGGCAGTAAAATCGAGTTACCGTGTTAAACCTGGCGAAATCATCCAGGTGGTCATGTCGTATCCACCCCGCGATACGACCATTTATCCAGAAGAAATACCGCTGGATATCCTTTTTGAAGACGATGAGTTGTTGATTTTGAATAAACCACCTGGACTCGTTGTTCATCCTGGGCATGGAAATCCGAATGGTACCTTGGTCAATGGATTGGTACACCATCTCAATAACCTGCCAACGCATCGCAACGGAGAAACCCGGCCGGGCTTGGTTCACCGTATCGACAAGGATACCTCGGGTTTGTTGGTCATTGCCAAAACCGAATACGCCATGACCCACTTGGCCAAGCAGTTTTTCGATCACAGCATCGATCGTACTTATTGGGCTTTGGTATGGGGTGATTTTTCTGAAGAGACTGGCACCGTAAATGCGCACCTGGATCGCGACCCGCGTGACCGCATCAAAATGGCAGCTTTTCCAGACGGAAGTCGTGGCAAACATGCCATCACGCATTACAAGGTACTCGAACGATTGGGTTATGTGAGCTTACTGGCTTACACTTTAGAAACGGGTAGAACACACCAGATCAGGGTGCACAGTGCCTATATGGGACATCCTATTTTCAATGACCAGGTTTATGGTGGCAACCGCATAGTTAAGGGTACTACATTTTCAAAGTACAAGCAATTCATCGAAAACTGCTTTCAAGCCATGCCACGTATGGCCTTGCATGCCAAATCTCTAGGTTTTACCCATCCTACAACCGGAGAGCGCATGCATTTTGAATCGGAATTGCCGGTTGATTTTAATGGCGTCTTGGAAAAATGGCGGCATTATGCACGTTACAAGCCCAGCGAAGAGGAGGAAGGATAATGGCCAAAGAACTTTACATCATCCGACATGGTCAAACCGACTTTAACTTACAGGGAATCGTGCAAGGGCAGGGGATGGATACTGACTTAAATGAGTTAGGCAGAAAGCAAGCAGACGCTTTTTTTAAGGCCTACCGAAACGAAGGCTTTGACTTTGTATATACCTCACGCCTCAAACGAACGCACCAAACCGTTGCCCCTTTCATCGACAACCTCAACCTTCCTACCAAGGCAATGTATGCTTTCGATGAATTCAATTGGGGGATATTTGAAGGCACCAAATTCGGGCAATTTAATGCCGAGTACCGGGCCTTGATTGCGGCATGGGTTTCTGGTGATTATGCAGCTGCACCTTTGCTCGGTGATGCACCGCAAAACGTAGCAATTCGTCAGCAGCGAGGAATTGACCACATCATGCATAATCCGGCACAAAAAATCTTGCTGTGCATGCACGGCAGGGCCATGCGTTTGTTTTTATGTGTGTTGTTAGGTCGCCCCTTTTCAGAAATGGAGCATTTTGAACACGACAACCTGAGCCTATACAAGTTGGCACTTCATCCGCGTGGGAATACGCTGCTCTTGCGCAACGACCGCAGCCACCTGCAGCTTTTAGCTTAAGCCAACAAGCGTTCGAGCACAGTGCTAATTAAGCGCTCGATGGTTTTTTGTGCATGCAAGCTGAATTCGCCTTTTACTCTGTTGGCAATGATGGCATTTACCGAAAGCGCCTCGTGGCCCAAAAGCCGAGCGAGGCCATAAATGCCTGATGTTTCCATTTCAAAATTTGTGACCCGGTAAGGTGGATAGTTGAATCCACTTACTTTTAATGGCAATTGCTCCATGACTGGTTCATAGCGCAATGTGCGGCCTTGCGGGGCATAAAATCCAGGACAAGTCAGGGTAATACCGCTGACCAAGTCGTTCCCGGCTATTTGTTGAAGTAAACTTTTACTTCCGCCAAACACATAGGGGTGCGCACAAGCTGCTATTTCGGGTAAAAAAGCTTTAAACGCATTTTCCATCCCTAATTCTTCAGCCGATTTTGTGGTTTTGTAAAAAGGCATGAGGCCGTCTATGCCTAAGCCATGTGTAGAGCAGACCAGGCTATCAACTGGAATGTCTGCTTGTAAGGCGCCACTGGTTCCAAGGCGAACCAAACGAAGCGTCTGAAGTTGTTCTTTGGGTTCTCGTGAAATCAAGTCGATGTTGACCAAGGCATCGAGTTCATTCAGCACGATATCGATATTGTCGGTGCCAATGCCCGTGCTGATTACGGAAACAGCCTGGCCATTGAGCTCACCAGTATGTGTAATGAATTCACGGTGTTGAACGCGGTACCATATGGCATCAAAATGCCTGCTAACTTGTGGCACCCGATCAGGGTCGCCAACCAGAAAAATGGTCGGTGCAAGTTGCTCTGGCAGTAGGTTCAGGTGGTAAACCCCGCCTGCAGGCGTTATGATTAATTCGGATGCTGCAAATGGCATCAGAGATATTTAGATTTGATGACATCCATGTGATGGATTTCGTGTCCAACAATCACACGTCCGATGGACTCCACGGTGGCTTCGGTTTTGTTGGCGATTCCGCGCTCACTGAGCATATCTTCATTAAAATGTTCAAATAGGGCGATACTGGCATCTCGAACGCAGGCATATTCACGCATGAGCGACTGCATGCTGCGCTTGTTGGCTTGCGATTGAATAACGTAATCATCTTGCTCAAAGCCGCTGAGGGGGGTTTTGTCAGCACGTGCAAAACGCAATGCGCGGTATGCAAATATGCGCTCCGAATCGATGAGGTGCTGGATGATTTCTTTGATTGTCCATTTACCGGGAGCATACGCCTTACTGGCTTGTTCCTCACTGATGCGCGAAAGGATGATTTGTGTGGTATCGTGGGCCTTTCGCATGTTAGTAACCAAGTTACCTGGAGCCAGGCTGATGTAATAGTTGTAATAGGCGGGAAAGGCCTTGGGTGTTTCTTGCTGCGACATGATGACTGGGAATGGCGTAAATCTAATGAAAAAGGATGACACAAAACCAAGCTGATTGACCATTTTGAGGCAGCAAGTGGGTGAAGAGGTAAATTGCCTACTTTTGCAAACATATGCTCATGCGTCGTCAGTGGATTATCCTTGTGTTTGTTTTCATTTGCACCGGCTTTGGCGTATGGTTGGCCCGAAGCTGGAGCAACAGGGTGCAACTTGCCTACGTGGTGATCGTGCCGCACGATGGGGTATTGCTCAAAGGCGGCTTAGCGCGTTGGCAAAACCGCTTGGCCTCAACGGAATATGCCGGGGTGTTTTATGAAAATCCCGACAGTCGCATGTTGCTTCCTTTTACAGGTAGGTTAGATTCGGAATTGCTTTCAGCCCTCCAACGAGCCGATTCCCAAGTAAGCTGGTATAATTTCGCCCCTGATACGCTTTTTTTACGTAGCTGGTCGGCCAGTTACGCCCAGTTAATCGAACAATTGCCCGACAGCATGACTGTCGCTATCAACAAGCGCGAGGATGAATTGCACTTGCTGAGGCGTTTGGCCTTGTTGAGCAGTGGTGCGCGTCATGACAGCCTGCTGAAGCAGCTCAAGCTCATGCCCGACGAGCAAACTGCTGCCCAACATGATCGTTTGTATAGGCGATATGCCCGTGAAATGCTTCATTCCTTTTCAAAAACAGCATTGCGTCAACCAGGAAAACGTTGGTTGCTCATCATAGATGTAGAGCTCTATCCCTATGTAAAGCAAGCATTTGCCTCAACACCGCGCTTTGGACATGAAGGTTAAACAGCTAATCACAGGGTGTTTGTTGTTGATTTTTTCTTTTTTAAGTCAACTACAAGCACAAATACTAAACGCCGAAGCTTTTCAAAGTCAAAATGAGCCCACAGAAAAGTGGCGTGGCCAAACAGCCTTTGGTATCAACCTCGATAAGCAAGCAGCTTTGGTTTACAGCTTGTTCACCGATGTTGATGTATCTTACCGCATCAAGGATAAATCTTTGCTGTCTGCATCGCGTTTGCGGGTAACAGGCTCGGGCGATGATATTTTGTTGAATGGTGGCTTTGTACATTTTCGTTTGCGCGACAATACTGGAAAACTGTTGTTGGTAGAGCACTATACCCAATACCAATGGGATGGTGTACGAGGCTTGAAAAATCGTTTTTTGTTGGGTTCTAACTTGAGGCAACGACTGCAACACGATGAAAAAGGTAGTCTGTACGCAGGCTTTGGTGCATTTTATGAATTTGAGCAATGGGGCTTTGGTGCGGTGCCAAACGATCGTCGCCCTGCTGATTTGACCGATGTGAATAAACAGCTGTTGAAATTCAATGTGTATGTTCGGTTTTTCAGGCAAATAGCACAGAATTTGCGGTTTGGGAGCACTTTTTATTATCAGGCGCGTCCAGAATATTTTTTTGCTGACCACCGATTGGCTGGCAATTTTGAGTTGATTTTTCAAGTGAATCGCAACTTTGAATTTCGCTTGAATTATGATGGTATTTACGACACAGCGCCTGTAGTTCCCATCGACAATTTTTATTTTACGCTGGCTAATAGATTCGTTTTCAGATTTTAGGGGTTTTTAATGTCTCACTGCTTATTTTTACCTACAATGAGCAGGTGTTTCCGTTTGTTACGTTGCTTGATTTGGTGTTCACTGGTGTGGATTGCCCTGGCAGTTCGTGGCTACGCGCATGAAGGCAAACCTTCCTACCTGGTTCCAAATGGAGGTCAATGGCCTAAGCAGGTGTTGGCCCATGCCGATGTAGGTAACCTGAGAATATTTATTGAATCAAATGGCATCACCTGGCTGAGCAGCAACGATGATCAATTGGCACAATTCCATGAGCAGGGAGCGTCAGACGGACAGCTGCAACAGCATGCCTGGAAAACCATTTGGGTAAATAGCCGCTTTGGTGGTGAGGTGAAATGGGCCGACCAGGTGAGGACCTTACTCAATTTTTATCACGGAAATGACCAAAGCAAATGGGCAACAGCATTGCAGCCCGCCTACGAAATGCTGGTTCCAAATATTTACGAAGGCATTGATCTGAGGATAAACACCCGAAATGGTTTCAAATATGATTTTTTAGTGCATCCAGGGGCCGATCCGACGATCATTCAGGCACAAATTATTGGTTTAAAGCCTGGCTTAAGTGCCCAGGGCGAATTGATGTATCCGACGGTGAACGGTACATTCAAAGAAGCTATGCCAGCAGCATGGACCGAAATTGATGGACAAAAACAGCCCGTTAGCCTTGCCTTTAAGCTGAAAAGCGATCAATGGAGTTTTGACGTTGGGAGCTACGACAAAAGCGGCTTGTTGGTGCTTGACCCGCGTCTGGTTGGCAGTACATACAGTGGAGCAACTTCAGATAACTGGGGATTTACAGCTACGCCTGGACAACAAAACGATATGTTTTTGGGTGGCGTCATTTTTAGCCCAGGTTATCCTACAACTTTTGGCTCTTTCCAGAGCAGTTGGGCTGGTCAAGTCGACATGACCATTTCTCGTTATCCTCAAAATGCAACTACCCAGTTTTATGCGACTTACTTAGGTGGTTCAAACCGTGATTATGCCATGAGTTTGGTGACTAGTTCCGCCAATGAGCTGTATATTTTGGGTAAAACCACTTCGGGTGATTTTCCGATGGGTGGACTTCCTTACGATGCCACTTTTAATGGTCAAACTGATTTGGTGATTGTTCGTTTATCGGCCAGTGGAGGGTTGTTATTGGGAAGTACCTATTTGGGAGGTGCGGCTGATGAGGCACAAAATGCAGGTAATGGGGAACGTTATAACCAGCTGGCACTAGAATTTAATTATGGTGACGATAGCCGAGGTGAAATACTGATAGACTCACAAGGCAACGTGCTCGTGGCCTGTAATACGGCTTCAACTAATTTCCCAGTAGTAGGAGGTTTTCAGCCAGTTTTTTCAGGTGTTCAGGATGGGGTGTTGGCCAAACTAAGTCCAGCTTTAAGCAGTTTGTTGTACAGCACTTACCTCGGTGGCAGTGGGATGGATGCTGCTTATAGCGTCCGTAGTTTAGGAGGCGACACCGTTGTTGTAGCTGGAAGTACATTCAGTCAAAACTTCCCCATTTCGGCACTTTCTACTGGTTTTATGCGCAATCATACAGGCAGTTGTGACGGTTTTTTGTTAAAGTTTAGAACTTCACCTGGCGCACCAATAGCTGGAACGTTTCTGGGAACAAGTGCTTATGATCAGGCTTACCTCATTGATACCGACAACCAAGGCAAAATTTACGTTGCCGGCATAACCCTGGGCAATATGCCCGTGCTGCCAGCTTCGGTTTATTTTGATCCAGGAGGTAAACAATTCATACAGCGCTATGACCGGCAATTAACGCAATTGGAACTCAGCACAGTAATTGGCCCTACCAACGCAGCTGGGCCGTCGATTTCTCCCACAGCTTTTATGGTTGATGTTTGCAATAAAATATATTTCAGTGGGTGGGGTGGCACTACCAATACAGGCCGCAATCAGTTTACAAGTCCCATGTCGGGATTGCCTGTCAGCATAGATGCTATTCGGGGAGTAACGGACGGCAGTGATATGTACTTGCTTGTGATGGAAGCGAATGCTACTTCGGTTGTTTACGGGACATATTTTGGCGGGAGTTCTTCGAGTGAACACGTTGATGGTGGAACTTGCAGGTTTTCCAAGGCAGGTGTGATATACCATGCAGTTTGTGCAGGATGTGGCGGGAGCAGTGATTTTCCAACCTCCACCGGTGCATTTTCTTCAACCAACAATTCGGGCACTTCAGGAGGCAGGTGCAATGCAGCTATTTTTAACATTGATTTAGAATATGTGAATCCAGTCGCAGGTTTTCGTACCCAGTACCTCGACACGACAGTTTGTTTAAATACACCGGTACTGTTTAATCCTACTGGCACTTTGTTCGGAGATTTTTTTTGGGATTTTGGAGTTGCAGGTGCAAGCAGCACCTCCCGCAATCCCAGCTATACGTACACTTCCCCAGGTACATATCAAGTCACCCTCATCGTACGTAGCTGCACGGCTGCAGATACCATGGTACAAACGGTGCTGGTTACACCACCGCCAAACATTGTTTTTTTGCCTTCTGCTCCGGCATGTTTAGGCGATTCTGTTGATTTGCAGGTAAGCGGTGGCGTACGTGCCGCTTGGAAGCCCGACCCTACCTTTACAGACACCACTTCACTCAGCATACGCGTCCTGGCTCAAAGCAGCCGTTGGTATGTAGTGACTGTTTATGACAACAAGGGGTGTAGTGCAACCGATAGCATTTTTTTGGAGGTTTTGCCAACTTACCGTGTGCTTGATCGCTTAAATCCGCAATGGTGTTATGGAGATACGGCAGGGGTACGCCCTGAGCTATCACCGAGGTTTTCGGGTTTAACATGGTTGCCAGATGTGGATATTGCCGATCCGAATCAAGCGAATCAGGTATTTCGCAGCTTACCGGCAAGATGGGTTTTCCTTCAATTGACCGATACATCCGGCTGTACTTATCTCGACAGCGTTTGGCTTCAGCCCCGTATTACGGTTACTTCCAGCGCGGGCGCCAATAGGTTTGTTTGTGGGCCAGACAGCATCTTGCTTACGGCAAGTGGCGGGACATCTTATTTATGGAATACTGGCGACACGACTGCGACCATCAGGGTTTTTACCACATCCACTGCACAATTTTGGGTAGAAGCAAGGATCGGTAATTGCAGGAGCTTGGCAGATACCGTTTTGGTAACTTATCAACCAATTGAAGCCGCATTTGCATTTTCACCTGATACTGCTTATGCCCCACAGGAAGTGAATTTTGCCAATCAGACCCTGCCATTTGAAAATGTAAGGTTCACCTGGGATTTTGGTGATGGAGGCAGTAGTTTTTTGCCAAATCCCACACATGTCTTCCGGCGGCCAGGACAGTACCGCGTGGTGTTACGTGCCTTTAATCCGGTGACTGGTTGCTTAGATTCATTGGTTTATGAATACTTATTTGTTGACAGCGTTCAAATTATCTTGCCCAATGCCTTTACACCAAATGGTGATGGTATCAACGATATTTTTACAGGCCTACTGCGAAATTTGAAGGAAGTTGATTTCAGGATTTATGATCGATGGGGAGGATTGGTTTATAGAACCAATCAAGTGGTAGTAAGATGGAATGGTACCAGCAATGGTTCCGATTGTGCTGCAGGTATTTATCCTTTCGTATTGGAAGCACGTGGCAAAAACGAAAGACCCTACCAGTTAACCGGACAAATTGTTTTGATTAGATGAATTTTTGGATTACAGAAGTCGTTTCGGCGATGGACGCTCGTCAGTTTTATGCTTTGCCAGAAAAACTATTTGGTCATGAGCCCAATTTCATCGCAATTCCTGAGCAAATACAGGCCGATATTTTTAATACAGTGCGCAACAAGCGCTTGCAGTTCTTGCGGTTAAAAAGGTGGATTGTATGGCGGGAGGGAGAAGCTGTAGGCAGAATTGCTGCTTTTGATCACCCCAAGCCAGCAGCTGGTGAATTGGCAGGGGCTATCGGTTTTTTTGATTGCATTAACCATCCTGATGCTGCTGCACGGTTGTTTGAAACTGCCGATAGGCAGTTGAAAGATTGGGGTCTGAATGTGGTGGATGGGCCTATTCAACCGGGTGAAAATGATCAGTATTGGGGTTTATTGGTAGAAGGGTTTGGCAAGCCATCGTTTGGCACCAATTGGCATCCTCCATATTACCGTCAATTTTTTGAATCGGCAGGATATGTGCCTTATTACGATCAGATTACCAATTACATTCGCCTGAAAGACGGCCTTCCAGATCGTTTCTTTAAAATAGCTGCCTGGGTACGTCAAAAGGGAAAGGCAGAAATCAGGCATTTCGACCCCAAGCACAAGCGCTTTTATGCTCAGTCGGTGGCCCATGTTTACAACCATGCCTGGCACATGTTTGATAATTTTAAGCCCATGCTGCCAGAGCAAGTGATGCAAGAGCTAGATCGACTGAAAGTGGTTCTGCGGCATGATTTGGTATGGTTTGCGTACATTGCTGGTGAACCAGCGGCTTTCATGCTTATGATGCCTGATATCAATGATATTTTTGCCAAGACCAAAAGCAAGTTAGACATGTGGGGCAAGCTGCGTTTTTGGCAATTGAACAGGCCAAGCAAAATCAAGCGATTGAAGATTGTGGTCATGGGTGTTCATGCAGCTTATCAAAAATTAGGACTTGAATCTGCTCTTATTCAAGCCGCCTATGAGAAGGTGAAGTTGCATTATCGGTCGGTTGAAGAAGTTGAATTGGCTTGGGTTGGTGATTTCAACGAACCCATGAAGGCGTTACATCGTGCAGCTGGTGCCAGCTTACTCCGGCGACATATCACCTTCAGAAAAGCCCTGGATCCAAGTATTCAAATAAAAAAATTCGAAATCAAAACTGACTGATAACCAAAGTGGAAATTGGTTTGGGCATAAAATTTCGACTTTTTTAAGGCGTTACCTTTGCTTTTTCGCTTGATGCATCTATCTTTGCACAACCTTTTGAAAAAGGGTTCAGATTTCGTAGCTCAGCCGGTAGAGCAATACACTTTTAATGTATGGGTCCTGGGTTCGAATCCCAGCGAAATCACAGAAAAGCTGACTCATGTCGGCTTTTTTTATGCGCAGTCGAAACTGAGTTGAATGCGTGTTCCATTGCCGGGCGACGATTCAATGCGTGTTTCGAGCTTGCTGGTAAAGGTGAGTCGCGAACGGATGTTGCGCAGTCCGATGCCTTCGTACAATTTATATTCGTCAAAACCTTTACCATCATCGGTAACATACAGGTGTACCCGATTCCCTTCGTTGAATAACTGTAAACTCACTTTTTTGGCATCGGCATGTTTAAAAATATTCAACAGACATTCCTGACAAACCCTGTACACCGCAATAGCCGTATCGGTGTTGAGTAAATGTTCGGCTAACCTATATTGCAATCCATATTTGGTATCGGGTTTCATGGTCTGGTAGTCGGCAATCAAACGTTCGAGTTCATACTGCAAGGTTGCTGCATCAAGTGCAGGTGGTTGCAGGTTGTGCGATAAATTTCTCACGTCACGGATGCTTCGGTCTAAAGTGTGCAAGGCCCTTTCATAACTCAAAAGTACCTTTGGCTCAAGCAGAGGTGCCAATTTAACCGGGTTAGGTAGTAAAAATCGCGCGCCAACCAAGGTGCCAGCCACATTGTCGTGTAAATCGCGTGCGATGCGATGACGTTCTTTTTCCTGTCCTCTGAAAAATTCACGCAAACGTTGTGTTTGTTCTTCGGCTATTTGTTGTTCAAGCCTGATTTTTTGATCACCTACAACCTTGAATTCATAAAACATGATGCCGGTAAAAATGATGATTTCGATGGCGTTGCCAATCCAAGGTGCATGGATGGTGAATTGATTATGAGGCAGAAAATCCAAATCTGTTAGGATCAGGGTCATTCCTCCCAAAAGAGAAAAGCCAAAGGCCAATATAAAGGCATGAGCACGCAAAGGGAATTTTGGCCGACTGTAGATGGCAGCGCTGAATATGAGTACGTAGCCCATTAATATCATTAACAAGAACCAAGGGAAAATGTAATTGAAGTTTACCCTGAAGATGTCTACGATAAATAGACTCGAAACAAGGAAGCCCAATTGAATGGAAAGGATGATGTTGATGAAAAGGTGGATGCCAGGACTAACTTCTTTGCTTTTCAAAAAACTCTGAGAAAAGCGAAGCATAAAAAGACTGATGAGTATGAGGGCATATGTTCGCCAAACGTCGTTACTGGCGGGATAGGCTCCTGTTATGTATTGGTAAAGGAAGCCGAATGAAATAAAGCCGTAAATGAGTGAGGCAGTTAAAAATAGCCCATACCAAATGAAAATATTGGCACGTAGTAAAATAATGGCAGAAAATGCCAGTGCTATGTTGATCAGCAAAAAGCCAAAATAAATGCCCCATGTGAGTTGATAAGCTTGCTGGTAAGCGAAGAAGTGATTGTAATCCCAAATGCGCAAAGGCAAGATCATATTTCCCGAAAAGCTGTTTCTTGCCCGCACCATCACGGGCAAAGTTTCTCCTGCTTTGATTTCCATTTTTGCAGCGGGTTGCCTGCTCGAAACTTGCCACTTGGCATGTGGAACGTGGTCACCTGCAGTGGCTTCTAAGGCATAGCCATATCCGTAGTTTCCGAAAAAATGTACCGAGTCTATGTTTGAATTCTCCAAACTCAATAAAACCAATCTGTCATGTGCAGAATTATTGGTGAGGTAAACTTGAAACCAAAAGGCAGCTTTGGTGTAGCCAAAGTTTACTTTTTGACTACTTAATGCTGCACCTTTGCGTTGCATCACCCGCCCAATTTGGTCAGGATTCTCGTTGTAGCTGTCATCAACATATACCCGAGCTCTCACCGGAAATTGGCTTTTGGTAAAATCATCGGTGATGTATAAGGTGTCGTTACCCCACGCTGAAAACGAAAGCAGCAGAAAAAGGCAAAGCAACCTAAAGCACATGTTACGACTTGCTAAAATTGTTTTTTAAAGCAAAAGCAACCAAGCCAGCCGTACTGTGGATACCCAATTTACCCATGATGTTTTTTCGATGGGTTAATACGGTTTCTTCGCTGATGTAAAGCTGTTCAGCAATGGATCGGGTGTTGTGTTCATTTGCAATGAGGCTTAAAATCTCGTTTTCTCGCCGTGTGAGCTTCACTTGATCGGCCATCTTTACATCGGCCAATTCAATCATTTCATCGGGCCAATAGTGTTCACCTTTTAAGACAGCTTTTAGTGCTGTCTCTAAAGCTGTTTGGTCGCCTTGTTTTACAAAAAAGCCGTGTGCTGGACTTTCCATGACCTTTTTAATGACATAAGGGCTATCAAACATGGTCATGACCAAAATTTTGGTTTGAGGATAGTTTTTAGTTAGAAAATCTATCAATTCGTGTCCATTGAATCCAGGCATTTGCAAATCGGTGATAACCAATTCGTATTCATTTCCACTCTCAAGTGCTGAAATCAAGCTTTCAGCGCTTGAGAAGGCATCCACTTGTTCAACAAATTCGTAATGGCTGACCACCCACTTCAAGCCATCCAATAAGATGAGATGGTCATCCACTATGGCAATCTTACACATAAAATAAACAGGTTTGTGGCAAGATAAAAAGTTTCGCTTTATACCCAATAGTGCGCATGCTGATTATTGATAAAAAGCCAAATATTTCAATTTTGAGTATAAATCTTATAAATTACACCAATGATACATTCCTTGAGCAAATACTGGTGGACGCTTGCCATTCGTTCACTTTTTTTACTCGTTTTTGGCGTGATTGCCGTAACAGCCCCCAACATGCCTACCGAAACCCTCGTGTTCTACCTTGGTTTTTTTTCCTTGGCCATGATGGCAATGTTCGCTTTGTTGGTCGTTAACCTGTTGAAGGCTAAGGGAAAATGGATGCCATTTTTCTTTCTTTCTATAGTGGATGCTGTGCTTGCATACTATTGTTTGCTGGAGACAGCATTAGCGGCAAAGGTGTTTTTGACCATCATTGCCTTTTGGGCACTTTTCATGGGAGGTGGTATCATGCTTATTGGGCTTAAAAACCGAGGTACGGGCAGGGCACTGATGCTTATTAATGGACTATTAAGCATTGTATTTGGTTTTTTTGTTTTCTACAACCCTTTAAACTCCACCTCAGTAAACTTTATGGTCGGTTTTTATACTATTTTATTGAGCTTGTTTTTGATGTATTTGACTTACCGTTTGCTGAAATGGGGGAAAAAGGAAAAAGGTCATGTCGATGAGGTGGAAATGGTTCAAGCGAATAAATAAAAATCACTGGTGAGTTTTAGGTATTCAGCTGTGTAATGACCCTCTGCCGTTCGGATACTGAGTTCATTCTTTGTTTTTTCTAACGATCGGCTTGATGCACCAACTACCAAACGGTTTGCCGCTTTGTGTGCTGCTCCCCGAATGTAGGTGATAGAAAAGGCATACAAACCAGCAACGGCCAATGCATCTAACCACATGTTTTCATAGTTGGACGGCAATATGCACCAACAGTTCCCCTGTTGGTTGAGTAACCTGGCCATGTTGTATGCGAGCTCTTGGTAGCTGAGTGTTTCCTGCTCTCTGGCTTGCCTGCGTAAGTTGTCATGCATTGGAAATGTATCCGGATAAAAAGGCGGATTAGACACTATCAAGTCATAAGAACGGGTACTGTCCCAATTGCGCACATCGGCATGCAAAAGCTGCAATCGATCTGACCAAGGTGAGTGCTGAAAATTACTGCTTGCCTGAGTCGCCGCGGTTTGCTCTATTTCAATGGCATCAATCAAACAGTTGGGGAAGCGTTGGGCAAGTTGCAGGGCAATGATTCCCGAACCCGTCCCAATATCAAGTGCATGCAATGGCTCATGTGCCTTACACAAACAGCCCAACAAAACGGCATCGGTACCCACTTTCATGGCAGCACCGCTGTCATCAACATGGAACTGCTTAAATCGGAAAGTGCGGTTCAAGGGGCAACCCGTTCGATAATCCAAGTATTGGATTCAAGCCGGTAGCGAATGCGATCATGTAAGCGAGAAGCTCTGCCTTGCCAAAACTCAATTTTGTCGGGTGCAATTCGAAAACCCCCCCAATGTTCCGGACGCGGAATATGTGTTGCATTTGGATACTTTGCTTCAAGCACTTGGGCCAGGCGCTCCAATTCTTCCCGTCCGGTTATGACTTTGCTTTGGGGACTTGCCCAGGCGCCCAAGCGATTTCCCCGTGGTCGGCTGTAGAAATAATCATCGTTTTCAGCGGAAGTTAAACGACTAACCGCACCTTCTATTCGTATTTGCCTTTCTAGCTCCGGCCAGAAGAAAGTAAGGGCCGCAAATCCATGTTGCACAAGTTGACGGCCTTTATCGCTTTCGTAATTGGTGAAAAAACTGAAGCCTCGTTCATCTAAACCGCGCAGCAGAACCACTCTACCAGCTGGACGCCCGTCGGCCTGAACCGTGGCTAAGTGCATGGCATTAGGCTCGTTCACTTCTGCTTTTATGGCTTCTTGCATCCACTGCTCAAATTGTTCAAAGGGAGAACTTGCAACTTCCTTTTCATCGAGCTGGTGCAGGGTGTAGTCTTTACGCAAGTGTTTGATGGCGTGGTTATGGTCCGACATGGCGAATTGTTTGAACTATGTAAAATTACGTTGAAAGGCGCGCAGATAAAACCTAAATCGATGCTATTTCGTTTTATCCACATAAGGTTCCTGTAGTTTGTGGGAATCCCAATCGATGACCTAATTACCTTCGATTATGGCAAAGATCAGTCTCGAAAAAGGAGTGTTTTTGGTATCGGAGCCTTTTTTGCCCGATCCCAATTTCAAGCGCACGGTGGTGTTGCTTACCGAACACGATGCCGAGGGCAGTATCGGCTTTGTGCTAAATCGCCGCACCAATTTGTTGCTGAACGATGTGTTAGAGGATTTTCCTGAATTCCCTGTTCCCTTGTTTTTGGGTGGACCTGTTGAGCAAAATACCTTGCATTACGTACACGATGCGCGCTTTAATATACCTGGAAGTAAAGAAGTTATACCGGGTGTTAACTGGGGAGGTGATTTTGAAGTCGTTCGCGAGTTGATCGAAAACCAAATGCTTCAGCCCGATGACATTCGTTTTTTCATTGGTTATTCGGGCTGGTCGGCTGAGCAATTGGGTGAAGAATTGGATGATAAAGCCTGGATATTGGCTCCTGCCAACAGCCAATGGGTGATGCATGCACCCGAAGACGATGATTTATGGCGTTACGTTTTGCGCCAAATGGGCAAAGAATATAGCCTCATGGCGAATTATCCGGAAGATCCGCGTTTGAATTGAGGTAAAATTGAGCCAGTTCGCAATCGGCAGCGTAAATTAGCGCCATGAAAATGCTTCCTTATTGCTTTTTTTTGCTGCTGTTAACGGCATGCACCTCTGAGTCGGAACAAATTTTGCAAAAAATGGAAGGCCCTACCATGGGCACGACCTACCACATTGTATATGCAGGAGAAAAGGTGGCCGATTTGCAGGCAGGTGTTGATAGTGTGCTTACGGTTGTTAACGCCAGCTTATCTACCTACATCCCAACTTCAACCATTTCGCGCATTAACCAATCGCCCACAGGGGCCCTGCTCGATGAACCTATGCGCATCAATTTTCTGAAATCGGCTGAGGTTTGGCTCAAGAGTAGGGGCGCTTTTGATCCTACCGTTGGTCCTTTGGTAAATGCCTGGGGATTTGGATTCCAGAAAATGGCTGGCGAAGTGGATAGCGCGCTCATCGACTCCCTCATGCAGTTTGTGGGTTGGGAAAAGTTACGGATATCGGGTGATAGCTTGGTGAAGCAGCAAGGTGTGGTTGTAGATTTTAGCGCCATCGCCAAGGGTTATGGTGTTGATCAGGTGGCATTATACTTAAAGGCGCGCGGAATAAGCAATTTTATTGTTGAAATTGGTGGTGAACTAAGGGCAGCCGGACAAAAGGCCAAAGGTTTTGATTGGATTGCTGGCATTGAGAAGCCGTTAGACGACCCATCCGGTACACATAGAGCTCTTCAACTCAGCTTGCCTCTGAAAGACCGCAGCATGGCAACTTCAGGTAACTACCGCAATTTTTATGAGCTCGATGGCAAAAAGTACGCACATACCATTCATCCTAAAACTGGTTACCCAGCTCTTAGTAATTTGCTCAGCGCATCGGTTATTGCCAGTGATTGCATGTCGGCCGATGCTTTTGCCACCGCTTGCATGGTGATGGGCTTCGAAGCAGCAAAAGAACTAATTGAACGCGAAGAAGGATTAGAAGCAGTGCTTATCTACAGCGATGAGCAAGGCAAACTACAACAGTATATCTCGCCAGGTTTGCAGCAGCTGGTCATTGAAGTCGATTAATACCGTGAATTCAATGGGCGTGTTTGCCTGAGGCAGCACACTCACCCTTGTATCGGCTGGGACATGTTCCGCAGTCTACGCCTTTCTGGGCAAGCAATGGATTGTTGCTAGCACAAGTACCACGAAATTCGCCTTGTTTCAGAACAAGTAATCGGATAGACAAACCAGCGATTCCCAATAACAGTAATCCTAAAGTAAGTACAAGTACAGGCAGCATGTTGTTGAATTGAAGTACAAAGATAAAAGTTTCGTTAGCGGACTTTTGTTCCCATTTGAAGGAATTTTGTTTAGGCTACGCTTTTTTAAAAATAACTGCTTATACCTTTTAACAAATTCACCCAAACAGGGTATTGGAAGCTTCCGCGTTATTGGGTAGTATTGAGGTCACACACACATGGCAAAAAATCCGGTTTACCTTAAGCTAAAAGAAATTTGGCACAATCAGGGCTTTGCCTCTGAAGCCGAAGCACTCCAATTTGAGCTTGATTTGCACAAACGTCTGTTGGGCCTTTTTGGTGTAGGTGATTTTTATTACTACGTTTTTAATGTTAAAAAACTAGGTTTTGAATTCATCAGCGATCAGTTCCAACCCATAACCGGTTGGAATGCGGCAACCTTTGATCTTCAAAAATTCTTAGCGTGTATCCATCCTGATGATCAGGCTTTTTACGTAAACAGTCAGCAGGCCATATCCAAACAATTGGTAAGTCAAGTTAGTGCTGAAGAATTGTACTATTACAAGGTCAGCCTCGACTTCAGGTTTCAATGTGCCGATGGCAGTTACAAACGGATGTTGCAGCAAACGGTAAGTTTACGGCAGGATGATGCTGGTGCTCAGTTGTACACATTGGGTATACATACCGACATCAGTTATATGAAAACCGATTTGAAGCCGGTACTTTCAATTATTGGGCTTGAAGGAAGACCCTCGTGGTACAACATTGAACCAGAAAGGGTGTTTGAAAGCAGTCAGTCTCCTGCGTTAACCCGAAGGGAGTTAGAAATTGCTCGGCTGTTATGCCTGGGCATGAGCAGTGCTGAGATTGCTCAGCAACTCCATTTGAGTGATTTGACTGTAGCAACCCACCGCAAAAATATCTTGCGAAAGCTGGGTGTTTCGAACACAGTAGGGCTGGTTCAATACTTGGTGAAATCTGGATTGGGTTAATTTCACTTTCGCGTTCGGTGTTGCGCGCTTTCTACAGATATTTGGGCATGCAACACGAAGATCCCCGTTTAGCAGCCTTTGGCCGATTGTTGACCATCATGGATGAATTGCGCGAGCAGTGTCCCTGGGACCGCAAGCAAACCATGGAAACGCTGCGTCCGCTTACCATTGAGGAAATGTATGAATTGGCTGATGCCATTCTCAAAAATGACTTAGAAGAGGTGAAGAAAGAGTTGGGTGATGTGATGTTGCATCTCGTTTTTTACGCCAAGATAGCTTCGGAAAAACAGGCGTTTGACATTACCGACGTGCTCAACGGCATTTGCGACAAGCTCATCAGCCGTCATCCACACATTTATGGTGATGTTAAAGTAAGTGGAGAAGAAGAGGTGAAGCAAAACTGGGAGAAACTCAAGTTGAAAGAAGGTAAAAAATCGGTGCTCGAAGGTGTTCCTAATTCGTTGCCTGCCATGGTAAAAGCCACCCGGATTCAGGAGAAGGCGAGGGGAGTGGGCTTTGATTGGGACAACCAAGAACAAGTTTGGGAGAAATTGCAGGAGGAATTGGCTGAGCTCAAAGCCGAAGTTGATGCAGGAAACCAGGAGCAAATGGAGGGAGAATTTGGTGATTTATTGTTCAGCATGATCAATTACGCCCGCTTTTTGGAGGTAAATCCAGAAAATGCACTTGAAAAAACCAATCAGAAGTTTATCAAGCGTTTCACCTACCTCGAAAGTAGCGCCGCTGCTCAGGGTTTACAACTCCAAAACATGAGTTTGCAAGAAATGGATGCCTTTTGGAACGAAGCTAAAAAGCTGCCATGAAACATTTGGGTAGCTGCTTGTTGTTGGTTTCGATTTGCATTGCCTTCGGATGTTTCCAACAAGCCAAAGCACAGACCCAACACCCGCTACACCCGCTTTATTTGAAATCCTATGGGCATGATACGCGTGATTTGCTGGCAGCTCCTTTGCGGGCACCGGCTTCGGCTTGGAAGCGGACCGGTTGGGCAGGCTTAAGCATCGGTGGTGCCATGCTGCTCGACAGAACCATATTCAGCCACACCGAAATTGCACCCTCCACCTTAAGCCTGGAATTGGCTGCGGCCATGGGCAATGGGGTCATCACCCTTCCAGCAGCTGGTGTGGTGTGGGGCATTGGTTATTGGGGAGATAACCACCGCCTGGCATCTACCGGATTGTTGTCTGCTAAGGCCTTCGTTTTAAGCAGACTGCTGGTGCAAATACCCAAATACGCCTTTCAGCGCTACCGTCCGCTGGAAGCTGGTGGAGAACCTTTTCAATTTGAAGGTCCGTTTGGAGGTTTTAAGCACGAAGCCTTTCCGAGTGGGCATGTTACCTCAGCTTTCGCCACCGCAGCTGTGATGCGTGTGGCATTTAGGGATGAATGTCGTTGGGTGCCTGTACTGTTTTATGGCATGGGGGTGGCCACAGCAGCTGGAAGAATGGTAGAGGGCAAACATTGGTTCAGCGATGTGCTGGCCGGTGCGCTCTTTGGGCAGGCTGTAGGGCATTTTTTGGCCACCCGGAGCAACAGCCAATTGCAAGCTGCCCCGGGTGGTTTGGTCTATCGCTTTTGATCAGGCGAGCAAGGCAGTCCGCTGCGCATCAATGGCTTCGCTGCTGATGTAATCGTCGAATTCCATCAGTTTATCCAAACAACCGTTGGGCGTTATTTCGATGATGCGGGTGGCAACTGTTTGCGCCAAGGTATGGTCACTGGTGGTGAACAGGATGGTGCCTTTGAAGTCTTTCATGCCGTTGTTGAGGGCGGTGATCGATTCGAGGTCGAGGTGGTTGGTAGGCTCGTCCATCAACAGCACATTGCCTTGTTGGAGCATCATGCGGCTGAACATACAGCGCATTTTTTCACCTCCCGAAAGCACGCTGCAATTTTTGAGCACCTCTTCGCCCGAAAACAACATCTTGCCTAAGAAGCCACGAATGAACTGTTCGTCTTTTTCGCCGGGTGAATATTCACGCAACCAATCAACCAAATTGAGCTTTTTTCCTTCGAAATAAGCGGAATTATCGCCAGGCAAATAAGCCTTGTTGATGGTGATGCCCCATTTGATGCTGCCTGTGGCGGGCTGAATTTCTTCCATCAAGGCCTGGTAAAGCGCTGTACTTGCCAAACTGTTGCGCGACAGGATGCAGATTTTATCGCCCTTGTTTACCGTAAAGCTGAGGTTTTTAAACATGGTTTCTCCATGTTGATGAACACTCAGGTTGCTCACTTCCAAAATTTGATCGCCTGCCTCACGACTCATGTTGTTGAACAAGATGGCAGGGTATTTACGGTTCGAAGGTTTGATTTCTTCGAGGTTAATCTTATCCAATGCTTTTTTACGGCTGGTAGCTTGCTTCGATTTAGAAGCATTCGCAGAAAAGCGGCTGATGAACTCTTGCAATTCCTTCACCTTGTCTTCGAGCTTTTTGTTTTGCTCGGTACGCTGCTTGAGGGCCAATTGACTCGATTCGTACCAGAAGGAGTAGTTTCCGGTGTAGATGTTCATTTTACCAAAGTCAACATCTACCACGTGGGTACAAACGGCGTCGAGGAAGTGACGGTCGTGCGATACCACAATGGCTGTATTCTGGTATTCGGCCAAAAAGTCTTCCAACCAGCCAATGGTCGCCAAGTCGAGGTCGTTTGTTGGTTCGTCGAGCAACAAGATATCGGGGTTCCCAAAAAGTGCCTGTGCCAAAAGCACGCGTACCTTTTGTTTTCCATCGAGTTCTTTAACCAATTTGTAGTGCAGGCTTTCGTCGATGCTCAGGTTGCTCAACAGAATGGCAGCATCACTTTCGGCATCCCAGCCATTCATTTCGGCAAATTTGCTTTCAAGCTCCCCTGCACGAATGCCATCAGCATCCGAAAAATCGGCTTTTGCGTAAATGGCATCCTTCTCTTTCATCACTGCGTAGAGCTCTTTGTGGCCCATGAGCACGGTTTCGAGCACCGTAAATTCATCGAATTCGTAGTGATTCTGCTTCAGTACAGCCATGCGCTCACCGGGGGTAATGCTCACTTGCCCGGTGGTTGGGTCAATTTCACCCGAGAGTATTTTGAGGAAAGTAGATTTACCAGCTCCATTGGCGCCAATAATACCGTAGCAGTTGCCGTGTGAAAACTTGAGATTCACCTCTTCGAAAAGCACACGTTTGCCAAAACGGAGTGATAGGTTGTTAACCGAAATCATGCGTGGAAATTTGGTGCAAAGGTCGGGATTTTTTCCCAGAGTCGATAATGTTGGAGGCGCTGCGCGCTGGTTATGCACTGCGTGCTGGAAATGCGCTTCGCGCCGGTGATGCCTTCGGCTGGTGACGCACTGCGTGCTGGTGATGCACTGCGTGCTGAGGTTTCCTGCGGCTGTGGTTGTCCCTGCAGGTGCGGGACTGTGGGTGCCTGCGGCTGTGAAGTCACCTCGAACGCTTCCCTATCATATGCATGTCCGGCGGCCGTTTGCCCGTCGGCTGTTTGCCTGTCGTCAATTCATCTATCGTCCGTTCGCTTGTCATCTGTTTGCCAGTTGCCAACAAAGCTGTTTTTTTAAACGCATCGCTTGTGATGGTGCCTGCTATGTCCTATATTCGCCCCCCATGTGGCGTAAGCTGAACATAGGATTGATGGCATTAAGCCTTTTGCTGGCTGCTTCGGTAGCGGAATGGGTGAAGCCTGTGGAGGCCCAATCGAGCGTTGAAAAAACGGCTCAGGCACCAGAAGATCAGCCTGTGCAGGAAGTGAAAGCCCTCCAGTATTTGCCACAGCAACAGGGTCCCGTTGCCCTGCGCGTGCTGTTGCCAGCCATGCCTATTTGGAGCGTGTTTGCCGGCGAAGACCGTGAGCAAGAGGTGCCGCGCAGTATGATGCCCGATGCCCTCATCGATGTGCACCAATTGCTATTTACCCATATCATTCCTTCACTGGCTCCTTGAGCCCGCCATTTTTTAGGGAAACACCGCACCTCCGGGTATGTCAGGAGGTATTTCAAGCATATTTTAACCAAATTATAAATCAAACAACATGAAAAGTAAAGGATTGGTCCGTTCGCTCGTGATTGCCTTCGCCTTGGTATGTATTTACCAACTGAGCTTTACCTTGGTATCGAGCAGGGTAGAAAGCAAGGCCCGCAAATTTGCGGCTGGCGATGCGGCTAAAGAAAGAGCTTATTTGGATTCGGTTGCCGACCAAAAAGTGTACAATTTGCTCGTAAAGTCGTTCACCTACCAAGAAGTGAAGGAACAGCAGTTGAACTTAGGGCTCGACTTGCAAGGTGGTATGAACGTGGTGATGGAAGTATCGGTTGCCGATGTGGTTCGTGCGCTCAGCAATTACAGCAAGGACGCTTCTTTTAACAAAGCCATCAATTTGGCTGTAGAGCGTCAAAAAAGTAGCCAGCTCGATTTTGTTACGCTTTTTGAACAGGCCTACAATGAGGTGGACCCAAATGGCAAATTATCTGCCATTTTCGCCACCCGCGAAAACCAAAATAAAATCGATTACAACAGTTCGAATGCACAAGTTATTGAAATGGTGCGTTTGGAAACCGAAGGTGCCATCGATCGCTCTTTCAACATCTTGCGCACACGTATCGATAAGTTTGGCGTAACGTCTCCTAACATCCAGCGTCAACAGGGCACTGGCCGCATTATCATTGAATTGCCGGGTGTTGATAATCCAGAACGAGTGCGTCGCCTTTTGCAAGGAACAGCTAAACTGGAATTCTGGGAAACCTTTGAAAGCGGTGAGGTCATTGAACGCATTTTTGAAATCAATAAAATGCTGGCCGACAAGCAAAAATTGGCTAAAACAGATGCTGCAAAAGGCGAAACTACGGCAACTGCTGCCAAAGATTCGGCTGCACCCGCTGCAGAAAACGACTTACTGAAACAATTGGCTGCTGCCGATACCGCTGCCAGCACTGGCGACAGTGCGCAGATGAGTGTAGATCAGTCGCGCCGTGAAAACCCGCTCTTCACGCTGCTGATGCCCGCCATTTTCCAAGGTGAAGATGGCAGTACACGTGCCATGAAAGGTCCGGTTGTGGGTACTGCAAGCATTCGCGACACGGCCAAAGTAAACGCCATTTTGGCCATGGATGAAGCACGTGCCATGTTGCCACGCAACCTCAAATTATTGTGGACCGTTAAAGGACGTGGTGAAGGCAATAAATTCCTCGATTTGGTTGCTATCAAAACCAGAAGCAACGATGAGCGTGCTCCGCTCGAGGGAGACGTTATTACCGATGCCCGGGAGTCGATTGACAACTTCAATCAAGTTGAAGTGAGCATGACCATGAATGCCGAGGGTGCCAAGGTGTGGCGTCGATTGACAGCAGATAACATCGACAAGAGCATCGCCATCGTTTTGGATGATTACGTGTATTCTTATCCGAATGTAAACCAAGAAATCAGTGGTGGCATGTCGTCAATCAGTGGTAATTTCTCCACCGAGGAAGCCAAAGATTTGGCGAACATCCTTAAAGCCGGTAAACTTCCGGCACCTGCCCGTATTGTGGAAGAAGCCATTGTAGGGCCTAGTTTAGGTGCAGAAGCTATTAATGCTGGCTTAATTTCCATGATTGGTGGCTTGTTGCTGGTGTTGGTGTTTATGATTGTGTATTATTCGAAAGCTGGTATAGTTGCCAACGTAGCTTTGTTCGCCAACATTTTCTTCATTTTTGGGGTATTGGCTTCTCTGCAAGCGGTTTTGACACTTCCGGGCATTGCAGGTATTGTATTGACCATTGGTATGGCGGTTGATGCGAACGTACTGATTTTTGAGCGCATCAGGGAAGAATTGGCCAATGGCAAAAGCATGCGTTTGGCCGTTGCTGACGGATTTAAAAATTCACTGTCTTCTATCATTGATGCGAACGTTACGACCTTGTTAACCGGTATCATCCTTTATTCTTTCGGAACGGGTCCAATTCGTGGTTTTGCCACCACGCTGATTGTAGGTATTTTAACGTCACTCTTCTGCGCTTTGCTAATCACGCGTTTGATCATTGAATGGCAGATGGCCAAGGAGAAGGCTTTGACTTTTGGCACCAAATGGAGTCAGGATGTTTTCAGTGGTTTGAATATCGATTTCTTGGGCAAGCGTAAGGTGTTTTATATCATTTCGAGCGTCGTTATTTCGGCTGGATTGATCAGCATGTTTACACAAGGCTTTAACCTGGGTGTTGATTTCAAGGGTGGTCGGTCTTACGTTGTATCTTTCGAAGAAGGCAAAAAGGCAACTGATTTGCGTTCGGCACTATCAGGTGCTTTTGGCAGTGCTCCAGAGGTAAAAACATTTGGCAGCGATACCAAATTTAAAATAACCACATCTTACAAAATCAACGAAGAAGGTGAAGAAGTGGATGCCCAAGTAGAACGCAAACTACACGAAGGTTTGAGTTCCATCATGAACAACAAAATCGATTTCGAAACATTCAAAGCGGAGCGTATTTTGAGTTCTCAGAAAGTTGGTCCAACCATTGCCGACGATATCAAGGCATCTGCTGTGATGTCGATTATTTTCTCTTTGGTGGTCATTGCTATTTACATACTCATCCGTTTCCGCAAAGCGAATTATGCCATTGGTGCCGCTATTTCGTTGTTGCACGACGTGCTGTTTGTGCTTTCTATCTTCACACTCACCTGGAAGTTCATGCCATTCAGCATGGAAATTGACCAAGCCTTTATTGCCGCTGTATTGACCGTTGTAGGTTATTCGATCAACGATACCGTGGTAGTATTTGACCGTTTGCGTGAATACTTTAGCATCCACCATGGTAAAGACAGCGTTGATGTAGTTAATGGTGCAATCAACAGCACTTTCAGCCGTACCATCATTACCTCTTTAACCACTGTATTGGTAGTGTTCGTGCTCTTCCTGTTCGGTGGTGAGGTTATCAAGGGCTTTACTTTTGCCTTGTTGGTAGGCTTGTTCGCCGGTACCTATTCATCTATCTTCATTGCCTCAGCCATTGTACTCGATACAGCTAAATGGTTTGAAGCAAAAAAGGTAAAAAAGGCATAAGGATTTTCTACATGTGTTTTGAAGTAGCCGTTGTCACAAACAACGGCTATTTTTTTGCCTATGCTTGGGCATACGAATCGCACGAAAAGCCGTAGCTTCATTTTTTCAACTTATGTAATGGATATAGCGCGTTATCACGAAACCCTTGCCGAAGCGGAGCAGGAAATATGCCTTTTTCTATTTGAAACATTCCATGCTGGATTGCCTGGTTCAGCAGCAAAAATATGGCATGCGCATCCTGTTTGGTTCATCGATGGAAATCCCATTGCAGGTTACAGCAAATTGAAAAACGGCATCAGGGTGTTGTTTTGGAGTGGACAATCGTTTGTGACGGCTGGACTCACCCCCGAGGGCAAATTCAAAGCTGCTGAAATTCGAATTACAAATGCGGCTCATTGCAAACAACTTCCTTGGAAAGATTGGCTATTTGAAGCCACGACGAAACAGTGGGATTATCAAAACATAGTGAAGAGAAAAGGTCAACTCATACCGCGAACCACATGGTGAAAGTTATCTTTTTTTTGGCTTGTTGCTGTTTGTTATTTGGCCGAAGCAGTGGACAAGACAGCCTGCATGTTGGTGTAAATACCAATATCAGGGCACTATCGATTCCGCAAGCAGGCCATTGGTGGTTTGGTGGTAGCAAAGGCTGGCTTGGTCACAGCGCCGACTGCGGTAAAACATGGGTGCTTCGGCAACCCCTTGGCAACCTGCCTGATTATCGTTCCTTGCATGCCTTCAACGAAACGGAAGCGGTAGCTGCAGTGGCCGGAAAGCCCGCTGTGATTTTGCGAACTGAAGATG
>ERZ1066127.241-NODE-241-length-34829-cov-24.997153_pt1 | contig 34829 bp, 37 predicted proteins | sample MGYA00382774_ERZ1066127 | MGnify/ENA primary metagenome ERZ1066127 (study PRJEB33369, sample SAMEA5778357) | biofilm metagenome | biome: Industrial cooling water; feature: Water cooling tower basin; material: Biofilm | place: United Arab Emirates | collected...
TATGAGTGAAAAAAGGGGCGCGTCAGGAAGCAAAAACGAAGCACAAAAAAAGCGAGCAAAAATATCGTTTTTTTTTTGCTTGAAATGAACAGTGATAAATCAATTATTATGAAAGAATTACGCCGTTCACTTCAAGGAGTAATACAAAATTGTTGTAGAACAAGTGTCAATCCTGTATATTTGTGCTGCGTTTGCGTCGTTAATACGCAGTTAAACATTTCTTTCTGCGCCAGCTCTGCCAAGAACATTTTGCAGAAAGTTGAATTAGACTTTTTTGAAAAGCCACGTTTCCAGCGTGGCTTTTTCATTTATATTTTCAACAGTTAGCAAGATAGCAAATTTTCCTCAAGAAACAAACCCAGAATTTTCCCCAGAGCTTTCCCGTCAGACGTTCTTTCTGTGCTGCTGAACAGGTTCTTTCATACATGATAGAGTAATATTGGCAATAACTCTATGAAAAGATGATAGTTACGAAGAAAATACGCCACAAAAACTAATTGTTTACCTCACCAACGGTGTCAAAATAGAAGAAATTTCATCATTGCGGAATAATGCTTATGTAAACTCCTTGATACGGTCGAACAAACATGGAAAAGTAAGTATCCTGCTCTGAGCCAATCGCGGCTTACGAAAATCCGTCGAAACCAGAACTATCTTTCCCAATGAGGAAGCCGTTTTTAAGCTCATATTTTTAACCATGCACCACCTTGAAGCCAAATGGACGATGCCCATCAGGGATTGGGTAAATGCGCTGAACCAACTCCACATCCTTTTTCCCAGACGATTACCAAACTCTTTTTAGCGTTTACACAAAACTTCTTGCAGACTCCGGCTTCTGTGTTCAGTTGTGGTTTAGAGCCCGGCAAAACGAGCGTTTACAAGTGCATTTGCTTCGGCAAACTCTACCAACTCTTGTACCCGTGCAGGTGTGCTTTCCTTCCACGAAAATTCCACCACGTAGTAATCACCTTCTTTGCCTGTGCGCTTCTCCATGCGACCAGTGGTGATGCCTTCACCAACCGAGCGACGTTTGATGAGAATGTCCGTGTAGAGCGTGATAAAATTTTCAATCGAAATGCCTTTGAACAAAATGTGCGACAGCGCATTTTCCGCATCCACAAAAAACATCTCAAGCCACGACTGACGCGGGTAGTTGAACAGTTCCGCTTCAAAGACGCGGTAGGAAATAACTTCCATCGGCATTTCGCGCCCTTTCATAGCGGATTCCCCGATTTTGAATTGTCCCGCTTTGCAATCGGCGCGGTATTGGCGCGGATGCCCTGCCGTATAGATGATGCCTTCCTGTTTCGGAACAGTAAACGCCGATTGAAACGGCGTAAAACGAGCAAGTTCGCTTTCATTTGCTTGCACAGATTCAAGCACTTCGCCTGTAACGGTGTTTACAAGCGTGTTGTTTACAAGCGCGGTTTCTTCGGAAACAATCGTTTCTTTTGCGAGTTTTTGAGTTTTGCTATTCATGGTAAAAATCCTTAATGAAAAGCCGCTTGCACAAGATTACAAGCGGCTTGTGAGAAAAAGTGAGTGATACATTTAGCACGGAAAATCCGTGAGCTTCGCAATACGCCGAGCGGCTTCTTTTGCCGTCATGGTGCGGCATTCACAGGCTATCATCGCAGAATGATGATGCACCGAAAATGAGGCAATATGCGGCTCTGCATCGTGGGAGTGCTGCCAGACTTGAAAACTGCACGAAAAGCCTTCCCGTGCAGCAAGCGCAATGGTTTCTAAGAGTTGTTTCATGGCTGCCTCCTAAAAACATAAGTCATAATCAGCATCTTCACGGCGGCGCACTTCATTATCCCAATCGGGTTCAGGACTACCAAAGTTTTCATCACTTCCAAAACTCAAAAAATCACTGTCGTAGTACAAGTAGTTAAGCCACTCTTGCACATCCGAACAAAATTTCATGGCAAATGCCATCTTCACGCGGTCGCCGGATTTCCAAAATTCTTTCATCAGGCGAATACCTTCCAACGCAACATTTAATGCCTGCTCACGCTCAACTTGTGCGAGTTCTTCAGCACTCGGCAGAAACGGAACATTAGGCATTGTACCAAAGCCATGCGGTTCTTCTTGCATAGCTCGGTCAAGAACGATATTTTTGGTGTAACTCATTTGAACACCTACAAGTATAAAGTGAGTAAAAACTGGGCTTTCAGCGTCGCAACCGTTGAAAGCCCTTTGTTTTATGCGGGTAATGTAATGGCAAGCGAGGTAGATGTTTCGGTAATCACAGGCGGAACAACTTCAACACCTTCTTCAGTGATGGGCGTAACAAGTTTTTTCAAAAACTCCTCGCGGGTTTTGAGTGCAGACTTTGTGCTTTCAAGCTGCGCCACAAGCTGACGATGTTTTGCATCACGAGAAAAATCCCACACGCTTTCCAAACGCACGGAAAACTTCACACCTGTTTCGGTGGAGTGAATACCGTTTGCGCGTTGTGCTTCGGCGTGTGCCAGCGCATTTGCCATGATAGCAACTTTGAGTGCTTTCAAATACTCTTCTGCGGCTTTAATGGTAACAAGCAGCGAAAATTTATCGCTATCGGTACGGACAAAGCCCGCATAGTTCCCAGCGAGTTCGGCAAGAGCGGATTTATTGAGCGGAATAGAGCGCAAGGGCAAAAGTTCAGCAACTTTCGCGGTTTTTCTCCGCGTATCATTTTTTGGAATGGGATTCATAACGGTTTCCTTTCGGAAGAAGTGAACAAAAAAAGTGAGTGTACTTCTCTCACACCGTTGGGGCTGTACAACGAGCCATCGTTACGATGGCGGCACTTGTGCGAGAGAAGCGATAGAATTTCAAAGAACGCAGACAATCAAAACTCATCATTTGCCGCTACCGAGCGGAAAGCGCACGGCGCGGCGAGGGTCAGGCGTAGCCACGCGGGGGCGAAACGAGCGAGGCAGGAGCGAGAGTAGTCCCCCAAGCGATTAGCAAACCGCCCCCGAAAAACGAGGGCGAACACCTAAAACAGCGACGGCGAAGGGGCAAGCAACCACCACCCCGAACCCAACGAGGAAAAACCCCACGACGGCACACCCACAGGCGAGAACACCAAGAGCGGCACACCCAAACCCGCAGCAAACGCCGCCGAAGCCCACGAACCCGAACCCAAGCCCGAAAAGCACCCCGACACAGAGGGCGACGGAGCAAGACCACAAGGACAAGCACCCGACGGGAACACGCACACAAGCGCAGGAGACCGCCCCGCCCCAGCCCGCACCACAGCCGCCGAGCGAAGAGCCAAACGCCCCGACCACGACGAAGCGGAAAACGAAGCCGCCGAAAACACCGAACACCCACACACCGAAGACCGCACAGCCGCGTCCACACCCGAAGCACAGCCCACCGCAACAAACGCACGAGGCGAGACCAACGCCAACACCGAAGCCAACACAGGCGGCACAACCGAGCGCGAACCCGAAAACGCCACAGAACGCGCCCCCGCCACAAGAGCGACCACCGACGGGGGCAAACCAACACCACAAGAAGAAACGGGAGCAACAGAAGAAGCAACCACAGCACACCCCCTAAGAAAAAGAAACGGAAGAAACACCACGACGACGAGCCGCCGACAACACGCCCAACCACGCCGCCGGAGCAAGCGCAGAACCAAACGGAACAGCCACACCCGAAGGAACAACGGCAGGAACGGACACAGCCCACGAAGAGCCAACACGACGCACCACACAGAACAAGCCCACAAACCGCGCAGCACGAGAAGCAAACGCACGAGCCGCGCCAAACGAGGAGAACGAACACACCGCCACAAAACCCGACACCGACCGCGACGACAACCGAAAAGAAACAGAAGAGCAACCACGCCCAACAAGCCAGCCCGAAAGCGAAAACACCGACGGCGCACGAAGAACGCGAGAGCCAAAAGGAAAAGAGGAAGAAAGCATAAAAACACCTACAAAAAGAAGTAAAAGAAGAACTAAGTGAACACTACAAAGATACGAGAAAACGCAACAAAAAGCAAGAAAAAAAAATACAAAAAAGAAAAATAAAAAATACAAAAACACTTGCACACACACCCAGAAAAAACAAACACACGCACCCGCACACTCTGCACCACACACCAAACAACAAATGCCCTGCTGCCGCAGGCAAAGGCGATAGCAAGCAGCGAAACAACAATCTTTCTGCCAACAGAAAAACGCAGCGCCGCCGCCGACACATTATGCCGAGCCGACCGACGCACAACAAGAGCAAGGCACGACGACCGAAAAAGATGCAAGGGCGGAGGCTTTGCGACGCTCTGTATCACCCTTGCTTCTTTTTTCGGCGACGTGCTATTTTGTCCATGCGGAGGGCGAGCCTTCCTGCCCGGATAGGGCAAAATAAACAATAATGCCAATGATTTTGTTTGTTGTGATTTGTAGTGTATATTTGCCTATTATGTAATCAATAATAACTACTCTTTATCAACAACAAATCAAAGTATTTTGTATGGCAAAATTAGGTCGAAAACCTCGTTCGGAAGATGGATCGGTTCGTGTGGTAACGGTTCGTCTGACGGAAGAAGAATATGCACGATTGCTCAAAGAATCGGATGAGGCAGGTGTGGGTGTTTCCCAGCTTATGCGGTCGCGCTCGCTCGACACACCGGAGACGATTGCGCAAAAGTATCAGGAATTGAAAGAAGCGGTTGCAATGGTGTTGGCAAAGTTTTGAGCAAATGCTTTAAACGAAATGGTTTTGGCATTCATCCAACCTGTTTACTGCCGAGAAGAGTGTGGCGAAGGACGCGGAGCAGCCGCGCCCGTAGTCCACGCACCGACGAGGCAGTTTGTCATGTATAAATTCATACAATGTTTCATGCCCCAAAAAGTAGATATTTTATGCCAACAAGAAAAGCAATCATCATTACAAGTCCTGGCGTATCGCCAAACTACCCCAATTTTCTTGCAGGAGTGGTAAGAGATGGTCAAAATTTCTCTGCATATTTGCTTTCTGCCATTGGTGGTGCATGGACACAGGATGAAATAAAGACTTTTCATAATCCAAGCGTTGAGGAACTTTATGGTGAATTTAATTACACCAATGTAGATTATTTGGTGGTATATTTTGCAGGGCATGGTTCCCATAATGGAGCGCAAACTCTCTTGCAAATCAATCCATTGTACTCCGTGGGTGAAACAAACTTAGTCGGGTGTGCCAAACGGAAGCTGACAATTATAGATGCTTGCCGAGTAAAAGTACAACGTGGTTTAGGGCTGGGCGACCCTCTTCATGAATCGCAGAAAATTCAGAAATACATTGACAGAAAAATTGCTCGCACATTATACGACCAAGCAATCTTCAACGCTCCATTAGAAAATCATACACTCTATGCTTGCGCTGTTGGACAAACAGCGAAAGAATCATCTGTGGAAGGTGGTTATTTTACTTCAGCACTTTTGAAATCTTCATTGCTTCGGACACCACGTAAACACGAAGTTTTGACGGTAGGCGAATCCGCTTCACTTGCAGCACAAACAATGATTGACCAAGGCATTGAGCCGAGTAATCAGCAAGTCTGTGTTACTTCCCAGACTATAACATTCCCATTTGCCGTCCATCCAAAGTTACCCGAATTTGCCTGAGTAATTTTTAGGCAAAAATTTATTCTTACTGCAATTGCTTCGCAAAGATTTTTACGCTATTTTAGTATCGTGTTGCACAATATCCGTCATATCGCCCGCCCAATCATCGCACTCGTACTTGTTTTGTACAGCGTGTCAATGGTCGTTTGCCTTGATGCGGAATGTCTTCGTGGCGACGATGATGCTTGCAATACTCTCGTTTCGGTATTGCTTCAACACGGTTCATCGTCTCACCAGAGCAGCAATGATACTTCCAACGGAAGTACTGATATAACTGATATAGTAGTGCAGTCCGATTCACCAAGCAATCACGAACAGCACGAGGGCGACGCTCATCATTGCTCGTGTGTGTGCCATGTTCCCGCATTTGTGCAAGCCCTTTCCTTCCCGACCGCAATTTTTATTGAACACTCCTATCCTGTGGCAAATCCTCTTGCCGCACATTCTCTTCGTTCCGGTTCGCTCTACCGTCCTCCGATAGCATAACACTTCCTTATCGTTGAATTCGCGCTACTTCGTTCCGAATGTAGCACTTATCCTCGTTTTATTTTCTCAAGGAAGATTATGCTTGCTTCTACTCTCTCGGCATTTGCTGCTGCGAGTTTCTTTTTGTTTGGCACGTGCCGCAATACCTTGATTCGTTCATACCAAAAACGGATAACCCTCCTTCTATTTTGCCGCATGGCTTGTGCGGTAGGGATATTTTTGTCAAGTAGTTCGCTGCTTGCACAAGAACGAATTACCGCAGGAATCGGCATGAGTCTGAATCCGGCTGCTCTTGTAGGCGACAACTCCGATACCTTTCAACAACCCTTCGGCGTTGTAACATGGTACGTGCCTCTACGCATTGGTAATCATTTCCGTGTCGAACCTGAAGCGGCATACTTCAACAACAACCGCCGCGAACAAGATAACGCCTCGCGTGATTTGGAAACACGAACCAACTTTATTCGTGTGGGTATGGGTGTTTTTTATGAATGGCAGCCCAATACCTTGCTTGGAGACTCCGTATTGCGTGTGTATGCGGGGACACGTCTTGGCATCCTTTCGCTGTGGGCAACACGAGATTACTATGACCGCACATCAGGAAATTTTCTTGGCGGTGATGGTCTGAACCGTGCGTGTTTGTACTATGTGGCAGCACTTGGTGGCGAATATATGATTGGGAAAAATTTTGGTGTTGGCATGGAGTTCCAACTTGGAAACTATGAATTTGGCGAGCCTCAATATCGTTACGGACTTCCGCCGCCAAATTATCCCATTCTGACACGATACACCATTTTCGCCTCTACTGCGTTAGCCTTTATCCGATTGTATTTGTAAATGTTCACCACTCCTTTTGCACCTTTTTGTTTTGAAAGATTATATCTATGAATCCTCCGTTTTTTATTCTTGCGGTCTTGGCTTTCGTTTGCTGCGAAATGCACCTGTACGGACAAGACCACACTCCACACAAAGACACAACAACGAGCAGTGTAAGAGATAGTGCTTTTCTGGAACAGCGCGTTTACGCAGGCATAACAGCCAACACTCACATCTGCATACACGATAGCACAACAACTCAGACAGAGCCTACACGAATCCCACAAACAAATACTACCGACACCTCAAGCGTATCAATACTACCGCCCGTTATTGATAAAGATTCTGTGTACGTTCCCTTGTCTCAATTTCGCTACGCAAATCAAGCCCTTTATACGCCGGACGGTTCACTGCCACGCCGTTTTACCGAAATTCGACCCATTCCCGCCATTTTGACGGGAGCGGCTGTCGGTGGAATGGTTGCGGGCTTGCAGATTTATCAAACATCGGTCTTTTGGAATGACCGTGTTTCTTTTCGCATCATTGACGAAGGCGATATTGAGGTATGGGCAGATAAAGGCGGGCATTTTATGGCTGGCTATATTGCTTCTCGTTTGTCAAAAGATGCCCTTCTCACTGCGGGGTTTAGCTGGGAGATGGCAACCATTGGTGGTTCGTTGATGGGCTTAGGGTATCAAACTTTCGTCGAAATTATGGATGGGTACGGGCGGCAGTGGGGATTTTCCCCTACGGATGCTTTGATGAATACCATCGGTGCTTCATTCCATACCGCACAATATTTCGTTCCTTTTCTCCAAAATTTCTCACCAAAACTCGAATTTTATCCCTCGCCGTGGATTGGCGAAAAAACACGTAAAGGCTCGGTGAATCCGCTTGATGATTATAGTGCGTGGACGTGGTGGCTATCCGTAAATGTTCACAATCTCTTACCCGAATCTCTCAAATCGTATTATCCCTCGTGGCTCAATATTGCGGTCGGATATGCGGGAAGAAACATTGAATGGTCGGATATGGACAGAAGAATTATCATCAGCCTTGACTACAATCTCGAAAAGATTCTTCCCGAAGGCGGGGCGTTTTGGAATTGGCTTAGGCAGTACGTGAATTTGATAAAACTACCCGCTCCCGCAATCGAATTTACGTTTTCACCGTCGTGGGCTTCCGTGCGCCCACCACGCTTTTATCTGCTGTTTCCGTTCAAAATCGGTGCAACACCGTAAGCAATCAACTATCAATCTATTTTCATAAACAAACCATTATGCTTGACCGTATCATTCATTTTTCCATTCGCAACAAGCTCATTATTGCGATACTCACGCTTGCACTTGTGGTGTGGGGAACGTATTCCATCACGCAGCTTCCGATTGATGCTGTGCCGGATATTACGAACAACCAAGTCCAAATCATCACGCACAGCCCCTCGCTTGCGCCGCCGGAGGTGGAACGTCTTATCACCTTCCCTATCGAAATTGCTCTCTCTTCCATTCCACACCGCACTGAAATTCGTTCCATTTCACGCTTCGGTCTGTCGGTGGTAACGATTGTGTTCGAGGAGCATATTGATATTTACTGGGCGCGGCAGCAAGTTTCGGAGCGCATGAAAGAAGCCGAAAGCCAAATACCAAACGGCATCGGCAAACCCGAACTTGCGCCCGTCAGCACCGGTTTAGGGGAAATTTACCAATACGTCCTTCGCGCTAAAGGTGGTTTCGAGGCAAAATTTACCCCTATGGAACTACGCTCTGTGCAAGATTGGATCGTGCGTCGCCAACTTCTTGGTACGCAAGGTGTAGCGGATGTAAGCAGCTTCGGCGGCTTTTTGAAACAATACGAAATTGCGCTCGACCCTGACCGCCTTCGCGCTATGAATATCAGTACGCAGGAGATATTTACTGCATTAGAAGAAAATAATCAAAACTCCGGCGGCGCGTACATTGACAACAAACCGCAAGCCTACTCCATTCGCACCGAAGGCTTGGCAAAAAACACCGAAGACATTGCCAAAATCGTGGTCAAAACGCGGGCAGATGGCATTCCTATCCTCATCCGCGATGTGGCAACTGTTCAGCTTGGCAGTGCAATCCGCTATGGTGCAATGACCCGCACCGCACCGAACGAGACAAGCGGCGAAGTCGTTGGTGGTCTTGTGATGATGCTCAAAGGAGAAAATTCCTCGAAAGTTATTGCCAACGTGAAGGAGCGCATCGAAACTATTCAGGCTAGTTTGCCCGAAGGCGTTGAAATTGTGCCATATCTTGACCGCACCAAATTGGTATTCAATGCCATCAAAACCGTTATTACTAACCTTGCCGAAGGTGCGCTTATCGTGATTTTCGTGTTGGTGGTGTTCTTGGGCAATGTTCGTGCGGGCTTGGTGGTCGCCTCCGCGATTCCGCTCTCGCTGCTTTTTGCCATTTCGCTGATGAATGTGTTTGGTGTGTCGGGCAACCTCATGTCATTAGGAGCGATTGACTTTGGCATTATCGTGGACGGCGCAGTGATTATCGTGGAAGCAACGCTGCATCACCTCCACGAGCGAAAGGTTACTCGCCGAATGACGCAAGCCGAAATGGATGCGGAAGTCTATGATTCTGCATCGAAAATTCGTTCTTCTGCCGCATTTGGGGAAATCATTATTCTCATCGTGTACTTGCCGATTCTCGCGCTGGTGGGAATTGAAGGAAAAATGTTCCGCCCGATGGCACAAACAGTGGCGTTCGCCATTTTGGGCGCATTTATCCTTTCGCTCACCTATATTCCAATGGTCTCCGCACTTTTTTTGAGCAAAGAACCGAGTACCAAAGAAACTCTTTCCGACCGCATGATGGTAGCGTTGCAGCGTGTGTACGAACCTGTCTTGCGCTGGGCATTGCGGCAAAAAATCGTTGTCGTCGGCGTGTCGCTGGCGATGCTAATGGGCGCACTCACGCTATTTCTTTCGATGGGCGGTGAATTTATCCCAACGCTTGACGAAGGCGATTTTGCTGTTGGGGTGCGCGTGATGACGGGTTCGTCGCTCTCGCACAGTGTCGAAACATCCGTTAAAGTTGGAGAAACGTTAATGAAACGCTTTCCTGAGGTTATGCAGGTTGTCGGGCGCATCGGCGCAAGCGAAATTCCCACCGACCCTATGCCCGTTGAGGCAACGGATTTGATGGTGATTCTGAAACCGCATAGTGAGTGGAAAACAGCACACACCCGCGAAGAACTAGCGGAAAAAATGCAGGAAGTCTTGGAAACGATTCCGGGTGCAGAATACGAATTTTTACAACCGATTCAAATGCGCTTCAACGAACTCATAAGCGGTGCAAGACAAGATGTGGTCGTGAAAATTTTTGGTGAAAATATGGATGTGCTGGCAACGCAAGCGGCAAAAATCGGCGCAATAGCAGGAAAAATTCAAGGAGCGCAAGATATTTATGTCGAGCGCGTGTCGGGCTTGCCACAAATCATCGTCCGTCCTGACCGAGACGCGCTTGCCCGCTTCGGCGTGTCCGTGAATGCCGTTAATGTAGCTGTTCGTACAGCGTTTGCGGGCGAATCTGCGGGGCTTATCTATGAAAATGAACAACGCTACGACCTCGTTGTACGCCTCGACACTACGAACCGCCGAAGCATTGAAGACGTACAACGTTTGCTTATTGCTACCCCCATAGGCAATACCGTTCCGCTTTCCGAACTTGCCGATGTGAGATTTGAACTGGGACCAAATCAAGTACAACGCGAGGATGCAAAACGGCGTATTATGGTAGGCTTCAACGTCCGCAACCGTGATGTGGAAAGCATTGTGGCGGAACTGCGCAGCAAAGTCCAAGCGCAAGTAAAACTGCCCACGGGTTATTTCATACACTACGGTGGCAGTTTTGAAAATCTTGTGGAAGCAAAAAAACGGTTGTCTATTGCCGTACCGATTGCTCTCTTGCTCATTTTTACGCTGTTATATTTTACGTTTCGTTCGGTCAAATTTGGATTGCTCATTTTCACAGCGATTCCACTCTCTGCCATCGGTGGTGTACTGGCATTGTGGCTGCGCGGGATGCCGTTTTCGATTTCGGCGGGTATTGGCTTTATTGCACTCTTTGGCGTGGCGGTGCTGAACGGTATTGTGCTTATTGGCTATTTCAATCGCCTGAAAGCCGAAGGTATGACGGATGTGCGCGAAATCGTTCTCAAAGGAACGCGAGTGCGTTTGCGCCCGGTGCTGATGACGGCGGCAGTGGCTTCACTCGGCTTTTTGCCAATGGCAATCTCCAATTCAAGCGGCGCAGAAGTCCAAAAGCCACTTGCAACGGTCGTTATCGGCGGTTTAATCTCCGCAACACTGCTCACACTTGTTGTCCTGCCCGTGTTGTATTTGCTCGTAGAAACATGGTCGCAGCGACGGAATACACAAAATTCCAATCAAGATTCCGATACCACAACACCGCTTCAAGCAGGCGGCGGAACAGCCTTGATTATTCTCGTGTTATTCTTTTGCGGAACATCTGCCTTTGCACAAGTATCACCGCAAGTGATTTCGCTGGAACAGGCAATCGAAACCGCTCTCAAGCGCAACCCTACGCTGCAAACGGGGCGCACAGAAATTGAGTTGCAACGTGCTTTGAAGCGCACGGCAACGGACATCGGCAAAACAACGGTGTCGCTTCAACTTGGGCAGTACAACAGTTTCGCTCAAGACAACAATCTCACCATTTCGCAAATAATTCCCTTTCCCACCGTTTTCACAAGCCAAGCCGCTTTCGGCGAGGAGCAAATACGCGGTGCGGAACTGAAATTTGCCACGACACGTAATGAACTTGTGTTTACGGTAAAATCAGCGTTTTATCAGCTTGCGGTGCTGTCGGAGCGAGAGCGGCTCTTGCGTGAGCAAGACAGCATCCTCAATACATTTGCGAAAGCTGCCGCAAAACGCTACACCACAGGTGAGACCACGCAGCTTGAGGCTTCGACTGCCGCACTTCAAGCCTCTGAAATCACCAGCATCCTTGCCCAAACTCGCGCCGATATGCTCTCGGCACAAACGCAGCTTCAAACTGTACTTGCTTTGGGCGTACCCGTACAGATTCTCGCACCTGCTTCGCTTAAACGTTCCTTGCAAATGCCGACCGACACGACCACCTTTGCCCGAAATCCGCTTTACGCCTTTGTGAAGCAGCAAGTTGCCATTGCACAGGCAGCGCAATCAGTAGAAGCGGCACGAATACTCCCTGATCTGAGTGTAGGGTATTTTTCGCAAACGCTCATCGGGACACAGGAAGGAAATCGTGTATTCGGCTCAAACGACCGCTTTTCGGGGGTGCAGTTTGGCGTTGCGCTCCCGCTCTGGTTTGTGCCGCAGCTTGCGAAAGTGGAAGCTGCCACGCTTGCCGCCGATATTGCTCACACGAATGCGGAAGCATACCGTGTACAACTTTCGGGCGACTACGCCAAAGCTGTGCAGCAATTTACGAAATACAAAACCAGTGTGGATTACTACGAGCAAAATGCTCTGCCGCAAGCGGCACTTATCCTTGCTTCCGCGCAAAAATCCTACGCACGTGGCGAAATAGGCTATTTGGAATACTCTCAAAGCCTTGCCCGTGTGCTTGCCGTAAAAACGAACTATGCAGAATCTCTCGCCGCCTACAACCATGCTGTTCTCACGCTGGAACTGCTTGCGGGCATTGAATAACACGGAATACTGTACAACTCAATCATCATTTTCATTTTGACACTATGAATTCAATTATCAAACTCTCGCTTTCTTGTCTTGTTGTTTCAGCAATGCTTGTTTCCTGTGGTAAAAAGGATGTACCCGCAGAAAAATCAACGGAAGAACACGCTCACGAAGAACACGCTCCTACCGTCGAACTTACTCAAGACCAATATACAATGGCGGGCATCGAACTTGGCGCGGTGGAAACAAAAAATCTCAGCAGCGTTATTAAGGTAAACGGTATGCTGGACGCACCACCGCAAAATGTGGTGTCCATGTCGCCGCGCATCGGTGGCTATATCCGCTCTACGTCGCTTTTGCAAGGGCTTCGTGTTCGCAAAGGGCAAACCATCGCCGTGCTGGAGCATCAGGACGTGGCAACACTTCAGCAGGAATTTCTGGAAACGCGCAGCCGCTTGGAATTTGCGGAAGCGGAATTTAAGCGGCAAGAGGCATTACAAAAAGAAAACATCAATGCCGTGAAAACCTTTCAACAAACCGCCGCCGACTACAAAAGCCTACAATCTCGCTTTGCTTCGCTCAAGCAACGCCTCGCGCTTATCGGCGTGAACGGCGACAAGCTCCGCGACAACGACGTGAGCGCGACGTACAGCATCACCTCGCCCATAGACGGCTATGTGGCGGAAGTGAACGTAACACTTGGACAGTTTGTTTCGCCCAATGATGTTGTGTGCCGCATCATTAACACCTCGCACGTTCATGCGGAACTGACGGTCTTTGAGCGCGACGCACCGAAGTTGCGTGAAGGTCAGCGTGTGCGTTTTACACTGGTGAATGAAACTGAAGAACGCACGGCGAAGGTGTATTTAATTGGGCGTGAAATCACGAAAGACCGCACCGTACGTGTTCATGCTCATTTGGATAAAGATGACGGACGACTTGTGCCGAATACTGCCCTGAAAGCACTGATTGAACTTGGTGAGCAGTCCGTTACCGCCGTGCCAAATGCTGCCTTGATCAGTGCAGATGGTAAAGACTACATTTTTGTTGTTGCGGAAGAGCATCACCACGAGGATGGCGAAAAACATGAGCCAAACGAAAAAGAAGCCGCACACAAAGATACCGACCACAAAGAAGGCGAAGCAAAAAGCGACGAGCATCACGAAGAACACGAACATGGAAAACGTTTTACCTTTCAAATGGTCGAAGTGAAGCGCGGCGCATCGGCGGGCGGTTTTACGGAAGTGCAGCTACCGGAGAATTTCAATCGCACGGCAACAAAAATTGTCGTGAGTGGCGCATACTCACTTCTTTCGCAGATGAAAAATGCCGAGGGCGGCGGCAATGAACATGGGCATTAACCGATTTGTTATGGTTTCATACAGATTGTTTTCTAATTCAACAATTATCTTTTGAAAGCGAGTAATCGTATGGTAGCTCCCAAAATAATACTGGTCGTGGATGACGACAAGATGAACCGAGAGATTGAGCAATTTTATTTGGAGCGTAACGGATATACGGTGTTTCCCGCCGCGTCCGGTGCTGAAGCCCTGACACTATTGGAGCAACATCCTATTCATCTGGTTCTCACTGATTTTAATATGCCCGGTATGAAAGGCGATGAGTTAGCAAAACATATTCAAATGCACTATCCCGGATTGCCAATCATGCTAGTCAGTAGTGATCGGCATCTTGCGGATTACGCTCACGCGCTGAATATACAGTTTATGGAGAAACCAATTCAACTGTCGAAATTCCTTCACGTGATAGAATCTATACTCACAGCACATTACGGAATATGAAGACAGTAATTTATATCAACAATATGACTTCCGCTCAATGCGTCAATACCGTCCGCGAAGAGTTGTACCTTACAGGTTTGACTGTTTACAGCGTAATGCCCGGCGTGGCACTTGTTGAAGGCGAGGTAAATCATAATGAAATCAGTGCAAGATTAGAAGCACATGGTTTTGAACTCTTGGCAAGCGATCTGTTTGATTGATAAACCACAATTATTTAATCGGAGTGCGGAGTTTATTTTGACCTAAGCACAGGTTCAATACGTTTTGTACTCCACAATGAACACTTTATGGAAACAATAGCTTTTTCTTTAACGCCTGACCATACTCACCCGCGTCTATGGCGCATGGCACTTATCTTGGCGGTGATTACGATTGCATACAACACACTTGAAGGTATCGTGTCGGTCTGGTTCGGCATCCACGATGAAACGCTTGCACTCTTCGGTTTTGGCGTGGATTCCTTTGTGGAAGTGATTTCGGGCATTGGTATTCTGCATCTTGTTCGCCGCATGAATACTCATCACACAACGACTCAACGCGACGCATTTGAACGCACGGCACTTCGCACCACAGGCGGAGCGTTTTATTTTCTCACTGCCGGTTTGGTAGTAAGTGCAATCATTAGTCTTGTGCAAGCGCACAAACCTGAAACGACATTATGGGGTGTGGTGATTTCGCTCGTGTCTATCGGCACAATGGCACTGCTTATTCGGGCAAAACTCACAGTCGGGCGGGCGTTAAACTCCGATGCTATCATCGCCGATGCGAATTGTACAAAAGCGTGTTTGTATTTGTCGTTGGTGCTGTTGATTGCCAGTGTTGGATATGAACTTACGGGCTGGGGCGGTATTGATGCCGTTGGAACGCTCGGTATTGCGTGGTTCGCCTTCAAAGAAGGCAAAGAATCGTTCGACAAGGCGCAAGGCAAGGAATGTTGCGACTCCTGCGCCCATTGATGAATATAACAAAATATGAGCAGATTTGCCTGAAATGTGGTAGAAATCGTATTAGAGATAAAGCTATGAACAATAGATTTCATATTGAAAAGAGTTTCGGGTTGTTTATAGGTAAACTTCTTGAGAACAGAATGCACGCACATTACGCCCTTCAGCTTAGTATGGCAAAGAGTGGTGTTCTCACACTCACCGACGACCAAAATCAACAACAAACTTCACAATACTTTTTTATCAATTCCAAAGTTCCGCATTTACTCGTTGGTCAAGATGTGCAGCTTACCATGCTTATTAATCCTCTTAGTCCTATTGGACACGCACTATCGCTGGAATACGGTCAGCATACCATCTTGACCACACCTTTGCGGCTCACCGACGAGCTACGTGAAGCCTTCTTGGATTTTGCCGTCGAACCGAGGAATGAACGTGCTTTTACCGAATTCATACAACGAATCAATGATATATTTTTTCGGTATAAATGCCAATGTGAGGAGAAACATCATTTGTCCGATGAAAGGGTTTTCAAAGCATTAGAGTTTTTAGATGCTCATTTTGACAGAACGGTAACACTCGGCGAGGTTGCAAGCCATTGTTTCCTCTCAGAGACCAGATTTCTTCACCTTTTCAAGGAAAAAACACATCTCAATTTCAGGAGATACCAACTATGGAATAAACTTATGAAATCTCTACCATTGTTGAAACACAACTCTATTACCGAAACAGCCTTTCGGTGCGGCTTTACCGACACCGCACACTACACCAGAACGTTTGTCGAGACTTTTGGTATAACACCAAAATTTCTTCAACACAAAGAATAGCCGGTTTATACAATTTTTTCTTTTTACCGCTCACTATTTTTGAGAAGTGATAATCACAAACCCTATGGGTACTTTTATTTTTCAATTTTAGGAGCAACTATATGCAAACCGAAACATTACATCAACAGCAGTATTTGGCGACAACAGCTATACTCAACTATCAAGACGACAGTATCCAAGCCCTCATTCGCTCAAGGGACTGGAAAGCCTTATCGGACTATGAGCGTATTGGCGCAGTGTATAACTTCGTCCGCGATGAAATTGCATTCGGCTATAACGTTGGCGATGCCATTTCCGCTTCCGATGTTCTGCGGGACGGATACGGGCAGTGCAACACCAAGACAACCTTGTGTATGGCATTGTTGCGATCGCTTGGTATTCCTACGCGCTTTCGTGGCTTGACCATCCATAAACAATTACAAAAGGGTGCTGTAACGGGACTGTGGTATCAGATTGCTCCGGCAGAAATTATTCATAGCTGGGCGGAGGTATGGTATGATGGACGCTGGATATACTTAGAGGGTTTTATTCTTGATGTACCCTATTTGTCTGCCTTACAGCAAAAATTTGCTGACTGCACAGGCAGTTTTTGTGGATACGGAGTAGATACGGACAATTTCAAAAACCCGCCTGTATATTGGCACGGTGAGGATACCTATATTCAGCATAAAGGCGTTGTTCGAGACTTTGGCATGTTTGATTCTCCCGATGATTTTTATGCAAAACACGGAACAAACTTGAAAGGGCTAAGAAAATTCATGTTTATTTCAATTATTCGGCACTTGATGAATCGGAATGTTGCACGGATTCGCTCAAAAAAATAACCTCGTTATACTTAGCTCACCGATAATTTGCCGATATATGGATTACAAGGTCGGTCAGTTTGCCCGTGCGTGCGCCGTACAAGTGTGCAGTTTGGTTTAGCAACATATTTTTAATCTCACTTTTCATTATTCTTTGGAGTCATCATGGCACACAATCATTCCCATTCGCACGGACAGGCACATTCTCACGCGCCCGCAACTTTTGACCGTGCTTTTGCCGTCGGGATTACACTCAATCTCGCTTTTGTAATTATCGAAGGCGGCTTTGGTTTTTGGTCAAATTCGATGGCATTGGTCGCTGATGCGGGGCATAATTTGAGCGACGTTTTGAGTCTCGTGTTTGCGTGGTTTGCCTCGTGGCTTGTTCGCAAAAAGTTAAACACAGCCACGCGCAGCCGCTATACCTACGGCTTTCGGAAGTCGTCGGTGCTTGCTGCGTTGCTCAATGCTGTATTGCTCTTGGTAGCGTGTGGCGGTATTGTGTGGGAAGCTCTCGGACGCTTGCGTGAGCCTACGCCCGTTGCCGGAAACGTGGTGATATGGGTGGCAGCGATTGGTGTGGCTATCAACACCGCAACGGCACTGCTCTTCATGCGCGGACGCGAACACGATGCAAACATCAAAGGCGCATTCCTCCATATGGCGGCAGATGCGGCGGTTTCGCTCGGCGTGGTGATTTCGGGCATCGTGATTGGGCAAACAGGCTGGTTCTGGCTTGACCCCGCTATGAGTTTGTTTATTGTTGCAGTGGTTGTGTATGGTACATGGGGACTGCTCACCGACGCGCTCACAATGGCGTTGGATGCCGTGCCGCGCGATGTGGACATTGCGGCTGTGCGTGAGTATTTAAGCGGACTTGCGGGTGTTGCCTCTGTTCACGATTTGCACGTATGGGCAATGAGTACAACGGAAACCGCACTAACGGCGCACGTGGTCTTTTCTGAAGGAAATTCCCTCCTCGCTTCCAATGCGTTCCTCCATGATGCCGCTCATGCGCTCGAAGAGCGGTTTGCCATTCACCATGCGACGCTTCAGCTTGAAGCGGCAGATGGCGGTGCGTCGTGTCATCAGGACTGTGAGGAGTAAATTCATTTCTCACCGTGCGGAGTATATGCAGCACTCCAAAACATATAGTCTGGACATTTTCCGCATTCCAATTTTGATGAATGTCCAGACCATTGCAAAAGAATTAGGCTGGAAAAGTCGGTTGCACTTTTTGTTATTTGCCATCGCAACTTTTTTTTGTATGTTGCGTTGTATAAACTATGAAATTCCTTTCCAAAATATTATCCTTAGTGCTGACGGCACATCTGCTTATCGCCATAAGCGGACCGCCGCTCGTGTACCATTTTTGCGGCGAAAAAATAGAAAGTATTGCTATTGGAAAGGCGAAACAGTGCGACTGCAATCACGATGAAAGCGATCCTGCCGATTGTTGCGAAAAAGATTGTTGCCATAATGAGCTTCACGTAAGCGAATTTCACCCCGACGGTGTGCTGAGTTCGTTCATCATTGCACCGAATGTCCTTGTAGCAACAACGCTTCATGTATTATTGCCCCCTGTATTTACAGGCACTCTTAGCGAAAAACATACGGTTTGCACCCTTGCTTTCGATACACACCCCCCCGCCCGAAGTTCGGACATCCCTGTCCTGTTCCGCTCCCTGCTGATTTAAGCCTCCACCCTCTACCCTAACCGACGGAGTATCGTTTGCGATACCTTCCGTGCGGTTCGTCGTGTTTTGTCCCGATTCTTTTTCCTCTATTTTTTTATTCCATTTTTGGAGGCATCATCATGTTCTCACGTTCAACCGCGCTCGTGGCGTGGTGCTTCGTGCTTGCTATTTTGGCATTGCCGTTAGCAATCACCGCAACCCTCGCACATGGCAATAAACCCCACAAAAAAGCAGCTTCCTCGACCGAAGCAACTATTTCTACGGCAGCTTCTTCCGTTTCTTCTTCGACTGCTTCCACCCATGCCGACCATTCGGGCGAAGACCACAGTAATCACGGCGACCATGCAACAAAACCTGTTGCGGGCGAAGCGATTGCGGGCGGCTTCCCTACGTTGCATCCGCTTGTGGTGCATTTTCCGATTGTTCTGCTTATGCTTGTTCCACTGGTGCAGTTGGTGAGTTTTTTCACGCTGCGAAAGGAACTTGGTTTTGCAACGCTGGCACTAACGCTCTTGGGATTTGTCGCGGCATATTTGGCTTCGACGACGTTTCATGCACACGTGGACGTTATCAGCGATGCGGCGGAAGCCGTGCTGAACCAGCACGATTTCTTTGCCGCTTGGACGGTACGCGGTGCGGCATTTACCCTTCTCCTGAAACTCCTTTCGCAATTTCTGGTGCAGCCTCGTTTCTCGCGCTTTACCCTGCCTGTGGAAGCATTGGTATTGGTGGCAGCCATCGCAACTGCCGTCGCTGTTGGCATTGCGGGGCATCACGGCGCGGAACTGGTGCATATCTACGGCGTTGGTCCGCAAGGCAATTTTTTAGAAACGCATTAAGAATACGAAGAGAGGAGAACCAAATGCGACATTCTTGGCGTACTGCGCAAACCAATACCGTGGATAATGGCGTTTATCCTTATCGAAGGTCAAATGTCTGGGAGCTACCATTAAGGAGTATTCTCCTTTCCCCTCAAAAACACCTACAACGCTTACCCTTGCAACAAGATTTTCGAGTGCTTGAAGTAGGGTGCGGTAAGGGATTGTATAGCGTGGAAGTAGCACGCTTCCTTACCTATGGCATCTTGACGTTAATAGATGTTCAAGAAGAGGTGCTTACAAAAGCGCGAAATGCAATGGATAAAGCTGGCATAGAGAACGTTCGCTACATCAATACTGCCCCGGAAAGACTGCCCTTTACCGATGGAAGCATTGATATGATTTACCTCGTTGCAACATTTGGTGAAATTTATGCCCGGCAGATATTTCTCAAGGAAGCATCGCGTGTTCTGAAGGTAGATGGGTTTCTTTCTATTTCAGAATATCGCCCTGCTCCTGCGTTTATGCCCATGGATGTCGTAGAATCCTTTGTTGTATCGGAAGGCTTTGATTTGCCGAACCTCTACGGCTGGCGATGGAACTATACACTAAATTTCAAAAAGAGGTAAGGATGCAACCACGCTCATCATTTACACCGGCTCTCGGTTATCATTGGCTGACAGGGTTATACGATGCTATTGTTACGCTGACAATGCCGATAGCAAGAATTCATACTCGCTTAGTGGATATACTCCATCCGCAGGCTGACGAGCGCATTTTGGATTTTGGCTATGGTACGGCGGCGGTCAGTCTCAGTATCAAAGAGCGTATGCCCAATGTTGTTTTGACAGGCGTGGATATTGACCCCAATGTCCGCCAATATGCCCTTCGGAATGCAGAGCGCAAAGGTGTAACGCTTACGCTTGACCTCTATGACGGCGGAAGATTACCTTATGACGATGCTACGTTTGATAAAGTGGTGAGTTCGTTAGTCTTTCATCACCTTGACGCGGCAACAAAACTGCATTGCTTACAAGAAATTCAACGCATTCTCAAACCAACCGGAATACTCGTCGTTGGCGACTGGGGCAAACCGAGTAATCAGTTTCAGCGTTGGTTATTCCTTGCGGTTCAACTTTTTGACGGATTTTCTACCACAGGAGAAAATCTGCAAGGTCTTTTGCCGGAAGTTCTTAAAACGGCAGGATTTACTGCTTTGGAAGAGTATGAATATATGAATACTGCTCTCGGAACATATCGCTTTTACAAAGCCCAAAGGGTTTGATACTTCACATTTGACGTTTCAAATCTACCCTTTTATCCATATACATTTTCAAAACACCTATGAATTTCTCTCGTTTTATCTTCCGTGCTGCCCTTCTTTGCACTGCCATTGTTGGCATCAATGCGTGCAGCAACTCGATGGGCAATATGAATATGTCCACAAAAGACCCGACTTCTACCGCCATTGCCGCCATTGGCTACGACGCACTTTTTGTTGTGAACGGCGGCGATAATACCGTATCGGTCATCAATACGCAAAACAATACCCTTGCCGCAACTATCAAACTTCAAAATGCCGCATTCCCGCATCATCTCTATCTCAGTCCCGACAAAATGACGAAGGCTCTTGCTGTGCCGGGCATGGATTTGAGTGCAGGACACACTGGCGGTATGGCGGGCATGATGGGAAGTGTGATGCTGATGGATGCCAAAACTGGCGCGACGATGAAATCTCGTATGCTGGAAGCGATGAACCACAACGCAATCTTTTCGCCCGACGGCAAAGAGATTTGGACAACACAGATGATGGATAACGGCACGGTGCTTGTGCTGGATGCAACTTCCCTCGCTACGATGAAAACTATTTCTGTTGGCGCAATGCCCGCAGAAGTGACCTTCTCCCGCGACGGCAAATATGCCTTTGTCTGCAATGGTGCTTCCAATACCGTCTCCGTCATTGATGTTACCACAAAAAATGTCGTCAAAACGATTGCCGTTGGCAAAGACCCCGTTGGCGCGTGGCAAGGCTCGAATAATGTGATGTATGTGGACAACGAAGAAGGCAAGAGTGTTACCGCCATTGATGCACAAACCTTGAACGTTATTCGCACCTACAATCTCGGCTTTATGCCCGCAATGGCAGCCACCGCGCCGAATGGCGAACTGTGGATTACCGATGCCGACAACGGCAAAGTCGTGTTTTTCTCGCTTAGTTCCGATGCAAAACTTGGCGAACTCGCCACAGGTGTGGGCGCACACGCAATCGTTTTTTCCGGCGACGGCAAAACCGCGTACATCACCAATCAAGGCGCAGCAAATGTGTCGGTGATTGACGTGGCAACGAAAAAAGTCTCTAAAACCCTCACCGTTGGCGCAAAGCCGAATGGTGCGGTGTGGCGAGCAAAGTAAATCAATTACGCGGAAGATATTCCGCGCCGCAATTTTTCATTATTCTTCGGAGACACTATGAAACGCTTCATATTCGCTGCCGCACTGCTCCTCGCTTGTGCAAGTGCCGCAGTTTTCGCCCAGCCACGCATGACCAATACGCCACACGGCGGTATGCTCGTCAAAACCACGAACGGCAATATGCTGGAAATGGTTGTCCGCTATAAACAAGCCAGCTTTTATCTGTTTGATAGCAAAGAAAACCCGCTTGCGATGAGCCTTTTGATGGGTAAAACCATGAATGCTCAAGTTCGGGATGCCAATATCAAAATTCAGTTTACAGATGGTACAAGTGCCGATGCGCCGCTTCGCGTTGATCCAATGGAAGCAACCGCATGGATAGATGCAGGAAAAACGGAAAAATTCAAAGCAACGGTGAGTTTCACCTACAAAGGCAAGGCTGATACGGCGGTCTTTGATTTTGACGCAATGACCTGTTGCCACAAAATGGATGAATCAGGCATGAAAGACATGAAGAAGTAACTCAATCGGAGTGCAGGGTTGTATTTCGCAGCTCTACCACTTCACCATTGCGGGATGAATCCTGCACTCTATTTTTTCACTTTTCAAAGGAAATTTTTATGAAACCCTGCTGTGAAACAGCCCAAACCAAACGCACCTTCAGCGCAAACGCCATTCTCGGACTTGTCTCCATTATTCTTGTCGGTATCGCACTTGTGAGCGCGAATGCTTTTGGCGCAACAAAAAAAGAAACCGTGAAAGTCTGGGGCAACTGCGGTCTGTGCAAAAAGACGATTGAAAAATCACTCAAAGGCGTTGAAGGGATTGAATCTGCGTCGTGGGATAAAACCAGCAAGATTCTCTCCGTCAGCTTTGACGATAGCAAGATTACTATGAAGAAAATTGAACAGAAAGTCGCTGCTGCGGGCTACGACACGCAAAATGTCAAAGCAAATGATGCCGCATACGACAATCTTGCTAAATGTTGTCATTACGAGCGTAAGAAATAACCTCTTCTTTATGGAGTGTGGGATGCCTCATCGCTGTATTTGTAACTCACAACAGGCATTTCACATTCCACCTTTTTTACTATTTACACACAACAATCAAATGAAACACATTCTTTCAACACTCGCGCTCTGCCTTGTGTTCAGCGTTTCTGCTCTTGCACAAAACTCTGACGCAGAGGCTTGCAAAACGACGCTCAACGCTTACAAACAAGGTATTGAAAAATTAGAAGCCAAAGGCATGACCGACCTCTTTACTTCCGATGCACAAGTCTTTGAATCGGGCGGCGTGGAAGGCACTTTCGCTCATTATCTGGAACATCATCTGGGACCGGAATTGAAGGAATTTAAATCATTCACCTTCAAGGATTACAAAGTGGATGTGCGTGTGGAAGGACGCTTCGCTTTTGCAGTGGAGACCTACAAATACGACATTGTTTTGAAGAGCAAACCCGAAACCATTGCCCGCAAAGGCGTTGCTACGTCAATCTTGCAAAAAACCGAAACAGGTTGGAAAATTTACCAAACACATAGTTCCTCGCGGAAACCGTAATAGACTTAAGCACACTCAGGAGATTACTTGATATGAATATCTGGCGTATTTCGGCAATGTTTATACTGCTTACCGTTGCTTCTGTCTCGGCGCAATCTCTCAAAAACACCGACAACAGCAGCGATTACCTTGTTATTACTGCTTCGCGCTTTGCGCCGGATGTGCAACAATATGTGCAGTGGCGTTCCGCTCCTGCACCAACGCATCCGGCATTGCGAAGCCGTATTGTACCGCTTGAAGACATCAATCGGGAATTTGGTGATTCTACCCGTCCGCAGGCGCAAGCAGAAGCAATACGCAGCTTCGTAAGTTATGCACTGCAATCATGGCGTAAACCCGCGCCACGCTATGTTGTGCTGGTAGGCAGCACGAACATCGTACCGAGTTATCGCATCAAGGTTGGCATACCGCTCTTACAGCAACAACCCTACATCAACTACGAAGATTCTATACCGCTCGACGAGTGGTACGTGGTAAACAGGCATATCGCTGATTTCAACAACCGTCCGCAAGCGGCGATTGGACGCATTCCCGGGCGCACATCCGCAGAGATTCAACGAGTATTGCGTAAAATCCGCACCTTTGAGGAACAAGGTAATTCATTGGGCTACGATTCCACGCTCTTTACGACCCTGTTGGATGCCCAAGACGTTACGATGTTCGACGAAGCAACGTATTTATTCTTTGAATTTCTGCGGTATCGCATCCCGCGCCCTGTTTCCAATCGGTCTCTGGATTACAGCAAACTTTTGGGGCGTGCCGATGCCAAGACAGAAGTTTTTCGCGGCATCAATAGCGGCAGTCCACTGGTGATGTATTATGGTCACGGCGCACCGGCACAGTGGTCGCGGTATAGCATCGTCGTTACCGACGATATTGGCAATCGTCTTGCGCGGCAGAATCGCCCGTTTATTCTCTCAACGGCAGGGTGCAGCCAAAATTTTGACCTGCCCCGCACACCGTCTATTGTCGAAGCGGCAATGCTCTTGGATAGCGGTGGAGCAGTAGCAACGGTTGCCTCATCGGGGTATTCCAGTTTGCCGGAAAACAACTTTTTCCAGAAATTCTTTTACCGCTTCTTGCTGAGTTCGCCCGGTATGGACATCGGTACGGCAATGCTCAAAGCAAAGACGGAAGCATTCGAGGGTGGGCTGGCTGAACAAGACACATTTGCACGCCGCATGACGCTTTTAGGCGACCCCGCTCTTGTTCCGTTTCGGCGATTGATTACCTCTGTTGCCGATGCTCCTGCGAATAATTCACAACAGGCAGTGCTATCAGACATTGCTCCCAATCCGGCAAGCGGGCAGGCAACAATACGGATATTCTTGGAGCGTTCTGAAGCACTTCAGATAGATATTGTGAACCTTCGAGGCGAACAGTTGATAACGCGACATCTTCAAGGGCAACGTGGCGAGAACACGTTTGCCCTTGACCTCACAGGCTTTGCCAACGGTATCTATGCGTATCGTGTTTCCGGCACTTCCATCATAGCAACCAAGTTCTTTTCTGTCCTTCGTTAAACGCATCATTGTATCATTCATTTTTTTTGACAAAATCTATGAAACACTACGGAATAATCGTGATGGTTGTGCTGCTCACCGTAAGCGCAAACGCACAAACCACATCCACACCGCCCGCAAAAGCAGATACCGTCTGCCCTGTACCGAAGGTCGTAAAAAGCCCGCGCTTGAAAGCAGATGGTAGTATCGGCAGCGTAAAAATTTCGATTGATTATTCCTCGCCGAGTGTGCGCGGGCGTACGATTTGGGGCGGTTTGGTGAGCTACGGTACGGTCTGGGTAACGGGCGGACACAACGCAACATCGGTACAGTTCGGCAAAGATGTGAACATCGGCGGCAAAATCCTGAAAGCAGGAAAATATGCGCTCTTCACCATTCCGGGCAAAACAGAGTGGACAGTTATTTTGAACAAAAATTTTGACCAACATCTTGCCGATGATTACGATGAAAAGTTAGATGTGGTGCGGGTAAAGGTAACACCAAAGCCGCTTGACACGCTCCAAGAATCACTGCGATATGACGTACAAGCAGTGAGCAATAACGAGGGTGCAATTTCGGTGCGCTGGGAAAAACTCGCTCTTTCTCTGCCCGTCAAAGTGCTGTAACAACTGGAGTGCGGAATTTATTCCGCCTTCTTCACCATCGCGGAATAAATTCCGCACTCCACATTTTTTACATCCAAAATCATAATGACCACAACGCTCCACATCAAAAACATGGTTTGTTCGCGCTGCATTCGTGTTGTTCGTGATGAATTGGAAGCATTGGGCTTACACGTTATTCGTGTGGCATTGGGTGGTGCAACGATTTCGGGCGAGAGCCTGAATATGCGACAGATTCAACAACGGTTACAGGCAAACGGCTTCGAGATTTTGGAAAGTGCCACGGCAAAAATCGTTGAGAGAATCAAAACACTCATCATAGAATTGGTTCATTCTGACGAATTGACCGAAATGCACGATAATCTTTCTGACATGATAGTCAATGCCATTGGTCGAGATTATACGTCCTTGAGCCATCTGTTTTCCTCTGTCGAAGCCATTACCATTGAACGATTTTTTATTCTCCAAAAAATCGAACGAGCCAAAGAGTTACTCACCTATGGCGAACTGTCCGCAAGTGAAATTGCGTACAAACTCGGATACAGCAGTCCTGCGCATCTATCGCGGCAGTTCAAGCAAACAACGGGCTTCACTCCTCGTGAATTCAAAACAGCATGGGCAACAGTTCAGCGTATCCCATTGGACGAAATAGGCGGACAAAACAGCAGCAGTGTTCGCGGTTCATAAATCATGGTAAACGGCTTTCTTCAACGAACAATGAAGAGTTATCACAACAAAAATTATGCAAGTCTTACCGATGATTGTGTAAAAATACTTGCCTCTCCAAGAGCTAAGTTTGTCTTGCAATTCTATCTGTTCATTTTTTTGTGAGAAAATAACTATGCCCCATTCTTTTGCAATTCCCGGTATGACTTGCTCCGGCTGTGAGCGCACTGTTACGCGGGTATTGAGCGGTATTGAAGGCGTTACCGCCGTCAAAACGGAACTGCAACCATACTCCCGTGTGGAAATCACGATGACGAAACACCTTGAAACCGACCTAATGAATGCCGAACTCGCCAAAGTTGCCAAAGGTAAATACGTTCTTTTGCCTGACAATAACGGAGTGCGAACGGAAGTTCGCTTGAAAGACAGTACAAGTAACGATTCTCCAACCCATGCCGTTGCGGAATAAATTCCGCACTCCATTTTTCGGAGAACAACAATGACTACAAACCACGAACACGCTACGGTAACGCTCGAAATTACCGGTATGCACTGTGCTTCCTGTGCTGCTTTTGTGGAAGACGCACTTTCCGGGACGCATGGCGTAAAGCGGGCGGCGGTGAATCTTGCGAGTGAAAAAGCGACGGTCGAGTTTATACCTTCTGTTGTGAACATTGCTAACCTGACGACTGCGGTAGAAAATGCAGGCTATGGCGCACAAGAACTGAAACATGATGAAAACCGCGCCGAACAAGCCGAAGCAACCGAAGCCCGCAAACTCGCCGAATACACTGCGCTCAAACGTCGTTTTATTGTTGCTGTGGCAATGGCGGCAGTCATTATGCCACTTTCAATGACGATGCTTGTGCCAAATGTAGAGCATTTTATCCATGCAACAATCGGGATGCAAGCACTGAACTTCATCCTACTTGCACTCACACTGCCCGTACTGCTCTTTAGCGGGCGCGAATACTACGTTTCGGCGTACAATACGTTTTTGCATCGCACCGCAAACATGGACACGCTTATCGCCGTTGGCACAGGTGCAGCGTTTGTGTACAGCGTCATTGCGACGGTTGCACCTGCACTCTTCGAGCAACACGGGATTCGTGCGGAAGTGTATTACGACACAACGGCAACGATTATCGCGCTCATTTTGCTGGGAAAAGTCTTGGAAGCACGGGCAAAAGGGCAAACCTCGGCGGCTATTAAAAAACTCATCGGTTTGCAAGCAAAAACGGCGCGGGTGCTGGTGCATGGTGAAGAACAAGAAATCCCGATTGAAGAGGTTCATGCGGGCGATGTCGTCGTGGTGCGTCCGGGCGAAAAGATTGCGACGGATGGCGAAATCCTTGAAGGAGCGTCGTCGGTGGATGAATCCATGCTCACGGGCGAAAGTTTGCCTGTGCAGAAAACAAGCGGTAATGCGGTCTTTGGCGGCACGGTAAATAAAACGGGACGCTTTACTTTTCGGGCAACAAAAGTCGGCGCAGATACCGCACTGGCACAGATTGTACGGCTCGTGGAAGAAGCACAAGGCTCAAAAGCACCGATTCAACGGCTTGCCGACAAGATTAGCAGCGTGTTTGTGCCTACGGTGGTGGTGATTTCCATTCTAACCTTTGTCGTCTGGTTCAACGCCATGCCCGCCGATACCCGACTTCCCTTTGCACTGGTGAACTTTGTTGCGGTTCTCATCATTGCTTGTCCCTGTGCGCTGGGACTTGCCACGCCAACAGCAATCATGGTCGGTACGGGCAAAGGTGCGGAACACGGCATTCTGATTCGCAACGCCGAAAGTTTGGAAAAAGCGCATCAAATCTCGGTCGTGGTGTTGGACAAAACCGGAACACTCACTAAAGGCGAACCTTTGGTAACGGATTTTGTGCTATTGGATGATACAATCGAACGAGAAGATGCGGTGCAGTATGCCGCCTCGCTCGAACACCACTCCGAACATCCGCTTGCCGCCGCCATTGTGGATTATGCCGAAGCCCAAAACGTGGATGCGGTCTTCACCGTGCATGATTTTTTGGCAGTGGAAGGCAAAGGTGCGACGGGCATTGTTGCGGGCGAGAGTGTTGCCATCGGCAATACCAAATTGATGGAGCTTTATCACATTCCGATAGATGCTGACGCAACAGCCGCCGCCGTACAGCTTTTGGCAGAGGCAAAAACGACGATGTTTGTAGCGGTGAAAGGCACTATCGTCGCTGTGATAGGCGTTGCCGACACCGTGCGCGAAACCTCACGCGAGGCGGTTCAGGCAATGCAGAAACGAGGAATTGAAGTTGTGATGCTCACGGGCGACAACCCAAAAACGGCAGAGGCAATCGCCGCGCAAGTAGGCATCAAGAGGGTGTTCGCAGAAGTTTTACCGCAGGACAAAACCAATGTCGTCAAGCAGCTTCAAGCCGAAGGAAAAACGGTGGCAATGGTCGGTGACGGCATCAATGACGCACCCGCGCTTGCTCAAGCAGATGTTGGCATTGCCATTGGCGCAGGAACGGATATTGCAATGGAAGCAGCTTCGGTAACGCTGATGCGAAGCGACCTGCGAGATGTTATCCGTGCCATAGACCTCTCACGGCGCACAATGGCGAACATCAAGCAAAATCTCTTTTTCGCATTCATCTACAACGTGCTGGGGATTCCGCTTGCGGCAGGCTTGCTCTATCCGTTTACGGGATGGCTTTTAAGCCCGATGATAGCGGCGGCGGCAATGGCAATGAGTTCCGTATCGGTGCTGACCAATGCCCTACGTCTCAAGACAGTAAGGATATAAATTTTCAATTACCAACAACTATGAAAACTTCCTATTCAATCATAGACAAACTTGGTGTTGTCGGGGCTGTTACAGCAGCTATGATGATGCCATGTTGCTTACCCCTTTTGGGTATTGCAGGGGCAACATTAGGGCTTGGCGCACTTGATTTCGATGAAGAATTGGTACAAATAGCGGTTCAAGGTATGATGGTACTTTCTATCGGCAGTGCGGCATGGAGTTATCGGGAACACCATCAAAAATTACCATTAGTGTTTGGTGTTTTTAGCCTACTGCTGGTGCTGACAGCATTTCACCTTGTCTTTGAGCCGATATTGGTGTATAGCGGTCTTGTGGGCATAAGTATCATGGCAGTTTTGAATACGCTGGAGCGTCGCCGATATGCCGCGTGCTGCACACCCTCGCAAGGGTCGGTACAGATTCACTCAACAATTACTTGCCCTCACTGTGGGTTTATCAGAAAAGAGATAATGCCAACAGATGCTTGTCAGTTTTTTTATGAATGTACAAACTGCCACGCTATCCTGCGTCCCAAAGAAGGCGATTGCTGTGTTTATTGCTCGTATGGTACTATACCATGCCCACCCGTACAGCTTGGTAATGTTTGTTGCTAAAATTTATTTTCTCTTAATGGAACAACTATGGACACATCTCAAATTCTCGTAACACTTGGCGGTGTTGGCTTGGCAGTATTTGTGGTCTGGTATTTCTTTTTCGGCAAGCGCGAAACGAAAGCCGCAACCGTGAATGATTCCGGCGTTCAGGAAGTCGCTATCACCGTCAAAGGCGGCTATTCACCGGACATTATCGAAGTGGCACAAGGGAAACCCGTGCGCCTGAAATTTTATCGTGATGAAACTTCAAGCTGCTCGGAAGAATTGGTGTTCAGTGAGTTCAAATTGCGGCGCGATTTGCCCGCGTTTGAAACAACCGTCATAGACATTTTGCCCACGAACAAAGGCACGTTTGAGTTTACGTGCGGCATGAATATGCTGCGTGGCAAACTTGTGGTTCGCTAACAACTAATCGGAGTGCGAACGGAAGTTCGCCGATACTCTTCCAATTCAACATTTTTCGTTCAATTTTTTGGGAGCCTTGACAATGCCCTATCTCTCAAATGCTTTAACGCCCACCGATGGATTGCGGGAACGCTTGGAATATCTTGTGCATCATGCAGAAGAAGAGCGTACTGTGCGTGTGCTGCAACAAAAGCAGCAAATGTCGCAGATTCAGCAGTTCCACGACCTGTTTCGCCTTGTGGCGGAAGGGTGGTTTTCCTCAATTATTCTTCCCAAGCTGGATATGCTGACGGAAATGTTTCCTAATTCCGTCGCACCGTCGCATATCCCCATGATTCAGTCTGCAACAATAACGTTTGAACAGGGTAATGGCTATGTAATTCGTGCAAAGTTTTCTATCAATTTACGCGAAAATTTTGAGACGAATTCTATTGTCGCCACGTGCGAGACGGAAATATTTCCCATGCTGATAGAGTATGAGCGCATTGCCACCGCAGAATTTCCCTGCACCGAAGAAGCAGCCAATACTCTTGCGACCTTTCTTGACGAACACATTGTGCGCTTTACCGATGTGTATTTGACCGTGCATAAAACCAATTCGCCCTACATGAAAGACAAACACGCCATTGACCCCGTGTGCGGTATGGACATTTTTATTGCCGATGCCGCCGCAACGACGATGTACAAAAAAACACGGTACTATTTCTGCTCCACCGAATGCTTACAGACCTTCGAGCAGGACGCAGAGCGGTATTATCAGCAGTAAATAGAAGGTGAGCGAACATCTTTCACCTATCTGAAAACATTTTTTCACTGCGAACTTCCGTTCGCACCCCATTATCACAATACTATGAACACCAATCGTCGAACATTCCTCCACCTCGCAAGCGGCTCTGCCCTCGCCCTTGCAGGTGGAAATTTCTTGCAAAGCTGCATGAACTCTATGAATATGGGCGATATGTCCGATGTCGTTATCGCAGGTGAAACAGGCTTGCCGCTTCGGTTTCCGCCTGTCTGGAGTGGCGGCTCTATCAGCGCGGGCAGCGTGAATCTTGACGTACAAGGCGCGTCTATTCAAGCGTGGGCAATGGGCGGCTCGGTGCTTGCCCCGACCATTCGCCTTCGCAAAGGTGCGGCATTTTCGGCGCAGCTTCAAAATCAGCTTTCGACTGAAACCAATATCCATTGGCACGGCTTGACCGTTCCCTCCAACATGGACGGGCATCCGAAAGACGTTGCGAAAGCAGGTGGTTCATTTGCATACAACTTCCCCGTTCTTGACCGCGCCGGAACGTATTGGTATCACCCGCACCCGCACAAAAACACAGCGCGGCAAACCTATATGGGCATGGCGGGCTTATTTATCGTGGAAGACCCTGCCGCGGAAGCCGCATTGGGTTTGCCTTCGGGCGAATTTGATGTGCCGCTTGTGTTGCAAGACAAACGCTTCCAGCAAGTAAAACGCTTTGTCTATGCGCCTTCAATGGCGGACGTAATGACGGGCTATCTGGGCGATACGATGTTCGTGAACGGCGTTCCCGTTCCTTATCTCGATGTCGAAAACGGCGTGTATCGTTTTCGCATTTTGAACGGTGCGACGGCGCGAGTGATGAAACTGGGCTTTGAAAATGGCATGGCGTTTCATGTTATCGGCACAGACGGTGGCTTGATTGACGCGGCGGAGCGCGTTACAAATGTGATGCTCTCTCCAGGCGAGCGCGTTGAAATTCTGGTGGATTTTTCAAGTGTTGCTGTGGGCGGTTCGGTCTTGTTCAAAACCTCGGACTTTACGCTGCCGACTGCACCTGCAAGTTCTTCGAGTGGTATGAATGGCATGAGCGGAATGACAATGAGCAATTACAAACAAGGCGTAGCAATGCCTATCATGCGCTTTAACGTCAAACGCCAAACCTCGCGCCAAGTGGTGATTCCGACCACACTCACGCCCATTGAACGCCTGAACACTGCCGAAGCAACAAAAACGCGAACCTTTGCATTGAATATGGAAATGATGTCGCTCGAAGGTGGCGCAAGCCCGCACGGCAGCTCAAGTGGTGGTGAAATGATGCGGCATACCATCAATGGTAAACTCTTCGCAATGGAGCGCGTTGATGAAAAAATTGCTTTTGGCGCGACAGAAATCTGGGAGTTCCAAAACAAAGGCGACGAGCCACACCCAATGCACGTTCACGGCACACAGTTTCAAGTATTGTCGCGCTCCATCGGCACACTCACCGCCGTTGATAAAGGCTGGAAGGATACCGTACTGGTGAATCCTGGCGAGACGGTGCGCGTGATACTGCGCTTCGACAACTATCGCGGTTTGTATTTGGTGCATTGCCACAATCTTGAACACGAAGATGACGGCATGATGCTGAATTTCGAGGTAGCGTAAGAGCAAACGGAGTGCGGAATTTATTCCGCTCTTCTTCAACACCGCAGAATAAATTCTGCACTCCACAACATTTTATATGCAAGAAGTATGGATACCGTACACGCGCTGATTCAAACCTATAAAGCTGACCCTGAATCAGTCTATAACACATGGTTCGTGAGCAATGAAGACCGCTTGAAAGCCTTTCGTGCGATTCGGCGTGGTGTGCTGAACGTGATTCAGGATATTAAAAGCGGCACCTTTGGCAATGATTTCAAAGACTCGTCGCTTGAAGTTGTCCTGAACTCCATCACCGAGCAGAAACAAGTGTTTCAAGGTGCGGCGCATCCGTTTTACTGGAAACCGAAACTGCGGATACCGGACATTTACGAGAATGAAGCCAACAAACAAGCCTTCGGGCAGTTTTTGGAATCATGCCTTGAAGCCAAAAACGAGGAACATATCCTGCGCGAAATCCTGAAGCTGAACGACAAGACTATCAAAGGTTTAGGTCCTGCGGTGGCGAGTATTCTGTATTTTTTACATCCAACGCTTGTACCGCCTTTTAACACGGCTATTGTGAACGGTTTCAATGCGCTGTTTGCTGATAAGCAAAAACTTGGTTCGTGGGAAAGTTATCTGCGAATGCGCGAGGTGATTATCAAAACCAACGAACAGTACAAACGAGAACTCTCAAACGATTTGGGTGCATTTTCGGGATTACTGTTCGATCTTGGTGCAGGGAAAATTTTGCCTCATGGCACTGCTGCCCTTTCAGATGAAGAGCGCGAAAAAATTGCACGGTCGCTGAAAAAACGCCATGCAGAGGTGTTAAGCGAACACGATGAAGAAAATCTGCATACCGAAATGCAGTATCACTTGCTCAAAATTGGGAAATCGCTCGGCTATGATGTCGTCTGCGCTGCCAATGACCGCTCAAGGGCATTTGGCGACCACAAGTTTTCGTTTTTGTGTTTGCCCGCCCTGCCGCAGATGTCGGTGGACAAAGACACGTTTTCCACTATCAGTTTGATAGATGTTCTTTGGCTGGAAGCTGGTACAAACAACGTTGTTTGTGCGTTTGAAGTCGAAAAAAGCACTTCGATTTACTCCGGCATTTTGCGTTTAACTGACCTTGCCATATCGCAGCCGGACGCGCTCAAAACGCTGTTTATCGTTATGCCCAATGACCGCGAAAAAGATGTGGTCTTACAACTGTGTCGCCCTGCCGTGCAAGCCTTGAAATCAAGCGGCGTTGAAATGCACTACATCGCCTTTGGCGACCTGCGCGAACACTGCGACGCAATCTGCAAATTCGGCAAAGACCACGCCGTTATGCAAAAGATTGCAAAAACGATATAGCGCTTTCATTCACAACGATTCACAACATTTTTTTCATTGTTCAGCACACTACACTCCATGAAATTTCGCATTATTTGGTTTCGCAAGGCTCATCGCTACTTGGGTTTGAGCATTGGTATTCAATTATTATTCTGGACGATAAGCGGATTCTTTTTCGCGTGGAACTCCATTGATGACGTTCACGGCGACCCATTTGTAGCGCATCAGCATCCCGCTTTTGCCCTCGACACGCTGCACATTGTTCCCGTGAGTACAGCGATTGCGGCATTGCAGCAAGCCGTTCCCACTGTGCAACGTGTAAAAGCGGTGAGTTTGCGCGAGGTGATGCGCGAACCGATGTACGAATTGGAATACGAAATACAACAAGGCAAACGTAATGGCAATGCAGAACATACAACCACGCACTTCGCGCTTGTCCACGCAACGCGCGGCGAATTTCGTCCGCCGCTCACTGCCAAGGATGCACAGGCAGTTGCCGAAGCAGATTTTGCACCCGAAGCGCAAGTAGTCAGCGTGGAGCGGGTTGATTCCGTAACGCCTTCGTCGGAATACCGCGAGAAGCCGCTTCCGGCGTACCGGATAACGTTTGACCACGAAAGCGGTACGCACCTGTACGTTTCGGCAGAACGTGGTATTGTTACAGCACGGCGCAATGCTCAGTGGCGCGTATGGGATTTCCTGTGGATGTTTCACATTCTGGACTTCCAAACGCGCGACAATATCCACAACTGGGTACTACGCGGTTTCTCGGCATTTGGCGTAATAACGGTCTTGAGCGGATTTCTGCTCTGGGGCATGACAACACCGCTTTTGCGAAGGAAACGAGGCGCACACAAGTTATCGCATACTACTCAGGCAAAACAATGACCGCTACAAAAGAAAGACTTGCACCGACTGTTGTTCTGACTCTCAATGTAACAGTACGATGTTTACTGGGATGCGCTACGGGTGATATTCTCTGGATTCTTGCCGGAGCATTGTTTCTGCTAACCTTTAGTACCTAACGATTTTTCTTCTTCAAACGTCATAGCTGAGAAACCAAGT
>ERZ1066127.246-NODE-246-length-34434-cov-12.213008_pt1 | contig 34434 bp, 24 predicted proteins | sample MGYA00382774_ERZ1066127 | MGnify/ENA primary metagenome ERZ1066127 (study PRJEB33369, sample SAMEA5778357) | biofilm metagenome | biome: Industrial cooling water; feature: Water cooling tower basin; material: Biofilm | place: United Arab Emirates | collected...
CATTCCAGATCCTTGGGACGATTTTCCTGCCGATCCGCAAAGGGCCTTTTTGGTACAAGTGCCGTATGTGGGAGAACACTATGTGATGTTTGACGATAGCTGGCCTGCGATTGGTGACTATGATTTCAACGATTTGGTGTTGTCAAACCGCATGCAATTGCAATACGATGCACGCAAACGATTGATAAAGGGGGATGTGCAGGTAAAGTTACTCGCTTATTCTGCTGAGCAAGATTGGGGTTTGGGCATGGAGTTATTCAGTTCTGTGGCTGGCAGTACCTACGCCTATCCTTTTGGTCCGGCTGCCTTTTTTAGTGGTGTGGCGGCTGATGACAGTGTAGAAAATTGCGCCATCATTGCACAAAATGCACGCAGCTTGCAACGGGTAGCTTACCGCAATGATGGTGTGGGTGTAACTGCTCGTCCCGACGGTGTTAATTTCAGTTTTACTTGGAATGCCTCCATCGGTGGTGACCATGTATGGCCTAATTTTTTCATATTTCCAACCCAAGATCGGAGCCGTGAGCTGCATTCATTTGGCTATCCGCCCACCATTGCTGCCGACATGGGGCATTTTTCTACGGTTGATGACGCCAGCATCAGCCGTTGGAATTGGTTAGGAAGTTTTGCCATGCCGAATGCTTTTTACCGTTCGTACCGTAATTTACCTTGGGGCGTTGAGTTTTTCCACAGCGACTTTCGCATTCCACGTGCGGGGGTAGATTTGGCAACAGCCTACCCATTACTCACCAATTGGGCTGAGCAAGCGGGCGGCACCAACCTCAGCTGGCGCGATTTTCCGAATAACCAGCAAGTCGTTCAGGTTCCACAATAAGGGTACGAAAGCCCGAATTTTTCCGTTTTTTTGGGCATGCGTCTGAGCAGATTACTTCTAGTATATACCTTCCTGTTTGTTACCCCCGCCGTTTGGGCACAATCGGGCATACACAACCTACCGTTGGCGGTGCAGTTTTACCAACAGGCCGAGTATGAAAAGGCTGCTGCGCTTTTGGAAGACGTGCTCAAATCCGATCCGAATAATTCATCAGCATACCAATACCTGTATGCGTGTCACCTGCAACTTAAGCAATTCGAAAAGGCCGAAAAATTAGCGGCTGGCATGGCCAAGCGCGATGCTTCGCAAGCCGCCTATGAAGTTGATCGTGCTTATGCCATGCGCCAGCAAGGTGAAGAAAAGCGAGCTGTACAATTGTACGAAGGCCTACTCAAGAAGCTGGGACCCAATCGTGGCCAAATCATGATGCTTACCAATGCTTTTCGCAACCGGGGTGAGAACGATTATGGCATTAAATGTCTCACGCGAGGAAGGCAATTGTTGGGTGAGCCCTTTGCCTTTGCGCTCGAACTCGCCGATTTGTACCAACTCACCGGTCAGAAGGCCTTGATGGTGACTGCTTACCTCGATTATTTGGCCTTAGCGCCTCAGCAATTGGGCTATGTGCAAAATATGTTGCAATCGCGCCTGGCCGAAGAAGATTATGAATTATTGCGTGGCGTTTTGCTTTCGGGAATCCAACAGCGTCCCGATGATTTGATGTTGTCGGAATTGTTGGTGTGGTTTTTTGTGCAGCAACTCGATTTTGAAACGGCCTTTGTACAGGCAAAAGCCCTCGATCAGCGTTTGAACGAACAAGGTCGACGCATGTTATCGCTGGCGCGCACAGCCAATGAAAACAAACAGTATGTGGCAGCGGCCTTGTTTTTCGATTATTTGATTGCACTCGGTGATAGACATCCCCTTTATTTCGAAGCCCGCTACGAAAGCCTCGAAACCCGCCGGCTTGCCTTGAGCAGCAAGGGGGCAAGCCGTGCTGAGTGGTCCCAGTTGGCCACCGATTTGGAAGGCTTTCTCCGCGATTTCCCACAGCACAGGCAAGTTTTATTGGTCAAAAAGACCTATGCCAAAGTGTTGGCCTACGAGCTACAGCGGTTTGAAGAAGCTGTTGATTTGTTGGAATTGGCCGTTGAGGGTGGTGGTGAGCGCCGCTTAATGGCTGCTGTGAAACTCGACTTAGGCGATTTGTATTTGCTCACCCAAGCCAATTGGGAAGCTGCATTGGTATATGGGCAGGTAGAAAAGGATTTTCCAAACGATCCGCTTGGTCAGGAAGCCAAATTCAGAAATGCGCGCTTATCCTTTTTCAAGGGTGAATTCGAATGGTCACAAGCCCAATTAGACGTATTAAAAGGAAGCACCACGCAAAAAATAGCGAATGATGCGCTGGCTTTGAGTTTGCTCATCAGTGATAACCTCGATTTAGACACCAGTATATTGCCAATGCAAGCTTTTGCTGCGGTGGAAATGTTGTTGTTTAGGCAGGAATATGCTGCTGCCATTGTTGCAATGGAGCAAATGCTTGTTGATTTCCCGAATCATGGTTTAAGCGATGAGGTGTATTTCCGATTGGCACAAGCACAGCAGCGGTTGGGGCAGCCGGCCAAAGCAGCAGCCTGGTATAACAAGCTGCTTGAGTCGTTTGGGACCGATATTTTGGGCGATGATGCCCTGTTTGCCTTGGCGGTTCTTACCGAAGAACAGTTGGGCCAGGCAGCAGAAGCAGCCAAATTATACGAACGCCTGTTGCAGCAATTTCCCGATAGTACCTTTACCTTTGAGGCACGCCGGCGTTTCCGAAAAATGCGTGGTGACAACCTGAACTAGCATGCTCCTATATAATGTAACTGTAAGTGTTGACCAGCGCATTGAAACCGATTGGTTGCGTTGGATGAAAAGCGAACACATTCCTGAAGTAATGGCCACCGGTATGTTTACCATGCACCGCATTTGCAGGTTGGTGCAACCCGAGCCACAACCCGAGGAAGGCATTACCTACGCCATTCAATACTATTGCGATTCGCAAGAGCAGCTCAACCGTTACTTCCGTGAATTTGCACCGGCTTTGCAACAAGCACATACAATGAAGTATGGCCAGCATACCGCGGCATTCAGGACGGTTTTGGAGGTCGTTTGAAGACCTTACTATAAGGAACCTAATTTTTTTCGGGTGTCTTCGAACTCGTTCCATATTTCTCGAACGATTTCGGCTGCAGGTTGCAGTTGGTTGATGTAGGCCGACACCTGTCCGATTTCGAGCTCTCCTTCTTTCAGGTCGCCTTCAAACATGCCTTTTTTTGCTCGGCCACGACCAAGTAGCTCCTGCAGTTTGTCTACCGATGCTCCTGCAGCCTCGGCAAGCTGTACTTGCTGGTAAAAATCATTTTTGATGAGGCGCACCGGTGTCAGCTGTTTCAAGGTAAGGCTGGTGTCACCTTCTTTGGCATTGAGCACAGCTGCTTTAAAGGCATCGTGTGCCGATGATTCGTAGCTGGCCACAAAACGGCTTCCTATTTGAACTCCTTCGGCCCCCAGCGCAAAGGCTGCGCACATGGCCCGCCCATTGCCAATGCCACCTGCCGCAATAAGTGGCAAATGGATGGCATCGCGCACCATGGGAATGAGACAGAGGGTGGTGGTTTCTTCGCGCCCGTTGTGGCCACCTGCTTCAAATCCTTCGGCAACCACGGCATCAACGCCGGCTTCTTGCGCTTTGAGAGCAAATTTCACATTCGAAACCACGTGCACAACCGTTATGCCGTGGCTTTTAAAAAAGGAGGTGAATTTGCCGGGATTTCCGGCCGAAGTAAATACAATGGGGACTTTGTGCTTGACGATTAAATCCAGGTGCTGATCGATAGCCGGATAAAGCAAAGGCAAGTTCACGGCAAAAGGTTTGTTGGTTGCGGTTTTGCATTGAATCAGGTGTTTTTCTAGCACATCGGGGTACATGGAGCCAGCTCCGATGATGCCTAATCCACCAGAATTGCTTACCGCTGCAGCCAGTTCCCAGCCGCTGCACCAAATCATACCTGCCTGAATTATAGGCAAATCGACGTTAAAGAGCTTGGTTATGCGATTATCCATGCCACAAGGTCTTTTAAAATCTGTAAAAATCAATGTGCGTAAGTACTTGCATAAGTTCTTTTTTGTCGCTATGTTGCAGCCCTGTTTGTTAAAATTTTGTGAAATTCCGGTAAATGTGTTCTTTGAATTGGCTGTGGCTAATGTCAGGAATACGTCAAAAGGACGACACAAGCATTGACATACAGGAAATTGGATTTAACTTAAATTTTCAAATAGACCTAAAGTAAATTTCAGACTATGCAGAGAAAGTTCTACCTGAGTTTATTCCTGCTGTTGCTGAGCACGTTAGCTGTCTTTGGTCAGGCTGGTACCGGTACCCTACAAGGTAAGGTAGTAGACGAACTGAAGCCAAAAGAGGGAATTCCCTTCGCCAACGTGGTCATCGAGCGGGAAGGAGTGGTCAAGGGCGGTACTACCACCGACATCGATGGTAAGTACAAGTTCGGCGCCTTGCCTCCAGGCCGCTACGACCTCAAAGTGTCGTACGTGGGCTTCAATCCGGCCGTCATCAAGGGCGTGCTGGTAACTGCCGACCGCAGTAACTTCGTGGACATCAAAATGAGCTCGGGTGTAGACCTCAGCGTGATTGATGTAGTAGATTATGAGGTACCCCTCATTTCTAAAGACGAAACTTCAACCGGCGGTACCGTTACCCGCGAAGAGATCGCAGCCCTTCCAACCCGTGACGTAAACTCCATTGCGGCTACAACCGCTGGTGTTTTCCAGCAGGACGAAGGTGGAGCGCTCAACATCCGCGGTTCGCGTGAAACTTCTACCGAATACTTCATCGACGGTATTCGTGTACGTGGTTCTACCAACCTGCCCAACGCGGCCATCGAGCAAACCACGGTAATCACTGGTGGTATTCCTGCTCAGTACGGCGACGCTACCGGTGGTATCATCAACATCACCACACGTGGACCTTCGGGTCAGTTCTTTGGCGGTGCTGAAGTGTTGTCGTCGGCCTTTGTATTAGAGCCTTACGGTTACAACCTCTTTGCCTTGAACTTCTCAGGTCCGCTGATGAAGAAAAACGGTAAATCGATTTTGGGTTACTTCATCTCGGGTGAATTTGAAACCCAGAAAGATCCCAACCCCTCGGCTGTAGGTGTGTGGCAGTTAAAAGACGACGTTTATGACTTCGTAAGCCAAAATCCTTTCCGTCCGTCGATTTTCGGTACTGGTGTAAACCGTAACTCTGAATTCGTACGTGCCGAAGACATGGAGCTGGTGCGTGTGCGTCCGAATGCCAACCGCGACCGCTATTCAATCGCTGGTAAGGTTGATTACCAACCTAGCAATACCTTCAGCATTACCCTCGGTGGTAACTACGATTACGTAGATGGCCGCAACTACGCGCGTTCATTGTCGTTGTTCAGCCGCGACAATCAGGGTTTCTTCAACAACCAAACCATTCGCGCTTATGGTCGTATCCGTCAGAACTTCAATCCTGAAGGCGATAACCAGGGTGGTACCATCAAAAATGCCTACTACACCTTGCAGTTCGACTACACCAAGTCGACAGCTTCACAAGATGGTGGCTCGGCTTTAGGTCGTAATGCCTTCAACTATGGCCACGTAGGCACATTCGATTATGATCTTGTGCCCATCTACAACGAAGAAGATTATTTTGATGCCCAGTCGAACGTGCTTTACCGCATGAACGTACTGCAAGGTTTCTCTGAGCAGAACCTGCGCTTTACACCCAGTACCATCGATCCTAGTTTGTCGATTTGGGGAACCAGTTTCTTCAATGTGCTCAATGCCCAAGAGTTCAACAGCATTTCAGACGTTCGTTTGAATGGTGGTTTGGCCAACGGTTTGCGTCCAGGTTCGGCCTATGGTATCTGGTTTGATCCAGGTCGCCAGTTTGGTGGTTACAATTTCTCAGACAACGACCAGTACCGTTTGACTGGTTTCTTCTCTGCTGACATTGGAGGCCATGCATTGAAATTTGGTTTTGAATACGACCAGCGCATTGACCGTGGTTACAGCATGAACCCATTTGCGGGTGGTATTGGTCTTTGGGGCTTGGCCCGTGGTTTGACCAACCGTCACTTGCTTGAGCTTGATTTGAACAATCCGATTGTTAACCGTGATGCCAACGGCTTCCTGACTGATTTGGATACTGTTCGTTTCAACCGCTTGTATAATGCTGGCAACCAGTCGAGCTTCGACCGCAACCTGCGTCGTTCGCTTGGTTATGCCGAAAACGATTTGCGCTTCATCAACATCGATGCGTTGAATCCTGCCGATTTGCAGTTGAGTTTCTTCTCTGCTGAAGAATTGTTGAACGAGGGTAACTCATTTGTGAGCTATTTTGGCTATGACTACTTAGGCAATAAACTGGGCAGCAATCCAGGTGCACTCGACTTCTTCACCGATCGTCAAAACCGTCCGATTCCTGCCTTCCAACCGATTTACATGGCTGGCTTCATTGAAGACAAGTTTTCTTTCGACGACTTGGTATTCCGTGTTGGTGTGCGTGTTGACCGTTTCGACGCTAACCAGCCTGTGTTGAAGGACCGCTTCCTCCTGTATTCAGCGCGTACCGTTGCTGAAGTGGATGGTGCTTTGAATACAGCAAACGGTGGCTTACACCCAAGTGTAGTACCAACGGATGCAGTTGTATATGTGAACGACATCACCCAGCCTAACCCAGTAATTTTGGGCTATCGTTCGGGTGTACAGTGGTACACTGCCAATGGTACTGAAATTCGTAACGCTTCTGGTATCGCAGCTGCTTCGGCTACTGGTGCTGTAACGCCATTCCTGGTAGATCCTACCCAGAACGAAGTACGTGCCGACGCCTTCACCGACTACACCCCGCAAATCAACATCATGCCACGTGTGGCCTTCTCATTCCCTATTTCAGATGAGGCCCAGTTCTTTGCGCATTATGATGTATTGACCCAGCGTCCGAGCGGTTTCTTGCGCTTCGATCCTCGTCAGTTTTATTACTTGCAGCAAGTAGGTGGTACCTTGAACAACCCCGATTTGAAGCCTGAGCGCACCATCGATTACCAGTTGGGCTTTAAGCAGCGCTTGAACAAGACTTCTGCTTTGACCATCAGCGCCTTCTACCGCGAATTGCGTAACATGATTCAGATCATCAACGTGCCATTTGCTTATCCGCTCGACTACCGTACCTATGGTAACATCGACTTTGGTACTGTAAAAGGTTTGACCTTGGCTTATGACCTCCGCCGTACGGGCAATGTACGTATCAATGCCAGCTATACCTTACAGTTTGCTGACGGTACTGGTTCGGCTCCTCAGCAGGCTGCTCAAATCATCCAGGCTGGTATCGACAACTTGCGCACCCCAATTCCATTGGATTTTGACGCTCGTCACCGCTTGGTTGGTACGTTGGACTTCCGCTTTGGTGAAGGCAAGAACTACAATGGTCCACGCATCAATGGCTTCGGATTCATGGAGGGCATTGGCTTTAACCTCGTAGGTAACGCCATCTCTGGTACACCATTCTCACGCCAAACCATCCCAACTCCCGACGGAGCGGTGGTAGGAGGCTTGCAAGGTCGTACCCAGTTGAAGGGTGGTATCAATGGCTCGCGTTTGCCTTGGCAGTTGCGTGTTAACCTCCGCGTTGACAAGGACGTAACTGTGAAGCTTGGCAAAGACAAAAACGACAAGCCTCGCGAAGCTACTGTAAACGTATATGTACAAATCCTCAACCTGTTCGACGCTCGTAACGTGATCAATGTGTATCAGTTCACAGGCGACCCGAACGATGATGGCTACCTCACCAGTGACCTCGGTCGTCAGCAATTGCAAAGTGTACTCGATCAACAGTCGTTCTTCGACCTATACACTGCTTCGATGCTGAACCCAGGTAATTTCAGCTTGCCCAGAAGAACTCGTTTGGGTGTGCGATTCAATTTCTAAGAGATAACAATGAAAGGGACGATAATGAAACGTAAAATTTGGACCTTGGTGACGGCAATCACCTTGGGAGGATTTTTGGGAGCGGAGGCGCGTGAAGATCTGTCGGTGCAGCCCCGCACCCAACAGAACAACCGCCAGTTCATTGCCCGTGTGGCATCGAACTGTACGCCTCCTAGCGCCAGGATTAACCTCGACATCAACAATGTGCGTGCGTTGATTCTGCGTGGTAACGACATGTGGTGGGACCAAGGTGGTTCTGGCAACGCGCGTTACGAAATACCGAAGCTCGATGATCCTACTTTGCCTAAAAAGCACTCGCTCTTTGCTGGTTCTATTTGGGTAGGTGGTATCGATGCGGTTCGTACATTGAAAGTGGCAGCACAAACTTACCGTCAAACCACCACCTTGGGTGTTGGCTGGTGGGCAGGTCCGTTGACACTTGATTCAGCCACGGTTACACGCGACGAATGTCGTCGTTGGGATACCCACTGGAAAGTAGAACGCCGTCAGATTCAAGAGCACATCGCTGCCATTGCTGCTGGTGATGCCTCTTACATCGTGCCTGATGGTATCCGCAACTGGCCATGGCAGGGTGATGTAACCCTTGGTCAGGATCCCATCATGGCTCCCTTTGTGGATGCTGATGGAGACGGAATCTACAATCCCAGCCAAGGCGATTATCCAGACATTTTTGGTGACCAGTCGATTTGGTTCGTAACCAATGACAAAGGCAATACGCCTGGTTCAGGTGCTACACCCATTGGTATGGAGATTCAGACCCAAGCTTTTGCTTACCAGTCGAATGACGAGTTGAACAACATGACCTTTTACACCAACAAGATCATCAACCGTTCAACCATTCGCCTCGACTCATGCTTTATGGCGCAGTGGGTTGACCCTGACTTGGGTAATGCTGCCGACGACTTTGTTGGTTGCGATGTACCCCGTGGTTTGGGCTTCTGCTACAATGGTGATGACGATGACGAAGGCATTCAAGGTTATGGCGTGAACCCACCTTCGGTTGGTGTTGACTTCTTTGAAGGTCCTTTCTCTGATCCGAACGATGGACGTGACAATGACCGCGATGGACAGGTGGATGAAATAGCAGCTACTGGTTGTGATCCAACGCCTCGTACCGAGCGCATCATCATGGCGAAGTTCCTCTACTTCAACAACGACGGTTCGCCCATTGGTAACCCAACTACTGCCGAGCATGCTTATAACTACATGATTGGTCGTTGGAAAGACAACACCCAGATGGTGTATGGTGGTACAGGTTATCCTAATTCAGCTGGTGCAACTACTATTCCTGCTACCTTGATGTTCCCTAATGCTTCAGACAACGAGTTTGGCTGGGGTTTAGGTGGTTCGCCTTCTAGCCCAATTGCGCCTCCGTTTGATTGGAGTGAATTTAATCCTGGCCCCGGTGCACAACCAAACGTTCCTGCTGACCGTCGTTTCGTACAGTCTGCTGGTCCATTCACCCTTTTGCCTGGTGCAGTGAACTACATCACCATCGGTGTAGTTTGGGCGCGTGCTTCTTCGGGTGGTGCTCGTGGTTCGTTGAATCTTTTGCTCCGTGCCGACTCCAAAGCACAAGCTTTGTTTGATAACTGCTTCAAAACCATTGATGGTCCCGATGCGCCAGATGTTAGCATCACCGAATTGGATCAGGAACTGATTTTGACCTTCAGCTATAAGCCTACCAGCAACAACTTCCGTTTGGGCTACCGCGAAGAAGATCCCGTTATCAAGTCGTTGAACGATGATTTGCCTCCTGGAACACCATTGTTCGATCCGTTCTATCGTTTTGAAGGCTTCAAGGTTTATCAATTGGCAGCCTCTAACGTATCAACTGGTGAGTTGGACGACCCTAACCGTGCTCGTTTGCTGTATCAGGGTGATATCAAGAACAATGTAGGCCGTATCATCAACTGGGATTTTGATCTGGATCTTGAGCAGTCGGTTCCATACCTCGCAGTAGATGGTGCCAACCAAGGTGTTCAAATGAGTTTGCGCATCACGCGAGACCTATTCGCCGAAGGCAGTGACCGCTTGACCAACTTCAAGCGTTACCACTACCTGGTATTGGCTTATGGTTACAACAACTACGCTACTTTCGACGCAGCTTCTGACACTGGTCAACAGCGTCCATACCTAGCGGGTCGTAACAATGTTCAGGTTCACACAGGCATACCGCACAAATGGGAGCCAACCTTCAATGGTTTGATCTTGAATTCTAAGTATGGCGATGGTCCAGTGATTACTACACTCGAGGGTCGTGGTAATGGTGGCAAGTTCCTCGAACTGACCGAAGCTTCTGTTGCTGAGATATTAGCTACTGGCCGCACCTTACGCCCTACGTATCAAGGTGGATTTGGTCCGGTTGACATCAAGGTAATTGATCCTACACTGGTTCCTCGTACCAAGATGACTTTGGCCATGTACCGTGGTACACCTGATGCAGCTGGTAATTTGCCTGTAACTGATGCAGCTCGCTGGTACATGATCTACAATACCGACACCATTTTCTCTGACACTACCATTGCGGTGGGTTCTGAGCAAGTGTTGGGCTATTACGAGAACAATGTGATTTTCCGTCGATTGGGCTTGAGTGCCACCATTCGCAATGCGCCAGCTCCTGGTGAAGAGCCTGAAACTGGCAACGGCATCATTGGTTCAAGTTCGACCTATGAGGATCGTTCACGTGAGTGGTTGACCTTCTTGACCGATGATGAGCGTTTGGAAGTGTTCGACTGGATCAAAGCAGGTCCTCCTGGTGGTGATCCGTTGATTGCCACAGGCGATCCGCAGCGTTTCTTTGAAAACATTGTTCCTGGTGAAATGCCTTTGTTTAACCTTTCAGGCGGTACTTGGACAGCCATGCGTTATGCTGCTCCTACACCATTCCATCCTGGTGTATTCAATTCACAAGGCGACAACCAGCCATTGAACGTGCCTTTCCGTGAAGCAGCTCGTTTGGACAGCTTGCGCAGTGTTGACGTTGTGATTACGCCTGATAAGAGCAAGTGGACAAAAGTAGTCGTGCTTGAAATGTGCGAAAACCCAACCCTCTCTGAAGGTGGTCGTCGCCGCAACCACTTGCGTGCTGCTGCATCACGCGATATCAATGGAAACATTGATGCCAGCGAGACACGTGAAGGCTTTAGCTGGTTCCCGGGTTATGCCATCAACGTAGAAACCGGACAGCGCTTGAACATGGCCTTTGGTGAAGACAGCCGTTTGGCTATTCCTAACGGTCGCGATATGATTTGGAACCCATCTGACAGTATTTTCGGTAACCAATTAAGCGGTCAACCGCAAATCATCATGGGTGGTAAGCACTTTATCTACGTATTGGCTTCGCCTTATGACCAAGGTGAACGTCCTTACCAGATCCTCACCCGTACCTTGGGTGGTGGTGCACCAAATCCATCTAACTTGCCTGTTAACACCGTGCGTGACTTCTACCGTGAAGTATTGTGGACGGCTGTTCCATTGCTCCGTCCCGGAAGAACCTTGCTTGACAATGCTTACACAGCTAAAATTCGTGTAAACAACCGTTACCGCAATTTTGCGCAGGCAGGTGCTACGATAACAAACAATGGCAATCCATTGTACGAAATCGATGCTACTGGTTTGGCGCCTACGACAAACGATTTGGCCACTGCACAAGATGCTTTGAACCTGATTCGTGTTGTGCCTAACCCTTACTATGCTGCATCGCGTTATGAAACCAGCCAGATTGACAACCGTGTGAAGATTACGAACCTGCCACAACGTTGTGAGATTCGGATCTATACAACCGGTGGCACCTTGGTACGTACGTTGAGAAAAGATGATCCAACGACCTTTGTGGACTGGGATCTCTTGAACCAGGAACGTATTCCGATTGCCAGTGGCGCTTACATCATCCATGTGAATGCACCAGGCATCGGTGAAAAGGTAGTGAAATGGTTTGGCGTAACACGTCCTGTTGACCTTGATACCTTCTAATTTTTTAACGAGACAGAGCATGAAATTAGATATGATAAAGAAAAGTGGCCTGATGATCGTAGCACTTGCAACAGTGGTTGCAAGTGCCTACGCAGGCAACCCTGACCGTCGCGGTCAGGCTGGAGCACAGGAATTGTTGGTTGTGCCCTGGGCACGAAGCGCCGGTTGGATTGGCGTGAATACCTCAACTGTGCGTGGTATCGAGTCGGAGCGCATGAATATTGCTGGTCTGGCCTTCACAAAGAAGACGGAGTTGAATTTCTCACGTACTACTTGGTTGAGTGGAACGGATATTTACATGAACGCCTTTGGTTTGGCTCAGAAAATCAACGAATCGAGTGCTATTGGCTTCTCGGTGATGTCGATTGACATGGGAACGGTAGAAATTACGACCACCGAGAATCCAGATGGTGGTTTAGGCACCTACAAGCCATCGTTCTCAAACATCGGTATTTCGTATGCCAAGTCGTTTTCTGACCGCATTCATGGTGGTGCTACGGTACGTATCATCAGCCAGAGTATTTCTGACGTTAGCGCACAGGGTGTGGCTTTTGATGCCGGTATTCAGTATGTAACTGGTCCGAAAGACGCCATCAAATTTGGTATCGCCTTGCGCAACGTGGGTACGCCCATGCAATTTGGTGGTGACGGTTTGTCGGCACGTGGTACCATGCAAGGCAGCACGGTTGCCCTTACCTTGGCTCAGCGTTCGCAGCAGTTTGAATTGCCTTCACTCATGAACATTGGTGCATCATACGATTTGTATCCCATGGGTGTTGACGACTACAAATTGACGCTTGCTGGAAACTTTACTTCGAATTCGTTCACTGCCGACCAATATGGCGTTGGTGCTGAATTTAGCTGGAAGAATATGTTTGCTGCGCGTGCGGGTTACCAGATGGAAAGCGGCATTACCGACGAAGCAGCACGCATGAACGTTTACACAGGCTTGAACTTTGGTTTTTCTGTCGACGCTCCATTGGGTAAAAGTGTATTCGGTTTAGATTATGCGTATCGTGGAACCAATCCTTTTGGAGGAACGCATTTGATTGGTGTACGCTATACCCTTTGATTTTTTTGTAACTTTGTAGAGAAACGCTCCCCTTCGGGTGGGGCGTTTCTCTTTTTTAAATCGTAGCATTATGAGTCAGGTATCCTATTTTACCAAAGAAGGATTAGAGAAGTTAAAGGAAGAATTGGCCGATTTGAAAGGCCGCGGTCGTGCTGAAATGGCCCGCGCAATTCAGGAAGCCCGTGAGAAGGGTGATCTTTCTGAAAATGCCGAATACGATGCCGCCAAAGAAGCCCAAGGCTTGTTGGAATTGAACATTGTGAAACTTGAGCAGGTGTTGGCGACGGCGAGGGTGATGGATGAAAGTCAGATCGATTTGTCGAAAGTGCAGCCGCTTACCAAGGTTAAAATCAAAAATGTGGCCAACGGTGCAATGATGACCTATACCTTGGTTTCGGAGAAGGAAGCCGATTTGAAAGCCGGAAAGATATCGGTAGGTTCACCCATAGGCAGCGGTTTGATTGGTAAAAAGGTGGGTGAAGTGGCCGAAATTACGGTGCCTTCGGGTGTAATGAAGTTTGAAGTAGTAGAAATCAGCTTGTAGCATGCCTACCATATTTAGTCGCATCATTGCAGGTGAAATTCCTTGCCATAAAATCGCTGAAAACGAACAGTACTTGGCATTCCTCGATATTCAGCCCTTGGTTGAGGGGCATGTATTGGTGATACCTAAAGTGGAGGTTGATTACATCTTCAAGCTCGATGATGAGCTTTTAGCGGGCTTAATGCTCTTTGCTAAAAGCTTAGCACCCGCTATTGAAAAGGCAGTGCCTTGCAAACGTCTGGGTGTTTCGGTTATTGGTTTAGAGGTTCCGCATACGCACATTCACCTTATCCCTATCCATGAAGTAGGTGATATGAATTTTAGCAAGCGCAAACTCAATCCTTCTTCCGACGACTTGGCCGATGTTGCAGCGCGCATCAAGGCGAACCTATGAGCTTGTCGGGATTTTCTTTGAGAAAAGCTTTCCACCCACCCTTAGCGGTGGGTATTTTTTTTCCCTGGGTTTGGAAATGATGACAAACGGCTACAGCCAGTGCATCGGTTGCATCCAGTTTTTCGGTCGAAACTCGGGCTTTTAGCAAGGTGTCGAGCATAGCGGCTACTTGTTCTTTGCTAGCATTTCCGTTGCCTGTGATGGCTTGTTTTACCTTTTTTGGAGCGTATTCGACAACGGGTACCTGCCGTGATAAGGCGGCAGCGATGGCCACTCCTTGTGCGCGACCGAGTTTGAGCATGCTTTGCACGTTTTTACCGAAAAAAGGCGCTTCGATGGCCAATTCATCGGGCAGGTGCTTGTCGATCAGGCGGATAAGTTCTGCGAATATCAGGGAGAGTTTGGTAGCATGGTCGCCGCTTTTTGAGAGATTGAGCACACCTACATCACGCAGTTGCATGAAATTGCCGCTTGTTTCGATGATGCCGAAGCCCATGACGGTTGTGCCGGGGTCGATGCCCAAGATGATCCTGCTTTTGCGATTTAGCTCCATGCAGCTGCTAAGATAAGGTGAAAAGGTGGCTTAGCGGGGAATGGTGGCGTGCCAAATTCTCTTAACTTCGCCCATCGACATGGAACAGAACTGGTGGTATCGGCTAAAGCGAAACAAGTCCGCGATGGGTGGGGGTCTTTTTCTGTTGTTGAGTCTGCTGTTAGCTGGATTTGCCTATTTGTTTATTCCTGATGATAGCCGCGATGCCAACCAGCAAGACTTGAAGTTAATTGCTCTTTCACCAGGTAGTCGGGTTGCTTTTTTAGAAATGAATACAAAAGCCGTGGGTCAAGAAGGCATTGGCTGGCTTTTGTTTGGAAAAACGCAGCTACCAGCGCGCGTGGCCCTGGCTTCGCATCGCATGGCAGGCGATACCCTTTTTTATCGCGAATGGGGAGTGCCCCATCATTTGCCTGAACAGCGCGTTTCGAGCGCCGAAGTTCGTGTGATAAAACAAACGTTTTGGCTTGGAACCGATGTGATGGGGCGCGATTTATTAAGTAGGCTGGTGCTCGGCCTCCGTGTTTCTTTGGGTGTTGGCTTTGTTGCAGTGCTCATCAGCTTGCTGGTAGGGGTATTGCTGGGAGCTGTAGCTGGGTATTATGGTGGCTGGATAGATCAGCTGGTGGGATGGCTCATCAATGTCATTTGGTCTATTCCTTCGCTCTTATTGGTAATTGCCTTTTCGTTGGTGATGGGCAAAGGCATGTGGCAAGTTTTTTTGGCGGTGGGGCTCACCATGTGGGTAGATGTAGCGCGTATGGTGCGTGGACAGATTTTGGGTTTACGTGAACAGGAGTTTGTGGTTGCCGCCAAAGCCATGGGGTTTAGCGACCTGCGGGTCATATGCAAACATTTACTACCCAATGTGGTTGGGCCCATTGTGATCATGTCGGCGAGTAATTTCGCAACAGCTATTTTGGTGGAATCAGGACTCAGTTTTTTAGGCCTAGGGGTGCAGCCGCCCACTGCCAGTTTGGGCATGATGATCAAGGAGCATTATCCTTACATCATCATGGATGCAGCCTATTTGGCCATGGTACCAGGCCTTGTTATCCTGTTGCTGGTATTGGCTTTTAACCTCTTTGGTAACGGTTTAAGTGATGCTTTTGATAGCAAGATGAAAATACACTAACTTGCTACTTTAATACCATGGACACCCCATTGCCTGCTGCCGACTTGCTGCCTGCCGATTTGCAGGAGTTGCGGCAACAATTGGCCACGCGAAACATCCAGTTAGACGGGGTTTTGCAGCTTACCCAGGCAGTGAATTACAATTTTTCCAATGCGGCCCTGATTGAAATTTATGGGTACATGCTCACCCGTGAATTTGGTGTAGGGCGTTTTTTGTTGTACATAGAGGAAGAGAGTTGGAAGAAATATGGTAGCAAAGGGCTCGAAACAGCCATTTATCCGAAAGACACAGCTTTATTGGAAGGGCACGAACGCTGCACGGCGGTACCTGAGGTTTTGCAAACCACATTTAAAGGCATGCAATGGCTGGTTCCGGTGGTTTATAAGCAACGCTCGCTGGCATTTTTGCTTTTAGGTGGATGTGAAGAATGGTCAGAAGAAAAGCGGAAGGAGTTGTTGCCTTATTTGCAAGCGGTAACCAACATTTTGGCGGTAGCCAATGAAAACCGCCGACTCATCCAGCAGCAATTGCAGCAGCAGAAAATGCAGCAGGAACTGGCGCTTGCCGCACAAATGCAGGGATTGCTCATTCCCGATAAACTCCCGCACGACGCGCATGTAGAAATGGCGGCCGTGTATTTGCCACACCGCGATGTTGGGGGCGACTATTACGATGTGGTTAAGCTCCCTACTGAGGAATTGGTTTTTTGCGTAGCCGATGTCTCCGGAAAGGGAATCCCGGCAGCCTTGCTAATGTCGAACTTTCAGGCCAATTTGCGGGCACTGATCAATTACCATCCCAACCTCCGGGCTTTGGTAGCAGCCTTGAACAAAGCCGTTTTAAACATCACCAAGGGAGACAAGTTCATCACCATGTTCATTGGCAAACTCGACGAAAGAACAGGTTTGTTGAAATACATTTCGTGTGGACATGTTCCGCCGCTGTTGTTCCGTGAGGGGGAAGTGCGCGAACTCAAAGAAGGCACCACCATTTTGGGCATGTTCGACGAACTGCCTTTTTTGCATGTAGGAAAATTACACTTGCAACCAGGCGATTTACTACTGGCCTATACCGATGGCGTTTCAGAAGTGAGCGATTACCGAGGCCGTGCCTTTGGCTTGTCGCAAATGCAAGAGGTGGTGAGTCAGAACAAACACGAGAACCTTCGGCTCATGGAAAAGAAATTGGTAGAGAGCCTTATCCGTTTCAAAGGCGATCGTAATTTTGCCGACGATTTGACCCTGTTGGGATTGCGCTATTTGGGTTGAGCTGCTCTGTCTTTCGCTTTCAGCGTTTGAACTTTGAATTGCAACATTCGGCTGACCACCGCAATCCTTCAACTTTTTGACTAACCGCCAACCGCCTCATCCATCATGCTGCTCTTTGCGTTTTGGGTGCGTGGTAGACGTCAATGGCAGTGATGATGGCGAGAAACGACCAGTACAAGAGCGCGGTTTTATCGATGTCGAGGTAGTCGTTGAGAAAGCCGTGCGTAAGGTAGGTTACCAGGCCCAGTAGCACAATCAAAACGGTTTGTTTGAGAAATTGGTCACGCAGTGTATAGTACAGCCGCATGGCCTTGGAGATAGCAAATCCGATGATGGTCATGAAGATGAGGAAACCTGGAAAACCCATTTCTACCAATGGATTCATGTATTCACTGTGGATGCCGCCTACGTCGGCCGCGTTGGTACTGATGATGGTCTTTTCATTCGGTTTCTGGAATGGAGCATACTGGAACATATAGGTTCCTGGTCCCCAGCCGAAAAAAGGTCTTTCTTCTAACATGCGAAAGCCGCTGGCCCAACGGTTCAGTCGCTCGAGGTTAGAAGCGTCGGTACGTACGTTAGAAATCGATTTGACGTGTTTGCTCAGGTCGTCGGCTGAGTCGGTTTTGTTTTCCATCAACCGCATGGTAATTTGCGTTTGGAAGGTGAAAAACAAGGCTACCACTACCCCCAAAGCACTCAGCAAGCCCCAGAACGGAATTCTCAAACGAAGCACCACATAAAATGCACCTGCTGCAATCACCCCCAGCCAAGCCGCCCGGGTGAAGCTGAAAATGAGTCCTGCCGTGAAAATGACAAGCAATAACAACATCACAAAGCTCATCAAGGGCCTTTGGGTAAAAAGGGGTAAACGAAAAAGGTAAACCGCAATCATGGGTATGAAAAAGGCCACCATGGCGCCGTAAATGCCGTGGTTGATCACAAAAGGCTCACTGGCCCAGTAGGAGGCCTGTTTGGTAAAGCCATAGGTACTGTGATTGTAAATGCTCCACAAAATCACCCCTGTGAGTGGCACCAAGTAAAGCCATAAAAAGAGGTGGACGTTTTCTTTTTTTCGAAACAACTGCAGGCCGATGAAATAAAAACAGGTGATAAACCACAGGTTCGACAAGAAGAATTTGAAGGAGGTCAGTGGCATGCTACTCGACACACTGGTAAGCACCATCCACAACAGGTAAAATACAATCGACAAGCTGATAGGGTGGTACAAAGCCCGCGTATCGTAGCGGCCTTCAATGAGCAGCTTCAGGTAAAAGAGCACCATCATACCAAATAGCAAGGGCTCGGTTGGCAAGGTGAAGCTGATGCCCAATTGACGCACATCTACCAAGACACTCAAAGGGGTGATAAAAGTGATGAAGAGCAACGAGCGATCAATGCTGAAAGTGACGAAATACACAAACCACAAGGCCATGGGCAAAAACAAGAACCAATATTGCTCACGGGTGAGCATGAAGGCACTCGCGGTAACGAACAGCACCCCAATGGCATAAAACCAACTTTTACTCAGCGAAGCAGTGGCTTGACGCATGCCTTATTGTTTGCGAGCGATGAGGTATTTGTAGTTTTCTACAGCAATGAGGATAAGCAAGGTGAACAAAAAGGCACCAAAGGTGCTGAGCGCTACAATGAGCGAGCGCAAGGGGTAGGTCTTCTTTTCAGCTACTTTGGCCGAGTTCACCACGAATTTAACAGGCAACACCTCGTCAACGTCAACCTTGGCGCGATCGTAACGCTGACGCAATTTTACCAACTCTTCGTTTTCTTTTTCCAGCTGCTCCTTTACACTGTTGTAGGCACCTCCAAAACGCCCAAGCAAGTCGAGCTGTTTCTGTAATTCACGGGCTGTGGCTTCGGCACCACTCAAACGCGATTCGTTGTTAACGATACCCGTATCAGTTTCGGCAGTGCCCTTGTTCCGCAAGACTTGTAATTTGGCTTTTGCATCGGAAATACCGGCAACCGCTTGCACATACACATCGGTGATGTGGTCGATTTGCAGGTCATAATCGAATATGCCCATGCCGCGGAACTGGTTGAGTGAATCGTTGAGACGGTTCACCAAATCGCGCTTGGCCAGGTATTGCGATTCTACAATTTGAAGGGCCTTGGTAGCTTGCTCTCGTTGGATTTTGTTTTTGGTTTCGTCGAGCAAGGCCGCAATGTCGTTGGCGATGTTGGCAGCAATTTGCGGGTCGGTATCAAGAACCTCAATCTCAACCGATGAATATTCGGTGCGGCGGAAACGGATGTTGTCGCTGAATTTTTTGGCCAATTGCGTATACCTGAACTTGCTGTTTTCCTTGATGTCGTAGTGCTTCATCAGGTCGTACTTGTCGATGATGTACTGCCTGATTTCATCGGAATACAGGATTTGGATGAGTTGTTCGGCTTGCTCTTCTTCACCAAACTCTAAGGGGTCGCTGCGGTCGTAGGCATTCTCATTGAGCAGGGCCTTAGAAACAGAATTGGTGGTGGCGGGATAAAACACCACGGTTGATTTGTAGCGGGGTTTGATGAAAGTGGGGCCCGAAAAGATGATCGATGCTACAGCAGCCAGCAAGGTTACCACCAAAATGGGGATCTTCCATTTTACCAGAAATTCAACCACCGAAAGTGAATCGAAACTGTATGCCTGTTTCTCAGCTTGCATAGGTATTTTTTGATTTGGCTCAAAAATAAGGATTCCTACGACAAACGGCCTCGTAAATAGGCATAAATGCGCTGGTACAAGGGTAAACCAAAAAGCAAAAGCAAAACAACCATTCCGCTCATACCTTGCCATAGCAAACTCCACAAGGATGGTGCAAGGGGCCAAGCCACAATGAGTAACACACAAATGCCGACCCATACCAATAGCCTGCCTACAAAGCCTGCTTGCAATAGCCAGCTGTGTGCACGCCAAGCTAAAAGCAGTTGACTGAGGGCCATGAAGGCTTGGGTGAACAAGGCGGCGGTAGCAGCACCAATTGGACCATTGCGTGGGATAAGCCAGAAATTGAGCGCGATGTTGAGGAACAAGGCTATGGAAGCTAATGCATTCAATTGCCGCAAATGCCCGCCAGCCGTGAGCAAGGTACCGAAAACATAATTGAGACTCAAGGGCAAAAAGGTCCACATGAGCAAGCGGAAAGCCGCGTTTTGCACCGGGTCATGGTGGTGATAAAGCCATTCCATCAGCCAATCGGCTTGAACCTGGGCTACCACGGCTACCAAACTTCCCAATCCGCCTAACAAAAGTGCTGCAGTGCGAACAAAAGCCGCATCGAGCTTTTGTGCCGCCAGCATGGTGGCAAACTGCGGTAACAGGATGCCGCTAACCAAGATGGGCACCATGGCAAAAGCATCCAGCAGTCGGTATCCTGCTGCATACACGCCGGCAGCATAATCGCCCTGTGGTAAGAGATTTTGTAATAAAACAGCATCTATTTTGGTATAACCAGCCATCAGCAACCCCAAGAGGGCAAAGGGCAGTGATGCTGCGAGTAGCTGGCGGCTGAATTTCCATGAAAAATGCAGTCGCGGTAGGCGTTTTTGGCTCACCAATAGCAGCAGGGGGATGGTAGTTCCGAGGTAAGCAAGGCTTTGTATGAGCACAAAATCGGTCATCAAATGGCCGGTGAGGTAAGCCTGGTTGAGCAAAAGTGGCCAGGCCAACAGGCTCATCAGCAATTTATCGACCACGCCGAAAAAGCCTTCGGTTTTAAATTGGTGCGTGCCGGCCAGGTAGGAGCGCAAAAAAAGGTTTAGAAAATGCAGTCCCTGGTTCAAGCCAATCAGCAACAATAAGGGCTTCCAACCGATGCCGCTAAGCCAAGCCGCCCCCAAGGTGAGTAAGAGATAGCCAACGAAAAGCTGCAGTTTGAGTCCAAGCAGGCTTTCAAGGCGGGCAGCGCGCTCGTTTTGTTGCATGGCTACCTGCCGGGTGTTGTAGTTAGCAATGCCGGCATCAAGCAGGCTACTAAGCAAGAGTGAAAAATTGAGCAGGGCGTAGTATTGGCCGTAGGCTTCGGGACCGGCTTGGTTCTGCACTTGGCGGTCGATAGCGAAAATCCAGAAGGGCTTAACAGTGAGGTTGAGCAGCAGAACCACCCCCGCATTGTATAAAAAACGCAGCCGCATGGGGTAAAGATAGGGGATGTGGGGGTAGCTAGCGCTTTTGTGGGGGAAGCTGGTGCTTCTGTGGGGGAAGCTGACGCTTCTGTGGATGAAGCTGCGCTTCTGTGGGGGAAGCTGACGCTTCTGTGGGGGAAGCTGACGCTTCTGAGGGGGAAGCTGACGCTTCTGAGGGGGAAGCTGGCGCTTCTGTGGGGAAGCTCCGCTTCTGTGGGAAATGTCGTGCAGGTGCAGTGCTGGCTGCAAGACTTGGGATAGATATTGTAAGTTTTGTGTAAAAGCTCAATGGTTTGTTTTACAATCAGCAAGCAGGATTTAATTTTCACTGTTGTTCCATATGTTCAGACGAAATTAATGGCAAAAAAACTGCTGATATGGCTTATTTGGAGCTTGCTGTGTTTGTCAAAAAGCTGGGCTCAACAAGTGAACTTGGTGCGGAATGGCTCTTTTGAAGACACAATATTCTGTCCACCAAATGCCAACATCATGGCAGCCCAATATTGGACGGCAGGAGTGCCAGGCGGGGTGTCGTCGACCGATTATTTTCATTCCTGTGCAGGTACAGTGCCTGTTTTTCTCAACAATTGGGTGCAGTCGGCTGCAGACGGACAAGCCTATATAGCTGCTGGAAACGGCGTAGGGAACTACGACACCTTGGCTCCTTCATTGCGCGAATTTGCCAGCGGTCAACTCAGCCGTTGTTTGAAGGCCAATAAAAAATACCGTTTCAGTTTTTATGTCAGTCCACCTGCCCACCAGCAGTCGGCACGCCTCGGATACGATTGCTTTGAGGTAGTATTTCACCCTGATACTTTTGCCTTGGACGGTCAAAACGACGGGGTGTCGCGTAGGTATTTCGAGCTATCTTCTCAAGCCATGGCCATGCCTGTGCAAGGGCCCATCCTACAAAGAGGGGTATGGCACCGGCTCGAAATGGAATTTACAGCCCATGGGAACGCGTGTTTTTTTACGGTGGGATGCTTTAAACGCTTGCAAGCTGAAAACATGGACACCTTGGTTGGACCAGGTGCGGTTGGTTTTGTATTCACAAGCGTATATTACCTGTATGATCGGTTTGAACTCGTGGCCTTGGAAGATGAAAGTGAACCTGCCGAACCAGTTTTACCCAATGTATTTACCCCCAACGGCGATGGACTAAACGATTTTTGGGAAATCAAAAACCTTCCGCCTGCTACGCGGGTGCGCATTCACAATAGATGGGGACAACAGGTGTATGCAAGTGAACAGTACGACAACCGCTGGGACGCTGCAGGGCTAAGCGGTGGGACCTACCTCGTGGAAGTGTTGTTTAACGATTGGCCGGCAAGGCGGTTGGCGGTTTTTGTGGTGAAATAAGGAAGCACCCAATAGGGCTGTGACCGTTGCTCCATGTCGAATGGGCGATGCCGTTTATGGCCCTGCTCGCTTATTGCCTTTGGAAATATGCACCCACAACGGCATTAGCGGTGAACACAATCAATTATTTGCCAATATTTGCGGCATGTTCGCAGCAGAGCGTTTTTTGTTCTTTTGTTCGTGGCTTACTGGCTTGCTGGTGAATCTCGGCCGCCGGCCGCTGCGCAAGACCCCAGGCCGCATCTTGGTGATTCGGCGCGACGAACTGGGTGATATGGTGACCACCCTGCCTGTTTTTGAGCTTTTTAAAAAATACTATCCCCAGGCCGAGCTCACGGTTTTTTGCAAACCCCAAATGGCCCAGCTCATCAAAGAACATCCATGCATCGATGTGATTGCCACCGATTGGAAACAGCTGCAGGGACATTACGACTACCTCGCCGATTTGCGAGGCGATTGGAAAAGCTTGCGTTACGCCCTCCGCCAATGGTCGCACCGGGTTGACAGGGGAAGCCACCGCTTTTTAAACCGTTTATTCAAGCGTGAGCAAGGGCATGAGGTCGACTTGAACATACGCATCATCACCCCATTGCTGCCCGAAAAACCTGAGCCCATAGCGCCACGGTTGTACCCCAATCGGCGCCAGCAACAACAAGCCGAATTGTTTTTGCAGCGCAACGACATTGGCCAATTTGTGGTATTTCATACCGGTGCCCGCAAATTGTTGCGTCGATGGGCCTTACAAAAATGGGCCGAACTGGCTGTTTTCCTCTACCAGCGTTATGAGCTGCAAGTGATTTTTGTAGGTGGAGATGAGGATGTAGCCGATATTGAAAAAATACGCAAACGCCTACCCTTTCATACCCACTGTTTTGTGGGAGAGGGCGATTTGTTAAGTTACGCCGCCTTGGCTGGTCGGGCCCGGCTGATGGTTGGCAACGAAAGCGGTCCCATGCACATGGCAGCGGCCATGGGCGTGCCTGTGATTGCGCTTTTTGGCCCGGGCCAACCCGAAATTTTTGCGCCCTACGGTGCTGGCAACCGCTACTTGCACGTGAAGTTGTCTTGTAACCCATGTGATCAGGTGCATTGTGTGCATCCGAAAAACCCCTGCATCAACCGCATAGAGGTGCAGGACGTTCTGCGCGAAGCAGCTACCCTGCTGGGGTGAAGCCTATACCGCAAATGCGGTAAATTGTACAGAATATTTTTGCAGGCTGCGCGAACATTCTAACTTTGACTCAACAAAAACCAACTTCTTATGAAACTATTACGCTACTCACTTTTGTCGCTCGTAGCACTTACCGGTGTTACCATGCAACAGGAGGCCAAGGGTCAAGGCGCCGTAATCGATGTCCTCGGTTCAGGTGTTGAAGATGCCGACAAGCTCCTGAATGCTTATTTTCGTCCTTTTGGCGAATCCTTCGCCATTGGATTGGGACAAAACTGGTACAATTCAGCTGCTCCACTCAAGTTACTGCGCTTTAACGTACAGGTTGGTGCCTCGCTGGTGCAAGTACCCACCGAATCACAAACCTTCAACCCTACTACCCTGGGCATGAATAACCTCACCCCCTTGGGTAATTCTGCTCCAACCATCCTCGGTCCAGCCGATCAAGGTCCGAGCTACGTATTAAGCACCACCGACCCTAACAACCCTGCCAACCGCATTCCGATTGACACCATCAATGGTTTGACCCAAGGTATGGGCCTCAACTTCATGGCAGCACCCTTCGCACAGGTAAACCTCGGCCTCATCAAAGGAACCGAATTGAGCGTGCGTTTTGTGCCTACCCTCGACCTGTCTACTTTTGGTGGCAGCATGAGTGGTAAGTTTGGCATGTGGGGTATTGGCGTGAAACACGACATCAAGCAATGGATTCCGGTGGTGAACAAATTGCCATTTAGCCTCAGCGGTTATTTCAACTACACCAAACTCAGCTTTGAGTTGGGTGTGAGCCTACCTGGACCAGAAGGCAAAACCTACGATGCCTACAGCGGCCCTGGCGATATTGTTGGCTTTAACTATGCTCCCGGTGTTACAGCAGGCAATTACGCTGGCCAAGCCATTGCCATGGATGCCAGCTCGATGGGTTTTGGTATCATCGTTTCGAAAAAGTTGTTGATGCTCACCCCTTATTTGAGCTTGGGCATGCAGAGCGCCAATTTTTCTTTGCGCACTGCTGGTGACTATGCCATTCTTTCAGGTCTTCGCGATGCCAGCACTTTGTCGCAGCCTGGTGCCTTACGCGAAGAGTACAAGGTGTTTACCGATCCCATCAACATCAACCCCGACCCCATCAATTCATTGCGTTACAGCGCTGGTTTGCGCGTGAAGCTGTTGATTTTGGGCATCCATGCCGAATACTTTGGCATTGGCGGCTACAGCGGCGTGAATGCGGGTGTATCGCTCGGGTTCTAAGCAAGCGCTTTTGATGCATACAAAAAAGCTCACCGCGAGGTGGGCTTTTTTTGTGGGGGACAGGGGACAGGGGACGGGTGACGGGGGACAGGTGACAGGAAGCTGGGCCCTGAGCGGAGCCGAAGGGTGGCGACCCTTGGCCTGGCAATGCCGTTCGCGGGTTCGTTGGTCAATGCCTTGGTGCTAGCTGCAGCGCAAGCGGCCACCATACTTTCGCCGCGGCTGAAAAAAGCAACCAGATTATAATATTTGATGTTGGCCATTTAGTGGAATGTTTGTAAATTGCTTGGGATGTTGCTAGCGCTTATGCTTCGCTTTTGGGGGTGTATAGGCGATAGAAAGTAGTGTATATAAACTAGTTGGCGGTCATGCTATGACGACAGTGCAACATTAAACGACATTGCAGAAAATGAACAGAAAAGCCAACGCTTCAGCAAAATCAAAAGAGGTGCAACCCTACCCGCAAGGCAACCGACAGTTGCACCACATTTGCTTTTGCCCCACCGCACAAAGACCTTTACGACAATGAACAATAAAAACCTTTTAAAGAATCTCGCAGAAAAGAGGACTGCACATTACCTGTCGCTGAAAAAGAATCGTGACCATTCTCATAGCATCATTGGCGAACAGCTATACAGCAAACAGTCTCATTTCATTTTTGAACTGCTCCAAAACGCAGAAGACGAAGCTGCGAGCAGAGTGAAAATTTCATTTGACAACGAGAAACTTATATTTGAACACAACGGACGAGCATTTGACATTGACGACATTGAAGCAATTACCTCTTTCGGAAACAACGAAAGAAAGAAACTCAAACCAAACGCAATCGGACGATTCGGAATTGGCTTCAAATCAGTTTTCTCAATTACTGACAAGCCCGAAATAATGTCAGGTGATTTTCATTTTGCGATTTCAAATTTTATTGTTCCAAATCTCATTGATTCCGAGAAAAGCAAAGCGACAGTAATCTCACTTCCATTTAAGAGTTCAATCAAAAGCCAGACTGTTTCCAAAATTGAAACAACTCTCAACTCACTTGATTCAAGCTATCTGCTTTTCTTGAACAATATAAACTTGATTGAAATTCAAAACTTGAATAGCAATGAAAGTCGTTTAATCAAACTTAGAAGAAGCAAATACAAAAATTCCGAACTCAAACTTTTCAGCATTTCGGAGGGAGAAAATGAAAAAGAGTATTTGCTATTTGACGAGATTGTTTCAATCGCAAGAAAAAAACTTCCAATAAAAATTGCATTTGCGATAAATAGAAAAGCAAATAAAATGGAGTTTGAACCAATCAAACCTTCTCCTCTATTTGCTTTTTTTGCTACTGAAAAAGAAACCAATCTTCCTTTTTATATCCATGCACCGTTTTTAACGACACCTGCAAGAGATAATATTATTAGTGATGACGAGAGAAATGAGAAACTCTTCTTATCACTAACGGAGTTAATGGTAACGGCAATTGAACAGCTTAAAAAAAACAACCTGATTGACCTTAAAACATGGTTAGTATTTCCATGTGATAATTCCTTTCTCAACAATGAGATTTACGCTAAATTTTGCAACTGCTTCTTTCGCTACTTAAAAGAAAAGAAAACTTTTATTCTACCTTCTGATGACGAAGGATTTTGTCATGTGTTTACCGCCATGAGAGTAAAGGATAGAGAATTTAAAGCATTGATAAATCAGAAAGAAGCAAAGAAATATTTTGACAGAACTGAATGGGTAACGCAAAAAATAAATAACCCCGACTTCAAGACAATCAATACTTGGATTGAGCAACAGTATAAAGTTCCTTCAATTGGGTTTAAAGACCTTTGCGAAAAAGTTGATGATTCATTTTTTAAGAGTAAATCTGATGAATGGTTGCTAAAATTTTATCAAAGCATCAGCGACATGACTGAATTATGGAGAGCAAGCAACAGAAATATTCCAGTTGGACCTTTAAGAAATAAAGCGTTCATCAGAACATCAAAAAACAAAACTGTTGAACCCTTTGATGCAAGTGGAAATCTCAATGTGTATTTACCGACAGAAGGAACTTCAGATTACCAGTTCGTAAAGAGCATTTTTTTAAACGACAAAGATTCAAGACGACTATTCAAGTCGCTAAACATCACTACTCCTGATTTAATTGCTGAAGTTAATGAGCATGTAATTCCAAGGTTATCCAAAACGACAAACCCATATAGAGGGCTGCGAGAGGATATACAGAAAATTTTCCGTGCTATTCGGAAAGCAGATTATGATGATGAGAAAGCTATGATTCAAAAACTGAAAAGCATTGCATGGCTTCCAGGGAAAAACAACTTGACAAAAAAACTTACCCTTTTCAAACCTGATGAAATTTATTTTCCAACCAAGAATCTACTTTCTCTTGTTGGCAAAGCAACAACAGCAAACTTTCTTGATGGCTCACTATTCTCCGACAGTAAAAGCAAACAAAACGCAAGAAGTATTCTTGAAGATGTTGGAGTTTATTTCAGGCCAAGAAGATTTTACCGACAAGAAGAGGACTTAACTTTTGAAAATAGAAATGCTACAGCAGAAAATTATTGGAATGGAGATGACATTGAATTGGAAGGTTTGAAAGAATATTTGCGTAAGCCGCTTGATAAAAAAGCGAGTATAAATCTTTGGAACATACTTAACAAGAGCAGAGAGAATTGGAAAACAAGTGGCTATTCTAACACCAAGTTTATTAAGCAACTCAAAGAAACAAAGTGGCTGTTCAACAAATTTGGGCAAAGACAACGACCAACTGAAATAACTCCATCAGAGTTGGACGAGGCGTATGAGAGTTCAGACAGTTTAATGGATGCACTTGAATTTAAAGCAGACGAGATAAAGAACTTTGAAATTGAACATGACGGTAAATTCCTTTCTACTGATGAGTTCCAAAAACTTAAAGATGAGATTGATGAATTGAAAAAGGAAAATGAAAGATTGAAAAAACAATATGAGCCACAAGACGAGGATGATTTAGAAAACAATTTACCTGACATTGACGACATAAACATTGGGGATGCACTTTCTCCAGACTATTCTCCAATTGATGATGACGATATTCCTGACAACCACCAAACAGAAGATTTCAACTTTGGTGGCAATGGTTCAACAGTCTTTTTGACGAACACAGTTCCGTCAAAGCGACAAAAGAAAATTGGGGTGAGAGGTGAAGAATTTGTTTTAAAACTATTAAGAGAACAATTCAAAGATGATGACAGCATTGAAGTTACTGACTTAAATGATGATGATAAATTAGGTGTGGGTTGCGACATCATAATCAAAAAAGATGGTGTAGCACAAACATTAATAGAAGTAAAAGCAACTGAAGGCGGTTATGAAAACAAATTCAAAATTTCAGAGAAGCAATGGAGGACAGCAATTAAATCTCACTTGGACAGCGAAGAACCCAAGTATCAAATTTATTGTGTCTATTATGCAGGTGGGACAAATCCTCAATACATTATAATCAATGACCCAGTTGATTGGATGATGAAAAAACAACTTCGTTTTGTTGAGCAATGGTTTAATTTAAGAAACATAAAGCGATGATGACAAACTGCACAGCACAGAACGCCAACGCATTTGCAAGCACATTTTATTTTTTCGCTGACTCACAAGGGAACGCAGAAAAAAATAAAAAGAGCTTGCAAGCCAACGCACCCGACAATTTAGACATTCGTGCAAGTTTAACATCACCCATCTACGGACAGACAGAAGCACGAACCGCTAACAAGGTATTGCCAAAAGCGGGGGTAACGGGCTTCTATGACACTTTTGTGCTTAACCGAACTTTAGTTTTTCAAATCAACAGTAGTGCTGAAACGCCCCGCCTTCGGCAATACCCAAACCGTCAAACTGTCCAAAACCCCCTCATTTTCTCAGTGTCTGTTGTTGGTGATTTCTTGCATTTTTCGTATTTTGAAGCATGAAATACCTCACAGGAGAAGACCGCGGACAGATACCTTTGTTTGTGGGTTGTTTGGTGAAAGCCATGGAGACGGGCAATGATTTCGGTTCATAGATGCCTTTGTGCAGGCCCTGCCTTTGGGTGATTTTGGATTTAAGGCATGATCTTGACAGCCTTTAACCTGCGCCAGATCTTCAAACTTTTGCCCCAAAACGTGTTCCAAGCTTACGCACAAAGGGCTTGGCCACATTTTTGATTTCATAAGTGCTTTGCCACACCCACCAGGTTTCGATGTACCGAATGTTGGCTCAAGCAGGACAATCGTTCGAATAATTTTTGCGCCTCGCTTACTGCCCGCCGAAATGCGTTATATTGGGGGATGAAACGGAGGTTTGGAGACAGACTGCCGTTAGGGTACATTTTAAAAAATCATCTCATGGCAAATTGTCAACTATGTAAAATAAAAGTTGCTGACAAGAAAAACTCGCACATTGTACCGCATTTTCTTTTAAGAAGAATTGAGAATATTGAAGGCAAATCAGAGCGCGGGTATGAAATCGGTTATCTGATAGGACCATTGGTAGCAGAATCACATTTTGGCAGGTCCGTACAACCAGATAGGTTAGAAGATGATTTTGGAGAAATTACAGATGAAGACATTTCTAATAATAAACATCCATTGATAGTTGACGATTTTTTTTGCACTGAGTGTGAAAAAAGAATTGGTCAAATCGAGAGTAAATATTCAGAATTTATAGACAACATCCAGGAAGTTAATTATGAATCTGGAATCAGTTCTACATTAGGTATTCTATTTTGGGCAAGTGTATTCTGGAGAATGTCAGTTAATGGCAAAAATGGAGTAACATTATCAGAAGAAAAAAATGAATCTCTCAGGGCTATTCTAGACACTTTAATCCCCAAAGAGAACGAAGATTTTGATGAAGGAAAAGTTAAATTAAGCTCACTAATTGAACCAGTCTCTTATAAAATATTACGCTGTTACAACCTCGAGACTGAAGACCCTAAATGGCTACTAATGCATCCAGATTTCCATGACTCAAGTTGTTTATTCATAGGTGATTTTATTGTTGCGTTTAGCATGTACAACAATTTTCGAGAATTTGAAACAAATGAGTGTTTTGGATCGAACAAATTAGTTTTAGATGCTCCTGTAAATCATACTGATGGAAAAGAAATCATAAAACCGTTCCATAGAGATGACTTTATAAATTTTAAAAACAACTTTACACAAAAAAAGGCTGAATCCTTTACAAAAAATCTATATGAATTATTTGACAGAATACATGTGTTGGCAGGCGGTAAAGGTACTCGTATGCCGGAACGTATAAAGCGTGAAATAATGTTAGAAATCACTTCGGATGAAAAAAAAATAGGCAGAAAATATTCAGAAGAAGAAATTGCACGATCAGTCTACAAAATAATCAGTAAATACGCGCTCTAGCACGCGTTTGGCAGCAATGGGGGTTTTAGTGCTAAATTGAAACCTTTTCGTACTTTAGTACATCCTGCTGGCAATCAAGTGTGATGCTCCTTACTCAGCACTGGCCAAGCCGCAAACCGTCTAAAAACTCCATCTCTTTTTGAACATCTGTCGTTGGTGATTTCTTGCGTTTTTTGTATTTTGATACATTAAATACCTCACCGGAGAAGACCGCCGACAGATTCCTTTGTTTTTGGGTTGTTTGTAGGAAGCCATGGAGGCCGACAATGATTTCGGCTCATAGAGGCCTTTGTGGAGGCCCTGTCTTTGGGTGATTTTGGATTTAAGGTGGATCATTTGGAAAATGGTCGGCCGGCCTATCACCCTGTTATGCCGGCATGCCCTTTACGGCCATTAAGCTAAGCCGACCATTCATCCTTTTGCCCCAAAACACGCTCCAAGCTTAGCTGAAAGGGCTTGGCTTCCTGGTACGCACCATTGCCGCACTGCTCCAAGCCGTGGGACGCGAAATACCGCTACTTATTCCAACCCGCACTTTTGTTCAAAATATTCTCCCCCTTCGCTTACAGCCCGCCGAAATGCGTTATATTCGGTGATGAAACGGAGGTTTTGAGACAGACTGCCGTTAGTGGCAATATTAAAATGACATTTGCATGAGTAGAATCTTGACCATAATAATCTTATTGACTTGGATTTGTAATTCATTTTCTCAATCCACTTCTTATGACTCTCTAAATAAACGTTATGCAAAGGAGCTTAGCTTAATTGAGAAATCAGCAAATGCTATGGCTCTTGAAATTGATTCTTGCTGCAAAAGAAAACCCTCTTTAAATAAGCATAGAACAACTAATTTTAATCAGCAGACACTAGTTGAGGTTAATAATAAAATTGATTTAACAATTAAAAAAATTGACAGTTCAAATATTTCTCTTAAGTCAAAGCTTGACTCCTGTTGCACTAAGCAAGTTTCTCAAAAAGAACCAAAATCTAATAAGGATATTAATAACTGCTATTGTATCTATAGAATAGCAAGCGTCCTTTTAGTCATATTATCGGTTATAATTCTGCTTTGTTATTACGCACTAGGAAAGGAGGTATTTATAAAATTAGCCAAAACAAATTTTGAAAATGCCTTACCTCATTTACCGTTTGTATTAGTCGTTTGGACAATTGGCATTTGTTTATTCTTGAATGTATATTGTAAAATTGACTTTGATGATCTTTCTTCGATTAATTACAACCATCAGTTATTACTTCTATTTTCAATTGCATTAATCCTGCTTCCATTTTTAAAAACAATTAAAATAGGTAAGTATCTGGAACTTGAAAGAAATATTAAAGAAACGAAGGAGGAGGTAAAAGACTTTAAGACTGAAATACGTCAAAATTTTCAAACTCTATCTTCAACATTGGCTGCAACCGTAAGCTCTATTAATAAACAAGTGGTCAATCATACAACAAATGTTGGGGTAAATGCGCCAACACTTCCTGACAATGTGCTTCCTGGACTAGAATCAGAGATTGATAAAATTGTTAAAGCTAAACTAGAGGAACTCGGACAACAGTTTAATAAACATACCACTGACCATATTCACGTGCCTGACGACAATTTACTTATGTTCAAAGTACGCTATAATATAGAGATTCAATTAAGAAGAATTTGGGAAAACAGATTCATTACTGACGTAGAATATGACAGGTACAGACATAAGCCTATTATAAAAATAATTCAAGATTTGACGGAAAGGGAAATCATTGACAGGAACTTTTATTCTATTCTTCGGGAAATACTATCGATTTGTAATTATGCCATTCACGGTGAAAAGGTTACTGAAAATCAAATTCATTTTATAAGAAATAGCTCGACACAAGTAATAGATTATTTACGACAGACAAAATAATACTGCCACTAACACGGATTTTGCGTTAGTGGGTGGACAGTGCGAATAGAAACATTTGAGCAATTAATAAATGTAAGTGCTCGCAGACAGTTTACTGTTTCAAAAGCCCACCAACGCAAAGCCCGAAACTGTCAAACTGTCTAAAAAACCCCCTCTCTTTTTGAACATCTGTTGTTGGTGATTTCTTGCGTTTTTTGTATTTTGAAGCATGAAATACCTCACCGGAGAAGACCGCGGACAGATTCCTTTGTTTGGTGGAAGCCAATGAGGCCGACTATGATTTCTGCTCATTGATGCCTTTGTGGAGGCCCTGCCTTAGGGTGATTTTGGATGTAGGGTAGGTCATTTGGAAAATGGTCGGCCGGCCTATCACCCTTTTATGCCGGCATCCCCTTTACGGCCATTAAGCTAAGCCGACTATTCAACCTTTTGCCCCAAAATGTGCTCCAAGCTTCCCTGAAAGGGCTTGGCTTCCTGGCAAGCACCATAACCGCACTGCTCCAAGCCCTGGGACGCGATATGCCGCTGCTGATTCTAATCCGCCATTTTGTTCGAAAAATTTTCCCCCTTCGCTTACAGTCCGCCGAGATGCGTTATATTGGGTGATGAAACGGAGGTTTTAAGACAGACTGACGACGTTCCCAAATCATTCATTCCCCCACCCATGAAAAAATACCTTCTATTGATTATCTACCTCGCCAGCACAAGCGTGTTGAACGCGCAACTGCTGCGGTCGGTGGGCGTAAAAAGCGGCTTGGCGGTTGCCAACCAAAGCTGGTTGTTAAAAGCAGGCGATCTTACATTAGATACTGATTGGCGGAATGGCTTTTATGGGGCTTTGTCGTTGGAGTTCTCCAAATCGAAACATTGGAGTTTGGTAACAGATTGGGGCTATTACACCAAGGGTAATACCCAAAATGTGCCGAATAGCACCGCTGCATTGCCAGAGGGCGACGGCACCTTTGCGGTTTTTGATACCAGGTTTAATTATGTGGTATTTAATCCAATGCTCAAATGGCGGCATGAAACCAAGCATTTTACGCCCTATGCCATGTTGGGTTTGCGTATGGATTACCAGTTGTCGTACGCATCCGATTTTAATTTTGCAGCCATTGAAAACGATTTTCGCAAAACGCTGTGGGGTGCCACTGCGGTTGCAGGCATGGAGATTAAACGCAATCAAATGGGGCTATTGTTGGAAGCTCAATACCAAAATGATTTTAGTAAGTTGATAGATTTGCCTGTCTCATCTTCCAATTGGGGTGTTGATGTAAAAAACAGGGCTTTTGTTTTCTGCCTTGGTTTAAAGTACTATTTGCTTTAGTAGATGTGCTAAGTTCAGTTGTGCTTGCTGATGGAAACGCTTAGGTTGCCAAGTCAAATAGCCAAAGGTGAAAACCTTTCAAATACACTATCTTCGAGCCGCTGAAGCCTTTACATCGATTCGGCAGCTTGAACGGCTGTTGGTGAAATGGTAAAACAGGTTATTCGTATGGTCAAATGAAAAACAAAAAAAGTTACCGGGTTGAGTTGTTTTTGATATTCGTTACGGTGGTAAGTGCCTTTGCGCTGAATAGTTGGAACGAAAACAGAAAAGCCGACATAGCAGAAAGCAAGTTGCTGACTGAAATCCGGCAGGGCTTAGAAAAGGACCTGCTCGATATGGATGAAAACTTGCGCGGCCACCGCATGGGCAACCAGGCGGTAGATTATTTCAGGAGGTTTTTAACCCAAAAGCCCATCGATCAAGACTCATTGCTTACTTATTACCTCACTGTAACCCGTGATTTTATTTCGATTCAGAATATCTCGGGATATGAGACCCTCAAATCGCGGGGGTTTGAGTTGATTGAGAACGACTCATTGCGCACCAAAATCATCTCTTTGTACGAATACGATTACAGCTCGCTGCGCAAGTTGGAGGAGGAGTATTACGAAATGCAATTCCAGGAGAATTACTTCAAAGAAATCAACCGCACTTTAGCGAAGTATTTCATTTTTGACGCCGATGGCAAAATCACGGGCATTGATGTGAACCAAAAAATAGATGAAACCGAAAAGCGCATCCTGCTCACCTATTTGATGAAAATCAAAACCAACCGCAATTTTGTGATGTATCAGTACGATGTTACAAAGGTGAAGGTGTTGGATTTGATTAAAAACATCGAGGCTTACAAGGGTCATTAAGCCGGTGATTTGCGTCTGACTGGCGTTTTGGCCCTTGTGGGCAGGCATTTCGTTTTGAGCCCAACCATTTTTTCTTGGCAGGTGTATTTGCTACAGGTCCAAAACAGCTTTAAGTTTGGAGGTCGGCTGGCATGCAAGCAAGCCGGCCTTTTTTCTGCTTACCTTGTCATCTAAATGCCAAATAATTGATCAGGTCGATTCCCCAGCAGCAACCCATACTCGAAAATGAGGCATGG
>ERZ1066127.247-NODE-247-length-34043-cov-10.982023_pt1 | contig 34043 bp, 31 predicted proteins | sample MGYA00382774_ERZ1066127 | MGnify/ENA primary metagenome ERZ1066127 (study PRJEB33369, sample SAMEA5778357) | biofilm metagenome | biome: Industrial cooling water; feature: Water cooling tower basin; material: Biofilm | place: United Arab Emirates | collected...
TTTGAGATAAACAAAGCTAACAGATTCTCGGCAGTTGATCTCCGGTGAGGTAATTGACAACCCGCTTGCCCCCGATGCTGCTGGCCAAAATCACTTGCCCGGGGTGCGCACCCACGATCTCGCCAATGGCGCACGCGTTTTTTCCAAGTCCGTCCGCACGCATCTGAGTCACCACGTCATCGGTAACGGAGCCGTCCACGACCGCAATAAATATCCCTTCGTTCGCGACATACAACGGGTCAAGCCCCAGCATTTCGCATGCGCCTGCAACTTGCTCGTCAATAGGCAGAAACTTCTGGTGCAGCGCTACACCCACGTTGGCCAGGTCGGCAATCTCATTCAGTACGGTGGCTACCCCACCGCGTGTGGGGTCGCGCAGGAAGTGAATATGCTCACCAAACTGATCTAATAATTTTTTGACCAGGTGATTAAGCGGAGCGGTATCGCTGGTAATAGTGGTCTCGAACTCTAAGCCCTGGCGTTTGCTCATGATGGCCATGCCGTGTGCGGCCAGGTTACCACTTACGACAACACGATCGCCAGCCTTTACCCGTTGGTGGCGGATGTCGGCCCGGGGGTGTAGTTCACCGATGCCGGATGTGTTGATGAACATATGGTCACCTTTTCCTTTTTCGACCACCTTGGTGTCTCCGGTAACAATCTGAACTCCGGCTGCGTCAGCTGCCTGACGGATCGTAACCAGCACTTCCCAAAACTCTTCCATGCGCAAACCTTCCTCCAGAATGAAACTCAGCGACAGGTACTTCGGAATGGCGCCACACATGGCCAGGTCGTTGACCGAACCATTTACCGCCAGGTCACCTATGTTGCCGCCCGGAAAGAAAATGGGAGAGACCACGTAGCTGTCGGTTGAAAAAGCTACCCGGCCATTCAGGTTGAGCACCGCTCCATCGTGTTGTTGATTGAGATGTTCATTTTTAAGTACATCGAATACCCCCGCCTCCAGCAAGCGATGGGTCAACAAACCTCCGCTGCCATGACCCAGTGTGATGACGTCAAAGTCAAGTTTAGGCATGGGGCAGTTCAGCATCGTGGGCATCGTCATATTCAGGCTTCATGAAGTGTTTGTGCATATTGATAGTAGGCTGCGCACGCACCCTCGCTGCTGACCATCGGGGCACCGAGCGGATGCTCAGGTTTGCAACGCGTGCCAAACATGGGGCATTGGTGTGGCTTTTTCATCCCTTTCATGATTTCACCCGAAATGCAATCGGGATTCTCTTTGACAGCCGTTTCGGCTAACTTGAATTTGGCCCGAGCATTATAACCTGAGTAGTCACCCTTTACTTCCAGGCCACTTAGTGGAATGGTGCCGATTCCCCTCCAGGCGCGATCGCTTACATCAAACACCTGGTTGATTACATCTTGCGCCAGCCGATTGCCTTCGCGGGTCACTACGCGGGCGTATTGATTCTCGAGGCGCGCCTCGCCACGCTCCAGCTGCTGCACCGCCATTAGTATGCCTTGCAGCAAGTCCACGGGTTCAAACCCGGTTACTACGATGGGCGTCTGATATTTGGCTACGATTGGGTCATATTCATTCATCCCCATAATCGTACATACGTGCCCTGCGGCCAGGAAGGCGTCAATGCGGGTTTCCGGATCCGAGAGAATGGCCTCCATGGCGGGCGGGACAAGTACATGTGACGCCAGAATGCTATAGTTGCGAATCCCCATTTTGTCCGTCTGCACGACCGAGAGCGCATTGGCCGGTGCAGTGGTCTCAAAACCCACAGCAAAAAACACCACTTCACGTTCCGGATGTTCAGCGGCCAGTCGGACCGCCTCGAGCGGTGAATAAACGATGCGCACATCGGCACCGCGGGCTTTCGCTTCTAATAAGCTCATGGCCGAACCCGGCACGCGTAGCATGTCACCAAATGAACAGAGGATGACCTCTTGGCGCAGCGCCAGCAGAATAGCTTCATCGATAATGCCGAGCGGAGTTACACATACCGGGCAGCCCGGACCATGCACCATGGTGATGGCGTTGGGCAACATGTCCAGTATGCCGTTCTTCACCAGGCTGTGGGTTTGACCGCCACAGATTTCCATGATCGTCCAGGGCCGGGTGGTGATGCGGTGGATTTCCTGCAAATATTGCCGGACCAGTTCCTGATCGCGATACTCGGAAATAAACTTCATGGCTGTTGGGGTTTAGGTTGGTCCGGTCCCAGGTCTTCCAATTCGCCAATCTGTTTAATGTATTCGAATGTTTTGTGAGCCTCAGCTTCGTCAATAACGCTGATCGCCACACCCACGTGCACCAACACGTAGTCGCCTATGTTGGCCTGGGGCACCATGGCCAGGTTGACGTCTTTCAGAATTCCGCCAAACGAAACTTTTCCTACCCGGAACGTTTCATCTAACTGGGCGGTAATCGAAGTTAATTTACCGGGGATGGCGAGGCACATGTGAGTTGACTTTTACGTTGGGAGGATGCAATGGCTGTTTGAATATGCCGGTAGGCGAGCTGACCGAAGCCGATGCACTCGTCATTGGGTGACAACTGCCGATGGAAGGCGAGCCGGTAGTTGTCCTCGAGGTGACTGATGATGAGATCAACGAGGAGCGCATTCTGGAAAACACCACCGCTGAAACAAATCGTGCCCACCCGTTGCTCTTTCGCAATCTGACCAATCCAATTCACCAATGCGAGATGAAACTGGTAGGCCAGCTCGTGGCGCGACTCCCCATTTTGCAGATGGCGAATGAGGTATTTCAAAATTCCGGTAAGCGAGACATCCTGGATGGGAGGCAAACGATGACCTCGGCCTTGCCTGGCCGCGGCTTCCAAAAAAAGAGCAGCTTCGCCTTCGTACGTGCTGCGGTCGCAAAATCCGAGAAGCGATGCTACTCCATCAAAGAGCCTGCCCAAACTGCTCGTTTTTAGCCCATTTTGACGGTTTGATACCTTATTATATAGTGCCCATTCGGATGCCGTGAATTTTGGCCGCAAAAGAGGGGCCGCGTCAGGCAATTCGGTTGTCAGCGCCAGGGCCGCCAGCCGCGGCTCGCGCGAGAATTTGTCGCCCAGCATGTGCGGGAAGTAGGGGAGATGATCTACGCGCTCAAACGCTCCGTTTTGATAACTGAAATATTCACCGCCCCATATTTGGCCATCCGTACCCAATCCGGTGCCATCCCAAACAACGCCCAGAACTTTTTCAGGGGTGTGCAGCAACTCGTTCTCGGCCAGTACGGCACTGAAATGGGCCAGGTGATGTTGAACGGCAGTTACCGGCACCGCCCATAAAGAGGCAAGTGACTTACCCAGTTCGCTGGAAAAGTATCGCGGATGTTCATCGACCAGAATTTCCTGCGGCTTTGCCCTGAGCAGCTGTGTCATGTGGCCGAGTGTATGCCGATAGCTCTCCTGCGTTTCGTAGTTCTCCAAATCACCAAGGTACTGACTGGCATACAGGTTGCCCCCGGCAAACAAAGCAAATGAGCTCTTAAGATCTGCCCCCATCGCCAGTTGTGTGTGATTCAATGGAAGGTTGGGATTAAGCACCGTAGGCGCCAGGCCTCGCGACCGTCTGAGTACTACGCGTTGCTGGTGATAGGTGGTGAACTGCACCACGCTGTCGTCTTGCGGTACCACGATTTCCCGGTTGTGGGTTAGAAAGTAATCCGCGACTTCTCCCAGGTTTTGAAGCGCATCCTGATCGCGGAAAAAGATGGGTGACCCGCTGATGTTCGCACTTGTGGCTACCAGTGGTCCGTCAAATGTTTCAGCCAGCAGGAGGAGTAACGGAGCGTACGGCATCATAACGCCCAAACGATCCAGGCCGGGCGCAATTAATTGCATGGCAGGCGTCACCGCTTCGCGTCTCAGCCGCAACAGCACGATGGGGCTTTCGGGTGACTCAAGCTCTTCGCGTTCTGCGTCTCTGATCTCAACGCAGGCAGCCGCTTGCTCAACGGAGGGAAACAGGACGGCAAACGGTTTGGTAGGTCGGTTTTTTCGGTGGCGGAGTTCCTGAATGGCACGCGCATTCCGGGCATCAGCCAATAACAGATAACCACCGATTCCTTTCACTGCGATAATGTTTCCTTGCTTCAACAGGCGGGCGGTCTCTGAAACCACAGCCGTTGTATGCGTTTGTAAGGATACGCCTTTGGCATCGCGCAATGTCAGTTGGATCGCGCAATGCGGGCAACTGTTGGTTTGCGAAAAGAATCTACGATCCTCAGGTGACCGATATTCGGTTTCACATGCCGGGCACATGACGAACGATGCCATCGTGGTGAGCGGCCGGTCATAGGGTAGTCCCTTGATGATGGAGTACCGCGGGCCGCATTGCAGGCATGTGGTAAAGGCATAACCGGATCTTCGGTTGTTGGCGTCACGCAGATCATTTTTGCATGGTTCGCAGATCGCAAAATCGGGGGTGAGCAACAGGTTGGGTGTGCCGGAGCCATTGCTTTCGATAATCTCAAAAGTTTTAAAATCACTTTCACCTACAGGCTGCCGCGTGACGGATGTAACGACCGCATGGGCGGGCGGAGACTGACGGAGCATTTGTTCGAATTGCCTCAAGGCGGCCTCGCTGCCGCGAACTTCTGTGTGCACACCATCCACACCATTGCTCACCCATCCCCGAAGGTGAAATTGGTGGGCTAAGTGAAACACATAGGGGCGAAATCCCACACCCTGTACCCGGCCTCGGATATGGAAGTGAAGGGTTTCCATATCTAGTGTACCAGTTCAGGTTCGCGTGCAGCCATCTGGCGTTGCAGCCATTGATACCAGGAGTCCATGCCCTGGCCGGTGGTGGCCGACAGGTCAATAAACTCGAGTTGTGGATTTACCCTTCGCGCATATTCTTTTGCCCGCTCCACATTGAAGTTTACGTACGGGAGCAGATCAATTTTGTTGATGATGCACAGTTGGCTGGAGGCAAACATGTCCGGGTACTTCAGCGGTTTGTCGTCTCCCTCGGTAACCGATATGATGGCAATCCGGGAGTGTTCGCCAAGGTCGAACAAGGCCGGGCACACGAGGTTGCCCACATTTTCAATAAAGAGAATGGCATCGTCTTGCAGATTCAGTTCGTGCAGAGCGCGATGAATCATATCGGCATCCAGATGGCAGCCCTTTCCGGTGTTTACCTGAACGGCTTCAACACCGGTTCGTGTAATGCGATTGGCATCATTCATCGTTTGCTGATCGCCTTCGATCACATAGAACTTGTATTGATTCTGTAGATCGATCAACGTGCGCTCCAACAAGCTGGTTTTGCCCGAACCGGGAGAACTGACCAGGTTAAACGCCAGAATGTGCTGTTGCCGGAAATGATCGCGGTTGTGACTTGCCTGTTGATTATTCTTGCTGAGGATGTCCTGTTCCAACTCGATCACTCGTGAGGTGTGGGCATCACCCGGATGGTGGTGCTGGACCAGTGGACTCAGCTTGATTTCGTTCAGTGGGGTGAATCCCGAGAGAGACTCACCGGCCCGCGTGATGGTGACACCGCCAGGCTGACTGCATCCGCACGTGCTGCACATAGGGGGTACGTTTATGTTTTTTGTTCTATTGCTTTTCTATGAAACCGTCAGACTTTTAACCCGCAGTTCCTTGCCTTGGATGTATTCGACCAAATAGTCGTGGCATGCGGGGCAGGGTTCAAAGGGTTGTGTAATTTCAAATTCATGTTGGCATTGCAGGCAGCGGGCCAGGGCCGTGATCCGGTTTACCTGCCGGTGTGCGTTTTCCAGCACCGAGTTTTTTACACCTGCCGTCCAGGCAAAATCGAGTGCATCCCATTCCACGCCTGCCATTGAGCCGATATCCAATTCAATGTTTTCCACGCGCTGGGCATTATTCTTCCGCACCTGCTCTTCAGCCAAGTCTACGATGCTCAGGACGATGGATAATTCATGCATAGTTATTCGCTCGTGCGCTGTTTGCGGCTGGTGAGCCACGCGGCCACTACCACCACGGCAGCCATGGTCAACGTGAGGGGTAATGCATGGTCCGGATTGGCTACGTAGTGGCCGGGGCTGAGTGGATTTTCATTTCCGTGTCCCGGATGGGCAATGGCCGGCATGGCCGCCAACGCCAGCAAAAGACAGATTACTTTTTTCATGTCGATCAATTTTACAACCCAAAGTACCAAGACAGGGTGGACCAAAAGGATGATATAAGTCATGCAATCGGTTGAAATTGATCAGTTCAAAAATTGAGTTAGTGGGGTAATGTTGTTCATTCTGTTTTTCACCAACCGTTCGGTTACCATCAAGAATCATTCTAAACAGAAAAAGCATGACTACCGAAACCCTCACCAAACGCCCGACCTACTATGAAGAGTTGCGCGGCAAAGGTTACTCGCGCAGAGACTTCATGAAGTATTGCACCATGATGGCGGCCTTTATGGGGCTGCAGCAAAGCGGCATCGCCCAAATTGCGGATGCCATGAAGAAAACTCCGCGCATTCCGGTTATTTGGCTGCACTTCCAGGAGTGCACCTGCTGCAGCGAGTCATTCATTCGGTCATCACATCCGATTACCGCTGACATTGTGCTCGATCAAATCTCGCTGGATTATACCGAAACCCTCATGGCGGCTTCCGGTCACCAGGCCGAGGAGGCTATGCAGAAGACGATGAAAGACCATTATGGTGAATACGTACTGTGTGTAGAGGGTTCGGTGCCCATGGCTGGTGATGGTGAGTACTGCTGCATCGGGGGGCGTTCAGCAAAACAAATTCTGGAAGAGACAGCGGCAGGCGCGAAGGCAATCTTGTGTTGGGGTAGCTGTGCCTGCAACGGTTGCGTTCAAGCGGCAAAGCCGAACCCGACCCAGGCAACGCCTATACATAAGATTATCAAGGGTAAGCCTATTGTGAAAGTCCCGGGCTGCCCGCCCATTGGTGAAGTAATGGCCGGCACCCTGATGCATATTATTACGTTCGGTACACTGCCGGAACTGGACGGTATCGGTCGGCCGAAGGCGTTCTATTCGAAACGTATTCACGACAGTTGCTACCGCAGGCCATTCTACGATGCCGGCATGTTTGTGGAAACGTTTGACGATGAGAATGCGAAGAAGGGTTACTGCTTGTATAAAGTGGGATGCAAGGGACCGAGCACGTACAACGCGTGCGGTATCATGAAGTGGAATGCAGGAGTCAGCTACCCGATTCAATCTGGCCACGGCTGCTTTGGTTGCACGGAAGAGAAATTCTGGGATAATGGCCCGATCTATGCCCGAATGCCGGAGGCTGGCGGATTTGGCATTGAAGCCACGGCTGATAAGATTGGCATGGTGGCCCTGGGTGTTACGGCTGCGGGCATAGCTGCCCATGCCGTGGCTACTAACCTTCGCAAGAAGGAAATTGTGGACAACCTGATCGAAGAAGGGAAAGAATCCGAAAAAGAACTTTAGTCACCAATAATATCTGAATTATGGCTAACCGAATTGTCATCGATCCCATTACCCGCATCGAAGGGCACCTGCGGATTGAAGCTGAAATAAAAGACGGAAAAATCAGTGAGGCATACAGCGCGGGCACCATGGTGCGCATGCTGGAAGAAATTTTACGTGGCCGCGACCCGCGCGATGCATGGGCGTTTGTCGGTCGTGTTTGTGGCGTGTGCACTACCGTTCACTCGCTCGCCTCGGTGCGCGCGGTTGAAGATGCGCTGGACATCGTGATACCCCCCAATGCCGAGCACGTGCGCAACATCATGTTTGCCACCCAGTACATGCACGATCACGTGGTTCATTTCTATCATTTGCACGCCCTCGATTGGGTGGATATCGTCAGTGCACTGAAGGCGGATCCGAAGAAGACCTCGGAAATCGCGCAAAGTATTTCCAACTGGCCGAAGAGTTCACCCGGCTATTTCAGCGACCTGCAAAAACGACTGACGAAATTTGTGGAGAGCGGCCAGCTCGGCATTTTTGCGAATGGTTACTGGGGCCACCCCGCGTACAAACTTCCGCCCGAAGTCAATCTCATTGGCGTGGCTCATTATTTGGAAGCGCTTGAGTGGCAAAAAGAAATTGTTAAAGTCCACACGGTTTTTGGCGGTAAGAATCCACACCCGAATTACCTGGTGGGCGGCATGGCGTGCTCCATTGGAATTGACGATGCCAGCGCCATCAATGCCGAACGCCTGCAACTGGTGCACCGGCTGCTGAAACAGGCCAAAGAGTTTGTGGAACAGGTGTACATACCCGATCTGATTGCGATTGCCTCGTTTTATAAGGACTGGGGAGCTATTGGTGGGGGGTTGGGAAATTATTTGGTGTATGGCGATTTGTCGCCCAACGGCTACCGCGACCCGTCAACGTATAAGTTTCCGGCTGGTGCGATTCTGAACAAAAAGGTGGGCGAAGTGATGGATGTTGATTTGCGGGAGGACAATGAGATACAGGAGTTCATTAGCCACAGCTGGTATGAATATGCCGGAGGTGATGATGCCGGTTTGCACCCGTGGAAGGGCGAGACCAAAGTGAAGTATACGGGACCAAAACCTCCGTATGATTTTCTGGACGTCAACGAGAAATACAGTTTCCTCAAAACGCCCCGCTGGAAAGGTAATGCCATGGAGGTAGGTCCACTGGCTCGCGTGTTGGTGGGGTACGGCCGGGGCCGCGAAGAGTATAAAGAAGTGGTCGATAGCACACTGAGTGCCTTAGATGTTCCGATTGAGGCCCTGTTCAGCACGCTGGGGCGTACAGCCGCGCGAGGGCTGGAGGCCAAGCTGGTGGCCCATTGGGCGCTGGAGTTTTACGATATGCTCATTGCCAACATTAAAAACGGGGATACCCGCATGGCGAACATGGAGCGATTTAAGCCCGACACCTGGCCGAAGGAAGCCAAAGGTGTGGGCCATACCGAAGCTCCACGCGGTGCCTTGGCGCACTGGATTGTGATTCAGAATGAGAAGATCGCCAACTATCAACTGGTGGTACCCAGCACGTGGAATGCATCACCGCGCGACAAAAACGGAGTTTCGTCAGCGTACGAATCCGCTCTCAAAGACACTCCGATTGCTGATGATCACAAGCCGGTTGAAATTCTGCGCACCGTGCACTCGTTCGATCCGTGCCTGGCCTGTGCCGTGCACTTGTATGATGAAGAAGGCAAGCATATCAGTCAGGTGAAAGTACTTTAAAGCTTGTGTTATGAATGCGATCTATCATCCTCATAAAAACCTGCGAAGGGTGTTCGTGTGGGAGTTGCCCGTGCGGTACTACCATTGGCTTAATGCGCTTTGTATCCTGACGCTCATTGGCACCGGATTCATCATAGGCGATCCGCCAGCGATCCTGACGGGCCGTGAGGCGTACCAAAATTACTGGTTTGGTACCACGCGGTTCATCCATTTCCTGGCTGCCTATGTTTTCCTTTTCAATTTTGCATTTCGCATCTACTGGGGTTTTGTGGGCAACCAGTTTGCCAGTTGGCGAAATTTTATTCCGACTAACAAGAAGTTTTTCAGTGATATGTGGATGGTGATGAAGACCGACATCTTCATGACCAAACGCGAAGAGGAAAAGTCCATTGGGCATAACCGCCTGGCCGGAGCCATTTACTTTCTGACGTTTATCGCCTTTGGCATTCAATGCCTCACTGGTTTTGGCCTGTATGCCGCCATGAGTGATTGGTGGCTGCCGAACCTGTTTACCTGGGTGGCTCCGTTGTTTGGAGGTGACTTCATGCTTCGGCAGATTCACCACTGGGCGATGTGGTTTTTTATCCTCTTCACCGTGATACATGTGTACCTCGTTTTCTATCACGACTATGTGGAGGGCCGCGGTGAGCTTTCATCCATGGCGGGTGGTTGGAAATTTATCGAGGAGGAAGTATTTGAAGAAAATAAAGAAGAAAAGAAATAATGCTTGTGATGAAAAACGAGCTTCTTATTCTGGGGATTGGCAACTACCTGATGGGTGACGAAGGGGTAGGGGTACACTTTGTTCGCACCTTGGAGCATGATCCGTGGCCGGAAGGAGTGAAAATTCTGGACGGAGGAACGGCCGGCTTTCAGCTGATGGAGGATCTGGAAAGTTACTCCACAGTGATCATGGTAGATGCCACCCTGGATGATCATCCACCGGGTACTATCCGGTTAATCAAGCCGCGCTTTGCCCATGACTTTCCAAAAGCCATGAGCACGCATGAAATCGGCTTGAAGGACCTGGTGGAGGCTCTGAGTTTGCTGGATCGCCTCCCCAGGATTTTTCTCTTTGTGGTATCTGTCGAAAAAATTCAACCTTTAAGTATTGAGCTAAGCACTCCGGTGGAGGGTGCACTGCTGCAATTGCGTGGGCAAGTCGATTCTCTGCTGGATCGACTAGGCATTGTTGCGACCATACCAGTCTAGTCTCCGTCTAAAGGAAATTTTTCTTATTATATGTAAACTAGCTGCGTATTTACGAGGTGGGGAATAATTAACATATCGGTGAATCATGCGCGTATTTATTTTTTTGGCAGTAGGGTTGGTGTTGGCCGATCTCGTTTGCCGGTGTGGTAGAAGCTTTGTGTCAGGAACTTCCGGAGCAAAAATATCTTACTTCCGTGATCAGATTGACGAAGTTTGAGACCTGGTACTTTTTGAATATGCAAGCCGTTGCATAATTTTTCAGCATCATTTCTCCCATCATGGAATCTCAGCCACTCAATCCTCCCGCTGACGTCAGCAACGTTGCCACTGCGGAAAAGAAGAAAAAGATCAGCAAACAGGAACTTAGCATTGACCGCGCCCGGCTGGCGCAAGAACGCGTCTTGCTGGCGTGGGTCCGTACGGCCACAACGCTGATGACGTTCGGCTTTGCGCTCTTTAAGTTTTTAGAAGCGCAATTGGCCGAGAACCATCGGCCACCCCTGCTTGGTTTTATCACGCCCCGGGTCATCGGGCTTACCCTGCTGTTATCCGGGTTTGTTGGCCTTGCGCTATCGGTATACCGGCACATCCGCGTGATGAAACTGCTTGACCAATATTCCAAGACCAAGTTTTTCACACCAGCCCTGCTGTTGGCCTATCTCATCATGGTGTTGATCGCGTTGCTGGTCATCGGTTCATTGCCGTATAATTGATTCCTGAACAAGGGGCAACCAAACTGAATACTACTGAAACCTGGAAGATCCTCTAGTTTCGAAAGAAGCCTAGTCGGGCCCGCATGCACGTTTATTATTTTCGAACAAGACCCGAGCAATCCCCAGTATGCACCCCTTCTCCTATGTTTTTTCATACGACCGTGTCACCCGACCAAACCAATCGATGGCCTTCGCTGCGGGCGTACAGCAATTTCCAACCATATCAACTTCGGTAAAGGCATTTTTGTCAATCGTGATGTTTGATCGTCTGGTTAAAAATTCGGATTCGAGTATCGGTTCTATTTGAAGAAGGAAAATAAATATCCGGCCCCGCATGGCGTTTACGTTGGCCCCTACTTGTCTTACCTGAGTTTTTCAAATGACCGCGATCTGGAGATTGATTTCAATGGCACAAAAGAGTTCGGCTCGTTAGATACTAAATTGTACGTAGTCAACACGGATGTGCAACTGGGCTATTAGTTTATTCTCAATAACCGATGGGCAATTGATCTGGTATTTATCGGACCTTCCATATCCAACTACCGGGGTAAAATGACACTCGATGGTACCTTCAGTTCGGATCCGGGGGAGATCCAGAATGAAATACTTCAGGGGTTGATCGAGCGATTCCCTGCACTCGAAGACCTGGTGGCGGGTGAAACCGTGGAGCGAGATGGAAAGATCGATACCTGGAGCTATGGTTTCCGCTACCAAATTCACGTAGGCTATCATTTTGGCCGTAAAAGCAAGTGATTCGAACCTGCCGTCAGTAGGTCTCTCGGAATCCGGCAAATCCTGACTACCGTCATTCTGCCGCAGCGAGCGTTGGTTTACCTTCCGGGCGATGAAACCCTGGTTCGTTTGCTCGCCCGAAGAGGTAATCAAAGCCTTTGCCACATCGCCTGTGGATGGCCTTTCACAGGATGAAGTAACGAAACGTGTCCAAATAGACGGGTACAACCGCATTCCCGAGCCACGTGGCAAGTCGGTACTCCAGATTTTCCTTCACCAGTTTTTTAGTCCGCTGATTTATGTGCTCATCGCGGCCGGTGCCATTTCGTGGGTGGCGGGCGAGTGGCAGGATGGCACGTTCATTTTTTTCATCATCGTACTCAATGCCATCCTGGGAACGTATCAGGAATGGCGGGCTGAAGAAAGTGCGGCAGCCCTTCGCTCCATGATTCGCATGACGGCCCGTGTCATCCGAGAGTCACAAATTTATCTCATCGAGTCGTGGCAGTTGGTGCCGGGCGATATTGTGTTGCTTGAGCCCGGTATGAAAGTCCCGGCTGACCTGCGTCTTATGGAAGCGCATGGCCTTTCGGTGGACGAGGCACTGCTAACGGGCGAATCGATGGCGGTGGAAAAACATGCAGTGGTTTTGACGGATCAACACGCCCTGTTGGGCGATCAACGCAACATGGCCTTTGCATCCACCACGGTGCAGAAGGGAAGAGGCAAGGGCATCGTTACCGGCACAGGCGTCAAAACCGAAATCGGCAAGATTGCTGCATCACTCACACTGCCCGACCCGGAGCCGCCACCCCTGGTGGTGCGCATGCAGGTATTTGCCAGACGCATCAGCTGGCTGGTGCTCATCGCTTGTGTATTCCTGGGCCTTATCGGTTGGTGGCGGGGTATGCCCTGGAACGAGTTGTTCTTTTTCCTGGTGGCGGTAGGTGTTTCCGCCATCCCGGAAGGGCTGCCCGTGGCGCTTACCGTTGCACTTTCCATTGGCACGCGGGCCATGGCCAGACGGCAGGTTATCGTGCGAAAACTACCGGCTGTGGAAGGTCTTGGCAGTTGCACGTGGATTGCTGCCGACAAAACCGGTACACTCACGGTTGACGAACAAACAGTAAAGGCGATCTGGCTGTCCAACGCCAAACTTTTGGCCACCGGTGCCGGCTACTCGGGTGACGGCATAATTCGTCATGTCGATGGTCGCCCGTTGCAGGCGGACGAACCGGAGTTACCACTTTTTTTCCGATGCGCGCTGGCGAGCAGTGAAGGAGCCCTTACACACACGAACGGCAAATGGATTCACTCGGGCGATGCCGTTGATGTAGCCCTGCATGCGGCCGTGTTTAAGTCGGGCACGGAGCCGGAACGATTGATGCAGGGAGTTGAGCGGCAGCAGCTCATTGCCTACGAGTCCGAACGCAAATACAGCGCAGCATTTTTCCAATACAATGGCAAACGTTTCTATGCTTGTAAAGGTGCGCTGGAAGTGATCGGTCCAATGTTTTCGCAACACCAGCAACGAGTGGCGGCCGATGATGTGGCCGTGCTGGCAAGTGAAGGGTATCGTGTGTTGGCCGTTGCTTTTGCGGAAGTGGGGGAAACGGTAACCGAAGCAGATTTGCCCACCTTAACCCTGGCGGGTTTAGTGGGGTTGGTTGATCCGCTGCGGCCCGAGGCACGCGAAGCGGTGGCCAAATGTCACGCGGCCGGCATTCAGGTGGCTATGGTTACGGGCGATCACCCCATTACAGCCCTGGCGATTGCCCGCCAACTCAATATGGTGACGCGTGACGATCAGGTGGTGACCGGGCGTGAATTAGCGGAATGGCAGGCGAGCGGTGCGGACCTGGTGACACAGGTGGGAGACAAGCGCGTGTTTGCGCGGGTAAACCCGCTGCAGAAAAAGGCCATTGTCAGTGCGTTAAAAGGCGCAGGTCATTTTGTAGCGGTAACCGGAGACGGTGCCAACGATGCTCCCGCTCTGCGCGAGGCACACATCGGAGTGGCGATGGGCTCGGGAACGGACCTTACGAAGGGCTCGGCCGACATCATCCTGGCCGACAACAACTTTGCCTCCATCGTGGCGGGCGTGGAAGAGGGACGCATCACCTACAGCAACCTGCGCAAAATTATTTACATGTTGTTGTCAACCGGCCTGGCTGAAATTATCACGGTAGCGTTGGCCATGATCACCCAATTACCTTTGCCGTTTTTAGCCATTCAATTATTGTGGTTGAACCTGGTGACCAATGGGATTCAGGACATTGCATTGGCTTTTGAGCGAAGCGACCGCGAGGTGTTGAGTCAACCTCCTCGCAAACCCGGTGAATCTATTTTCGATCGGTTGATGATCCAGGAACTCATACTGGCCGGGCTGGTAACGGCTGCCTTGTGTTACGGCACATGGTACTACCTGATGGTGATCGGGCAGACAACGGAACTGCAGGCCCGCAGTATGGTGCTCATGATGATGGTGTTGATTCAGAATTTTCATGTCCTCAATTGCCGATCCGAGCTACAGTCACTGTTCAACATTCCGGTAAGTGCCAATTATCTCGCGGTCATCAGCATCTTCGTTGCGCAAGGCCTTCACCTGGGCGTATCGTACATACCGGAGGTGGCGGGAGTATTGGGTATTGAACCCATTCCCTGGAATAATTGGTTTATTTTACTGACACTTTCATTATCGATTGTGGTGGTTATGGAGATTTTCAAAGGATTTAAACGCAGGCAATTGGCCCGAAACACTTGACCGATCATGAGCTACGTGCAAATTGTTTTATTGGCGTTGGTGTACGGAGTAAACCTGTTCACGCTTGTCTTTATCATTTTCGATGCACGCAATGCATCGAAGGCATTGGGCTACATGCTGTTGGTGATTACGGTGCCGATCGTGGGTCCCCTGATTTATTTTTCGGTGGGGATCAACTACCGGCAGCGCAGAATCTACAACAAGAAGCTGCGCGTGACGCGAAGGGAAGAACGCCAGTTTTACGATCAAATGGTGGAGCAGACCCGGCAGCTGGCTCACCACCCCCCGCCCGAACTGGCGGGTCAGGGTGACATGGTGAATTTGTTACTCAATGAGTCGCAGGCAATCCTTTCGTTCAATCGCGCCCAACTGCTCCTGAATGGCGAAGAAAAATTTCCACGGGTGTTGGCAGCCCTGGCTGCGGCCCGGCATCACATTCACCTGGAGTACTACATTTACGAAGACGATCGCATTGGGAATCAAATCAAAGATGTGTTGGTCGCCAAGGCCCGCGAGGGCGTTAAAGTACGGTTCATCTACGATGCTTTCGGTAGCCAAGATCTCAGCAATGGCTTTTTGCGGCAACTGCGCCAGGCCGGTGTCGAAGTGCACCCTTTCTCTCGAATCTACTTTGTGTTCGCGGCCAGCCGAATCAATTACCGCAATCACCGGAAAGTCATCATAGTAGACGGCCGGGTGGGGTGGACGGGCGGACTGAACGTGTCGGACCGGTATATCAACCCATCGGCCAGTGGAGAGTATTGGCGTGATACCCATGTTGAAATCGAGGGCCCTGCGGTGCACGGGTTGCAACGGCATTTTCTGGCCGACTGGAATTTCTGTGCTGGCCAAAACGTGTTGCCGGACGAGCAGTTGTTTCCGACAATTGCTCCTGGTCCGGATTGTCAGAGCTATGTGCAGATCGTGACCAGTGGCCCGGACTACCCTAACCCAACGGTTATGTTGAGTTTTTTTACCGCCATTGTCAATGCGCGGCAGAGAGTTTATTTAACCACACCTTACTTCATTCCAAACAACAGCATCAACGATGCGTTGAAGAAGGCAGCTCTGAGTGGAAAGGATGTTCGACTGTTAGTTCCACAACAGGCCGACAGCAAGCTCATCACCTATGCTTCGCAGTCGTATTATGACGAGTTGCTTGAGTGCGGGGTGCAGATTTATGAGTATAGCAAAGGGTTCATTCATGCGAAAACCATTTTAGCAGACGATAATCTGTCGATTGTGTCAACGGCCAATCTTGACTTCCGCAGTTTTGAGCACAACTTTGAAATCGGGGCGGTCATCTATGGGCCTGCCATGTGTGCGCAGATGACGGCAGCCTTTGAAAATGATTTGCGGCATAGCCGGAAAGTGAGTCGGGAGAGTTGGCAAAATCGGGGCAAGGCACGGGTGCTGCGCGAGCGGCTGGCCCGGTTATTTTCTCCGTTGCTATGAAAAATTGATACCGGACAGAATACTGCGGCTTTTGCAGTGAGTTATATCTCGTTTGTGGCAGTTATGAGTGAATATCTTCTTATTTAATTAGTGATGCTCGTTTTTTGCGCATTTCCGGGCTGAAACCATAATCGATGAAGCGATGCCAGAACTTGTAGGCATTCTAACCTCCCTTACCGGGTTTCTTGCTGTAATTGCGAGGCTTTGGCGCATCGGCCTTCGGCATTTTGGGGCTGTGCTTGGGTACAAATTCTTTTTTGAATTTCACAATTCGCGATATGCCCAGGTAAAAACTGGCCGTAATGTCTCTGCGTTGACCATACAAATCGGGTGCACCCGGGTTGCCGTTGATGTCGGGGCCACCGGTGGGGTTCTTCAACGTGTTGATGTAATCGGATGTGCGCGGATCGGTAATACCAAACGTGCCACGGGCGTCAAAGTTTAAACTCCAATCCTCATTGAAGTCAAAATCAGCCCGAAAGCCTACCGAGGCGGAAAAGGTAAGCGACTTAAACTTGTCTTTGGTTACGTACACTTCGTTGGCCACTTCCGGCACGAAAACGCCATCGTAGGTCAACTCATACCCGGGGCCGGTGGGTACCGTTACCCCGGCTGGGTAGCGCAGCTTGCTGTTGAAATGACTGATGGTTTCCTGGCCGCTTAGCAGATAGTCCAGATTAACCGAGGCCACCATGCTCAGACGGAAAAAGGAAAGGTCCATTACGTGCAACTTCAAGGCGGCCGGCACGTGAATGTAATTCATCCGCAGTTCACGGTTCCCGACTTCCCCGCCAATGGTGTTCTTAATAATGTATTGCTGGCCGGTCGACACAAAACAAGGTGTGGTCAAAAAGCCATACCCCACAAAATCATAACTGTATTGAAAGCCAATGGGCGTGTGTCGGAACGTCAGTTTGCTAAAATAGCGGGGGTCCTTCTGGATACCCGCATCAATCGTGAAGGGTAAGTTGAAACCGCCAAATACGCCTACCGACTCAACATGCTGGGAAAATGCCGGAAAGATTGAGCCAACGAAAAACAGGTATGGTAGAATCCGTTTCAAGTTCAGGTTTATAGGTAGCTGTTCTGGGTTAACCAGTCGTTTTCTTCAACCAGATCAACGCCAAATTTAACCAAAATTGATGTAACGCGGGCAGATTTTGGCCCCGATTAACCTAATTTTGCCCTTTCATTATCAGCATGTTAACCGGTAGTAGCAAGACTTGGTCGAACTCTTCCTGGCGGCACTCGGTGTATGGTACACTGGTGGCGCTTCTGCTGGCCTTGATGGTTTTGTATACCATCAGCAGGCTTGGGTTCTACCTGTTCAACATGAGTTTTTTTCCGGAGATGACCTCTGCCCGCCTGCTTACGATAATGCGGGGCGGTCTGCGTTTCGACCTGGCAGCCGTTCTTTACTCCAATGTGCTGGTCGTACTTCTGCTCATCGTGCCGCTCAACATTCGCTTCCGGCCGGGCTATCAGATGTTGTTGAAGTGGATATTCATCGTTGTCAACGGCATCATGTTCGCCATTAACACTGCGGATTTTATTTACTACCGCTTTACGCTGCGCAGAACCACGTTAACTGTACTCGACCAGTTTGAAAATGAACAAAACCTGGGGTTGTTGTTTGGCCGGTTCCTGATCGATTACTGGTATGCCGTTCTGTTTTGGTTGTTCCTAATGGTGGTGCTGGTATTCGTGGGCCGATCGATCCGGCTCGAAGGCCCCCGGGTGAAAAGCAAATGGCTTTTGTATGGCGGAGGGACTGGGCTGATGTTACTGAGCATAGGTCTGTTCGTGGGTGGCGTGCGGGGCGGGTTTGCTAATAGCACTCGGCCGATCACCATCAGCAATGCGGCTGCCTATGCCACCCAGCCGCAAGATGTGCACCTGGTGCTCAATACTCCGTTTGCCCTTATGCGCACGGCCCGCGCCAACGTCATTCGTAAGGTTGAGTATTTCGCCACCGAAGAGGAACTGAACAGCGTGTTTAATCCGGTGGTTGTGCCGCGCGACTCGGCCGTGTTTCGCTCGATGAATGTCGTGGTGATTATCCTCGAGAGCTTCTCCAAAGAGTTTGTGGGGGCCTTCAACCGCGATGGCGCCATACCCAACTACCAGGGCTACACGCCCTTTCTCGATTCACTCATTTCAGTTTCACGTTCGTATCGGTACAGCATGGCCAACGGCCGCAAGTCGATCGATGCGATGCCTTCGGTATTGGCCAGCATTCCGTCTATCGAGGTGCCCTTTGTACTATCGCACTATTCCAATAACCCGGTTAACGGTATGGCTAACCTGCTGCAGCGCAAGGGCTATTACACGGCTTTTTTCCACGGTGCGCCTAACGGCTCCATGGGCTTCGATGCCTTTGCCAACATGAGCGGCTTTCAGCATTACTTCGGCAAGGATGAATACGGAAACGATGATGACTTTGATGGTTATTGGGGAATCTGGGATCATAAATTTCTCGGCTACTTCGCTGACCAAATGAATTCGTTCCCGCAGCCGTTTATGACCTCCGTGTTTACTACATCTTCACATCATCCGTACATTATTCCCGAGGAGATGGAGGGGAAATTCGAAGAGGGGCCAAAGCCGATTTACAAGACCTTGCGCTATGCCGACCACGCGCTGAAGCTTTTCTTCGACAAGGCTTCGAAGATGCCCTGGTTTGCCAACACGATGTTTGTGATTACAGCCGACCATGCCTCAGCTGAAATCATGTACGAGCCCTACAATACGGCATGGGGCTACTTCGCCATCCCGGTTTTTTTCTATCACTCCGGGTGGACCGATACCGGCATGCGCCCGGAAATTATCCAGCAGATTGACATCATGCCCACGGTGCTGGGTTACCTGAATTACGATGAGCCCTACCTCGCCTTCGGCCGTAATGTGTTCGACCCGAAGACGAAGCCATTTGCCTTTAACTACCTCAACAATGCCTACCAGCTTTTTGAAGGGCCCTACCTGTTGTTGTTTGATGGAGCACGCACAACCGGGTTATACAATTACCAGGAAGATAAGTTGCTTGCGCGTAACGTGCTGGCCAATAGTCCCACCATCGCGCATGACATGGAAAGGCGTTTAAAGGCGTTCATCCAGCACTACAATAACCGAATGGTAGACAACCGGCTTACGGTGCCCCGGTAAACGCGAGGCAATACTCGGCTTAATCGTTTAAACGGTGTCTTGCTCAGCGAATGGCAATACCCAACTGAATCAGGAGCATGTTGGTATCGCTGGTGGCCGTGTCGTAACTAACGTAGCCATTGTCTATTTTAACACTGCCCCGTTTGACATACGTGGTGTCATCACCCCAGAGGTATTGCACCCGAATGGTGAAAGAGGGGTGGTGCACGCCATTTTCGCCCCTCGCTTTGCGAACGAAAAAGCCAGCGCCCAGGCCATAGCCCAAGCCGGTATCATTCGTGGTGTTGATGACTTCAGGTTGATCGTCACTAAGGATGGTGTCGAATGCATTCTTGTCGATCTTGGTGCGGGTGTTGAAAATTTTAGCACCAACCTGTCCGTCAACGAAAGGAGTGAAACCGGTGGTTTTCTGGTTGAGCAGAAAACGTACCGAAGGGGCAATGCTGTAGTAATTGAACGTGGTTTTGTAGGGTGGCACGGTGGTGCTGCCGTCCTGTTTGTCGCGGCCGAACGTGAGATAAAAAAAGTCGATGCCGGGATAAAAGGGGGAAGAACCGCGTTTCCCTTTTGGGTTGAACAAAAATTGCGTGCCGATTCCCACACCTGCACCACCATTTGGGTTATCAATAGCCGTTTTGAATGAAGACGAAGGAATACTCACATTCGCGTAAAACGAGAAAATCAATTCCTCGGGCACGTTTGCCGGTGCATCGGTCTGGGCGTGGGCCGTTAGTGTTGCGAAGGTGAGAAGGGTGGCAAAAAAGCGCATACCAGCGTCAGGCCAGATTATGATACACGTTTTGCACATCATCATCTTCTTCCAGGGCCCCAATACACTCCATCACCTCGTCTTGTTCGGCCTCACTCAGTTCTTTCGTAGTCGTGGGAATGTACTGTAAGGTTGAGCTGCTCGCCTCCAGCTTTTTGGCTTCTAGAAACTTTTGCATGGCCCCGAAGTCTGCGAACTTGGTATACACGATGATTTCCTCTTCTTCGCGCTGGATATCTTCCGCCCCTGCATCAATCAGATCGAGTTCCCATTCGTCCAGGTTCAGTTTCGAAGGGTCGAATTTGAACACACCCTTGCGTTCGAACATGAACGATACCGAACCGGAGTTACCCATGTTGCCTCCGTTCTTGGAAAAGTGCAAGCGAATGTTCGCCACCGTGCGGGTGGGGTTGTCGGTGGCGCATTCCACCAATACAGGCACCCCATGTGGCGCGTAGCCCTCATACACCACTTCCGTGAAGTCCTTTTCTTCTTTAGAGGAGGCACGCTTAATGGCCGACTCCACGCGGTCTTTGGGCATATTCACGCCCTTGGCATTTTGAATGGCCAGGCGCAGGCGTGGATTGTTATCCGGGTTGGGGCCGCCCTGCTTGACGGCTATCGCGATGTCTTTACCAATTCGGGTGAACGCCTTCGCCATCTTGTCGAAGCGGGCGAACATCTTGTGTTTACGCTTTTCAAAAATACGTCCCATAATAGCTCAATTCGGGCCGTAAAATTAGAAAAAGAGCCCAACTTGGAAACTAGAGCGAGGCCACGCTAAAAGTGTCGCCCTGGGCGGGATCACCCGTATCGAATCCTTTTTTAAACCACCGCATGCGCTGCTCGGAGGTGCCATGGGTAAAAGAGTCGGGCACGACATAACCCTGAAATTGTTTTTGCAGCCGATCGTCACCGATGGCCGAAGCAGCATTAAGGGCTTCCTCCAGATCACCCGGGTCCAGAAACGGATTCATTTGCTGGGCGTGGTGAGCCCAAACGCCCGCCAGAAAGTCGGCCTGCAGTTCGAGTTTTACGGAAAGTTGGTTGTACTCTTCCTCGCTCACCCGGTTACGCATGCCGTGCACTTTATTGGTGATGCCCAGCAGGTGCTGCAGGTGATGCCCTACTTCATGTGCGATCACGTAGGCCTGGGCAAAATCACCGGGAGCATTGAGTTTGTTCTTGAGTTCTTCATAAAAGACCAGGTCGATGTACACTTTCTCATCGCCCGGACAATAGAACGGCCCGGACGCGGAACTCGCCATGCCGCAGGCGGATTCCACCTGGCCACTGAACAACACCAAGGTGGGTTCGCGATAGTCGCTCTTGAGTTGACTCCACACATCTTCCGTACTGGCCAGTACCGTTTTTACGAATGCAGCCAGTTCCTCTTCCTCTGCCGTAGCCTGGTAGGGAGCCGATTGCTCGAGGGAATATTCGCCACCGCCTCCGGCTTGTTGCAGCAGGCTCAGCGGGTTGGTGCCGGTGAGCCAGCTGATGATCAGGATCACCACAAGGGTGCCCAGGCCGCCTTTGCTAAGCAAGCCACCGGGCAGACGGCCACCACCTCCGGGGCTCGTGCCCCTGCGATCCTCCACATTATCACTTTGTCGTCTGCCGCGCCACTGCATCGTTGTTCGATTTAGACAAGCGAAAGTACAAATCGGAAGTGAAATACGGATGTGCACAACGTGGTTGAAAAGTTGTGTACTACTTTTTTTAGAAATAATTGGAGGGATGTAGGGCTGAAGTTACCTTCATATCACTATTTGATTACTGACGGATTTATCCGCTGCGCAGAAAAACAAAGGGTGATTTTCTACGGAAAATGATCGACAAAAAGTCTGCGAGGTCAGGATAGTGTGATCAGGGAGCGCCTTCACCGGCAAGCTGATGACCGCACGAAGTCAACGCGTGAATATCGCAAGGTAGGAGAGGCGGACGTCAAGACGTACCAGGATCAGGCAGGGCTGGCCAGCGGCTACGGTTGTTTGGTTTAGCGAGACGGGAACGATCAAGCAATTGATTTGTTCCCGTTTCTGTTTTTAGCCGATGGTGAACCCAAAATACCGCCCTTCAACTTTTTGCCGATTCCGGGCATCTCCAAGCGTTAAAAGCTGTTAAATAGCCCGCCCTTTTATGGTATTAAACTATCTCACCATTGCCAGACGGAACCTGCAAAAGCGCAAGCTCTATTCGATTATCAATGCACTGGGGCTCAGCATTGGGCTGGCGTTTTGCGTACTCATTTTTTTGTATGTGAAAGACGAACTGAGTTTTGACCGCTTCCACACGAACCTGGACCGGATTTACCGGATCGAAGAAAAAAGTTTTGACACGTGGGAGCATGACCCAAACAAACCCTATCGAAGATCCGCCTGGCTTCAGACTATTTTGCAGCCCACCATCAAAGAGGAGTGCGCGGAAGTCGAATGGGCTACCCGGTATAGTCCGGATGGCCGCGGCATTTTGCGATACGAGGATAAAGTTTTTACCGAGGATATCACTTATGTAGATGCCGACTTTTTTCACATGTTCAGTTTCGGTTGGTTGCGTGGCAACCAGGCAAAAGTGTTTTCTACCCCGGATGAAGTTGTGATTACACCGGCAATAGCTAAAAAATACTTTGGTGACGAAGATCCCCTGGGTAAAACGCTGGACATTGAACACGAAGGGCGGAAGACGTTCACCGTGACCGGGCTGATCGAGCCAGCCCCTCCCCATTCAAGTTTGCATTATCAGATTTTGGTCCCCCAGCCGAACCGGCCCTACTACCAGCGCAATATGGAGAACTGGGGCAACTTTAATACACCCACGTTTATCCAGCTTAAACCGGGTGCAACAACTGCGGCCATGAAAGCCAGTCTCAACCGAATCGTGGATAAGTATCTGAAAGAAAAGACCGATGGCTGGCGAAAACGAGCCACCGTACCCATTCCCGAAGATGCCGTCATGCTCGAGTTCATGCTGACCCCGCTCGCGGATGTTCACCTATTCAAGGAAGTGAGTTGGGAGAAAGTGAGCGATGTTCAATATTCCTGGATCCTGGGCGGTATAGCGATTCTGATTTTATTCATTGCCTGCATCAACTATGTATCGCTTGCTCTCACGACTTCGGCCTCGCGAAAAACCGAGGTGGGCATTCGGAAAGTGGTCGGGGCCCAGCAACGCCAACTGGTTTACCAGTTTACGTTTGAGTCGATTTCGCTTGCCTTCATTTCGATGGTGATCGGCATCGGTCTTACGTTCTTATTCTTGCCGGTCTTCAATATCTTCACCGGCAAGGGGATCGTGATCACAGGGCTGCTCTTCGGCCAAATTGTGGCCGTAGGGCTTGTTTTAGCGGTGGTGGTGGGGTTGTTGGCGGGCAGTTATCCGGCTGCCTTCCTCTCGGGTTTTCGTCCGGCCCTGGTGCTCAAGGGTGGGTTTACATCAAAATTACGAGCCGGGTTCACCCAGCCACTCGTGGTCCTTCAGTTTGCCATGTCGGCATTTCTGGTGATTAGTTCGGTGGTCATGTACCGGCAAATGAAATTTATCACCACCAAAGATCTGGGGTATCGCGGAGATCAAACGCTGGTGATTCCCACCCAAACGGGATGGAACAATGAAGCGAACCGCACGATTGAAAACTTCCGGCAGCGCGCACGGCAGGAACCCCTGATTGCTTCCGTGACGGGCACGAGCAGTTCTTTCAATCAGGGATATTCGCGCTGGGGCTTTACCGTTGAGGGCGAACAAAAATCGGCCTATGTCTATGCGGTGGATTCTGATTTTATTCCTGCGTTAGCTATTGAACTTGCCATGGGGCGAAACTTCGATCCGACCCGTGTCGCGGATTCGGCCGCAATTATCGTCAACGAGGCTCTGGTGCGTAATATGAATTGGGCCAACCCCCTCGAAGAGCATCTCAATTGGCAGGAAGATTCAACATCCGCGGGCTCACCCATTATTGGTGTGGCCAAAGACTATCATTTTCTTTCCCTCGAGCGTGAGATTGAGCCCATGTTTTTGTCGATTGACGCCAAAAACGTTGGCTATCTCACTACCATGTTGGTAAAAATATCAGGCCAAGATGTCCCAGCCGGGCTGGATAAGGTTAAGGGTATTTGGCAGGAACTATATCCGGACCGGCCTTTTGATTACACCTTTCTGGATGACGATGTAGCGCGGCAATACCAAACCTATAGCCGTTGGATGAAGATCGTGGGGTTAAGCACAGGATTTGCCATTCTCATTTCCTGCCTCGGGTTGTTCGGTCTGGCGGGTATTAATGCCGTTAACCGTACGAGAGAAATCGGAATTCGCAAAGTAATGGGGGCTGGGTGGGCTCATATTTTCGTGTTGCTCAACCGGCCGTATGTCGGTTTGGCGGTACTCGCCTTTGTCGTGGCCGGGCCTTTCAGTTGGTACGTGATGACCCAATGGTGGTTAAAAGATTTTCAATACAAGATTACGCTGGGTTGGGAGCTTTTTGCAGTGAGTTTCTTGTGTGGCCTGGTGGTTGCACTGCTCGCAGTGAGCTATCATGGAATTAAGGCAACCTTGATCAACCCGGCCGAAACGTTGAAATATGAATGACCAGCGGCTCGGGCCGGCAATTTATTTTGACCGGCCTTTTGAGAATTCCGTTTTTTGCGAAGCTTTCGTGATCGCGTTTTGTCAATCGGTCGACAAGCGTTCAGGTTGGTATTAATCCGAGCCCAATTGCCCCGGAATCACGATTTCGTGTCTTGATTGTAAGCGGAATGCCCAGTCGGGCGTATCTTGGATTTCTACCTAGTCGTTCTTAAGCGCATCCACCGGGTTGGCCATGGCGGCCTTGTACGCTTTAAAGCTTACGGTGAGTAACGCCACACAAAGGGCTACGCCTCCCGCCAACAGCATCACCCTCACGTCAAATCCAACGCGATAGGCAAAACTGTCGAGCCAGAATTTCTTCAGGAGAAACCACGCGAGCGGTATCGCCATCGCCAACGCCACCATAATCAGAGCTACAAAGTCCTTACTCAGCAGTACTACCAGTTGCATCACGCTGGCGCCCATGGCTTTGCGAATACTCAGTTCTTTACCCCGTTGCTCAGCCGAGTAGGTGATGAGTCCCAGCAGGCCCAGGCAGGCAATGCTGATCGCCAACACGGTGAAAATCAGGAAGACCTGCCCCATACGCTCTTCGGCTTTATACTTGGCCGCGAAGTTGGCATCCAGAAAGCTGTATTCGAACGGGGCATCCGGAGCGTATTTTTTCCATACCTGCTCCACCATCGCAATGTTTGCGCGAAGGTCATCGGAGCCAAAACGAATTCCCGCTTCCAGGTTGGCACTGGGTCCCAATAAAATGATCAGCGGCCGGATGTTATTCTTCAAGGATTCGAAGTTGAAGTCACGGATTACCCCGAGGACCTCCACTTCATATTCCTCCAGAGTTCCGAAGCGCGACAGCAGTTTTTTTCCTTCGTGGGTATCCCAGCCCAGATGACGCAGGGCTGTTTCGTTCAACAGCACTCCGGTGGAATCAGACGGAAAATCGCGCGAGAAAAACCGCCCGGCTACCAGCTGATAGCCCATCGTTTCCAGGGCATCGTAGTCGGTGACATAAACGACCAGCAAATGCTCCTGTCCGGAATCCTTTGCGCGGAAGGTCGAATTCCAGTCGATATTGGGCGGCATGCGATTGGCAAACGTTACGCCCTGCACTTCGGGGTGCTGCAGGAGTTCATTTTTAAAAGCTTCGGCCCGGCTGCCCAGCGACATGGTGTGCATCAGGGTCATAACCTTGTCCTTGTCAAAACCCAGATTCTGATTTTGAACAAACTTCAATTGCTGAAACACAACCAGTGAGGCGATGATCAGCGCGATGGAGATAAAAAATTGAAAGACCACCAGCGCGTTTCGGATGCCGGAGCGTTTCATGCCGGAGCGTATTTTTCCTTTGAGCACCTCGGCCGGTAAAAAGGAGGTGAGGTAAAAAGCCGGATAGCTTCCGGCTATGGCACCCACCAGCAGCGTGAACAGCAGCAACCCGAGCATAAAGTGGGGACTCAGCAGGGATTCCACTACGATGTTTTTTGCCGTGATCAGGTTGAACGTGCTCAAGGAGACCGTAACCAGCACCAATGCCATAATCACCGCAATCACCGTGCAGAGGTACGACTCCAGCATGAATTGGGATATTAGCTTGTCCCGCAGCGCTCCTACGGTTTTGCGGATGCCCACTTCCTTTGCGCGGTTGGCGGCACGGGCCGTACTCAGGTTCATGAAATTGATGCAGGCCAGAACAATCAGGAATACGGCAATCAGGCCAAATAAGTACAGATACCGAATGTTTCCGTTGGGTTCAAGTTCGTCCGGTAATTGGGAGTGCAAATGAATGTCGGTTAATGCCTGAGTTTGAAAGCGAACGAAACTGCCGCTGGCGGCTAATTGTTCCATCGTCATGTTCAGGTACTTTTCAACCTCCGGGGCGATGTAGTGCTCAACGAAGTACGCATACTTTTCATTCACCCCGTTTACCGGGGCATCCGGGTGTAGTTTGAAGTAGGTGACCACTCCAGAGTTCAACCACAATTGGGGGTAGCGAAAGATATCCCACGACTGGATGGACAGTACAAAGTCGAATTGCAGGTGGGCGTTGTGTGGCGGGTCGGCCGCGATACCGGTCACCTCGGCTTTAATAAATCCATCGCTTCCCAGGATGATGGTTTTGCCCAAGGGTGTTAAATCGCCCGCACCGCGGTAGCCAAAATACTTCGATGCCGCACGCTCACTGATAACCACTTTGTTGGGACCCCGAAGTGCTTCGGTTGGGCTACCTGTGAGAAGTTGGTAGCCTCCGAAAAACTGAAAGAAGTTTGAATCCGCCAGCAGTACCTTAGTCTCGGTGAAACTTTTGTTTTCGTACCGTACTGGCATCGTACTCCATTTGTTGATGCGTATCACCTCGCTCACTTCGGGTACATCGTGCACCAGCGCCTCGGCCATCGGCAGGCCGGTGAAAACGGTGTTGATTCCCTGGCCATTGAGGTTGGCATTCATCACGCTGCGGTAGGTACGTTCGGCATCCAGATGGAAGCGATCGTAACTCAATTCATCCGCGATGTACAACACCAGCAGCAGCGTACTGGTGATGCCCAACGTGAGTCCGAGGATGTTAATAAACGAGTAGGTGACGTTACGCTGCAGATTGCGCAAGGCGATCACTAAAAAATTGCGAAACATGGCTGACCCGGTATGCCGGTTGGGTAACGATTTTGATGCCAAGGATAAAACACTCGATTTCGGGCCGTAAAACGCCCAATTCTTGCAAAAAAGCGCACACGAACGAACAACTTTGTCCGAAATCGGTCAAGCCAACCCGTATTTGAGTTCTGGCACCAAGCAGCCGTTGACACCGTCCGGATTGGTCCGCAACCTTGGTTTGTCTCCGGAAGCTGCCTACTTTGCCAGTCAACCAACCAAAAAAAGGCAAATGAAGAACCTCATGTTCGTGTGCTTCATGTTGTGTGTGTCGACCGTTTCTTCGGCTCAACTCGATCGGGCCAGAGCGGAGACTGGGGCAGGTTTAGATGTCAAAAAGATAACGCAAAACATCATGGCAACGATCACCAGCAAGGTTGGATTGTCCTCTGCCCAGGTTTCAGCTGTCACACCCTTGATTTCCCAATTCCTGACGAAAAAGTCTTCTATTATGCCAATGGCGAAAACGCATTCCTCGGATTATAAATCCCGTTTTGAAGCGGAACAGAAAACCCTGTTTGACAAGCTCAAAGGATCGATCTCGGCCGACCAGTTCAAGAAGTTCCTGGACCTGAAGCCGGATCAGGCCAGCTCGACCGATCCCATAAGCCAGCTTTTCTTTTAATCGGATTTCTACTTCTCCACTTCCTTTTTTCCCACTTCCCAACTTCTCAAGCTCTCACTTCTCGTAAAGCGCCTTCTTCTGTTCCTGGAGTTTCTCATTCTCCACGTACTCATCATAGGTCATGAGCTTATCCATAAATCCGTTCGGGCCGATTTCAATAATCCGGTTGGCCACCGTTTGCGCAAACTCATGGTCGTGCGTGGTAAACAAGATCTGCCCGGGAAAATCTTTGAGCGCGTTGTTAAACGACTGAATCGATTCCAGGTCGAGGTGGTTAGTCGGTTCATCCACAATGAGCAGGTTGGCCCCCGGCTGCATCATGCGGCTGATCATGCAGCGCATTTTTTCACCGCCACTCAACACCGAACATTTCTTGAACACTTCCTCACCCGAGAATAGCATTTTGCCTAAAAATCCACGGATGTTGGCTTCCTCTTTTTCTTCATCGGTAACGCAAAACTGGCGCAGCCAGTCCATCAGGTTGTCATCGCTGGTGAAGAACGATTCGTTGTTCAGTGGCAAGTAACTTTTCGTTATGGTCTGCCCATACTTGAATTCCCCCTGGTCAGCTTTCAATTCGCCCATCAAAATGCGGAAGAGGGACGTCACGGCTAAGCTCTCTTTGCTCAGGAAGGCAATCTTGTCACCCTTGTTCACAAAGAAACTCAGATCGTGAAACAATCGGGTGCCATTGTCCAGCGAGTAACTCAGATGATTGACCTCCAGAATCTGATCCCCAGCTGTTCGCTTCTGGCCGAAAATGATGCCCGGGTATTTGCGGTTAGACGGTTGAATATCATCGACCGAAATTTTGTCCAGCAGCTTTCTGCGGCTGGTGGCCTGCTTCGACTTCGACACGTTGGCGCTGAAGCGCAGGATGAACTCCATGAGTTCTTTTTTCTTCTCTTCTGCTTTTTTGTTCTGATTGGCGCGCTGCTGGAGTGCCAACTGACTGCTTTGATACCAAAAGGAATAATTTCCCGTAAACAGTTTAATTCCTCCAAAGTCGATATCAACAATATGCGTGCAAACGGTATCCAAAAAGTGGCGGTCGTGTGAAACCACGATCACCAGGTTTTTGAACTCCAGTAGGAAATCTTCCAGCCACGCAATGGTGTTCAGGTCGAGATCGTTGGTGGGTTCATCGAGAATGAGAATATCCGGATTGCCATAAATGGCTTGCGCCAGCAACACGCGCACCTTGTGGTTACCGCTCAGTTCGCGCATCAATTTATAGTGTTCGTCTTCGGCAATGCCCAGGCCGCTCAGCAGGGCAGCGGCATCGCTCACCGCATTCCAGCCGCCCATCTCGGCAAACTCGGCTTCGAGGTGACTCGCTTCAATACCATCGGCCTCAGAAAAATCGGGCTTTTCGTAAATGGCGTCCTTCGCTTTCATCACGTCCCACAATTTTTTGTGGCCCATCATCACGGTATCGATCACCGAAATATCATCAAATTCATAGTGGTTTTGGCGCAGCACGGCCATGCGCTTGCCAGGTTCCAGCGCCACCTGGCCGCGGGTAGGGTCAATATCGCCCGACAGGATTTTCAAGAACGTACTCTTACCCGCCCCGTTGGCTCCAATAACACCATAACAGTTGCCGCTGGCGAATTTCAGGTTCACCTCATCAAAGAGTACGCGCTTGCCGAACTGGAGAGAAAGATTGTTTACGCTGATCATGCCGTGGTTCGTTCGTAGTGGTTCGTGATTCGTGGGCTATTTTCTACGGTTGCGCCAGCCTCACCCGGCCCGCGCAACGGTCAACGAATAACAACTCACGAATTTGAAGGGCGCAAAAGTAAGGAATTTATCAGGCCGGCCGAAGTTGAACAAAAATTGAGATGAACCGTTCGATGAATTCCCTACATCCCTTGCAGCAGAATTCAAAAAATGCGATGTTGACGCGGGGCCGAATAGAGGATGAAAACGCTGATGATCACTCCGGAGGGACTGGAGAAACTAAAAGCTGAACTGGACCACTTGTGGCGGGTGGAGCGACCCGACACGACCCAGAAAGTGGCGTGGGCCGCCAGCCTGGGCGATCGCTCCGAAAATGCCGATTACCATTATAATAAAAAGCGCCTGCGTGAAATTGACAAGCGGATCCTGTACCTGCGCAAGTGCATCGACAACCTCAAGGTGGTGCCCTACCACCCGCATCAGGAAGGTAAGGTCATGTTCGGGGCGTGGGTCTCTATTGAGTCCCGAGCGAAATCGGGAGACAAAGTCATGACGAACCGATTTCGCATCGTGGGCAGTGAAGAACTGATTGGGTCCAAAAACTACATTTCCATGGATTCACCCATGGCACAGGCGCTGCTGAAAAAAGAAGTGGGGGATGAGGTAGTGGTTAAGACGCCCGCCCACCAGTTTGTGTGGCGCATCACCAAAATTGAGTATCAGAAATAATCCGGGGGAATTGCCTCCGTCACACCTCCGACCGTATTCCGAAAACGAGCAAATAGCCGATCATCCAAAACTCTCCGATGGTGGCCGGCAGCGTTAACGCGCCAATCCAGGAAAACGTGAGCCCCGCGTAACTCAGAAAAGCGCTGGATACGTAGCCCACGCCACCGATGATCAACGTGCGGCCGAGCCACAGCGGCATGCGCTGCGAACGCACGACAATGTATCCCATTGGTATAAGCCACAAACCAAAAAAGAGACTGCCCACGCCCCATGCGTTTTTGATGACGTGAACAAAAACCTGAATCATCATCAACTTCTCTCCCGGCATGGCCGCACCGTTGGCCACATCAATTGCGCCACCCATGGCCATGGCACTCACCATAATGGCGGCAGCGTTCATCGTGCCCCAGGCAGCCAACGCCCAGGCACCTGCGGGGTTGATATCTTTAAAAAGCTTGTAGAAATACACCGCGGCCAGCGCCTGCGATAGGATAATTACAAACTCAGCCAACAGCCGCCAGCGGGCCAGTGTTTCCTGCTCTTGCAAGTTGGTAACCGTCTGGTCGATGTCGGTGACATAGATTTGCGGGTGCAGCACCAGAACCCCGATGACGCCTGAGGCGGCCAGCGCCAGATACCAGATTCCCGCTGCGCGGGCGGTTCGGAGTAATTCGATTCTCTGATCCTGCATAATCAAGGGGTTAGTCTACAGACGTTTCAGCTACCAAAAGGTTACAGAACGCGGCATAGGCGCAAGCAAACCTTTCACGTAAGCCATCCAAATTTCATTACCTTTCCTCACCCCAAACCTAACGAACAACCTATGAAAAACTCTCCTTTGATCTCCTTCGCCATCCTTTTTGTTGTTCTCTTGTCCTGCCAATCGGGTGGACCTCCCACCTCGGCTGAAGAGGCCCGCGAATTGCTCGTGGGCAAAACCTGGCGTGTGGCGGATGCCGGTTTGTTGGAGTCATCCTTCCGCGAGAAAAAAGGCGATCCGTTTGTGCACACCATCACGTGGCTGAGCACGGCCACCGATCTGGCACCGGAAAGCCGCGAACTGGTAACGCCTTACCTCGCAGCCACGGTGGTGCTGGAAGAAAATAAGAATCCGAATGATCAGTCCGGCAATGTGGCCCGCCTCAGCGGGTTCGGTCTGCAACAGAAGCAGAGTTATTATTTCACCAGCACGCAGGAGGAGAATGCCAACGACCGCACGGTCCGACTCTATGTCGTGAGCATTTACCCCGATGAACGCATAGAGAAATTCGCGTTTACCATTCTCGGAGTTAGCGGGAAAAGGATTTTGCTGGCAGGCCCGCCCGAAATGCAGCCCCGCAACCTGGTGCTGGCGCTGGAGGCGCAGTAGGATAAACCTTGAAGGTATTGGTTAGTTTAAGCGGTGTCCTGCGGAAAGGAACTTCAATTTACAAATGAGAGGATTACCTGGGTTGGCAGGAGTCGCTGGAGAAATCAAAAAGCTGGTGGACCCAACATCCCGGACGCGTGAGGCCAAAATCAAATCACAAGTACCACTAATCCAACATCCAGTATCAAGTATCCAGTATCCAGTATCCAGTATCTAACCACCCAGGGGTATGTGCTTTCATAAATCATTTGCCAAATCCGAACAAGATCTGCTCGACCACTACCAGGCCTCGTTCGACAGCATCCGCAGCGAGCTGGACGTGATGACGGAAAAATTCCAAACCCTGCTGGCCCGCGATGGTCGCCTTAACGAACTCACGCCTGGGCGCCCCGATGCGCTCTTCGAAGTGCTCACGCAATATTCACAGAAGGACGCCCTGCCCGCCCACTTCACCAAGCCCGAGCTGGCCGAAATGAAGTATTATCTCAAAGCCATCAGTGCCTTTCACCACCAGGGGCTGTACCGCTATTACGAAAACGGATTCGACTACCTGCCCATGCCTATACTCACGGCAGGCGACCCCAACCAATTTAAATTCTTTCGCTGGGGCCTCATCCCTTTTTTTATGAACGACCCCGACAAAGCCCTGCAACTGCGTGCGCAAACGCTCAACGCCATTTCCGAAGAAATGCACGACAAGCCCTCGTACCGCGATGCCCTCAAAAACGGGCAGCGCTGCCTCATACCGGTCACCGGTTTTTTTGAATGGCGCTGGTTGGACGAGCAGGGCACCGTGAAAATTCCCTACTTCATCACCTTTCGCGATCAACAGATCCGCTCTATGGCCGGCCTCTACAGCCGCTGGAAAGACCCGCGCACCAGCCAGTACTACTACAGCTACACGTTGCTCACCACGCAGGCCAACAGCATTTTAGAATACGTGCACAACCACAAGCAGCGCATGCCCGTGTTCATCGACCGGCAAGACGAAGCCGCCTGGCTCAGCCGCGATCTCTCGGCAAAAGATGCACTTGAACTTTGCCGGCCCTCACAGGATGCTGCCATGCGTGCCTACACCATAAGCAAGTTGCTCACCACGCGCCACATCAACACCAACGTGCCGCACGTGCTGGAGCCCATGAACTACAACCGCGCCATTGCCGAGGCCAATGCGTTTCTGGAAAAAGGGGAGAAGAAGAAAGCGCTCGAGGCCTTCAAGCAGGCCGTGGCCGGGGAGAAAATCAACGTGGACGATCTTATTCGCGCGGCTGCCCAAGATATTAAGCCCGAGTTGGCGTTGGCGTGACGCACGAATGGCCGGAACATCCGGCCAAAGCCACGGGGGACGCGCCATGGCGAGGAACCGAAGGTGACGAAGCCATATCTACTGCCAATCAGAACCCCGTGTCACTCGGTATGGGATGTGTTGCAACGCTTGTCTCGCATTCTTCCAAATTATTCCCCGCAATAACGAGGTATGTGAATGCGCAACCTGTGGTTTGCCCCCGGATCGTCTCTATGGCATGAGTCAGCGCATCTGTTGAGTGAAGTCAGTAAACACGCGTTCGGTCCTTTGCCTAAGGACACGGCAAGTTAAAAGCCACTCGTCCAAGCTTTGGCTGCTGCGATGGCTTCGTCCTCAATCCATCAATTGTATTACGGTGATACATTGCATACATTGGAGATTGACAGAATGGTTTGACCCAAATGCATATGAGCAAAGATGATCACACGTATACTGGCCCAAATAAGTCAGCTTCAAAAGAAGGGAACCGCTATGCGGATGGAGGAGGAGGCTGAATTGAATCAGCATGATCGGAATAAGATCAAGGTCCATAAGATTATTTACACGGGCGTTTATCTTTAGGCGGTGTTTACCGTCACTGGTTTTGTCGGTGGTCTGCTCTCTTTTTTTACTGATCTGGACACTTTGCCCTATTGGCATGTGGGTCTAACGGCCCTGGTGGCGGTGTCATTCGGTTTGTTCTACTTCCGTTTCATGAAGCAATTGGAGGTTTGTGTGCAGGCGGGCAAAAAGAAAGTGATCCGCGGCATCGTCACCCGTAAGTACACAAAACATGTTAACCGAAGACTATATGTGGTGGAGATTGACTCCCTTCCGGTGTTTTTGCAACAGGCCCGTTACCACGAATATAAACCGGGAGATGGGATTGAAGTGCATCTGTTGCCGCTGCGCCATCCCTTGCATTTATACGATGCCCGATTGAATTCGATGGATTTGCAATTGTAACGTGTGTACCGTTTTTGTTTTATCGTATAGGTGCGTTAACCTGTTTTGATTCAATCCTGGCTCAGTTGCATAACTTACCCCTGCGCGTTCGAACCATCGAATCTCGATAGCCAACATCACTCCGCCCGCAACGACTCCACCGGGTTGCGGCCAGCGGCTTTTAATGCCTGTATACCTACCGTTATAATCG
>ERZ1066127.248-NODE-248-length-34029-cov-23.401130_pt1 | contig 34029 bp, 36 predicted proteins | sample MGYA00382774_ERZ1066127 | MGnify/ENA primary metagenome ERZ1066127 (study PRJEB33369, sample SAMEA5778357) | biofilm metagenome | biome: Industrial cooling water; feature: Water cooling tower basin; material: Biofilm | place: United Arab Emirates | collected...
TTTTTTTATGACTTTTCCAAGATTTACCAGATTATTTTTGTGAACAAACTTAGTTCGTCGCTTTCAACAGTATCCTTACTTAGGATTTTTTTCAGCTAACAACAACTGTTCTTCTGCACTTTGGTTCCTTTGCAAGGAGAATTGGTTCTTATCGTTCAAGACAATATTCACTCGAACATATTCGCTATCTGGATCATTTATTGGATCAGGTCGAATGTATCTTTTGCGGAGTAGCTCTTTCAACTCTAATCGAAAGATACCTACACAATGGGCTGGATCCTTAGCGGTTTTGCGCCAAGACAATTCAAGATAGAGCGGAGATTCACTCAAGCGAACGCAACAATTATGATGCCCTAATTCGGTGCGTAAAGTCCAACTTCGGTGGGCTGCTCCCTCAGGAACCTTATCCACTTTTTCGCAAATGTTATGTGATGTCATACAACAGAAAAAATGTGTGTGAAAATTTAGTAATGAACACTATGATGAAACTTAACGAGCTAGAGGAAGTATGTTTAATACATGAAATTGTAAGAAATTCGCCAATCGTACGGAGCATGGGAATACATTCCACAATAGTTCGTCGCTTTCAACAATATCCTTACTTAGGATTTTTTTTAGCTAAAAACAACCTTTCTTCTGCATTTTGGTTCCTTTGTAAGGAGAATTGGTTGTTATCGTTCAAGACAATGTTGATTGAAACATATTCACCTGTTGGATTATCTATAGGATTAGGTTGAATGTATCCTTTGTTGAGTAACTCATGCAAATCTAATCGAAAGATACCTACAAAATGTACCGGAGAGCCGGCGGTAGTGCGCCAAGACAATTCAAGATAGAGCGGAGATTCACTCAAGCGAACCTGTCCATGATGATACCCTAATTCGGTACGTAAAGTCCAGCGTCGGTGGGCTGCTCCCTCAGGAACCTTATCCACTTTTTCGCAAATGTGATGTGATGTCATACAACAGAAAAAAATGTGTGTAAGAATTTGATAATAAACACTAAAGGGTATATTTTACACCCTAGTTTTCAAGTATCCGATATTGAGATAAAATACCATAAGAATTTTCCATTTCCCACCATTTCAAGGTAAAAATTATGAAAATAGAAATAGGCGAAAGTTTGGTTGCAAGTTATTTGCGACACGTTGAGGACTGTAGAATTGTCCAAACAAATTGGAAAACAAGCAGTCAATGGAAAGTTACCGAATATGAGCAGAAAAAGTCAAAAGAATTATTTGAGAAAATAAATTCTTTGGAGTCATTCAAGGGCGTTTTTGGAAAAAATCAATATGACCAATTAATCAAGCAAGCTGAGATAGATGTTCTTGGTATAAATACCACCGAAAAGTCTGTATTTGGAATAGATGTTGCCTTTCATGGAGCCGGGCTAAATTATGGTAAAGTTGAGGTAACAACATTCAAAATATTAGAAAAAATCTTTAGAACAATTTTCATATTGCAAACGTACTTTAGCGATTACGACAAGTTCAATGCGTATTTTGTTACTCCCAAAGCAAATCCAGCAACAGAAGGTCCTATTCGTAAGCTGATTGATGAGGCAACAACATTAATCCAAGACGAAATGGTAACCATTAATTTTATTTCCAACGAAGCATTCTTCACTACTATTGTTAGCCCAACACTTGATAGTCTTGAAGATAATAATGACACATCAGAACTGTTTTTAAGAAGTATAAAGTTGATGCAATTGGTCGATAAAAGAGCTAGTGCATTAGATATACCGGGTGCAATTCAACACATGAGGAAAAAATCAAAGAGCAGTACCGACGCTCCAACAATAGAAGGTATGAAGATTGGGCAATTTGTACAATACAGTATGAGAAAACTGTATGAACAAAATTTGCTGTCCGAAGACGAAATCAAGAATCTTCAAGATAAGGCGTATTCCCAAAAAGTGTTTAACCAAAGCTATGAAGTGTTAAGAAGCCCGGACAAACCTATAACAAGTGCAGATGGGAGAAATCGCTATTATACAAATGAACGATTCTTTGGTGAGTATTACTTAACTTCACAGTGGCTAGAAAGACACCGTGAACCATTTCAAGATTGGTTAGACAAAATGCACAATAAACAGTGAGGTTGCCATTCATGCAGAATGCGTATGTAGGAGATTTCATATAAGTACAGATGTTCTTGATAAAAACAGGAAAAATCTGCTATTCGTAAACACTGCAATGATAGCTCCTGCGTTTTTTGAAAAAATGCTAAACATCTCGAAAAAAATTGGATTATAGCCAGCCTTTTATTATTGTTTTCCAAATGCAAATAGCCAACTCATTTCAAAAGACTTAGTGCTTAAGTGTAAAATATTCTCTAACAATTTTTGTCTCACTAATCAATCTCAATATTATGCAGGTCAACGTTTATAAAGGCACATCCTCGTACAGCGGTGATGTTATTTGTAATCTAAATAATGACAAAGTGTATAAGAAAACATCCTCGTACAGCGGTGATGTTATTTGTAGTGTTAATGGAAAAAACATTTATAAGGGAACATCCTCGTACAGCGGTGATGTACTCTATAATATCAATGACGGTAAAGTGTATAAAGGTACGTCATCTTATAGCGGCGATGTAACGATGACCATCAAAGACAGTAAAATCTACAAGGGAACATCCTCGTACAGCGGTGATGTACTGGCAACAATTAGCAATGGCAAAGTGTATAGCGGTACATCCTCGTACAGCGGTGATATTCAATTTACGATTGACGGCAATGTAACCATTGAAGAATTTGTTGCCATTTGGCATGCCGTACGTTATTCATATTAAAGCGCTTGCTCTCCATATAAATATCAGATTAAAAGCCTGTTTGAAATTTCAGTATTTCAAGCAGGCTTTTTTAGTGTCTCCTAAGTTCTCTTAAAGAGATTACAAAGCGCTCAAATGCCAAGAATCTGCCTCAAAAAATATTTCACCGTCAGCATACGGTAAATCGCTACTATCCATCGAAACCAGTCGAGCATCCTTCCAAAATGTTATGGCTGCCGCAACATCACCGCGGTGATTGGCAAGGGTGCTTTCCCGAAAAATCAACTCAACTTCATCCGCCGACAAACACGGTATCCAAAGTCGCCCTACCGAAATTTTTTGCTCCATATCGCTATTCATCCATTCTCTTCCGAGCAGCTTGGTAATGAGTTTGGGTAAATTTTTAGAATCCGGGTGGTAGCGTGCATCTTTTTGTTCAATTTGTGCAATACTATACGTTCCCGACACATGCACAAGATAGGGTGTTCCCGCAACTTCTTGTAGTTCTACATGCTCAGGACTAGCAAAAGCAGCATGTCGGCGATCCGGAAAATCAGCAGGACGCATCCAAGCCCAGAGATTATCAACAAGATAGGGGATATTCCCCGGGGGGCGACGTGTGCTGGCTCGCCCTCGACTTTGTAATGTTGTTGCGTTGGGGATTTCTTTGCGAATAAAACGCGGACTTGGCATACGGATGTGCTCCTGAAAAACGTGAAGAAAAAATGATACCAATACGTCCCAAAATTTGCACACAAGGTTCTGTACTTTTCATGGTTGTACACAATTATTTGGGCGGCAACGAGGGGTGTGTCGTGGTATGACCAAAACAATCTTCAGAAAATACAAAATATTTCTTTTCAGCGCTAGTGACACGTGTCACGTTTTTCCGTGACAACGCAGATTTTTTTGCTGAACGGAAGGAATGGATGGGATACTTGTAATGGACAAAAAAACCACTCTAAGCCGATGGCACAAGAGTTTTTTCATCATGTTCGCGCTCTTTGCGGAACGCGGTGAATTGTGTAAATTATCATTGTCTTTATTTCATTTTCTTCTGATTTTATTATGCTTCAATTTCATCATCAATTTCAACGCATTACTATCAATCCTGAAGTCTGCTTCGGAAAACCCTGTATTCGCGGTATGAGAATGCCGGTTTCCTCAATCCTGGACTACTTGAGCGGCGGGATGTCCGTTGAGGATATACTTCGTGAATTTCCCTATCTTGAAAAAGAAGACATTCGAGAAGCATTGGCGTTTTCTGCCGATATTCTCCACGACCGCTACATTCCTCTGGCAAAAGCCTCATAAATGCTCACTTTGACCTTTTTGCATGAAATTTCTTTTGGATGTAAACGTTGCGCCGTACCTTGGAGAACTCCTCGCAACACTTGGACACACCTATCGTCATGTCGCGCTCATGGGCAAAGGGGATAACTCTGATGCTTCCATACTGGGTATTGCCCGCGAATCTGATGAGGTTGTTCTTACACACGATTTGGATTTCGGTGGTCTACTTGCCTTTAGTGGCGATAACGCGCCGTCGGTTAAATGCTTCCATCTCACCGATGCTTTCCAATCTCGAAACTTCTGTATGCGCCTCTAAAAGTTTGCGGGCTACATCGCGGGCTATTTCCATTGTCTCGCTGATGCTTCGCCCTTGTACTACTAAGCCTTGTACGTCATCGGACGTTGCCAGATAGAGATTTTCCGGCAGCTTTTCGATATGGAGATGAATCTTATATGTCATGGTAACAATAAAAAATGAACGGAAAGGGATAAAAGCAGGATGATTGAAGATTTGACACGTTATCTATTTTCGGTAACTATTCCTTGATAACTATTCAAAGACTTCCCGCTCCACGCTTGCCACGAAGACGTAGCGAAAACATAGAGCGGAGAAGATGTACCTCAGAATACTTACTTCCGCTTCTCTACCGCCGAGGACGGAGAAGTGAACTTTTGTCCGACCAATACCTGTTTTGTTGCACCCATGCTTGAATATATTCTTTCAGCGTTGCAAAGCCCGTACTTTCGATAGAACCGCGAACAGCAAGCATTACACCGGTCTCCTCATCGCGTTCAAATTCTTTTGTTTTCAGCGTGTCTATCTCGTGCGCTTCTTTAACCAATATCGGCTGACGAAGCGCATTGATCATAAATTTCGGTTCATAGCTTGGGCCAGATGTAGGTAATCCTATACCAACCACACCAAGAATACGCCTTTGTGGCTGTATTTGTTGCCCGTGTTCGTTACGAGCCGTACATTTCTCCAGAACGATAAATAACCGCCCAATTCCTTTATACTGCCCATTTGTTTCGTAATATTTTCGCACTTCTTCGCAGGCATCGGGGTTGGATAGTTTATCCATATAATCTTTGGGTAAGGGTGCGCCTAACTCAACACGCCGACTAATCTCATACTTTTCTTCACATGCATTCATAGCCTCTTCAATGAACGAAGAACGATCAGGCGTAGGCGTAAAAACTTCTCGAATGCGTCTTGTAAGCAAACCGTCGGCTTCAATAAGTGCGAACGGTACTTCCGTATAATTCGGCAAATTACTCAGCACATTTTTTACGGACAGACGCTGCAAACGCTGTAAAGAATCTATCCGTGCAGCGAAGTGTAATTCTTCTTGAAGTGGCAACATCCTATGACAATACTCCCAGCTGTACTGACCGTCAGCCTTAGCGGTAACAGGATACGCTAAGACATTGAGTAAATCCGGAGAAAATGTCTGTTGCAATTCCGCAAACGGCATCCAAACACCATCACAGTACACCCCGCGAATTTGCCCCTTGTAGCCTTCCTCGACTCTCCTTCCCCAAAGAACAATTTGCTTCGGCGCTTGACGAGACAGAGCCGAACCGGAAGGAGATACCTTGTGTATTACTGCGCGAATTTGCTGTTCCAACGAAGCATCACACAGAGTCCACATTGTGAGTATTTGCGCATATGCATTATAGTCAATGCCGCTTATCATTGGCTCTTGCGAATGAGCGCTTGTTGGTGGCAAAGGTTTGGTACTCGTCGGTAAAGCCGGTACAGAATGTTCCGAAAAGGATTCTGTTTGTGTGGGCAAAAGCATAACCTTGTCGGTAATATCCTCGAATTGCTTCAGACGCAGTGCCTGCATACAATAATCATACAACGTTTCGAGTCTTGTTTGCAGAATTGAACCGCGCACGGGAACTATTGTCCCTGCTTCATCTTTTTCATACTCTTTCGTTTTGAATTCGCGTAGATCATCTGCCGATAATCTAGCGGAAGGAATCGGATTCTGTAGTGCATTGATAAGAAAAGACGGATCGGCTGCTTGTGTAAGCGATGCACTTTGCGTACAGACCGTGCCAATGATTTCAGGCTCTTTGCCCTGTTTTGTACCGCGCATATTGACCACAAGATACACTTCGCCGATGCGTACTAAACCGGCAAATGCAGTATAGTAATTTTTCACGGTTTCACAGTCTTGAGGAGATCCTCCATCCTCAAGCAACGACTGCGGAATAGGTTCCCTTTTGACAATACGCCGTTTGATTTCATCGGTTTTTGAACACTCCGCTTCGGCAGTTTCAAGAGCAGGCGTTCTTGGTAAACCGGGTGTTATTGCTTCCCGTAAACGTTCCATAACCGCAGTGTCAGCTTTGAACATGGCAAATCCGGCGGCTGCATAGTTGTCTAATCTTCGCAGTGCTTCCCGTGTTTGCACATCGCCTTGACGATATGCGCCATCGGTATGCAGACGAATTTCTTTGATCTGCTCCTGCCTTGACAAAACGGTGTATTGATATGATTTGTACTGCTTCCCTTCGATTTGCTCTATTGGTCTGGAAAGTTGGTTGTTGAGATTGGCAGGCATAAATTCATTGATTATTAAGGCAGTAGCGATAAAGCCACCTAAGCGAATACTCAAGATGCTGTATCGTCCGCCGGCAATTGGCTTTCCGTGAAGTACAACAGGTGCATTGGGAACTAATGCTTCCTTGCGTAGCGGAAATCCTGCTGCAAGAAAAAATCGCTGCACACGCTCAATCAACGCAGGATCGGTCAGCTTCCAGCTATGCGTTTTATACCGTTGTGCCGAATTCCCCGCCTTAGACGACGATGATGTTTTTTTGTTCGGTGCAGAAAAACACTCTTTGCAGATAGGTTCTGCCGGAATGCGCTTTATTTCCGGATGAGAAACCGGAGTTTTTCCCGTCTCGCTTGCTTGTTGCTGATTATTGGGTGCGGCAAGACCTTGATACGGAATTTCAATCGGTACACTGATATATTCGCTGTTGATTGCTTTTTGACCGTTGCGACTGTTGGTGAGCGTTGTTTGGATGCGGACAAGTACCGAGCCGCGTAATATGCGTGATTGATTCGTGCGCAAAGCGGGGAGGTCAACCTGCAATACAAGTTCGATACTGTCTTGGTCAGGATGTCTCTTCTTTTCCAATAAACGCAGATTTTCCGAAGACAACGACCACTGAGCAAAAGTATCCGGCTCATCACCATTGTAAATACCGAGCTTTGTTGATGAGGCAGCAAATTCTATCATAACAGAATCCAAAGAAACATCGTGGTGCGACGAATAATCAGCCCATTCTCCGTTGTTATCAACGTCAATAGGAACGCTCGTGTCCAGAGACAGTCCTTGTACGACCAAATCTAAGGTCGTCGTTGGTAATTGTCGTAAAGGATATGTTTCACTGATTGAGCGGAGTTGAACAGCAACCTTATGTTTGCCCCAAATTTTAGCCGGCTGCTGTACGGGAGTAAATTGATGTGTGAGCAAAGGTACGCGCTCACCGGTAGGCGGATAGAACCAAATTACACTATACGTGCCTGATGTTGTGTATGCCGGTATTCTCGGTCCCATCCACGATTCTGAAAAGGGTCGGTTGAATACCGGCGGCATTCCGAACAAATGGTAATCAATGTAAAATTGATTCAAAGGAAGTTCGGCTTCGGGAGGAAGTTTCAGATTCAATGCCAAACGTTCACCAAAAAATCGTGTTCGTTTTCGGCTGTCCAATGTCTTCGGAAGTTCGCTTGGTAAGACGGTCAGCATCGTTTCGGCGGTATCGTTGTAGGAAATAAACCGAATCCGATATTTTCCTGCCGGCACGGGTTCATCCAGCGTCAATGTTCCTTGTGCGCCTTGCATATTCAACGAATAACGAACATTAAGTTTTTGATTGGCATTGGAACTATGCAAAAATTCTACGGATGGCTTAGATTTCGCAGAAAATGTGATAATGGTTTTAGAAAGTTTATCGAAAATTATGATCTTGCGGTCAAGGTCGGTAATTTGTGCCGCAAGAGGCAACAATGTCATACAAACGCCTATGAACATCAGCACAAGGAACGATAGCATAAGCGAGATCGGATGCAGTCTTGTATTCATATTGGTCAAAAAAATGAAAAAATGATTGAAGAGAATACCTTGCCGTGAATTCCAGCATCGAATTGGCAGAAACGATGCTGTTCACCACCCACGATGATAACGATGACGGGATAAATTATATGCCAAATATCCGGCTCTCTTCAAAAGCACGTATTGACGAGGTCTGCAAACGACCATACTCATAGGAGTGTCCAAATGTGTCAATATGTATTGACAATCAGTGTCCAAAATTCCTGACAGATGTGTACATCTTTTAATGGTTTTCAGAAAATACACACCAACGCTGCCGAGCATCACGTATCAGGAAGAGAAAAAAACTCAGAATAATTTTCTCGATGAATTACTTGCAGAGGTACATTAGGGTATGCCTCTTTCCATGCTTTTGGTGTAGAGTGTTTTGCAGTGGGAGACCATTTACATTCAAACGCTGCCAATCCACCCGTTGCAATGCCCTCTTCTTCAACAATATCAATTTCCTGCTGGTCGTAGGTACGCCAAAAGTAGGAATTAACAAACATTCGGCGGCTATACGCATGAAATTTTAGGCGTTCAGCGACACAGTAATTCTCCCATAATCTGCCAACATCTTCACGCACGGAAAGTGGTCGAAAATTTTGTACAATGGTATTCATAATGCCATTATCAAGAAAATACCACCGGCTGCTTTTGGCAATTTCTTTTCGCAAATTCCTACTGAATCCTTGCCGTTTAATGATAACAAATACTTTTTGCAAAAGATCTAAATAGCGTTCGGTCGTGTTTTTATCAATACCAATCTGCCTACTCAATTCCGGTAATGAAACTTCCTGACCAACCTGAAAAGCTATGAGTCGAAGCAAGTCTATAAGTTTAGAAGAATGTCGCACGCCACCGATTGACAGAACATCTTTCAATAGCAAACTTGAGACTAGATTATCAAGATATTCCGCTTTGTCGGTATAATGAGAAAGCTGCCAAACACGAGGATATGAGCCATAAATAAGCCGCTCCTCCAAATTTGCTTGTATTTGAAGCGGGTTTTCGTGTGCAGCAATTTCTCCATAGGCAAGCGGATACATATACAAAACTTTCGACCGACCCACAAGCGGTTCGCCGATTTCTCGTACCCCAATTGGCGCAGAACCGCTTGCAAGTACGCGCACAGAAGGTACTTCATCAACAAGCAGTTTGAGGTTTTTCGCTGCGTTCGGCAATTCCTGTACTTCGTCAATCAACACAAGGTCAAAGGAAGAAAATGTTTTTCGATAATGCTCTGCCGTACGTGGCTCGAAAAGAAGCTGCGCATTGACAGTTTCACTGTTGATAAATAATGTTTTTCCTTCAAATTCCTGCTCAACCCGCCGCAAAAGTTCGGTTTTTCCAACGCGCCGCGCTCCAAGCAGCAATACAACTTGACCACACTCTAAGCGATTTTGAACGTGCTGCAACACAGCACGATTGATAAATTTCATTGTATGTTTGAAATTACTCTAAATTAGATGAATTATATTCACATAATTTAGCTAAAAAAAGTGAATTTGTTAAATTAAACCATCAAGTACACGTGTCAAATTTTCCTTACACTGTACAGCGATTTGTACTGCCCGGGCACCATATCTGTCAAGACTTATTGACAAAGAACCCTGCAATTTCAACCTTTTTCGCATTGGCATACTTCTTTTAGGAAGGGGCATTCAACTCACTGTCTAAACATTTTTCCCGGAAATTTACCATGCCCAGCTCATCAGGTATTTTCTCATTACGCCGCTTGTGCGCTCTTTTGCTGTCCTTATTTATTGTGGTCTCTTCGCCCGAAGATATGTCTGCACAGATGATAGACTTTCATTCAGTAGAAAAAGGATATCAACTTCTCACCGACGACGGACAACCCTTTGCACCGCTATCTGCGATAAATTCTTATGCAAGAACTAGCTCTCTTAATCGGCATCTGGTAAAAGTCTCAAGTTTATGGGGGATGATTGACGGCTTGGGAAATATGGTCGTACCGCCTATGTATCAAGATATAATGGCAATTAGAGGCATGAAATCATGCTATGCAGCAAAAATACAAAACTATTGGTTTCTCATGGACGACTACGGCAAACTACTTTCTAACGAACCATTTGATAATATCATTACGGATTACTCGTTCAACGACTCAACACAAAAGCAGTACATCATCGTCCGACGAGACGGACTCTACGGTGTTGTTGATCCGAACGGTAAAGAAATTCTTCCTCCCTCTTTTTCCGAATATGCTGCACTGGGATACAATAAAAAAGTACATCAGGCAGTATGGCTGCGAAAGAACGGGCTGTGGGGAATGCTGAAATTTCCAAAGCAGGAAATTCTTCCGTTTAGTTTTGATAGCATTGACGTTAGTTTTACGGGCGTATCATACATTACCTATGCCCGCTGCGATGGGAAATGGGGTATAATTGATAATCCTACCGGTCGTGTCAGCTATCCGTTCGAGTATCAGGACTATTCCTGCGAAGATTTCCCGGATTCGGCATCTGCCCTAAAAAAAGACGGGAAATGGGGTGTAATTTCGCTTCTAACTACAGTAAATGACAAACCTATTATACCATTAATCTCTGACGAAAAGCCAGAAATTTCAGCCAACGGTTCATTTTCTCGACGCAACCGTCTTATCAATATCTGCCAAAACAGAAAATGGAGTCTTGTAGATTTTTCCGGTAAACTCGTCATCCCGCAAACGTTTGACGACAACGTGTATTGTTATACTCCTGACCGCTATAAAACAAAACTTCGCGGTAATGCTATCCTTATCAATGAAAAAGGCGAACAGCTCTCGCCGCTTGGGTATTCTGAACTCAGATATGTAAATGACAGTCTTATCGAAACCACTCGCGGTCAAAAAGGTGCTGAAGAATATGGTCTCATCACCACATCGGGAACGGTCATTCTTGAACCGCGATTCACTACAATCGAGTCGTATATCGGGCAAAACCGCGCTTTTGTCAAACAACGTAGCAAATATGGGTTTGCGCTCTGCAATATTCAAACCGGTGAAATCCTGACCGATTTCATATATAATTATACTGATCAACGTTTCTTCCCTTCATTCGACCTTTTTTCCACAAAAGGCACTGTTGCTGTGGCTGCATCCAACGGTAAGATTGGAATTATCGACACACTTGGGCGGGAAATTCAGCCGCCGATATTTGAAAAAGTCCGGATGATGGAACTTCTCGGCTCTTCGCTTGTCAAGCACCCCGATGGAAACTGGTCATTCCTCACGGCGACCGGCGAATTTCGACAGAAAGAGCGCTACTCTGAGGTAAGCAGTTTTACCACATTTGAAACATTGGTCAAGTGTAACGGAAAATGGGGAGCCATTAACGATTCGACCGGCGAAGAAGTCATTGCTCCCCGCTATGACAGCGTAAGATTTCCGCTCAGTGGTTTTCCAAAAGTGCTGCGTGATGGAAAGTGGTTCATTCTCAATTCCGCCACGCACAAAGAAACAACGTTGGAAGATATAGGCAGAAATTATACTCGCTACGCCATAGAGTCGGGATGTTTAGCAGCACGGAAGAACGGGCAATGGGGTGCCATTTCCAGAGACCCGCAAGATGCTGAACGAGTCATTATTCCCTTCCAGTATGATCATCTCGAAATTATGTCAAAAGAATATGCCCGTGTTCGTCGAGGTACAAAGTATGGCGTTATCGCTTTGAGTGGCGGTGACAAAGGTAAAGAGCTTGTGCCTTTGGAATATGAGATTCTTGGTGGTTTTGACGAAGGCAATAGAACTTTTGTCGGCTTCAAAAATGGTGTGGAAGAGCTCATTCATCTCGGCGGCACATCTACCAAATAATTTCTCGGAACATTTTACATTTCAACGCAAATATGAATATTCTCATTATTGAACCGAATGAATCATTCAGCCAAGAGCTGATAGAACTTCTTCATCATTCCAATCCGAACTATCCTCTCTTGCATTTTGTCACGCACCGAACAGCACGCTCCGGTTGGGAATATCTCATGGCTTCGGCAGAAAAAATTGATTTGCTTATCACCGAAATTAGCTTGAATCACCCTGAAATCAGCGGACTGGATATACTCGAAGAAACGAAATATCTTTTCCCCGAAATACCCGTTGCCATTATCACCGACCTTAGACATACATTCCTTCGTACCGAAGCCGAGCGCCTCAAAGCTGACGGTTTTTTTTACAAACACGAACTGCGACGAACTCAACTGCTGGTATGGATGAAAATTTGTACGGCAATGTTTTCCGAAGAGAAGATGTACGAGCGCTTGCGCACTCAGCATTATCGAACAACAATAAGTTCGCACCGCCATGCAACCTTTTTGCCGGCAGGCACGGTACTTTCTCCGCAAGCACGAGCAGAATTTATGATGAAACTTTATGGCACACCGTGGCAAGAGTAACATCGTCTCCGTACATGAATTGCTTCCCGTTGTGTGCCTTCGTATCAAAATTTCTTTCTGTCAAGAACTTTTTCTGTCAAAAACCCTTCCTATCAAGAACTCTTTCTGTCAAGATCTCTTGACAATATCTGACATTCTCCTTTACACATTACTCCAAAAGTGTAAAAAAATATACACACTTTTCCTGTTCAGAGGGCAGAAAAAGGCTTTGGCATACCGATTGGGTAAAGCGCTTAACAGCAACGTGTTCTTTTCCATTATGAGGAGTTTTGTATGAAAAAAAAGCATTGGAAACCCCAACGGATATTAAATGGCGGACAGGAGAAACTCTTTTTTACCTATACGCTGGTTTACTATTGGTCAACGGGATTTTTTCCGGCACGGCGACAAATAAAAGATGTCTTACCCGGCGCTCCTTGCTTTGCCAGCGAAGAAGAGGTCGTGGACTACTTTCATCGGATGAGTGAGGAAGAAAAATTCGCTTTTGCCGAGGCAAGTGTTATTGCTGATTGGCAGGAGGATTGCTCTCTCAACTGACTTTGTACATGCACTCGCACCGGCATACGAAGAATAGCATACGAAGATTCGCATCGAATCTGTTGTTTCAGGTGTTATCGAATAAGTACTATCAGTTTTTGATTCAAAATGACATTTTTTCAAAATGACATTCTTTTTTCACCCACAAGGAATACTCCCATGAGCAACGACAAAAAAAATCAGCATCCTTCAGAGTTGTATCAATTGATTTATACCGTGAGAGATTATACCCTCCGAATGAGACCAAAGCGAAAATCTTCTTCGGAATCACCAGACAACAAAGAGTCTTGGGGTTACAAACTCAGTTATTATCCGTGCCTTGGTCTTGCTGCTTCATATAGTAATCTGAAGCACGTCCTTCCGGGTACGCCCATTTTTAACAGTCTTGAGGAAGCGAGAGAATTTTACGACTGCATGAGTAAAGAGGAACGCTTTGAATATGCTTCTGCTCAAATGGCACATAGTCTCAAGATAGAGGGACATTTGAATTGATACGCTGTGATGTCCCTTTTCTTATTTCGATTCTCTCTTCTTCCCTTGAATTCAAGTCCGGAAGAAGAAGAGGGCTGATTACACAAACCGATGACACAAAATCTTATTCTTTTTTCACCTGCTTTTTTCATATCGTTATGAAACGTATCCTTTCTCTGAGCGTCTTGTTCTTCACAGCCGCTCATCTTCTGCTCTCTGCGCAAAGCTACCAAACGGCGCAAAGCTACCAAACGGCGGAGATCACCGACCTTGTGCAGAATGTCGTTACCTTCGACAAGCTCACAAAAACTATTATTCCGCTCGACGCGCCTTCGCGCCCAAGCGTCCAAATCACCCCCGCGCTGACGGACTTCTCCATCGAAGAACAAAACGGACGCTTCTCTCTTGTTGTTCCAAAGGTGGTCCCACAAGGACAGTACACCATTGTCTCGGCATCTTCACGAGGCAAAGACACCCTTGTCTGGAAAGTGCTTCCTTCCACTCTGGAACCCAAAAGTATGAAAACGCTTGCCGGCACAAAGTTCTACTATGGCAAACGCTTGTTTTTACGCAGCAAACTTCTGCCAGATGCGGAACTACCGCTCCAACAGTTCAAAATAGCTTACCGCTTCAGAAACGATGACCCTGCCAACGAACATCCTTACACGGAAAGTTTTGTTGGTCCGAACATTCCCGCTTCGACACAAAATGTCTATGTTGAAATTGCTTGGGTGTATCCACCAACAGGTGAACGTGTTATTCTCTTTTCTCGTACTGCTATACTGCAACAAATGCCGCCGGAGATCGCCTATTCAAACGCTGTCGCGGAGTTCAAAAGCTATGACGCAGCAAAGAATATCACCTATATCAGTATCAAAGGTATAAGCGTTGATTATGAAGTTCCCATTGATGCGGATAATACGGACATCACTGCGAGTAAAAGCCTTAAAGCAACACTCAATGACGTTGAGGCAGAACCGGTGGCGGTGGATTACAGTTCATCCGATACGCAGATTCTTCCCTACACCAACGGCGAGCGCGATGTGGTTACGCCGTGGTATGCGTCGGCGCAAAGTGTATCTTTGGTGGAAAACAGCTACGACCAAGGAACGGGAAATTTCCAATTGACGCTGGCAATTGCAGGTATCACGCCCAGCAGCACTGAACTACGCGGTACAATTGCCTTCAAGGCAAAAGCCAGTATTCTCAACAGAAAAGCCGGTGTGAGTGCGAACACAACGTCACCGCCTTGTGTGATTCCGATAAACATTCCCGTCAATCAGCATCTGCAAAACGAACAACGCGCTCGTCTGATAAAAGAAGTGCAAGCCGCCTACACTCCAACTGTCAGCAAACCTGTCCGACTTTCCGGTGATGAGTTTTTACGCCGACAATTATGGCTTAGCGAGCGCATCAAAACAATGCGATTCAGCGTAGTCAGTGCTGGTGAACCATTGGTCAAATCTGTGCGCAATGTGGTTAATCCCGCGCCTGAACGAAACGCTGCATTGGAAACAGCCGAGCAAGAATGTACCAATACCGACGACATAAAAAAACGAATACAAAAAAAACAACCCATTCCGCAAACCATGATAGATGAAGGTGGAAGCCCCACTGACTGCGAAACGGTAAAGAATTTCTATTCTGCCTTGGCTTCTCACGAAAGCATTGCACACGTGGTCATCTTGGCTGAAACAGCACAAGACGGCAGCTTGGGACAAATTCTTGGTGCATTGGCTCTTCGCGGGACACGCGGCAACCGCTTGGTCATTTCCGATGAAGCCTTGGCATCGCCACTGAAGATTTGGACGGCAGAGGAAACCAAAGCACTTGCCCTTGGCGGAGGTTCGTTGTATGACGCTCTACTCCAAGAAATCACCACTATCAATACCCAAACAAAATCGCCAACGGTAGGCAGCATACAAGAACGGAAGGTCACGATAGAGACCACAGAATTTGTTCCTCTAACAAAAAAGAGCGCTGCATCATCAAAAGGTGCGGCGAAAAAAACGAAGTAATCTCCGAAGGAAGTAATACCCGAAGAATACTCCCCCCGCAGAAACAGCACTGTTCTTGTTACGGCACTGCGGGGGAGATTTTTGGAGTGGGAATCTCGAAGAAGTTAGCCAGAAATGCAAAATCACTGCCCGGTTCGCTAATAAATTCCTGCAATGCCACCAAAATACTGCTCTCCAAATCTCGCTCGGTATAGATTGGATGCGCTCTCGCAGGGTGCGGACGCTCCAATGCTCCAGTTTGCTCATTTCGATATAAAACTCGCGTTTAAGTGGGTCGGTGAGCGGAATGAGTTCCTTGATGTGCGACCACGTTAATTGTCGCCTCAGTGTAGCGACAATTTCCTTATCGGGAAAAGCCTCTTTCCCACACCGGAATCGTTAATCCTGCTTTGCGGGCTTCGTCGCAGGCGGCTTTGGCGGTGCGGAGTATGGCGGCGTGTATGCCTTGCAGCTCGGCTTCGCCCGAATGTGTGCTGTGGTTCTTGAGATATCATAGTTTTCCTCCTTTGTCAATAAGTTTTGGTGCAATATTCATATTGTCGTACAAAAACTACTCATCCACAATTAGAAATTTTTATTCCTCTAAACCGCATATTTGCGTAGCTTTGTAAGAATTTTGTTCCACTATTTGCCACGACCAATGAATACATTTCAAGCACCGCAGGCACTTTCGCCGCTCCAAACCGAGTTGCTGAAACTCTATGCTGTTGGTATTACCAACGACCAGCTTCTTGATGTGAAAAGGCTTCTGGGACGATACTTCGCCGACAGCGCGATGAACAGCATGGATACGTTCTGGGAAGAACAAGGGCTGACCGATGCAGATATGGACAAATGGCTCCATGAAGAGCATCCGCAAGAAACAGCATCGTGAGAATTGTGGTTGACACAAACGTTTTGCTTGTCAGTATTGGTCGAAAGTCTCGCCATAACTGGCTTTTTCAAGCATTTTTAGAAGAACGTTTTACGTTGCTTATCAGTACAGAAATTTTACTTGAGTACGAGGAGATTATTACACGTCGTACACGCCCTGAAATTGCCGCTGATGTATTGAAAACTCTTCTCGCGCAACCAAATTGTGAACGCATCGAACCGTATTATCGCTGGAATCTTATTGCTGAAGATCCCACAGATAATAAGTTCGTCGATGTCGTTTTTGCCGGACGTGCAGAGCATCTTATCACCGAAGACAGTCATTTTAACATACTGCGGGATATTGCTTTCCCATCTATTAGTATCAAAACCATACAAGAGTTTTCTGCCATCGTAGGCTCTACGATTCCGTAATGTGCAGAACAGACGACACGACATTCACAGCCCACATTCGTTCTTCAGCGTTTCGTGGTCTGTCCATGCCGTTTTCGTCTGCTTTTGCCGTGCTGCCTCTTCCGCTTCCAACTCATCAGGGTGCTTCCTGACGACCGCACCATTTTCCCACACGGGAATCGTTAACCCTGCTTTGCGGGCTTCGTCGCGGGCGGTTTTTGCGGCACGGAGTATGATGGCTTCTGCGCCACGCATATCGGGGTCGTCAAGGCAAATGAGTGTTTCGGGAGTATTCATAGTTTTTTTCCTTCTGCAATGAGAAAATGGGCAAATCGAAAGTTGTTCTTTCCCAAACGCCTCTTCAATTCTTCCACACACCGCCTCGAATCTCTCCAAAACATCCTTGTTGGTACACCGCAGTACGCGCAGACGGTGAGCATTCAAAAATTCTGTTCGTTGAGCATCGTATTCTTGCGCGTCATCGGTAAAGTGAGAATCGCCATCTACCTCAATCACCAACTGCTTTTCGGAACAGTAAAAATCTACAATGTAGTTCCCAAGAGGCTTTTGGCGTAACCATCGCAAACGGTGACCACGCAAAAATTCAAACCACAACTTACGCTCGGCGGCGGTCATGTTCTTGCGTAGCTCCCATGCTCGCTCTTTGAGTGCGGGATTGTAGGGAATGTAGGGTGTTGTTGTCATTGTTGTTGGCAATCCCCCATTCCCCCTTTGTCAAGGGGGCGAGTACGTGGGGCGTGAATACGTGTCCTGATTTGGCAATCCCCCGTTCCCCCTTTGTCAAGAGGGCGAATTCGTCAGGGGAAGATACTGCATGTAAAAAATAACTGTATCTTTTCGGACTTTATTGTATGAAGATAATACAACCGGCTTGCTGATGGTTCGGAAACAAGATTGTACCTGCACCTTGCGTAAATAGCTTTACTCATTCGCCCCCTTGACAAAGGGGGAACGGGGGATTACACCTCCACCCCGGCATACTCCCCAGCCGAAAGTGGAAACTCCGGCTCTATCACCAGCACCTCTTCGTAGCTTAGGGCGTAAAGGTTATATGCAAAATTTCTCATAGTGTTCTTCATCTTTTGACCGTATTAACTCACCCGCACTTCCACAATTTTACTCGGATCGACACCAAAAATATAGTATTAATACACTTGACACAGAAAAAAAATCCAGTATATGCTGAACGCTTTATGGATGTTGTTGCTAACATAACGGGCAAAAGACTAACCTACAAAAAACTTATTGGTAAAATTGATATTTCAGGATTGATCAATGGAACTTGATAATACAACGTGGCAGGCTCAGTATGGCTGTTGTACAGATAAAACCTCTACCGCTTTTAGGATTGCCAAACGCGAAACTCAAGGTCTTTTCCGTGCGCGAGATTGCTTCCGAACTTTGCCGACCACACAGCACGGTTGTTCATGTTGTGCAGACGCATCAAAGTTTATTTATCACCGACACCGCATACCAATATCTTTTTCACCAACTGAAGGACGCTACCAAATGGCGATCGTAGAAAACCGATTCGCAGATCATTGCTGTTGGGGAGCCGACACATTTTTTCTCAATTTTTGGCTTGTGTGTTGGCGTGTGCGGCTTGAAGGCGTGCTTACGCTTGTGCCGTTCGCTATTTCTCACCTCCCCCATTTAACAAGTCCTCGGCTAACATTTTTGCTTGTGTAATGACTGTCTCAACGGCTTTCTCTTGCAAGTCTGGCGGATAACCATGTAAGCGTAAAATTCGTCTTATGTTTCGTCTTAATGCGGATTGCACACTTTCTTTAATTGTCCAGTCAATTGTCGTGCTGTTGCGAACAGTTTTTAAAAGTTCTTGAGCAATATGTTTCAATGTCTCGTCACCGAGAATGGAAACGGCACTGTTGTTTATTTCCAATGCTGTGTAAAAAGCATATTCTCTGTAATCCAGTCCGAGTTTTTCGCCTTTCTTATCGGCTGCTTTTATTTGCTCTGCAAACGGAATTAAAACTTTCTCTAAAAACTCTACAGTGTCTATCATGCCGTTGTGGTAGCGTTTGATAGCATCTTCCAACATTTCGGAAAACTTCTTGCTCTCTACCAAATTGATTTTTGTCCGTTTCTTTATTTCGTCTTTGAGTAATTTTTTCAATAACTCAACCGCCAAATTCTTTTGTGGCAGGTCTTTTAATTCCTGCAAAAAGCGTTCGTCTAAAATTTCAATGCTCGGTTTTTTTAAACCTGCTGCATCAAATACATCAATTACTTTTTCGGCTGTGATGGCTTCTGAAATAATTTGTTTGATGGCTGTTTCAATTTCTTCATCGCTTTTTCCGCCTTCGTTTCGATCAGATATTTTTACCAATCTTGCTTTGATGGCTTGAAACAATGCGACATCATCACGGATTGCCATTGCTTTTTCATGCGGAACGGAAATAGCAAATGCTTTCAGTAAGTTTTTGGTGTTGTCAACAAAACTCTGCTCTCCGTTTTCCTGACTGAAAATATAATCGACAATCACCGGAATGAATTGTAGTTTTTCTTCTGATGTCAAAGTGAAAAACTTCTTCCAGTCAAAATGCCGTAACTGGTATTCAATAGCTTCAAACAGTTCCAGCATTTTGGCAACTGCGAGTTCCTGATCAAGTGTTGGTTTTCCTTCGCCACCGCTTGCGGTGTATTCTGCCAAGGCAAGTTTTAGTTCCTGCGCAATGCCCAAATAATCTACCACCAAACCGCCTTCTTTGCCTTCGGTGAATACCCGATTTACCCTTGCAATGGCTTGCATCAAACTGTGTCCTCGCATAGGCTTGTCCACGTACAAGGTATGCAGACAAGGAGCGTCAAAGCCCGTAAGCCACATATCCCGAACAATCACCAACTTCAAACTGTCGGTTGGATTTTTTAATCGTTCGCCAATGGCTTTTCTTCTTGGTTTGTTGCGAATGTGTGGTTGCATGTGCAAAGCATCGCTGCTTGAACCAGTCATTACAACTTTTATCGTTCCTGTTTCGTCATCGTCTGAATGCCAGTTGGGACGAATTTTTACAATGGCTTCATACAGTTCCACACATATTCTGCGGCTCATGCACACAATCATGGCTTTGCCGTCTAACACTGCATTGCGTTGATCAAAGTGGTTGACTAAATCTTCTGCAATTTTCTTAATGCGGTTCGGATTGCCTACAATGGCTTCCAATCGTGTCCATTTAGCTCTTAGTTGTTGTCGGTTTGTGAGTTCTTCGCCTTCGGTGAGTTCTTCAAACTGCTCGTCTAATTTTACTTTCTCATCTTCTTCAAAATGCACTTTCGCCAAACGACTTTCATAAAAAATAGGAACGGTGGCACGGTCATTTACCGCTTGCTGAATATCATAAATGTCAACATAGTTTCCGAAAACGGCTTGTGTGTTTCGGTCGGTGCTTTCAATGGGTGTGCCTGTGAAACCGATAAACGAAGCATTCGGCAAAGCATCACGCAAATGTTTGGCAAATCCGTCAATAAAATCGTATTGGCTGCGGTGTGCTTCATCGGCAATCACTACAATGTTTTTGCGTTCGCTTAATGCTTTTATGTCTGCACCTATGTATTCAACACTTGGTTCCTGCACTACATTATCAGGCGAAATAATATCGCTGTTAACTGGCATGAACTTCTGAATGGTGGTAAACACAATGCCACCCGAAGCCACACTCAGCAAGGTTCTTAAATGTCTGCGGTCTTCGGCTTGTTGCGGTTCTTGTCGCAAAAGCTGTTGGCAGTTGGTAAAAGTTTCAAAGAGTTGGTCGTCCAAATCGTTGCGGTCGGTTAAAACCACAATAGTTGGATTGTCTAATGCCAACACCAATTTACCTGTGTAGAACACCATGCTCAAACTCTTTCCGCTGCCTTGTGTGTGCCAAACAACACCTGCTCTGCGGTCGCCTGTTTCGGCTGCCGCGGACTGCGTAGTAGTTACTGCTTTGTTCACAGCATAGTATTGATGATAAGCCGCTACCTTTTTAAGCGTTTTGTCTTTGCTCTTTTCAAAAACAATAAAATGGCGGATTAAGTCCAGCAGGGTTTGTTTGTTCAACATACCTGTGAACATCACTTCCATTTGAGGTTGCAAAGTATCGGCTGTGGTTTTTCCGTCTTTGGTTTTCCAACTCATAAACCTGCCGAAATCGCTTGTTACCGTTCCACATAAAGCATCCCAACCATCGCTTACTATCATCAATTCATTGAAAGTAAAAAGCGAAGGAATGGCTTGTTTGTAGGTTTGCAGTTGGCTGAATGCCGATTTGATAGTAGCGTTTTCATCCACTGCATTTTTCAGTTCTATTACCACCAACGGCAAGCCATTGATGAATAAAATAATATCGGGGCGTTTGTTTTGGTTGCCCTCAATAATTGTGAATTGATTAACCGCTAAAAACTCGTTGCTATCGGGTTGGTTGAAATCTACAATGTAAACTTTTTCGCCTCTTATACCGTCTGCCGTTCTTACTTCTACATCTACACCTTCGGTCAGGTATTTATGAAAAGTTTCGTTGTTGATTAGGGCATTTGGGCTATCGGTGCGAAGCACTTTTTTCAACGCATCTTCTTTGGCATCTTGTGTTATGGTTGGGTTGAGTTTATCAATGGCATCACGCAAACGGGTAACCAACACCACTTCGTTGTATTGCCTTTCGGGGTGCTCACCATCAGGCGAAATAACCGTGCCCAAAAGGTAGGAGTAACCCAACTTTTGCAGGTAGCCAAGGGCTATTTCTTCTATTTCGTTTTCGCTGATGCTGTTCATTACATTTATTTTGTTTCAGTTGTTTCCATTTTGGAAATAGCTGACATTACTTTTTCTTTCATGCCTGTATTTCAATTTTGCCAGTCATTAGTTTGGGTAATAGACTGTCTCGTATTTGGGTTAAGGTTTCTATTTCTTGTGAGTTTGTTTTTAATTTTTCAAAAATCTGTTTTATCACTTCTTGAAAATGCTTTTCAATTTTGCTATCAGGAATTAGCACTTCCATTTCCTTTATGATTTTTGAGTTTATTGCCGTTGCAATAGATGAAGTGCTGCCCAGCGTTCCCCAATTATAAGTTTTCAAATAAGTATAAATGTATTCAGGTGAGAAACTGTCGGATTTTATTTGTGCAATAGCTTCATTGGATAACATTGTTTCGGTTGTAATTGCTAAACGTCCAATTGTTAATTTGAAACTCAACACAACCGTGTTTTCAGGAATAACAGGAATACGAAATTTCTCAACTGCTTCTTGTGTCAAATATTCCGATGTATTAAAAATGTAAACTCCTGAAAGTCCTAAATCTTTTATTGAAATCCATTTTATGTCTTTAGGGTCGGTGCTAAACCATTCTTCCTCTATTCTTGGTGGTGTTCTACCTATTTCAATTTTAGCAATCTCATTCAGTTTCCCCATTTTCCACCCTTTCGGCAAACCATCCACCAACTCACCATCAAAACCAGGAAAGTTGAAATTGACAAACCACTCTTTGAAAATGGCTTGTGCCATAGCTTCCAAAGTTTGGTTCATTTGCAGGTTGAGTTCTATTTTGTCGTCAAGGGAGGAGAGGATGGAGGCGATTTCAGATTGATGGTTTATGTCGTCTGGAATTAACGCCTCGTATTCTCTGATTAGTTTTAATCCAACATTTTTTATCGTTGTGCCTGTTGCGTTTGTCTTTATGTAATTCTGAAAATCATCACTTAACAAAACATACTTGATGAATTGTTTATCAAACTTATTGTCAACATTGATGTAACAAGCACTTTTGCCAAGAATACATTTCTCGTTGTTGAATAAAGCAACATTGCCAATCGTGCCGTTGATACCCAACAGAATAGTTCTGTCTGAAAGGTCTTTCTTGTATTTGTTGTATTCTTCTTGTGTTACTCTTTTTGTGTTAGAGTTAACTACAATTTTACCGTTCACAAGATTACTACCATTTATAAAATAGTATTCGCCTGCATCATCATATTTTGGTGTGCCATGAAGCCCATCGCCTAACTTGGAAGCAATCTCATCTAACTTATATGGTTTCCATTCACTCATTTTAATTCAGTATCGTATTCAGTTGAAATTATTTCTTTAGTTTCCTCATCAAAAAGCAAAGTTGTTGCAATCACATCTTGGGTCAAAGTTTCTTCGTTTGATAGATAACTTATTGTGATTTCAGAAGTGATTGCAATATTTTCTACTTCATCTTCATCGGGCAGCAACTTTTCAATTTTAGACGCAAAATTATCTACGGTGTAACCTGTTATTTGAAAAGTGTTTTCTCCGATTTGAATTGATTGTTTACCAGCTAAATCATTTGTCAAAGTTTGAGTGAATACATCGCTTTCTGTGAAATCATACAATTCTTTCTCGGCTAAATACTCTTGGTAGATGCGTTCAATGTCAATAATTATTTGAGCAGGGTCTTTTCTTATTAAGAGTTCCCGTTCGGGCCACATTAAATTGAATTCTTCGTAGCAGTTTTCTTTATAGTCACCATCTTTTGTAAGAAAGAATATTTTGTCATACTCTCCGATGTCATCATAACGGATTAGACTTTCCCAAATAACATTATCCTTAAATCCTGCATCTTTCGGACGAAAAGGTGATTTTACATCCTCAACATCTAAAACCTTTTCGAGCATATTTTTGAATATGATTGTTGTCTTCGCTTCGTCAAAAGGTATTTTCACAATGTTATGTTCAGCAATTACGGCTTCAACTTTTTCTGTTATGAAAGTTTTGTAATTAAATTCTTGGTCAGGGTCGGCAAGTGCAATACCATTTTTGCTTGGGATTTCTGCCAATCTGCTTAATGCTTCTTGAATTACTTTATATTCCTTTTGAAATTGTTTTTCACATTGATTTTGCAATTCTAAGATTACCATTTCAGGTATTCCAAGGTGAATTACATTTTCTATTTTCTTTTCCTCCAAATACTTTTTAATCTTCTTGAAGGGTGAACCAAAATCGAAGTTTGAGTAATCAATAATCTCCCTCTCTTTTGCGTTTAAACGAACTTTACGCAAAGAGTTTGTGTCAAAAATTATGAGTGATTTTATCTTATAGCTCATTCCGCATCTTTTTTAATATCGAATTGGTCGTCAAACCAATCTTTAACCAATGTTTTTGCTTTGAAAAAGGAGTAGGTCATTGGAAGCAATGCACTCAATGGAATGTTTTCAATTCTGAACAGGTGTATTCTCGGCTCTGCCTTTACTTTATCACTTAGCATAGACTTTCCTCTTTTTTCAATGCTATCACCGAAAAACACATTTAACGCACCGTCAATATGTTCAATGATTGCCTTGTCAAATTCAACTCCAACTTTATCTCTGCATGTTAGATGAATTAGCAGTGATGATTTGAATTTATCGTTTCCGAGTGTCATTTCTGGAAGTTCTTCCATCATCATGCTTAAAACGTCTGCACTTTTACGATGCCATTCAACTTGTAATTTATCAATGCCTTTAATTCGTTTGTCCCAAAACCTATCAATGTTTTCAGGCAGTGAAATATCTATGTTTTGATATTCGGCAACTTGCCCTTTGCCATTGTGATAAACTGCAAGTGTTTTCCACCAAAGTTTATCTGCGGGTATAATTACTTCCTCTAAAAGATATTTTGGTGGCTTGGTATTGTATATTTCATTGCTAGCAAGCCTTAGCCATAGTTTTGCATCAGGATATTGATTAAACAGTTTTTTCAGAAACCGAATTGTTTCAGCATTTAAACTTCTATCGGTTCTGAAATACTTTCCTTTGATTTTAATAATTTCATCATCAATTTCATCGTCCTTGGATAACTCAACTAAATCTTGGTCGTTTGTTGTTAGTTTATCCCACAAGTCAGTGCCATTAAAAATTGCATCTGAATTTTCATAAGGCTTGCAACGTGTTCTTATGTCTTTTTCTCTCTGCCAATCCTGAATGTCCCAAATGAAAGTGAAATAAACGGTATTTCGTTTTTTAAGTTCTTCATCGTCTATGGCTTCAATTAAAGGTCTGATACGGGCTAAATCATTATTGTCAATAATTGTTGCTCTGTAATCATGTGCTCGTTTAACCATCTCTTTTATGTCAGCAGGAATTTCCTTGTTTCTGTCATAGAAAAAATCAGTCGTGGTTATAAATGGATTGCTTATAAGGAAGTTTGCAATCTCATCTAAGTCCTGCATATATGTTCCTAAATCATAACTCATAGCCGATTTTCTTCAAGTTAGTTTTAATGCTTTCATCAATGGTTTGTGCCTTTTGCATTTGCTCTTTGAGTGTAGCTGTTAGCTGCTGCATCTTTTCTTCAAATGCCTGTCCGTCTTCTTCGGCTGCCGCAAAATCAATATATCTGCCCGGAGTAAGAATATAATTGTTCTTGCGTATCTCCTGAATGTTTGCCGATTTGCAAAAGCCCGGCACATCTTTGTATTTCTCCTGATATTCTTTTCCTCTCCAATTGTGGTAAGTGTCAGAGATTTTTGCAATGTCTTTGTCGGTGAGTTCTCTTTGCTTACGGCTTATCATGCTGCCCAATTCCCGTGCATCAATAAATAAAATCTCATTGCTGCGGTTGCGGAATTTGCCGTTGGTTTTGTTGCGAGCCAAAAACCACAAACAGGCAGGAATTTGTGTGTTGTAAAACAACTGTGGTGGCAAAGCCACCATGCAATCCACCAAATCATTTTCAATTAACTGTTTGCGTATTTCTCCTTCGGTTGCAATTTCAGAACTCATGCTTCCGTTTGCCAATACAATTCCAGCCGTTCCATAAGGTGCTAATTTGCTGATGAAAAGTTGCAACCAAGCGTAGTTGGCGTTTCCTGTTGGCGGAATGCCGTATTTCCATTTATGCGTTTCGGCTTTGTTGATGTTGTAATCACTCACATTGAAAGGCGGATTGGCAATTACATAATCCACTTTCAGTTCGGGAAATTTGTCGTTCATCAAAGTGTCTCCCAACTCAATCTTTGCGTCAATGCCCCGAATAGCCAAATTCATTTTTGCCAACTTGTAAGTTGTCGGGTTGCTCTCTTGTCCGAAAATTGAAATTTTGCCTTTGCGGTGTTCGTGCATTTCAATAAAGCGTTCGCTTTGCACAAACATGCCACCGCTTCCGCAAGCACCGTCATACACACGGCTTTCGGGTGCAGGTGCAAGCATGTCAACCAATATTTTCACAATGCTTTGTGGCGTGTAAAACTGTCCGCCTTTTTTTCCTTCGGCATCTGCAAACTGTCCGAGGAAATATTCAAACACAAAACCCAACACGTCCTTGCCTTTTCCGTTACCGCCTTTGCTCAAGGTGATAGAACCGATTAAGTCAATGAGTTCGCCAAGGCGTTGTTTGTCCAATGCAGGTCGTGCATAGTCCTTTGGCAAAACGCTTTTCAAAGACGGGTTGTCTTTTTCAATGGCATCCATTGCATCGTCAATGTCTTTGCCAATGGTCGGCAGTTTGGCTCTGCCTTGCAGCCATTTCCAACGGGCTTGCGGTGGCACATAGAAAACCCGTTCGGCTGTATATTCATCTTTGTCTTCGGGGTCGGCACCAGTTTCGTTTTTTTCTTCTTCCAATTTTTGAAAGAGTTCGTCAAAAGCGTCAGAGATATATTTCAGGAAAATCAGTCCAAGCACCACATGCTTATATTCCGCAGCGTCCATGTTGTTGCGGAGTTTGTCAGCAGCTTGCCAGAGGGTTTTTTCCAGTTCTACGTTTTCAGTCATTGTATGTTTGCTTACGTTAATGTATAGTTGGTCAAAATATGGAAATTTCTCGTTCACGAAGTAATTGTCAGTCGGTGGGTTGGCAGAAACGTCTTTTTGACTTTTGCCTGAAGGTTGGGCTTGTGCGGTGTGGAAAATTCTACAATTTCGCGCAACTTCTTGAAAAGAATCGGAAAGATTGCAGCAATGTTTTCGATATTGGCGTTCACGAGGTCGGGCGAACGGAGGTCGAGCATGGCATATACTTCTCGTTCGGAAGTAAATACTTCTCCGCAGTCGGCAACACGTTGTTTGATGCGCATTTGATTGCTATTCTCCACAGATTCTAGTTCCTTTATCAAAGATGTCATTGCTGGCTTATTGGGTTGTCTGTTTGCGTTTGACATTCGTACATTTGCGCAATATACAAAATCCACAAACCCAGCGCTAGTGACACATGTAACGAAAAACCCGTTACAATAAGCGTTGTAACACTTATTTTTTTGGAGAAATTCTCTGTAAGTGTATACACTCCAATGAGTAGCATTTCCCAAACCGAAAACACTTTTTTCGCACGACACTTTTACTCATTGGTTCACAAGTCTGCTGCTAACTACAAACGGCAATCCGACAAGCGGCAGCATTGATGAGCACTTCAGCCGCCCGTCGGATTTCTTTGAAACTATCACCCAAAAGAGAATAATCCCTTGAACTTTAGTACCTATTAGTACGCTAAGAAGCGGTAATAATAACCACGTGCTCAATGCAACTTTGTTCTGCTATTGCATTCAGCACGCGCTCGATTGCTTCGCAATACATCGTTGGTACGGGATTAGCGTCCACAATGAGGTCTATAAGGATATTCCGAGCGCGAATACGCTGCTCATTAGCAATAACACATTTCCGGATAAAGCGCTCAAAATCCGCTATATGAGCATCTATTACCTCCGGAACAGCATCGGAAGGCGGAATATCTCGCATAAATCTTCGCGGTATAGCACTTATCGGGAACTGTGGATAAAGGCTTCCTGCTTCATCACGACTATTGACCGCGTGGGCAAATCGGTCTATAATTTCGTACGAAGCATGATGAAAACGACAATAGGTATTCAGCATGGAAAAACCTGCTTCTGCAATCACAAGTTTATGCCATAAACGATATGTTTCGCAGTCTTGTGCAGGATTTTGGTTTGTTCTCGTAATAATCATGGGCTACAATGAAATAATGATGATAAATAGTGAATTATGGTAATGCAACGATTGTGAAAATATTGGGCTTCACTTGTCAGTAGAATAAAACTCTCTGAAGCTACAAATCTATCAATAAGGTCCCCACCAAAAACGTCTTTCGATACTTTTTTGCTTCATTTTCCTTACCGGCACTGGCACAAAAAAACGAGCATTACTCTCTCAGCGACCGAACTGCTTCACTTCTGCGTTATTCTTTGTAGAAATTGATCCTTTTTTGCATAATCTCCTCGTCACCATCCCAAATCCAAATAGCCAAGACACCTCCCAAGGGAGAAAATGGAATATGTTTATCGTTTTTTAAGGGAATAGTAAAGGTATCACCCTTGAACTCATAGCCAAGATACATCCAAGTCTCTCCGTAATGCGGCCTCTCCACATACAAGGTTGAGTCATCTTTGGTTCGCTCCGGATAATAGGAAAGTAGCAGAGGATAAGTATTATTTTTCATGCCCTGCGGGAGAACGAATTGCAGATGATGTAATGTGTAGGTGTTTTTGACGTTTACATTGATTGCATTTGCATTCGTGTCTAAATTGATGATTTGTCCGTCCATGCTGCATGATGCTATGCACAAAATAATCATACCGATAATGAATGTTCTCATTGTGTTGAAGAGATAAACTGTGAAAAAAAAGATGTACCACCGCCCAAAAACCCTTTTGTCGCTCAAGCCTCGTTTTTACCCCACACCCAAATTCCGTAAAAACAGTTCTGATGGCTGAACGTCGTTCATCTCTTGTGCAAGTTCGTCCACGCCGATAAACAAACCCACATACAACCATAGTTTGCGAATATCTTCCCCACCAAGATAACAATCGGCATGGTAGAGATCGGCTTGCCGCCGGAAAAAAGGACTATCCTTTGCCGACAGAACAAATAGCGGCAAATAGGGATAAATTCTGCGTGCCTCTCGCACGAGGTCTAATCCGTTCAGCAGAGGATGCTCCATTTCCACCGTGATTATCACCGCAGCAATCGCCTTGATGTGTTCCCGCAGATATTCCCAACCGGAACGTATGTCAGTGGCAATATGACTCTCGTAGTCGTTTGTATCAAGGAAGGTGATAGTTTTTTGAGCAGTTGCTTCGGACGGATCTATCAGGAGAATCTTCATAGCAGCGTGGAGAAAAAATGAGCGGAAATATCAGCAATGCTAACTACGCGACCCTTGAATTACGGAATTGTATTCAAGAACGGAACGCAAACGACAGGATTAGCAAGATTGACAGGGTTCACAGGACTTTTTCTCTCCTCATCTTCATCGTGAAAATCCTGATAATCCGGGCTTCATCTGCGTTCAAAAAGCATCATTTAATTCAAGAGGTTTGTACTTGCATTGCTGATGAACTGTTGTTCTCCCAATCGCTGCAAAACTGTGCCAATGCTCTCAACCGCATAAAATCACGCATTATTGTCCATATTACGCGACACAATCGTGTTCTTTTGTCGCATTTCGTTGACAGTCTATCTATGCTGATTGTCAGAATTATTTGTCATTACCCACACCACAAAAACTGTCAAGAAAATTTGACACTGTGCAAAGTGCCTGTAAGATTTTTTACACAGTTCGTGTGATTTTTTCCTAAAGTTTACAACCTATCTCCAAATATATGTTAAAGAAAATCTCTACCAAGTCACGAAAATTCATTGACTTAGTAAAAATTATCGGGCATCAAACCTGAGGTGTCATTTTTTTTGGCACGGCGTTTTAGGAGAAGCAAGTATCAACACAGAAACGCAACCACTGTAACTACTGATTTTCTCACTCTTTCATTGATGTGCTATGCCTACAACAACCAACACAATCCTTGTTGCCGACGACAACCGTGAATTTTGTCAGAGTTTGTGCAGCATTATCAGGGAAACTTCTTGGAATGCCCACGCTGTGCATTCACCCGATGAAGCGCTCGCATACATTCGGCATCATGCTCAAACACTGGCGATGATTTTTTTGGATGTGGAATTTCATCACTACGCACTCAATGGACTCCATATTTTGGAAGAGACCCGAAAACACCATCCCGATATACCGGTAGTCATGATTTCCGGCGTTAGTACGATGCGGGAAGTGACCTTTGCTCTGCAACTCGGAGCACAAAATTTTATCGGTAAAAGTGATGTGAATCGTCAAGCTATCGTTCAAATGATTCAAACAGAAATAGCACGAAAAGAACACCTGCAATCTCAACAAGAACTACGTGCTTTTATGAATCGCAATGGAATCATCGGGAAAAGCAAAGCAATTCTTACCGTCGTGGAAAACATCGTGCGATTTGGAAAAACAAATTTATCCGTTCTTCTCACCGGTGAAACAGGAACAGGAAAAAGCGTAGCAGCAAAAGCAATCCACGCAGCAAGCACAAGACGACAACACCCCTTTAAGACGGTGGATATACCAAACACGCCGGAAACACTCTTTCAAAGCGTTCTTTTTGGGCATACCAGAGGAGCATTTACCGGTGCAACCGAAGAAAAACAGGGACTTTTTCAAGCAGCTCACAGAGGTACATTGTTTTTGGACGAAATTGGAGATTTGCCACTGCATTTACAACCCGGATTATTACTGCCGATTGAACAAAAAGTTGTCCGACGCTTGGGTTCAACCAGAGAAGAAGAAGCAGATGTGCGGATTATTGCAGCAACGGACAGAAATCTTCCTGATGCCGTGCGGAATCAATCGTTCCGCGAACAGCTGTTTTACCGGTTACGGGAATGTGAAATTACTCTGCCACCGCTTCGTGAAAGACGCGAAGACATACCTCTTATCGCCGAATCCTTCGTGCAAAAACATAATGAACAATACAAACAAGGACGCTATTTGTCGTCGCTTGCTGTTGAATATCTCCAAAGTTTGGAATGGCACGGAAATATCCGTCAACTATCTTCAACCGTCCGAAGAATTTTGGAAACCCTGAAAAAAGATTGTATCGATGTGCGCGATGTTCTTGATAATATCAGCCCAACAGAAGAGCGTTACCATGTCCTACCCGAAACACCATCATCAACAGAAGCCTTAGCCAATACTTCTGTAACATTTGTTCAACCTTCCCCTTCTTCGACGACTACCTTCTCTCAAGTGCAGATGACCTACAATACATTTAGAGATGACGAACAAGAATGGCGCAGACAACGTGTTATCACAAGCCTTACAAAGACCAGAGGAAATATCTCAAAGTCTGCTGCTGAACTAGGCGTATCGCGCCAGTGCCTGCATAATTGGATAAATCAATTAAACATTGGAGTATCTGCTTTCCGCTAAAGGCTTATCCGCTAAAGATTTTTCTGATAAAGGCTTTTTCGCTACAACCACAAATAACCTGAATTTTTGAATGCAAAACCTACTTTGCTTTTACTTAAAAAGCCCATAGAGTAATTCTATGGGCTTTTTAAGTATGTATTTGAGCTAAAGGCTCAAATTATTGTCAAATCTAAGCGAGAAAAATTACGAGTTGAACTTCTTTAACAATGCCTTGAGTTTTTTCACTGCTTCTTTTCGTGTTTCTTCGTTGGTATCCTCAATAATTTTAGCAATACGCTGAAGACCCTTATCAAAACTTTTGAGGACCGTGCTATCTATGTCCGTTGGTAATGAATCTGTCGTATCAGTTGGGTTTTTAGTAGGAGATTGTTTACTTGAGGCAGATATTTGGGTTTTGTGTTTCCAAAGCTGTTTTTTAACAGCCGAAACACTTTGATTGGTGTCTTTAGCGATACGCTGTGCTGTTAATTGTCCATCTTCGGCTGAAAATGGTTCCTCGGTAACCATTTTTTTCTCGTGACGATGTTTACCTTTTACCGGCGATTCGGAAATGGTTCCTCGGTAACCATTTTTTGCATTGTTCCCCAGTGTCGTGGGTCTTCCGACTGTTCGTTCCTGAATACGCTCGTCAAAGTTCGGGTATAATTTACGGTACACCTCAATCCACTCTTGAGAACTAAACTGTCGTCGTAATAAATTATCTTTGATAATAAATTCGCGCTCAGCTTCTTTTGAAAGCTCATATTTACTTTCATCGACATACTGAACCGGTACAACCGGTAAGCCAATCTCTTTCGCTATTCGCAACCGATTATGCCCTGCAAGAAGTGTCCCGTCTTTCTTCACAATAAGAGGCACAATTATTCCTCGTTTACGAATATCTTCCTCCAACCGTTGAAAATACTCTTTTGATTCGGTCTTAAAATATGCAGCATTTTCGGGATTGATATGAACATCCGCAGTAGCGACATCTTTGACAGGCTTAAGAGGTATTTTTGTTTTGAATTGGTCGGGTATATTAAGAGCGAAATCTGAAGTAAACTTTGCCATGGAAATTTGAAAAAAGGTTGAAGTGATACGCCGAAAATTCAATGAGTACAAACAATTTAAGAAACCCGTTCTATAATTGTTTGTGCAATTGCCGTATAGGCTTCCAATCCGGGATTTGCTTGTTTCTTTCCTCCCCAATACTCAAATGCTGTTTGGTGCATGGTGGCAGCACCGGGAAATACAGCACTGTCCGGTACAGGTATATTGATATGATACTGCAAAAAGTATTGTGGTAACTGCGCGGCAAAAAATTTATGAACGGCTTTTTTGGGATTGAATCGCGTAATAATTATTCCCAGCACTTCTTTCTTTTTTTCTGATGCAATCTTGAGCAATTTGGTTAATCCTTTGACTGCAAAATCTTCCGGCTCGGTAGGAATTAAAATAGTATCAGCAGCATCAAGAGCAGCCATTGTTCGTAAATCAAGTGAAGGCGGACAATCAATCAAGGTTACATCGTATTGCTTTGCCGATGTTGTAATAGCGGCAATATATTTTGCGGATGAAGTTTCAAAAAAGGATAACGGCAATACATCCAGACCGGTATGATGGTGAACAATATCCAAAGGTTTACCATTTTGCTGATGTTCCAAATCATTTACAGCTCTGAGTTCAAAAAGGTGCATAAGCAAATTTGCTTGCCCGTCCATATCAACGCATAAAACTCGCTTACCTTGCTGTAATAAGGCTGCGGCTATATTTACTGCTGAAGTAGTTTTTCCCACTCCGCCTTTGTTGTTTATCACTGCAATAATCATATATTCCTCCAAATGGTATTATCCTGATTTATAAAACATACATCTCCCAAAAACAAATGGTAAATATACCTATTTATCAGTGCTTCGGGCAAATTTCCATCCCATTTTTACAGTGTATCATACTTATCGGCAGGACGTTTCCGAACCTGTTTGAGTACATCTTGTAAGCGTTTTTCTTTGCCGCGTGTAGCACGTTCTGCGTACAGTTCATCGGCATAATAGACTGCTACTTTTTCAGCAATAGCACTCACAATAAACTGATTCATTGAGATGTCATCTTGTACCGTTAAATCACGCAATTTTTTATGTAATGATTCCGGTAAACGAACACTGATTGCGCTCATGGTTATCTTCCTTTCACAATTTTTTCTGTCATAAGAAATTCTTTGGGAGTACAAACCTGTAATCCAAAACGCTCAAGATTCCGAAAATCACGACGATTGTACGTGATAATATGCGTACAAGCGCCATTTACTGCTGCCTCCAATACCATATCATCATCAGGGTCTTTGAGTTGTGGTCGCCAACGGTAAAATATCTTTATGTGCTCCGAACGGTCTGCAATAATATCTAAAAAATCATTCAACGCACTATCCGATAACAGTGAAACCGCTTGATCACGAAATACTTGCTCTTCATATTCCAGCAGTAACGCCGATGAAAGACAAATTTGCCAAGGCATTGTTTCAAGAAGCGAAAGTAAGAGATATGAAGCACCTTCGGAAGAACGTAAAGCTGAAACGATAACGTTTGTATCAAGTACCAAACGAGGTATTTTTTTCATAATAATAGTATTATCTGTAATACCATAAATTTACACTTTTTTATACGTTTAAGCAAGCATTTTACGTAACGTTTGAAAAAGATATATCATGCTTTTACCATTTGTGCAGCGAGTCGGAAAAAGAATATTCTAGCCTACGTCCTGCACAATTTCTGCTATCGCTTTCTTTACGCTATTGCATATTCCTCCTCCTGTTCTTCCATGATACGCCGCTCCGCTGCGGCATAGCGCGCGGCTTCTTCTCTGAGCCGTGTGAGCAATGCCGCCTCATACCTTTCTCCGTCCACACCGTAGTCCGTCAGGTAGTCCGCCAGCGTCTTGCGTTTGAGGGTCGTCTCCTCCTGCTCGAAGAGATAAT
>ERZ1066127.250-NODE-250-length-33703-cov-12.387750_pt1 | contig 33703 bp, 38 predicted proteins | sample MGYA00382774_ERZ1066127 | MGnify/ENA primary metagenome ERZ1066127 (study PRJEB33369, sample SAMEA5778357) | biofilm metagenome | biome: Industrial cooling water; feature: Water cooling tower basin; material: Biofilm | place: United Arab Emirates | collected...
GAGTTGGCCACCCCAGACTTTCAGCCACACGGTGGGCGAGGGCGGCTCGGGGTCGTGCGAGGGCTCGGCAGCGACAGCAGTCGGGGGGGCAGGTGTGGGCGCGGGGGCAGCCACGGCATCAGGGGCAGGGGTGTGAGCCGCCACTGCGGGCGGCGTGACAGGCACGGGAACCACCGGGGCGGGTATGAGGGATGGCAGTGCGTCCAGTGGTATCACGAGTCGAGGCTGGCTGAGGCAAACATCGGAAATTTTCCGGGAACCGCGCAACCAAGCGCGCCAGGCCGGGCGAAGGCTCACACACTGGATCTGCAATACCGTGAGCTCCCCGTCCGCTTCGTTCGGTTCAGGAAGCACCACACGCAAGTCATCCAGCCAAACCTGTCCACCCGGCAGCCAGCCCGCGCCGCCGATGCGCACGGTCCATTGCGTGCGTTGTTGAATTTCCGACTCCAGCCACGATTGGCCCCATCGGCTGTGCAGCCATGCATTGCTACCCAACCACAGCGCCACGGGCGAGAGCAATAGAACCACGATCAAACCGCGCATCCACCGACGCCGGACCAACGGCCGTTTCGGGTTGGTGGAGGTGAGCGTCATGCAGCCTCGGGGTCAGCGCTTGGTCGGCTTGGGGCTGGTCTTCGGTGCCGTGGCAACCGCTACGGGAATGCGCAGCACAAGGTTCTTGTCGAGCAGGCGCGTGCCGGTAGCGGTCAATTCCTGGGCGCGATAGACGATCAAATGGTATTTTTTGTCCCCTGTCATGCCGATGGCAAAATTCTCTTTGATTTTGGAAAGGCTGGTCTCCTCTTCAAAACGCCACTCTTTGCCGCTCCATGCACCCAGAATGCTGTTCGCATCGGCATTGATGTCATCGAGCCTGGTCATGATGCCGTTGGTGGACTTCCAGTTGTCGTCTTTTTCCGAGTAGCGCAGGCTGGAAATGGGTCCTGCCGCATCCGTGGCCATGATGTTCCATCGGCCATCGCTGCCTTTACGCAGCATCAGATTGACCTCCGCCGCGGCCTTCAGCTCGCGCTTGGCCCACAGTGCCAGGTATTCATCATACTCCTGACGGGTGAGGCCAAGTTTTTCATGATACGGCAAGGGGATCCCGGGATTGGTGTTCTTGGAATACTCGGTGAACCATTTCGGATCCTTTTGCGCCTCCTGCTCCACCTTGGTGATGTATTTTTCAATGTCCGGCGGCGGCAATACCACGACCACCTCCGCGCGCACGGGTTGGTCCACTTTGAGCAAGGATTTGAGCAACTCCGGAGCCTCCTCTCCATGAGCCATGGAACCGACCAAAACGAGTGAGACGATACAGAAGAGCAGGTGTTTCATGCGAAGAGCGGCGGAAAGCGCAGGGACACCATGCGCAACGGCGGCGATAAACTCAAGAGCAAATCACCAAGCCCGGCGTGGAACGAGGCGCAAAGGTCACCGACCGGTGTGGGTGAGCAGGATGGTCAGAGATTTGCCATTGAGCACAAAGGCGGAAAAGCAATCGCGCGGCAGCTCCTTCGTCGCTGTGAACCAGATCTCTAGCAATTGTTTCACTTTGGCAGGAGTGAGATCGCTGGTCTTGAAACGACGATGATAGAGATGCATTGGTGCTTTTTACGTGTGGAAGCGGAACTGCGTGATGACGCCGAAGTTGCCATTGCCACCGCCACGACAGGCTTTCAGCAGCTCGTGATCGCCGTCGCACGAATGCACTTTGCCCCCGGCATCGATCAAACACAGGGCTATGAGTTGGTCGCAGGTGAGACATTATTGCTTTGCCAGCAAGCCATAGCCGCCGCCGAGCGTCAGCCCGCTTATGCCCACTCCCTCGCAGGATCCGGCGGGCAAGACGCGTCCTTTGGCTAACAGAAAGTGATTAATCTGTTGCAATTTCGCCCCGGGTTCGACGCTGAAAATTTGCGTCTTTGGATCGAGCGACATTTGTTTCATGCCGGAGAGATCGAGCGAAAGCGAACCGTCGGCCATGCAATAGCCCTCGAAACAATGTCCGCCGCTTTTGATCGAAATCGTTTTCTTGTTTTCCCGCGCCCACTGGATGCCGGAAATCACATCGTCTTCGGTGAGACAGGTTTGCACCGCCGCGGGTTTCGGTTTCAATCGACTGTTGAACAAAGTGCAGGCTTGGATGTATCCAGCGCTCTCGGGCAAGTGGAGGGAGGATTTTCCCGCAACCGCCTGCCCGCGAGCCAAAGGCATCAGCAACGCGGCACTGCCGAGTTGGAGGAATCGACGGCGGTTGGGAAAAAAATCGCGGGATGGTTGGATCGGTTTGATGATGATTTATTTTACGACGGATTTAACGGATGTACGGATTTTTTTGATGGGAGGGTGTGGGCATTGATTTAGCAGCATCGGTAGGATTGGGCGAGAGATTTCCGATCAAGACAGGAGGACAGGCGTCTCGCCTGTCTCGGCAAACGGGCTTCCAGCCTGTTCGTGACGAACTTCCTTATTCCTTTTGAACTCACATGATACGTCAACAACGGAAACGAACGCACCATCAGAAAAAAATGGTTAATTCATTCATCCAGGTGATAATACGACGCATGAGCCTTTGCCGCCCCGAAACCACCCCCGGTGTTTTTCTCGAACACTTCGACATGACGTGGCCTACGGATGGGGAAGAGTCTATCGTTTACAGTGGCGTACTGCATGCGGCTCGGCAGGCGGCGGAGCATGCGGGATGGGCCTTTTACTCCTACAGTGCTGCAGATTCAGGAGCTACGCGTGAGGACTTTATCCATCGGAATATCCGAGCTTTCCCGACGCTGATTCTTTACTTCGATGGGGTAGAATTCGGGCGGCTTACCTGGGTTGCGCACACCGTGAGTGGTATCCTATCGTGGGCGAAGGAATTGCTGAAAGATAAAAATATTGTAACTTTCGAAGAATGGGTAGAAAAAATTTAATCTCACATGCGTTATGATAATTGACACCAATCAAAATCCGACGCCCGAGATAAATTGGATCGTCAATGCGGTATGACAAGGCTGATGATTGCCATCACTAGCATCAGCCCGTCCTCGATGATGGTGACGGTGGACATAGGCAGGTTAAACACTGTGCCAAGACAGGCACAACGGATGGTATACCGAGAGCTAACAGCCTTTATGACGCCCACTAAGCTGACGCTCATGATAATGCTGGTGGCGAGATTAACGCCGAATAGATTCCATGCGGCGAGATAGCCGAGTCCGAGCGCCAATTCGATGAAGGGATAGACGAGGCCGTAGCTAGGCCATGCCTTTGCAACGATATCGTAGCTACGGTAAGCATCCGCAAACCCACGTAGATCAAGCATTTTGAAAAAAGAAAAGGTGATGAAGAAGCCGCCCATGAAGAGGCGCATGGCCTCCATGACTTGAATTTTACCACTTGCAATGCTTGCAGCGGTGATGGCAACCATCAGGTAGGCAAGCAGGATAAGCAGAGGTTTGTAAGTCTGCGCGGATTTTGAAGGCAATGCGGGAGTGGGGAGGGCGGGAGCCAGTACGCCGACAACGCTGTATTTGCCGAGCGGCTTCAGCCACTCATTGACCTCGGCGTGCGTCAAAGCCGTGCGGCTCATGATTTGTGCATGCGGCGGTGAGAGAGTAACAACGGCTTCGCTAATGTCAGTGTGCTCAAGAAATCGCAGGGTGATTTTTGACACGCAAGAACCGCAACTCATTCCAGTGAGAGTAAATGTTTGTGGGACGTTCATACGAAGAATGTGGAACGGCGCCTCCTAGCGGCTGCCTGCAGCAAGGAGGCGTGCTCTTCAGATGATTGATTATTTCGGCAGTTTGGTGAGGTATTTAGCCTGATTGGACTCGAATTTCTTGATGCAGGGTTTGCAGCAAAATTTGATTTCTTGACCATTGTAAACTCGGGTAACGGGGCCACCCATACTGTCAAGATCGTTGTCCGTGACGATGCATCTGGTGAGGGGGTAGGGCTTGGATTTTGTGGCGGGGGCAGCAGTGGCAGGTTCTGGAGCAGTACAAGCTGCGAGAGTGAGGCCGAGTAGGGCAGCTGTAAGCAGTGTGCGGAGTGTCGTCTTCATTTTGTGTCTGTTGTTATTAAATGTTGGTTTTTTGACAACCAAAAGTTGTCAAAAGCGGATGAGCACTCCGACGCCGGAGCCGTAATCGGAGTGATAGGAGGCTGTGAAGGATATCTGCCTTGTGAGCGTGTAATCTACGCCGGAACTCCATTCCCATTTTGTGCCAGTGTCATAAAAAACATCTCCCCAGACGCCAAGTCTGGGCGTCACCTGGAAGCGCTTGGCAATGGAGAAACGGGCATCACCCTCGCTGTCGAGACTAATATTTGACCATACCATCAGAGGCAGTCGGTAGTTTACTCCAATGAAACCACGATCATTCGTATCATCATCATTAACGAAACGGTAGCCAGCGAAGGCTTGAAAGTTCATATTGAAATAGCGTTGGTAAAGGATGTCGACTTCATATTGGGGTTCGTCAACCTGTTCCCAACCAACTTCCCAAGCCAATTGAATGTCGTTTTTTGGATTCATCCAAGTGAGCAGGCCCTCACTCATATTGGTTTGCACACTTGCGGCTCCAAACATGTAGCTCATGTCGTGTGAATGCTCGCCGAGGCCTGATTCCATCGTAGAGATATGCTGGGATCTAGGCTGAGAGGGAGACTCTGTAGTAGCCGTATTTGTTGATGTTTCATCCTCATAACGGAAGACTCGGGCCATTCCACTCATCATGTGGTAAAGTATGTGGCAATGAAACATCCAGTCCTGTGCCTCGTTTGCCTCGAATTCGACGGTGCGCTTGCTCATGGGAGGGACATCGACGGTATGCTTCAAAGGCGATCGCGCTCCATTTCCCATCAGCAGGCGGAAGAAATGTCCGTGCAGATGAATGGGATGGTGCATCATGCTGTCGTTGACCAGTTCCAGCTCTATGATCTCTCCCTTTTTGATGATAACATAGGGCTGCTGGGCAATGGTTTTGCCATCAAAACTCCAGACGTACCGGTTCATGTCACCGGTGAGATGCAGTGTGATTTTTCGGCGAGGTAGATTTTTGGGCAAAGAAGTGTCTTTGACTGCTTTCAGCAGACGATAGGGAGAACCGGGCCGTGGAAGGTTTAGCGAAGCTCGTGGGTCGTCCTCTTGCTCTTCGAGGGCAAGATTGAGCATCTCATCCATTTGGTAAAGATTGGGCTTCGGCGGTATGGGAGCGGCATGGGGCTCGCCATTGCCAAACACGGCACTGCTGTAGCCACTGCCATCCTGGGTGGTGAAGCGGAGTTCGTGTTGACCGCTTTTGGGAATCGTCAAAAGCAGGTCGTATGTCTCGGCGATACCCATAAGAAACATCGGCACGCTGACTGGCTGCACGGACGGGCCATCTGCCGCGACGATGGTAAGCGCCCCGGCGGAAGAGCTCAGGTGGTAGTAGCTAGCTGCCGATGCATTGATGATACGAATGCGCACTTTTTCACCAGGACGGCCTTGAATGCGTGTTTGACGCTGTCCATTGACAAGGAATGCATGGTAGCCCACGTCGGACACATCCATGGGCATCATGCGATCCCACTCGCGGCGGAAGTAGTCCTTCAAGTTGCCGCGTTGCCATGCGCCGAGGATGGACTGCGAGTTACGCCGCATGAGTCCGAAGTAGTCACTACCGCGCATAAGCATGCGCATGACCTCCTTAGGATCCGTGTTGGTCCAGTCAGAGAGAATCAGCACTTGGTCGCGATCGGCTTTGACCGGCTCACCACTGCGTGGCTCGACGACGATGCCGCCATAGACGCCGCTCTGCTCCTGCAAATGTGTGTGCGAGTGATACCAATACGTTCCGCTGTGCCTCAGAGTAAACTGGAAGGTGTGCGTGGTTCCGGGCTTGATCGGCGGAGTGGTCACATGCGGCACGCCATCTTCTTTGTTTGGCAGCAGCAGGCCGTGCCAGTGCGTGGAGGTTTCCTCGTTCTTGAGGTCGTTGTGGACACGGATGCGGGCAAAATCGCCCTCACGGAAGCGCAGCACGGGTCCGGGGATACTGCCATTGATGGCGAGAACGCGAACGGGTTTGCCACCGGGGCTAAGCGTGTGCTCGGCGATGTGGAGATCATACTCTACGACACGTTGACCGGGTGCGGGTTTGGCATTTTTGCCACAAAATTCACAGGCGCGGACAGTAGAAGCACTGAGGCTCAGGACGAGGGAAATCATTCGCAGAATACTCACGCCAAGACAAACCCCACACTGCATCAAACCCCGCAGTTTTTTTGCATCGATGAAAAAAAGTTGCGGGATAACGAGGTATGCGGTGTTAATCATAGCGCTATACAAATTCATGAATGACGAAGTACTTCATCGCCTGCTACGCCAGCATCCCGCGAAAATTTCACTGCCCGCCGCATATGATCGCGAAGTGTGGTCGCGGATCGAGTCGGATGAACAGCGCAGCCTAAAATCGCTGCTGAATGATCTTGCAACTCGGCTTTTTGCTACTTTGGGCCGCCCTGCGGTGGCCTTTGCTACCATCGCTCTTTTCGGCGCTGTGGGTGCAGGAGCAGGAGTGGTGATGTTCAAACAGCGTGAAAGGTCGGCGGGAGAGCTGGCCTATTTGGAGACTATTAACCCGCTCGCTCGCAAGCACTCTGAGAAGAAACCATGAAGCGAGGACTTGCTATATTTATCGCAGCAGTCGCAGTCGGAGTTTGCATGTTTCTGTGCGCACAATTGATGGTAGGCGGCGGCAGGACTGCACACGCTGAATCAATGCCGACGGAAAACGGAAGCCTTCTTCCCGAGCTTCACTGGCTGCAGAACTGGCTGGAGTTAGATGCTGATCAAGCTCAGAAGGTGAAGACGCTGCATCTAGCCTATCTTCCGAAATGCGAAGAACTTTGCCATCGCGTCCAACTATCTAACGATGATTTACTAAAACTCAGCGCCCGCCATTCCACGATGGATGCCGCGATGCGCAAGGCAATTGAAGAGCGCGCCAAACTAAACGCAGAGTGCCAGGAAGCCCTCTTGGAACATGTGTATCAAATCTCTGCCTGCTTGACGCCAGACCAATCCAAGAAGTACTTGGGCCTTATGGTTCCCTACGCTCTGTGCATCCCGGCATCAGACGCTGCTAGCAGAAAGCATCATCCATGAGCAATCCTACTATTCATGAAAGCCCACCAGATGCTGACATCGAAGCGATGAAGCGTCTTGCGGAGGGTGATGATCTCGCGCTGAACGACATTATGCACCGCTGGAAGCATAAATTAGCGGCTTTTCTCTATCGCATAACAGGCAGTCGCGAGGCTGCCGCTGATCTGTCACAAGAAACATTTGTGCGTTTGTATCAGAGCCGCGAGCGCTACAAACCTTCAGCTGCCTTTGCCACTTATCTCTTCCGCATCGCATCCAACTTGGGTCGAAACCATGCGCGCTGGCGTGCAAGGCATCTCACAGTCTCTATCGAAGACTTCAGCACCACACTGCAAGAGCTGCCCGGGCACGATGCCCGACCGGATGAGGTTGCCGAACTTCAGGAAACTGCTTTTCGGGTCGAAAGAGCCATTGCCAGCCTTCCCGCAGATCTGCGGCAAGCACTGCATCTTTTCACTTACGAGGAAATGTCCCACCACGAAATAGCACTTGCGTTAGAGTGTTCCGTAAAAGCGGTGGAAACTCGCATTTACCGTGCGCGGCAGTTTCTTAAGGAAATACTGGCAGACCTCCTCTAAGGCTAATCAGAATCCATACAGTAATAAAATTATCATTTTTATAAGGGATTTTAGAATGGACGGTGTTTGTCATTCATGAAGGTGACTTGCCTTCAAAAGCAAACCAAACAACGAATTAGAAATTATATGAAAAAAATGTTCATTATTACCACACTCGGCCTCGCCGGGATGCTAACCTCATGTCAGACGACCACAGGAACACCGCAAAGCGCGGTTACCTGTGACAAGTGCCGCACAGTTTACTTCAAAGACTCAAGCGGAATCAATCCAAGTAATAAGGGATTTGTGGCCCTGCGTGATGCCTCCCGCATGGAGTGTGCCGAATGCGAGAATCAAGTCATCGCATGGGTAAAAACTGGTAGCTTGAGTAAACATACGTGCAACTCCTGCGGCGGCAAGCTGCACCACTGTAAAAATCATTGATAATCGACCCGAATGATTTGTTATCGAAGCGGGCGTCTGGTAAGCTAGGCGCCCCTTTTCCAACTCATTCTCAAATTTACACAGGATGAGTTGAAAACAGGCTCGTTAGTAAAAGCTGAAAACCAAGGGGAACCACGAAATACACAAACTACACGAAACGTTGATAAAACCAATCATCATGAGTCCAAAAGGCAACGGCCTCGTGCCTTTTCTTTCGTGTGTTTTGTGGCTTTCTTGGTTGAGAGAATGCTTTATTGAAAAACAGGCGGGACTCGCTGTTTGCCGAGACAGGCGGTACGCGCTGTCCTCCTGTTACCACTCAGCGATCGTATCCTCTAACGCATTAAGCGTTTCATCGATGTCCTCGCGCGTGTGAGCGAGGGAGAGGAAGCCGGTTTCGTAGGGGCTGGGGGCGATATAAATGCCTTTGTCGAGCATGGACCAGAACAGCTTGCGGAACATCTCGAGGTCCTGCGTTTTGACGGAGTCGAGATTGATGATTTCGGCATCGGTGAAGAACAGGCAGAACATCGAGCCGACGCGGTTGAAGCGGTGCGGGATGCCTTTTTCGGAGAAAATTTTCTTCACGCCCGCTTCGAGATTCGCGCCGATCTGGTCGAGGGTCTCGTAGGCTCCGGCTTTGTCGAGCTCATGGAGCTGCGTCAGGCCGGCGACCATCGCCAGCGGGTTGCCGCTCAGCGTGCCGGCCTGATAGACCGGGCCCAGCGGAGCCAGCCAGTCCATGATTTCGGCGCGACCGCCGAAGGCCCCTACGGGCAGACCACCGCCGATCACTTTGCCGAAGCACGAGAGGTCCGGCGTGATGTTTTCCAGTCCCTGCACGCCCGCCTTGCCAAGACGGAAGCCAGTCATGACTTCATCGAAGATCAAAACGGTGCCGTGTTTCGCGGTGATGTCGCGAAGGAAATTCAGGAAGTCCGGCTGCGGCAGAATCAGTCCGGCATTGGCGGGATAGGGCTCCAGGATCAACGCGGCGATTTGTCCTTCCCATTGCGCGAAAGCGGCCTCCACGGCGGCGCGGTCATTGAAGGGCAGCACGATGGTTTCGGCGGCAAAGGCTTTCGGCACACCGGCGGAGTCAGGTTCGCCCTGGGTCAGCGCGCCCGAGCCTGCGGCGACGAGCAGGGAATCGCTGTGACCGTGGTAGCAGCCATCGAACTTGATGATCTTGTCGCGTTTGGTGAAACCACGGGCAAGGCGGATCGCGGACATCGTCGCCTCGGTGCCGGAATTGGTCATGCGCACTTTTTCCACCGACGGCACCCACGAGGTGACCATTGTCGCCATTTCCACCTCGAGCACGTTCGGAATGCCGAAGGAGAGGCCGTTTTTCGCCGCCTCGTGCACGGCATTGATCACCGCCATGGGCGCGTGGCCGAGGATGGCCGGACCCCAGGTGCCGATGTAGTCGATGTAGCTTTTGCCGTCGATGTCCTCGATGCGGCTGCCCTTGGCGCGGCGCACGAAAAACGGCTCACCGCCGACGTTGCGGAAGGCGCGCACGGGAGAATTCACGCCGCCGGGAATGAGCTGCTTGGCGGTCTGGAAAAGTTTGGCGGAAGTGGGATAGCGCATGGCGGGCGGGCATTGTCCCGCAATTTTCCCGCCGCTGCAACTGAGATTCGGAAAAAAAGCTCGAATAAACCTATTCCGTATTCGTCGGAGTTTTGTTCTTTTCTTTTTGCCAATCCGCACTATCTTGCAGTTATGAAACGCCTCTGCCTCGCCCTGTTTCTAATCCTTCCTCTCTCCGCACAAACGAAACGCGGCGAACGCAAATCCTTGCTCGATAACGATCCGCGCGTGGTTTACCTGACCGAAATGCCGGACAAGCAGATCGAGCTCATGATCATCAAGGACGCCCCCGTTTTTTCCGATGTGGACGGCAAACACAAGCTCGGCATCATCGTGGCCAACCAGAAGGTTAAGATCGAAGCCATCACCGACAAGGCCTACAAGGTCCGCGGCAAAGGCGCGCGCGACGGCATCTCCGGCTGGGTCGGCCCCTGGGCCTTTGCCTCGAAGGATCCGCAATTTGTGGAGAATTTGAAAAAATTCTACACCCGCCAGTTGGAGGTCAACAAGATCATCGCCGAAAACGATGTGGCCATGGGCATGACCACCGATGAAGTCGCGAAATCGCTGGGCCAACCGACCAAAAGCTCGCTGCGTCAGACTCCGGAAGGCCAGAGCGGCAAGTGGGAGTTCATCGATTTCGAGGAGCAGAAAAACTACAACCTGGTGCGTGACCCCGTCACCGGCAATGTGTTCCGCCAACTCGTCAGTGTGACGCAGATCGAGAAAAGCAAACGCGTGGTGGAGTTCACCAACGGCGTCGTCAGCGCCATCGAGGATGCGGAGAGCCGTAAGGCTGATAACATCCGCATCGTCGTCCCGCCTTTGGTGTTTGGTTGGTAATCGGGTAATCAATGTCCGCAGTCAAATGACATGCCCAGCGCATACATTGAGACAACGATACCGAGCTACTACGTGGCTAGGCCGTCGATGAATGTGATACAGGCATCCAGGCAAGCGAGTACTCGCCTGTGGTGGGATGGCGGCTGTTCTGAATTCGATCTCTTTACCTCTCAGGAAGTCATACAGAAGCGAAGCTTGGTGAGACAGATATGGCCCGACAACGACTCGCTCTATTGGTCGATATCCCGCGTTTGGAGATGAGCCAAGAAGTCGGGGAAATCGCTCTGAAGCTGATTCAGTTAGGTTTGATCCCGCGAAAAGCGGCATCCGACGCAATCCGCATTGCGGTTGCTTCCGTTCATCACATGAACTACATTGTGACATGGAATTTCAAACATATTGCGAACCCTTACACTCGTGAACGATTGAGTGCCGCTGTCTCGGACTTTGGTTATCGGTTACCCATCATGTCCAGTCCTGAAGAACTGATAGAATTCAATGAAAACGATTGACCATAAAACGATTGCAGCTGACCCCGTCATCGTGGAGGTTCGCCATGCCAAAACAGTCTTGGCCGAAAAATACGATTTTGATGTGATCGCCATGGTGGAAAGTTTACGCAACATGGATGCGGAGGAAAAAATTTCCCGCAACCTAGCAAGCCCATCTGACAATACCATCGTTCGCGTGGACAAGCAGCCGTAAGAAACTGATTCGACATGCCATCTGCTTCCTCTCCCAAAATCGACGGCCACGTTCATCTGGTCGGCAATGGTCGATCCGGCTCCGGTTGCTGGATGCGCATGAGCGGTTGGCACCGCATGATGGGGGAAATGATGCGGCGCAGCATCGGCATGCCGGTGCGCGTCACCAGTGCGGAATTCGATCGCATCTATGTGGAACGACTGCTCCAGCATGTGCGCGAGTCATCGCTCGATCACGCGCTGCTTTTGGCACAGGACGAGGTCTATTCTCCCGATGGCCGCAAGCGGGATTTCGGCTCCTTTTACGTGCCGAATGAGTATTTGTTCGAGGTCTGTGAGAAGCATCCGGAATTCCTGCCCGCCGCATCCGTGCACCCCTCGCGCCCCGATGCGTTGGAGGAGCTGGAGCGTTGTCTCCAGCGTGGAGCGCGTGCGCTGAAACTGCTGCCGAATTGCCACGACGTGCATTGCTCGGACCCGCGCTACGACCGCTTCTGGGAGCGCATGGCGGAAACGGAATTGCCCTTGCTCGCGCATACCGGAGGCGAAATGACCGTGCCGGTGGCCAATGTCGCGTACGAGGACCCGCGCACCTTGCGTCGGCCACTGGAAATCGGCGTGAAGGTCATCGCCGCCCACTGTGCCAGCAACAGCGGCTTGTGGGATCCGAACTATTTCGGGGAACTGGAAAAGATGATGCATCAGTTCCCGAATCTCTATGCCGATACCAGCGCGCTGAACACTCCCGTGCGCAGCGGCGCTCTGCGCGATGCCCTTTACACCGTCCATGCGGACCGCCTGCTCCACGGCAGTGATTTCCCCGTGCCCATCGGCACCTGGTACGCCTGGCTGCGTGGCCTGATCGATCACGACGACCGCCGCCAGGCTGCTCGCATCGCAAACCTGCTGGAGCGCGATTATTTCCTCAAGCGCATGTCAGGTTTCGAGGAAACGCACTTCACCCAGATCAGCAAAGTGCTGCGGCCTTGGACTGCTTCCTGACGGCAGATTTTTGCGGAATTTCTTGACCCGAAAATGCCACGAGACTTCTACTGTTAATGCGAACCGTGACTTTCGCCATGAAACGATTGCTTTTCACCTACGCTACTTTCCTTGTAACTCTGGCCCTGCATAGCAAGGTTCATGCGGCGAGGGTCACGATTGAATACGTGGCGCAAGCCAGCACGGTCACCGGCCAACCATTCGGCCTCACCGTTCCCCGGCTCACCGAGGTGAAGGGATACATGACCTACGAAACCAATACCGTCGACCTCAGACCTGCTGATTCCATGCGGGGAGACTTTGTGATGGCAGGCACGTGGGATTTTCGCGCCGAGTTTTTAGGGAAAATTGTCAGAGGCTCAGGAACGGCTTTTGCCTCCACCAATCTTTTTGGCTCACCCACCTTGCGCTTCAATGACGGAGTGAAAGATAACAGGGCCGGCATCATGTCGTTTGACGGAATCGCAGATGCCACCATCGGTTTGGGTTTCAGTATTTCGGGACAAGCCAAAGACCTGCCCACGGACCAGTTGCCCGTTAACTTCACATTCAATCCGCCGCCACAAGGCGCATCCCATACCTTTGCCTTGGAAAACCAGACGGGAACCATGCTCCTGCAGTTCATATCATTCCGCCAGGTCTTTCTGAAAATCCATTCCCTCCGGCGTATGGGCGGCAATGTGGAAATCGTTTGGTCATCCGTGGAGGGAAAGCGCTACGAACTTGAATTTTCCACCGACCTCGAACACTGGACAAAAATCCGCACAAACCTCGTAGGGTCGCCACAATCCACGACACTCATTGACCCCATTGCCACGCGCTACTCGGGCAACCCACCGACCAAAGGATTCTACCGCATCCTGGACCCTCCTCTCTGAGAGATGAGCACTCATTTCACCCAGATCAGCAAAGTGCTGCGGCCTTTGTCCTGGGATTTCATGCTCAAGAAACCCCAAAAACCTGTTTCCCTCTTGACGGAAAAGCGGAAAAGCGGGAATATGGCTTCATGAAAACGACGATTGACTTGCACGACGGGCTGTTTCGCCGTGCGAAAGCAACGGCGGCCGTGGAGGGCGTGACGCTGAAAGAATTCATCACCAAGGCAGTCGAATCAAAGCTGGAAAATGCCTCGCAGGACTGGCGGCAGGTCATTGCCCAGTTACCGCGCGTGCCGAAAGAGACACTTGAGGTAGTGCGACGGCGCATCGAGGAAGCGGATCGTGAAAGTCTGGAATACTAACAACGGGAATTTTCCTCCCCATCATGATCCTGGATACGAATGCCCTATCGGCCCTAGCTGGCAAAGATTCAGCTCTGCTTGAGGTCATTTCCTCCGCCTCATCACTGGCATTGCAGCACCAAATGCCGGTGCTCTCACGAGATCGACACTTCGATCACGTTCCCGGCATCGAGCGGGTCAGTTGGTGATTTTCATTCAGCCACCGTCGCGAAGGCATGGGCTCTTTTTCACGCCATTCAATCTAACGGAAAACTTGGGGTCCAAGGAATCCGCGAACTCCGTCCTGACCACTATGCTGTGCGTAACAAGTTACTCCGGGCACCGAAGTGACGGAACCTGACTACCTCAACAACAACTCCTCGCACAACCGGTTCAACGAGGTGTTCCGCTGCTGCGCTTTGATGGCCAAGGTTTTGTGAAGCTCAGGGCTGATCCGCAACAGAAATTTCCCCGTGTAGTTTTTCTGAGAATCTTGCAAAGGCTCGCAGTTTTCCCAACTCGCGATGATCTCATTGAGTTGGCGCAAGACACTGACCTCATCTTTGCCGTGGCAGCAGGGACCGATCAAGGGAAGCGCGCTGCCAATGTAGCACTGATCTTCCTCGGACCACTCGATCACTTTCATGAGTTTTTTTGTCGCTTTCTTTTTCATGATTCGGACTTTTTCGATTGTAGTATGGCGGCTTTCACAACCGCTTCCTGGTAATGCTTCGCATCGTCCCCCGGCCGACCGGAGAGCGTGACACGTCCGCCGACGGGATGCTCGAAGTTGCGATGGCTCCCTTTCCCGCCACGATTGACAAAACCGGCGGACTCGAGATCTGCCATCAGTTGACGTATTTTTCTCGGCACAAAGACAATAGTATCATAGTGATACTGCTTGTCAACCGGCAAAAGATGTCATCAGGATTCACCTGCGCCTCTGGTAGAATCCATGGCCAGCCTAACCCCGACACAGTTCCGCCTTGTGATTTTGGCCAGGCTGCACTAGATACAATGGCATGTCCGCCAAGTCCCGCACTCGCACGCCTGCTCGTGAACTGCTTTTTGGAAATTTGTGGGAGTATGATCCCGCACCGGAAACGGCATCGCCGCAGTTGCAGGACCGCTACACGCTTTTCATCAACGGCAAGTGGACGGCGCCGAAGACGAAGAAATTTTTCGCATCGATCAGCCCGCGCGATGGCAAGCCGCTGGCGGAAATCGCTCAGGCGGGAGCTGCCGATGTGGATGCCGCGTATCAGGCGGCGGCGGCGGCATTTCCTGCGTGGAGCAAATTGCCCGGTGCCGAGCGCGGCAAGTATCTGTATCGGATCGCCCGCTTGTTGCAGGATCGCGCGCGGGAATTCGCCGTGGCCGAGACGCTCGATGGCGGCAAGCCGATCAAGGAATCGCGCGACTTCGATGTGCCGATGGCGGCCGCGCATTTTTTCTATCACGCCGGATGGGCGGATAAGCTCGACTGCGCCATGCCGGGCAAAAAACTCGCGCCACTGGGCGTGGTCGGTCAGATCATTCCGTGGAATTTCCCGCTACTGATGCTGGCGTGGAAGCTGGCTCCCGCTCTCGCCTGTGGCAACACCGTGGTCCTGAAGCCTGCGGAAACGACATCCATCACCTGCCTGAAGTTCTCGACGATTTTGCAAGAAGCCGGACTGCCGCCGGGGGTGGTGAATTTCGTCACGGGTGCCGGGGAGACAGGTGCCGCGGTGGTGAATCATCCGCTGGCGAAAAAAATCGCCTTCACCGGATCGACCGCCGTGGGCAAGGGCATTCAACGCGCGCTTGCCGGTAGCGGCAAAAAACTCACGCTGGAGCTAGGAGGAAAAGCCGCCAATATCATCTTCGAAGACGCCGCCATCGATCAAGCGGTGGAGGGCATCGTCAACGGCATTTTCTTCAACCAAGGCCATGTCTGCTGTGCAGGGTCTCGCTTGCTGGTGCAGGAGTCGATCGAAGCCGGCGTGATGCAAAAATTGAAAATCCGACTGCGCTGCCTGCGGGTCGGCGACCCGATGGACAAGAACACCGACATCGGCGCGATCAATTCGCACAAGCAGTGGCAGAAGATCGATGAACTGGTGCAAGCGGGCGTTGCCGAAGGCGCGGAACTCTACCAGCCGCCGTGCCAATTGCCGAAGGACGGATACTACTATGCACCTAGTATTTTTACGAATGTCAGCCTCAGCCACCGCATCGCGCGCGAGGAGATTTTCGGCCCGGTACTCTCGGTGTTGACCTTCCGCACACCCGAGGAGGCGATCGAAAAGGCCAACAACACACCCTACGGTCTCAGCGCGGGGGTGTGGACGGACAAGGGATCGCTCGCCATGAAAATGGCGGCGGAGCTCAAGGCCGGCGTGGTCTGGGCGAACACCTACAACAAGTTCGATCCCACCTCGCCCTTCGGCGGCTTCAAGGAATCAGGCTTCGGACGAGAAGGCGGCAAGCAGGGACTGCTCGAATATACGGAAATCATCTAACCAAAATCACCACATGAAAAACTCAATCAAATCCATCGCGCTTGCTCTGTTGAGCGGCGTCTCGTTGCTCACGGCCGATACGACCAAGCCGAATGTGCTCTTGATCTGCGTCGATGACCTCAAGCCGACCATCGGCTGCTACGGCGACAAGTTTGCCAAAACGCCGAATATCGATGCCCTCGCGCAACGCGCCGTGGTGTTCGAACGCGCGTATTGCAATCAGGCGGTCTGCGCACCCTCACGCAACGCGCTGATGACCAGCCTGCGTCCACAGACTCTCGGCATCTACGATCTCGCCACGAACTTCCGCAAGTCCCGTCCCGATGCCGTCACCATGGCCCAGCATTTTCACCAATCCGGCTACAAGGCGCAGGCCTTGGGGAAAATCATGCACGTCGGTCACGGCAATACGGAGGACAAGGCCTCCTGGGACGTGCCGCATTTCCAAGAGAAAACCGTCCAATACGCGTTGAAGGAAAACCAGGCACCGACACGCGAAGGAGCCTTGTTCGATAACAAGCGCCCGGACCAACTGCCGCGCGGTGCCGCCACGGAAATGGCGGATGTTTCCGATGACACCTATAGCGATGGCCAGATCGCGGCGGAGGCGATCCGTCGTCTGCAAGCCGCGAAAACGGACGCACAACCGTTTTTCCTCGCCGTCGGATTTCTCAAACCGCACCTGCCCTTTGTCGCTCCCAAGCGCTACTGGGACCTGCATGATCCGGCGAAACTGCCGCAACCCGAGCGGCTCACGCCCCCCGATGGCGCGCCCTCCTACGCCCCGCAATTCGGCGGCGAGCTGCGCAATTATGCGAACATGCCCGAAGGCAGCAAGCCACTGTCGCCGGAGCTGACACGACATCTCATCCACGGCTACTACGCGGCCACCAGCTACATGGACGCGCAGTTGGGCAAGGTGCTCGCGGAGTTGAAAAAACTCGATCTGGAAAAAAACACGATCGTCGTGCTGTGGGGCGATCACGGCTGGCACCTCGGCGATCACGGCATGTGGTGCAAGCACACGAACTACGAACAGGCCGCCCGCATTCCCTTGCTGGTCGCCGCGCCCGATGGCAAAGCCGCGCGCTCGCAGGCCTTGGTCGAAACCGTCGATCTCTATCCCACGCTCGCCGAGCTGGCGGGACTGCCCGCGCGCGAAGGACTGGACGGAAAAAGTTTCGCCGCCGTGGTGCGCGGAACCGCCGAGAAACATCGCGAGTTTGTCACCCACGTCTATCCTCGCCAGAACATGATCGGTCGCGCCGTGCGCGATGAGCGCTATCGCCTCGTCGAGTGGAAAAAACCCGGTGCGGAGGCATCGACCGCCGAATTCGAACTCTACGATTACCAGGCCGATCCCGGTGAAACCAAAAACCTCGCCAAGGCGCAGGCGGACCTTGTGAAGACGCTCGTCGCGCGCATCCACGCCATGCCCGAAGCAAAACCTCAACTCAAGACCGCTGCGGCTGCCGAGACCCCCAAACGCCCGGCAGCACAACAAGACCGCGCGGCGATGTTCGCACGGCGCGATGCCGACAAGGACGGCAAGCTCACCAAGGAAGAATTCCTCAGCCAACAACCCGACCCTCAGGACGCCCCGGCGCGCTTCACGCGCTTTGATCAGGATCGCGACGGAATTCTAACGAAAGAGGAATTTGTCAACGGTGGGGCCTCCAAATGATCAGGATCGGTTGATACCATGAAGAAAACGATCGTAATCTTGCTTGTGGCGGCAAGCGCAGGACTGTCTCTTCATGCCCAGGGCAGAAAAGTTTTCCTTAACCCGAAATCCGAAGTTGTGTAGGTAGTTTGTGTGAAATTGACCACTGATTAGACTGATTTCACGGATTAGGTGATTCACCAAACAAGCTTCAGAGATATTTCAAAAAACTCTTCATAATCCGTGTCCATCCGTGTAATCCGTGGTTTAAAATCGTTTTTCGGGCTTAACTCTCTACAGACCATGATTTTAACACTCTCGGTTTTGCTTTTGATCAAAGAAATCAAGGTATATCTCAAGTGAAAGTCTTTTCAACACTCCCCGCTCCTAGATGATGGGACTGCGTCTTCTGGTGATTGGCTAGCAGATTTATTGCCAACAACTTTTCGTACGAGGGTTCCATCATCTGCGGGTGCTTGCCATTTCCCGCCACGGAGAAACAACGCGTTTTGTTGCATCATGGCGATTCGGCGCAGCGGCGACAGGCGCTGGAGCGAACCCCCCACCTTTTTTTTCACCGGTTCTTGAAACGATTCCTTCATGTTGCGCTTCGACGAATAACACGAAATTCATGCTTTGGCAAGAAGCTGATGACGGCTTCCACATTTGCCACCCGTCTCTTCTCGTGCTAGACAAGGTTTCCACTGTGATTATTATGAGTCGAGTTTTTTCCTCCATGCGAATGTTTGCCCGCGTCATGTCGATGCGGCGCATCATGCATCGATGGGCGGGCGGGGCGATGGCTTTCACCGTGAATATGCAGGGATTTGCCGAGCAGGCGGTCTTTTCACACCAAGGCACCCTCTATCACTCGATCACGGACGGCAAACAACCCGGTCTTTTTGTTTATGAAAAATCGAAGCAAAAGGGCGCATCTGATTTCCTGCCGCCCAAACGCATTGGCGATGCCATTCAGGGGCTAACGGTTGTTTTTTCTGATGACAAGATGCGCCTCGTATCACCGGGATGGGAACACACTCTCGATCCTGCGAAAGGGCTCATGCCAAAGCGGAAGATCGTGCTGCCCGAATCACCGGCAACACCTTGCCTCTGGACACTGGCCGACTACAATGGCGACGGTCACACCGATGTGATCGTGTTCTCGCAGACTGCCGCCGATGCCAAAGCGCGGATCTATTACGGTCGCGCCGATGGCAGCCACGCGGAGCCCTTTGTGTTACAGGCTGATGGCAAAGATCTCGATGCCGCCGGCATCCGCTCGCCGCATTTCGTCAACCTGGATGAGGATGACGACCTCGATCTGATCGGCGTGAATGCCGAAGGTCAATTGATCTACTATGAAAATCGTAATACGAACTCCGAGCCGCTCTACGCGGCAGCCAGGATTCTCGGTGGCGAAGGCATTCGGTCGGTGGTTCCCTGTGACTGGGATGGTGATGCGCTGGTGGATTTACTGATCGGGACCAAAGACGGGAAAATCTGCTGGATGAAACATGCCGCAGGCCCCAAGGATCATCCTCCCGTCTTCTCGAAAGCCCAGCCCTTGATTCTCTAACAAAAATTTCAGAGGAAAAGGCACTGCTGTATCAGACAAACGTTGATCGCATTTTTCGCAAGAGATCACTGACAAATCAACTCGCCGGTGACTTTACCTTCCCTACAAAAGCATGCCTGTGAAAAAATTTCTCCGCTTCGTGATTCCACTGTTCGCCCTTATGATCCTGCTCCTGCTGTGGTCGCGCTCACGATCCGCAGCTCCCGGGGTTTCACCTGCTTCATCGATGCCGGCTTCCCGGCAGCGTGCCTCGGTAAACGATGAGGCAGAATCCGCACGCACTACTGGCGCGACCTCCTCCAGCCATCGCAAGGAAGCGGAAAATGATGAGGGCTCGGACAATGCCATCACCGGCATCGAGGAATTCACCGATGCCGATTTGGTCCATGAACACGTGATCCACACCTTGGTTCCTCGTGGCTCATCGGTGGTGATGGCGGGTGAGCGCGATCCGAACGGCAAGCGCATTTTCACCATCCTCACGCCCCAGGAAGGTGGTGCGGACATGCCGCAAGGACAGATCAAATTATCCGGCCGCACCTACGCATTGGATGACCAGCAAATCGATGAGTCAGGCATGCAGACCCTGCTGGGAAATGAAACCCGCCTGCACAATCAAGGCGAGATATGGAGTGCGGAAGACATCAAAATCACCCAGGAAAAATGGCCTGCTGATGCCGCCTTGTCGATGCCGACAGTGATATTGGGGAATGGTTCTGAAGGCATGATCGAAATCGGCTCGTTAGGCAAAGCACCCCAACTTCACCGCACCAAAGTCCATGTCCAGTCATCAGCGGATGGCTTCGAACTGAAAACAACACTGCAAACCTACAAGAGGCAGTAAAGAATTCTCAGCACGGCGCATTGACACCCTGGCCCTTGAGGAGCCAGGATGACGCCGCACATGAATGCCGAGTCACAACGCCTGCGCGCTCTCATCGCCTGTGATAAATTCAAAGGCTCGCTCTCGGCCATCGAGGCCTGCACGGCGGTGCAACGTGGACTTGGCGAAGGCTGGGTTGCGGATCTCTGCCCCATCGCGGATGGCGGCGAGGGATTTGTCGATACCCTCGTCACCGCCATGCGCGGCCGCAAATTCCAGGCACCGTGCCACGATGCATTAGGGAGAGAAATTTCCGCAGAATACGGCATCGTGCAGCGTGAGGGAAAAACCATCGCCGTCATCGAGATGGCGGCGGCCAGCGGCATGTGGCGCATCGATCCGGCGGAGCGCGATGTCATGCGCGCCTCGACCTACGGCACCGGTGAGCTGATGCGGCACGCGATTGAGATCGATCACGTCGATCAGATCATCATCGGTCTCGGGGGCTCGGCGACGAACGACGGCGGCACGGGCATGGCAGCGGCCCTGGGTGTGCGATTTCTGGATGAAAAAGGTCGTGTGTTTGACCCCACACCCGCCTTTGACCCCACACCCGCCGGCCTAGACTCGCTCGACAGTGTGGATTTTTCCCAACGCATGAAACTCCCGCCCATCGTGGCCGCCTGTGATGTGGACAACCCGCTATGCGGGGATCGCGGGGCCAGCGCCATCTACGGTCCGCAAAAAGGTGCCACACCCGATCAGGTCATCGTGCTCGATCATTTTCTGCAACGTCTGGCGGCACGGTGCGGATCTCAGAAAAACGCGGCGTTTCCCGGCGCGGGTGCGGCGGGAGGCTTGGGATTCGGCTTGATGACCTTTGCCGGGGCACAACTCATTTCCGGCTTCACCTTAGTGGCGGATGTGTGCGATCTGCGGCAGCGCATCGCCACGGCGGATCTCGTCATCACTGGCGAGGGCTCGCTCGATGCCCAGTCGCTCTCCGGCAAAGGCCCCGTCGGCATCGCGCGGCTGTGTCAGGAAATGCACACCCCTTGCATCGCGGTGGCAGGTCGGTGCAGCGAGGAGCTCAAAACCAGCGGGATTTTTGCCGATGCCATCGATCTGGTCTCGCTCGGGCACCCGCTGGATTTCATCCTGCTCCATGCCGCCGCATTGCTGGAACAGCGTGTTACGGCATGTCGAAATCATTGGAAAAGCTTGCCGTGATGAAAAAGGATAGGGCACACCCATAAACATCAAAATTTTACCTGATCCGCAAAAGTTCTAAAAAAACCGATTTTGTGCTTGCGCTGGGGGTGAGATGCTCCTAGCTTCGCGCCCCGCAACACCAACTTTTTCCAGTCATGTCCAAGCACAACAGTCTCAAATCAGCTTCCACGGTGGGTGGCAAGCGTTCCGTTCTCAAGCGCTTTGAACGCGTGAAGCTCATGAAAGAGCGCGGTCAGTGGAAACAAGGTCGCAGCCCCATCGGCTTGCCCAAAACCAAGCACGAGGCCTGATTGCCCGGCGCGTTGGTGACATCGCGCCCGCCTCGATTGTTGATCATTGTTGAAAAGCGCGGGTCTGATGAGATCCGCGCCTTTTTTCTTGCCAAGCCCCATCGTCATGGAAACCACCCGTCTGAACAAATACCTGGCCGCCTGCGGTATCGATTCCCGTCGCGGTTGTGACGCGCTGATTCTCGAGGGGCGAGTGGAAGTCAACGGCCACCCCTGCCTCAAGCCCGGCACGCAAATCAAAGAAGGCGACCACGTTCGCGTTGATGGCAAACGTGTGACCCTGCGCCGGACCACCACGATCCTGTTCAACAAGCCGCGTGGACTGGTTTGCACCAAGGATGACGAAAACGGGCGCGAAACGATTTACGCTCTCCTGCCCGTGGCCTTGCAGCACTTGCACCACGTCGGGCGACTCGATGCCGAATCCGAGGGTCTGCTCATGCTCACCAACGATGGTGATTTGACCCAGCGCCTGATGCATCCGAGCAACAAGGTGGAGAAAGAATATCTTGTCACCAGCAATCAACCCTACCTGCAAGAGCATCTCGAACTTTTCCTTTCCGGAGTTTACACCAAAGAGGGCAAATTCAGTGCCAAATCCCTGCGACGCATGAGCGCACGGCGCATTTCCATGGTTCTCGACCAGGGGGCCAAACGACAGATCCGCGTGATGCACGAGGCCCTCGGCTATCAGGTCACCAAACTCGTGCGCGTGCGCATCGGCACCCTGTGGGGTGGCGATCTGGAAGTCGGTCGCTACCAATTGCTGGGTGAGGAGGAGATTCTCAAAGCCTGCACCAATCCTGAAACCGTCGCGCCGAAATCCCTCGTGCGGGGCGACGCCAAATCCGCCGCTGCGAAAAAATCCGCGCGCAAGTCCGCCAAGCCCGTGGCCAAAAAAGCCGCGCGCAAGTCCGCTTCCAAGCGCCGCTTCGATGCCGAGCCACCCCCGCGAAAAGGCGGTCGCGCCCAAGCCAACAAGCGCCCGCGCAAGTATTGATCGAACCGCGCGGCAAGTCCGGTGTGCTGCCAAAAATCCTGCTTCCCTCCGCCAAAATCCACGCTATCCTCCGATCATGCGCTACGTTACCGCTTTTGCCTGGCTCACGATGTTCCTGGTGTCCGCCGGACTGACCATGCCCCTGATGGCCCAGCCACCAGCCGCCCAAGCGCCCGCGCAACCGAACTTCGACCCCGCCGATGTGTATTACCAGGCATGGCTCTTCGTCCGCGAGGCGGAAACGCTGCAAAAACAAGGACGCCACGTCGAAGCTCTCGATAAACTGCGCAGCGCGGACAAGTTTTTTGAAACCATCCACCGCTTCCACCCCGAGTGGAAAAAGGACATGGTCGGTGACCGCCTCACCATCACCAAGGACCAAATCACCAAAGTCGCTCCCCTCGCCGAGGCCCAGCGCAAAAAAGACGACGTCGCCGTGGCGGAAATCATCGAAGGCGGTGGCGATGTCCGCCCCGTAGGCCCGATGAATCCCCTCAATCCCGGCCCTGCGATGGAGATCGAGGACGCCAAAATGAAAGCGCTGGAAGCGGAGGTCAAACGTCTGCGCACGGCTCTCGCCTCCCCCGCCAATCAAAGCTCACGCGAAGCGGCCCGGGCCAGTGATTTGGAAAAACAACGCGACGACCTCAACGCACGCCTCAAGCACACCACCACCGAGCTGGAAGCACTTCGCGCCAAATTGAGCACGGCCCCGGTGCAATCGGAAATGGATCGTCTCAACGAACGCCTGCGCTCGCTGGAACAAGAACGCCAAGCCATGGGCATGGCACTCTCCCAGAGCCGCGAACAACAATTGCAAACACAGGCGAAAATGGCCACTCTGCAGGCCGACTACCAAGCCGTGCGACAACAAGCCGCCGATCTTCAGCGCAACCTGCAACTCGAACGCAAAAAATCCAACGAAGTCGCCTCGTCGCAGCTCAAACAACTGCAACAACTCGAGAAGACTCTGCAACAAAAAGACCTGGAAATTTCCGCGGCGAACCAGCGCGTCACCTCGCTCGAAAAACAACTGCAGGAAAGCAAGGACGCCTACCAGGAACTGCGCACCGAGCACGGCGACCTCCTGCGCGAGCGCGATCACATGGCGGCCCTGCTCAAGCTCAGCGAGAGCGGACGCATGCAACAGCTCATCGAGCAAAACATGGGCCTGGCCAAGGAGCTGCGCGAGGCCAAGGAACGCGTCGAACGCATCAGCAAAAACAACGACGAGACCAACGACCAGCTGGCGGAGGCACTGCGCGACCTCGCCATTACCAAAACCAAAATCATCTCTCTGCAAACGGAAAAACGCGCGCAGGAACAGCGCATGCTCGAGTTGGAAAAACAACTGCAAAGCAACGAACAAGCCTTGGCATCCGGCGAGACCGCCGCCAGCAAAGAAGAAGCGGACGCCCTTCGCGATATCATCAAGCGCCAACAACGCCAGCAGGAGCGCCGCAAACAGGCCGCCCAATTGCTGCTCAATGCCGCCAAAAAACAAATCACCACGGGCGATACCGATTACGATGAAGCCGTCGCCCTGCTCTCCGACCAGGAAATTTCCCTCACGCCCGAGGAACAGAAAATCCTCGATGACCGCAAGGTCGATGGCGAGATTTACTCCCCCTTCGCCGGCAGCAAAGCACGCGTCAATGCCGCCACCACGGAAATGCACCAGCAGATCGATGACTACACCAAGGCCGCCGTGCGCGCTTTCGGTTCCGATCGGCTCAATGCCTCGCGTGAGGTGCTCGACATGATCCTCGACCTTCATCCCGGCCACATCCCCACGATGACCAAAATGGGCATCGTGGAACTGCGCCTCGGTGATCCCTCCGCTGCCGCCCAGGTCCTGCGGGCCGCTGTGGAAAATGACGAAACCCGCGCGCATTCCCACCGGTTGTTAGGCTTGGCCCTCTACAAAAAAGGCGATCTCGCCGAGGCGGAGCGCTCACTCACCCGCGCTTTGGAGATCGATCCGCAGGATGCCGCCAGCCACACTCTTTACGGCAACACCTTGGTGCTGCTGAATCGCCATGCCGATGCGGAAAAAGCCTATCAAAAGGCCATCGCGCTCAACCCTGAAGCCTCTGAGGCACTGCACAACCTCGCCGTCCTGTGCCAGCGCAAAGGGCGCCTTCAGGAGGCCAAGGGCTACTACCAGGAATCCCTGCTCCACGGCGCACAGCCGAATCCGGAACTGGAACTGGCTTTGCGTAAAACCAAGTGATCTCACACACGCGTCCGGCTGCCCTGACAAGATTCCCTCTTGCCATGATCGGACCCGCGAGTAGCATGCATGCACCTATGAAACTCCGTGTATTGTTGCTGGCTGGCTTGTGTTTGTGGAATTCCGCCCTCGGTGCGGAGAAGGATGACTTCACTCCCCTGTTTGATGGAAAGACCACCAAGGGCTGGACCAATCCCTACAAGTGGGGCGAAATCCAAGTGGTGAACGGAGAGATCCATCTCACCGGCAATCAGAAGTTTTTCCTCGTGACGGAAAAAACATACAGCGATTTCGTGTTCGAAGGGGAAATTCTCTTGCCCGCGGGTAAGGCCAACAGCGGCTTCATGTTCCGCGCTCATTTCCAACCGAACAAAGTCTTCGGCTACCAAGCGGAAGTAGATGGCGATGAAAAACGCAAGTGGTCCGGCGGGCTCTACGATGAAGGCCGCCGCACCTGGTTCATCAGCCCGATCAAAGGCAACAAGGAAAGCGAGGAAGCCTTCCGCAAACGCGCGGGTGATGCGTTCAAACGCAACGAGTGGAACCAATATCGCATCACCTGCAAGGGCAAGAGCATCAAGATCGAAGTCAACGGCGTCGTCACCACCGATGTGGAAGATGACAAGGATGCCTCCGGGGTGATCGGCATCCAGCACCACGGCGAAAAAGGCCAGACCTACAAGTTCCGCAATCTGCGCATCAAGGAGCTGAAGTGATATTCCCGGATTCGGCACTTCGGCTCACACACCCATCCCATCACCGCGATTGCTCATGAAAACACTGGTCCTCCTGCTTCTCACGCTGTGTGCCGTCCAGGCGGCACCCAAACCGAACATCCTGCTGGTCATGGTGGACGATCTGGGCTTCGCCGATCTGGGTTGTTATGGCAGTGAAATCGAGACTCCGCATCTCGATCGCCTCGCTGCGAACGGCTTGCGCATGACGCAGTTTTACAACACGGCGAAGTGCCACTCCTCGCGCGTTTCCCTGCTCACGGGACGCTATTGCCGGCAGGCGGGCGATGAAGGCATGAAGCGTGCAGTGACCATCCCGGAAGTGCTCGCTCCGGCGGGCTATTTCACGGCCATGACGGGCAAATGGCATCTCGAACAGCAGCCGACGGATTTCGGCTTCCAGCGCTTTTTCGGCCACCTCTCCGGCGCGACGAATTATTACCTCGGCGACAACACGTTTCGCCTGAACGGCCAACCTTGGACCATCCCGGACAAAGGTTTCTACACCACCACCGCCAATGTCGATCACGCGATGAAATTTCTCGGCGAAGCCCGCGCGGAGAAAAAGCCGTGGTTTCTCTACATCGCCTTCAATGCCCCCCACGCACCGCTGCAACCTCTGGAAGCGGATTACAAAAAATACCTCGGCCGCTACGATGTGGGCTGGGATGCCATTCGTGCGGCCCGCGTTGCGAAACAAAAGTCCATCGGCTTACTGCCGGAGAATCTCCCCGTGCCGCCGCGCCCCGATCACGTCCACGCATGGGACAAGCTCACGCCCCCACAACGCGCCTGGGAAGCCAAGCGCATGGCCGCCTATGCGGCACTCATCGATCGCGTCGATCAGGAACTGGGCCGCCTCATCGCGGATCTGGAGGCATCCGGCGAACTGGCCCAAACGCTGATCCTGTTCGTGTCCGACAATGGCGCTTGTCCTTATGATCGCGCCATCACCCACGTGGACAAAGAGCCTTACGATCCCAGCACCAAGTGGACCGACAGCACCGGATGGGCCTGGGCGCGTAACGCACCATTCCGTTACTACAAACAAAATCAATTCGAAGGCGGCATTTCATCACCCGCCATCTTGCACTGGCCCGCCGGCCTGAAGACCAGGCCTGGCACCGTGATCGACAGCCCCGCACATCTGGTGGATCTATTGCCCACCTTTGCCGCGCTCGCCGGTGCCACAGTGCTTGACCAATTTCCCGGTCGCGCGCTCACACCGCTCGCCGGGATTTCTCTCGCTCCCATCCTGGCGGGCGAAACCATCACGCAACGCCCGCCCATCCATCTGCTCTATGGCAGCGACCGCGGCCTGCGCGAGGGCGAGTGGAAACTCGTCAGTTTCCAGAGCCAGCCCTGGGAACTCTATCACATTCCCAGCGATCGCGCGGAGACCAAGAATCTCGCCGCACAGCATCCGGAGATCGTCGAACGCATGGTGAAAACATGGCACTCGATGGCCAAGGACGTGCTGATGTGTCCGCCCGGCGAAAGCAAGCCCGTCGCCCCACAAGCCACCGGACATCTTCATCGTGAGTGGACGAAGTATGACAAGCCCGTTTCCAACCAGAAAAAGAAACAGGCACAAGGCCTCAAACCCTTCACTCCCGCTGCCGATGCCGCGGGCGATTGGGCGATGACAGTGGATGAAACATTGCCCAACGTGCTCATCCTCGGCGATTCCATCTCCATCGGCTACACCCGCGAGGTCCGTGCTCTCATGAAAGACAAGGCCAACGTCTATCGCCCCATGGCGGCGAACAACAAGACACCGGCCAACTGTGGTGATACCGGCATAGGCTTGGCGAACATCGATGCCTGGCTCGCGGGGAAAAAATGGGACGTCATCCATTTCAACTGGGGCTTGTGGGATCTCTGCTATCGCAACCCCGCGTCCAAGGAACAAGGCAACCGCGACAAGGTGAATGGCAAACTCTCCACCACGCCCGAGGACTATCGCCGCAACTTGGAAACCCTCGTGACCAAACTCAAAGCCACCGGGGCGCAACTGGTCTGGGCCAGCACCACACTCGTGCCCGAAGGCGAAGCCGGTCGCATCGTGGGCGATGATGCCAAGTACAACGCCATCGCCACCGAGGTGATGAAACGGCATGGTGTGACCATCAACGATCTCCACGCCACAACGAAGGCATTCGATGCCAAGCTGTTCGTGAAACCCGGCGACGTCCACTTCACCCCCGCAGGCTCGCAACGTCTCGCGGAACAAGTGGCCCAGCATCTCACCAAGGCGGTGGAAAACTCCCGAAAATCCAAGCGTTGAGCGTGATGTGGTGCCGTGGATGCGGATTGCCAAACGTCTTGCCCTCTGTTAGCAACGACGTGTGAGGGAAAAAGAACGCCTGATCCAGGCCTGGGCTCACAGTCTGGACGACAATGCCGAAATGCAGTTGTATGCCATCAGTGCACTGGATGAAGCGATCGACGAGAAAGCGGATTCTCTGCCGGAGCTTTGCGCGCAGCTCGATCATGCCACTGCCAACTCACGGCACAAGCGACGCAAATTCCTGTGGGCGTTCCTCATTCTGGCCATACTCTCCATGGTTTGGCCGCTCTATCAGACCGTATTGGTCGGAAATCTGGTGAAAGATACGGGCACCGCGTTTGGCCTGTTCGTGCTCAATCAACCATTGCAAAAAATGGCCACTGATCGACCGGAGGATTCCTTTCTCCTGTATGGGAATCTTTCGCGCTCGGTTGAGCATGAGCAGCAACGCGCGCTGTGGGACAGGGAGCCCACCGATCCCGTGTTTTTCGCGAATTACGCCCGGCATTTTCACGAGGCGAAAAGATCCTTGCCGCCGGATTTCCTCAAAACTGCCACAGAGATCGATCCTCGCAACGCATGGTATCTTGAGACAGCGGCGAGTGTACAATCACTCAATGTTTGTCAGATCCAAAAAAGCATCCACCCCCTGAGCCCGCTGAGCCAGGCGGATATAGCCAGCGCCACTCATCCAGAACGGCTCGGCCTAATGAGAAAAGTCGTCCATCAAGGCAAAGTGCTCGATCCCACTGCCATGCAGGAAGTTCTCGCCCTGTGGCGGCAATCCTTGTCATTGCCGGATTATGACGACCACGTGCTAACCCTCCACCAACGGCGCTATCCGGTGCTTGCTTCTCAGCCAGACATGCGACGTCATTTCACGGCCGCCTTTTACACCAACTTGCAACCTTCCATTCTCATGAGATCCCGCGATCTCAGCCACGTGTTAATGACGGGCTTGCAACAAGCCGACATGCATACCGAGGAAGGCAAGGCATTGTTCCGCGACATTCATGCCTACGTGGAGCGACTTGCGGTGAGACGGAAAAACTCCGTGCTGGAGATCCTGATAGCCCAATCCATTCTTCAGCAAATCTACAAGCAGATCGATGTGATCGATGCCAGCGCTCTCGATCCGGCGATGGTGAGCCTTTGGCGTCAGCGGAATCTGCGATTGTCGGAACTGATCGATCAGGTCAGACAGCCATCGGCATCGGATCCCACGCTGACTCAGCACGCGTCTCTCATGACCGCACTCGCACTGCCCAGCGTACGCAGGCAAGTGCTGAATCCTCCGCCACTGCCGCTGGAAACTATCACTCCCATGCGCTACGTCGATCATTGTTTCATCTTGAAAATCATGGGCATTCTCTTCGCTGTGTTGTTACTCTCCTGCCTGCCCTTGCATGTGTGGGCGAAACGCCAGCGCTTGATTCACCGGATCATCGATCCGATCTGGCTTTCCATTCCGCCTGGCCTGCTGGTCCGGTTCACCTGCTGGAGTGTGGCGTTGCCGCTGTGTTATTTCATCGCTCTCACGGTATTCACGCCATGGACGGGAAAGGCATACGGCCCGGCGGAGGGATTTGTCTTCCCTTGTTATCCGGCGCTCGCGTTTCTTCTGATCCTGCTGATGTTACCGCGCCTGCTCGTGTATCACTTCGTGACTCCGTGGCAGAAATTGCATGCGCATGATCAGCATTGGTACCTGCGCATCGGCTGGATGGCATGTGGTTTGCTTCTCGTGCCCTTGCATGCGTTGCCCTGGATCATCGCAAAGGTCACCCATGAAACCGCGATCATAACACTCTTGGCCGTCATCGCTTCTCCGGCGGTGCTGTGGTTGTTGTGGACCTTCGTCAGAGGATGGTTCCAGCGTGACTTTTACAAGCGTGTGATGCACGGCTTGCGCCGCAGAATTACGGCAGTTCCCACTCTCGCCACGATCCTGCTGATGTCCATCGTGTTTGCGGGGTTGACGATCGCCGAGTCCTACTGGCTCAAAAGGGATGAAGTGTTAGCCATTTCCCCGGAGCTTCCGGTTCTGCGTTTTGAAGCGGAAATCACCAAAATCGCGCATCAAGAATTGCTGCATGCGTTAGAACCTTGAACCGCCCTGTTACCACGCCAGATCCAGTTGTTTCCTGGCCGGTCCTATGGTCGCACCGGGGACAAACACGGACGGCGTGAGCGTGTGGCGCAAATCCTTTTTGCCGTGGCTGACGATGGAGGCCCAGCGCAGGACACGGCGTACCACAGGCGCTATGTCCCAGCGGATGCAGGCCACTTCCTGCGCGCACCAATCGAAGCAGCTGCTCGAATCCGTGCAGATCATCGACACGTCCTGTGGCACGCGCAACCGGTGGCGTGCGAGAAATTGCAGCGCAGCGATGAACTGAGACACTTCATCAATGATCATGGCGGTGGGCGGCGCGGTGCGGAACATGGATTCAAGCCGATGGTGAAAGTCCTCGATGTTTTCATCCCACGAAGGCAGGTTGTAATCGCTTGTCGAGATCCCTTGGGCTTTCAGCTCCGCGAGAAATGCCAGCTCCGGCGCACCGGGCACCGGCAACCTGCGGCGCGGGCGAACCATCAACACGATGCGACTGTGTCCCAGGCGGGCCAACGTGCGCGTCGCTTCCACCATCGGGGGGATCTTGTCAGGCCCCACGGAGGCTAACGAAAGTCCGCGACGACGCCCGAAAAGCGCAAAGGAAGGGAATGACTGTTGCGAAAACCATTGCAGCACCTCGCGTGAACCGGCGAGGACAATCCACGCATCCGCATCGGTTTGCTTGACCAGGCGCGATACGGATTTCACATCCATATTGAGTTCGTCGAGATAGCGTGCCGCATAAAAGGAGTGATGCCCCTGCTCTTGCAGACCGTGATAGATTTCCACGATGTAGTCCTGACTGCGGTCCGATTCGTCGCAAGCGAGAATGGCAATGCGCAAGGACGGCGTGACGGACTTTTTCTGCAAGTGGATCTTCCGCCGTTTGCCGGGTCCTTGGGGGATCAACAATCCCTCATCCTCTAACAATTTCAGCGCGGCGTCCACGGTTTTGCGATCGATGCCGTATTCCTCCGCCAACTGCGGAGCCCCCGGCATGAATGTGCTCCACACACCGCGGTACAACTGCTCCCTCAGATGCTGGGCCACCTGTTGGGAGGGTGAAAGGATCAGGAGTTGATGCATAGGAAAAACCTACCCATCATTGGACATGTGACAAGAAAAAAACTGTTTGTGCATTTTTCCGGTTCTGTCATTTTTACCTCCGTGTTCGGGATGCATCCCGAACTACAGGTAATCTCCCTACGGGGATGGAACCGTGTCTTCGGGCACGGTTCGGGCGGGAAGCATTAAGGGGTTTCTGCTTCCCGCCTTTTTATTACCTTTTTCCCGTGGGAAAAATTTTCGTTTCGGTCATGACATGAACGAACCGCCACCCAAGAGTCGTTTAATGATCATGATGCGCATTCCATGGTTTTGCATGTCCCTTGTGCTGCTGCTGGCACCGCTGCCAGCGGCGGAGCATTTCTGGGATGAAATCCCCGCTTGTCCCAGCACCACACGCCCGTCACAAGTGCTGGATGACTATTGGAACAGCCAGTTCACCCGCGTCTCCGCCGAGGTCGCGGCGGCAAAGGATTGCCAACTCGTGTTCTTCGGTGATTCCATCACCTGGCATTGGACGCTGGGCAAGGCAGTCGGCAAGGAGCCATGGCAGGAGCGATTTGCCGCCTATCATCCGATCAACATGGGCAACTCCGGTGACATCACACCGGTGATGCTTCATCGAGCCACCCGCGGCAACCTCGACTTTCCGCCAGGACAACAGCCCAGGGTGGCGGTGCTGCTCTGCGGCATCAACAATCTGATTGTCAGCAAAAGTGCCGGTGGCAAGGAGGCATGGGAGCTGGGCACGCATTGCCCACCCGCTGAGATCGCCCACGGCCAACGCGCGATCGCCCAGGTGTTCCGGCGCAGGCTGCCCGCCACACGCTTGATCATGATGGGCATGCTGCCCGTGGCCGATCCGGAACAATGGAAAAAATGCCAGGATGTTAACGCCCTCCAGGCGGAGGTGCAACGCAACCCGCAGGAAGTGGTGTTTCTCAACTTGCAGGATCATTTTTTGTTAGAAAACGGAAAGATCGATGCCTCCCTGTTCAGCGACAAAGTGCATCCGAACGCCGCGGGCTATCGCAAATGGGCGGACGCCATCGCCCCCAGGATCCGGGAGCTGATGCAAGCACCACCGCTCCAGCCGAAAAAAATCATGCTCATCGGCGGTGCGCTGACCGAGGGCGCGGATTCTTCGTCCACCTATCGACGATATCTCGATGGCATGCTGCGGCGCAAGGGGCACCTCATTGATTTCGTGGGAACCCTTCGCAAGCACGATGGTGACAAGAAGGAGGCGGACTCCTATGAATTTGATCCTGATCACGAAGCCCATGCCGGGAAAGACTCGGCGTGGCTGGCCCAGCAGATGCCGCGGCTGTTGGAGAAGCATGTGCCGGACATCGCCGTGTTGGAGATGGGGGCGGAAGATTGGTTGGCCCAAGGCCAGAGCTCCGAATTACTCACGCGTTCCATCGCGGGCAACATCCTACGTGTCTGCGCAACTCTGCGTGCCAAAAATCCCCGCGTGAAAATCGTGCTGCTGACCCACTCTCCTGCGGAGGAATACCGTGCGGCGGCAGCGTCTCTGAACAAAACCATGCAAGGATTCCAAGCCCTGCCGGAGTTCGGGAAAATCACGATCGTCGATGCCAGCCAAGAGCCTGCGGCTGGATCTGCCAGCCGTCAGGCCACACAAATCGCTGCCAAGTTGGCCGATGTGTTATCCGCGCTACTGGCGGATCAGTGACCGCGCACGCGCCTCAAGACATGGCAAACAGTGCGAACTCATGGATTGAGCTGCTCCATCGTGCCCTTGCCCAATCAGCCCATGAAAATGCATTTGCCCTGCCTGTTGTCTTGTTTCCTGCGCGGCGGTGGTTATGATACTCACATGATGCGACATGTGTTAGGTTTTTTGCTGTGCCACGCTGTATGGACTTTCGGATGCTTGGGTGGAAGCGCGATGGCTGCGGAGGAAGAAAAGAAGCCGGAGATCGCGCTGGCAGAGACAGAGCGTTTGCGTGAGCTGGATGCCTACTGGAACCGGGTATCGCAGGCGGTGCGGCAGGGCGACTTCGAAAGCTATCGGCAGACCTGCCACCCGTTAGGGGTTCTCGTCAGTGGCAACAAGCGCATGTCACAACCCCTCACGGCAGCACTCGCGCGGTGGAAGCAGGAATTTGTGGACACTCAAAGCGGTGCCATGAAAGCGCAGGTGGACTTCCGCTTTTCCCGGCGCATGGGCGATGCCACCACTGCCCACGAAACCGGCATCTTCCGCTATGAATCCCAGCGCAAAGGCGAGGAGCCGAAAGTGGAATTCGTGCGACTGGAAGCCCTCTTGCTCAAGGAAAACGGACGCTGGCAGATCATGATGGAACACCAGCGCGAGTCCGCCACCGAAGCAGACTGGCAGGCCTTGAAGTAAGATTGCGAGAAGGCTCACGGAAAGGAGCGACGAGGCGTCGCTTCTCACCCGTGTCCGCTGCATCCTATTCAGTCCCTTTTTATAGGGAAGATTCATCTTTGAGATAGAATTTCAAGCTTTGTTTTGAATACGAAACCATGATCTTGCCAAGGTAACACGTCATCAGGAAGATTATCAGGCATACCCGAGAATTCTCCGGTTTCATAGCAAACTAGCCATCCGCGTCAGGCTAAGACGCAATCCTTTGATTTTCAACGGAATTTGACGAA